>Ga0099364_10005083_pt1 | contig 19660 bp, 20 predicted proteins | sample TergutTh196P3_FD_73070 | JGI IMG/M metagenome (GOLD analysis project Ga0099364, IMG submission 73070) | Microcerotermes parvus P3 segment gut microbial communities from Pointe-Noire, Republic of the Congo - Th196 P3 | ecosystem: Host-associated > Arthropoda: Insects > Digestive system > Gut ... | reverse complement strand
ACAACCTGTCAATGGAAGTTGCAGCCATCTTAACAGCGATTAATTTAAAAAAAATACTGCGCGTCTGAAGTTCCCGTCCGGAGATTTTTCACATAAGGCATACAGGAACACAGCGCGGGGAAAACATCCCGAAAAAACCTGACGGTTTCAGTTCAGCCATGCAGAAATACAGGGTGTGAGAATGCCCTGCTAATACGGCTGACGAACTGACAGAAGGTCTCTTTTTCGCGAAACGTCAGCCAAAAAACATGCCTGCCTTGACAGACAAGACCAAATTGCGTTCTAATGATGAGTTTCTGATGCGAAAAGAATTACAGAATCACTTTGCCAAAACTGATCTGTTCGCGTCATTTTAACATTTAAATGCCAGATTGACGAAGCGCTCAGCCGCTCACTTCAGTGACAACGGACGGGAGCCGTCCTGGCGATGTGGATTCAGCTTCAAAAGAAGTCCTGATCTGAAAAGATCTGATTTTTGAAAGTCAGCCAAAGTGCATCTTTCCTGAGCTGCACTTCGGGAATTATTAACACTTGGGAAAATGAAAGGAGAAGCGGGACTGGCACTGGCCGACCCTGGCGCAAATGCCCGGGCTTCCCGCGTAATTTGATGAAACGTACCTACCAGCCTTCAGTTGTGCGTCGCAAGCGTACTCATGGATTTCGAGCCCGGATGGCCACGCGTGGCGGACGGGCAGTGCTTAATGCACGTCGTGCCAAAGGTCGCAAGCGCCTTGCGGTTTAATCAGAGTGCCTGACCAGTCTGTCGTGTGTGAACGAACGTTATCAGCGTACAAGTCGCATCGTAAAAGCGGAGGATTTTTCTGCCGCGTTTCGGTTAAGACCTAGAAAGAGAACAGCGCACTTTACCCTCTACATCCGTGACAGTGGAGCATCACGCGCACGTCTGGGACTCGTTGTTGCAAAACGCTTTGCGTCCAGAGCGGCAACCCGTAATACGATCAAGCGGATCTGCAGGGAAGTTTTCAGACGGGCACAATTGCCTGATGGCGACTACATTGTACGACTGTCAGGCTCGCCTGTCGTGAAAGGCGAGCCTGCAGCCGGCAAAAACCTGAAACAGAAACTCAAAAGTGAACTGGCCGAACTGTTCACTTTGCAAACGAACATCAATCGAGACTCAATACCCGGTAAGAAACAGGTTCCCTGATGAACTCACCAATGCAAGCTCTTCTGGTTTTACTCTTGCGCGCATATCAGTTGTGCATCAGCCCTTTTTTGGGCCAGAACTGCCGTTTTTACCCAAGCTGCTCCAGCTATGCCATTGATGCAGTTACCATCCACGGCAGCATAAAAGGTCTTTTTCTGACCTTGTTACGTCTGCTTAAATGCCATCCTTTTCACGCGGGCGGATACGACCCTGTTCCGCCGCCTAAGAAGAATGAAACGGTCTCTCCCTCATGCAATCATCAGATTTAAAGATTTATGGATACTAGAAAACAGACTACGCTGATTATTGTTCTGGTAGTTGCCGCTGTTATGCTTTGGGATAACTGGCGGGTATACCAGGGCGGATCATCCATTTTCTTCAGGAGAGGCGCCGAAGAAGCCCGGCAGGCTGATATTGCCGCTGGCAGAGGACTGCCTGAAGTTCCCTACCACGCTGACATTATTCCCGCCGATATTCCGGAAGTGACTGAAGCCGAGCAAGCCAGGCAGCCTGTTGCAGAAGTCAAGCCTGATGAAATAATCACCATAACGACAGATCTGGTCACAGCCAAAGTCAATGCAACCGGTGGTGTTATTGAAGAGCTGGCACTCCTGCAGCACAGAGACAATGTAGACCCGATCAATCCGATGCGGCTTTTTCAGAAGTCGCCTGCGCTGACCTACCTTGCGCAGACAGGGCTTGCCGGAGGCATATTCCCCAATCACACCACGCGATATACAGTCAAACCGGGGAGCCGCACAATGGAAGATGAAGACGAGCTCAATCTCGTCATGTCTGCCGAACAGGGAGGTGTTCGCCTTACCAAGACATTTACTTTCCACCGATATGACTATGTCATTGATGTTACACATGACATAACCAATCTGGGCAAAACCCCCATTGATCCTACGGTCTATTTCCAGTTAATCAGAGATGACAGCAGGCCGGCGGGCCAGTCACGCTGGATTTCGACTTTTACGGGTCCTGCGCTATTTTCAACGGAAGGCAAGTTCCAGAAGCTTGACTTCGGCAAGATCGCAAGCGAAAAGGCCGAATTTATTACCGAAGCGAGTGATGGCTGGATCGGGATGGTCCAGCATTACTTCGTCTCGGCGATTATTCCGCGAGACCGGACATACCGGGAGAACTTTGCCCGAAAAGTTGACGGGACGCTCTTTTCGCTTGGTGTGCTTATGCCTGCCGGACCGGTTGAAGCGGGGAAGTCCGTTTCGGTTAAAAGCCAGCTCTTCACCGGGCCCCAGGACAGGGATCTTCTTGAAAAAGCTGCGCCTGGCATGGATCTGGTCATTGACTACGGTTTCCTGACGATCATAGCCAAGCCCATATTCTGGCTGATGGTTCAGATATATAACGAAGTCGGCAATTGGGGCTGGACGATTATTTTACTGACCCTGGTGATCAAGACCGCTTTTATCCCGCTGTCTGCGGCCAGTTATCGCAGCATGGCGCGCATGAAGGGGCACATGCCCAAGATTACCGAACTGAAAGACCGCTACAAGGACGACAAGCAGCGCCAGACCCAGGTGCTGATGGATTATTACAAGGCAGAAAAAATCAATCCGATAAGCGGCTGTCTGCCGGTTGTGATCCAGATACCGGTATTCATCTCGCTTTACTGGGTTCTGCTTGCCAGTATTGAAATCCGCAATGCACCCTGGGTACTCTGGATTACTGACCTGGCTGCGCCGGATCCCTATTACATTCTGCCGATTCTCATGGCTCTTTCCATGTTTGTCCAGCAAAAAATGGCACCGCCGCCGCCTGATCCTTTGCAGGCCAAGATGATGATGACGTTGCCGATCATCTTTTCCGTTACCTTTTTCTTCTTCCCGTCGGGGCTGGTACTTTACTGGTTTGTCAACAACCTGCTATCCATTGCCCAGCAGTGGTTTATCACCAAGCGCTACGAAGCCGGACTGAAAAAGGAAAAAACGAAAAAATCAAAAGGCAAAGCGTAAACCCATAGCGAAAAAGCCCATTTTGAATGGGCTTTTTCGTTTTTGGATGTGTCCGGAAAAATGTCTGTGGGCGACTGATGTCATTTGAACCGGCAGATTTTCTTTTTTATTCCTGCGGGCTGACGGAGTCGCGTGTGTTTTTCAATCCTGACCGGACGCACTCCCGTTACTGGAAATACCGACGATGCTTTGGATATTTGACCTGGACAATACACTGCATGATGCGTCACATGCGATTTTTCCGGCGATTACTGCCAACATGAACGCGTTCATTGCCGGGCTGGCCGGAGAGAACAGCGAAAGACTCTCGCCCGAGTCTGCCAACGCCGTGCGCATTCTGTACTGGGAGCGTTACGGTGCAACCCTTGAGGGCCTGATACGCCATCATGGCGTTGAGCCGGAAGAATTTTTAAAAGCTGCGCATGATTTGGGCGATCTGTCGCTACTGATCAAAGCCGAGCGCGGTCTGGCTCGCATATTGCGACAGCTCCCTGGCAGAAAAATTCTGCTCACCAATGCCGATCACAGCTATTCCAGGCGCGTTTTAAAACTGCTTGGATTGCACCGGTACTTTTCGCAGCACATCGCAATCCAGTCAATGCGCGTTCACGGAAAGCTTCTTCCGAAGCCGTCAAAGCGGCTGTTTCGCAAACTTTTAGCCTCGGAAAAAGTCAGCGCACACCAGTGTGTGCTTGTTGAAGACAATGAAGCCGCCCTGAAGGCAGGCAAAGCCCTTGGCATGCGTACGGTATTTGTGAGCGGATTTTCCCGGCGCGATCGCACTTCATATCATTCCTCTCCCCGGAAAAAGAGACTGGAGCAAAAAAACCGCCCTGCTTTTGCTGATGTAAAAATCAGATCAATCCGCCATTTGCCAGCGAAGCAGTCAAAACTTGGACAATTGTCTTCCGGCTGAAGTGGCAAATTTCGCCGGAAATCCGAAAGCGGCTCTTCAGCGGGCGCGCTTCGGGCTATAATTTGTTTTTATCAGAATGCGCCATCATGAAGAAGAACATCTTAAAAAACGCAAAAGTATTCTTCATGATGGATGTTTGAAGGTGATTTCCTGAAATCGACTATGCCCGCCAGAAAAGATACAAGCCTTCCCTTCTTTTCACTCGGCCTGACCGGTGGGATTGGCAGCGGAAAAAGTACTGTTGCAAAACTCCTTCAGTCGAGTGGTGCCGCTGTGATCGATACTGATGAGATTGCCCACTCGCTGACAGCGCCAGGAGGCATGGGCATTGAGCGGATTGGCCGCGTTTTTGGTCCGGACTATGTCAGCAAAGAAGGCTCTTTGGACAGGGCAAAAATGCGTGAACTTGTTTTCCGTGATCCGTCAGCCCGCAAGACGCTTGAAGGCATCCTGCATCCGCTGATATGGCAGGAATCTGTCGGTCAGGCTGCAAGGCAAAAGGGCAGCAAGGCAAAAGGGCAGCTACAGCATCTTTGTCATCCCGCTGCTGGCGGAGCAGCCTGCGTGGCAGACGCTGGTCGACCGGATTCTGGTTGTAGACTGTCCGGAAGAGCTGCAGATCAGCCGGGTTATGGAGCGCAACAACATGAGCCTGGAACAGGTCAGGGCCATCATGGCGACACAGGCAACGCGTTTGGCGCGGGTCGCAATTGCTGATGACGTGATATTGAATGACGGGAGCCTTGGGGATTTATCTGCCGAAATTGCGCGTCTGGATGCGCAATACAGGATAATGGCAGAAAAATATCCTACCAAAGACGCCTGAAAACGAATTTCAGCCGGATTTTGGTTTATTATCGTTTCTGAATCCTGAAATAATGCTGGTTATGTTAACTGATAGAGGTTATTTTGATAATTTACGAGTATCCCTTCAATGAGCGGATCCGTATGCTGCTGCGACTGGAGGACCTGTACCTGAAATTTCAGTACTTTCTCCATCAGGACCATCCTTTACAGCATCATGTGGCAATTTCGACCATCTTCGAAATGCTTGAGGTTGTTGGGCGCCAGGACCTGAAAGCCGACCTGCTTCAGGAACTGGAACGGCAAAAGCAGGCTCTTCAGGGTTTTCGCACGCATCCTGATGTCGAGATGGAAGTACTTGATGCGGTGCTGGCAAATATTGGTCAGGCAAGTGTCGCATTGCACGGATCCCTCGGCAAGACCGGGCAGACGATACGGGACAACGAGTGGCTGATGAGCGTGCGAGGTCGCACGATCATACCGGGAGGCGCTTCGGAATTCGACTTGCCATCCTATTACGCATGGCAGAACAGGCCTGCAGAAACCCGCATTCGGGACATCGAAAACTGGTTTCGTCCTTTGGCACCGCTTTTTGATGCCATCAGCATCATCCTGGGTCTGCTGCGCGATTCAGGTTCGAAAGTCACGATTGTTGCCCAGTCAGGCGTCTACCAGCAGATGCTTCATGGCAAGGTCTACCAGCTGCTTCGCATTGAACTGGATAAAAGTCTCGGCGTCATACCGGAGACGTCAGCAAACAAGTACATGCTCTCTGTGCGCTTTACCGTGCAGGATGGCGACCAGAAGCCCCGGCCGACCGACCGGGATATTCCCTTTGAAGTGACGCTGTGTTAAACGTTGCCACGCCCGCTTTTACATCCGCGAACGGCTGAATTGGCCAGCAACAAAAAAACCGCCGGGACCAGGCGGTTTTTTTGCTGCTGCATCAATAGCGGGCAGTTTTTTGTTATTCTGCTTTGGGAGCCGTTTCAGTAGCGGGTGCACCTTCTTTGGGGGCACCTGCACCATCCGGGCCTGTTTCTCCGCTGCCTTCCGATTCGGCTTCTGCATCAGCTTCAGGACTCACCATCGGCTGTATAATGGCTTCAAGTATGCGCACCGGGGCAACACCCTGGAGAATATCGCCTGAAGCTGTAATTACTGCCGGCGGTGTCAGGCCCAGGCTTTTCATCAGCTGCTCGTTACGATCGAGTGCCTCCTCATCGCAGACTTCGCCTGCGAGCATCTTTCCTTCACAGAGTTCACTGGCGGAGAGACTTCTTGTTATATCGGAGTCACCAGGCAACCAGAACGTATAAATCGACACATTGTCCATCTTTTTAAGTTCGGCCTTCTTCAGATTGCTCGCAGGGCAATCTGAATTGCTGAAAAAATAGACGGTACGCGATCCATCTCCTCTTACCTCCAGAACTGCATCATCCGTATCAAGCCGCGCCACGTCAATCTGCAGCTGGTGCGGCACTTTAACAGATGGTTCGTCCTTGGCTTCGGCTGGTGGCGGTGTTGACGCGGTCAAAATCGCACGACCATGCAAAAAGTCAACAATGAAAAAACCACCTACCGCTGCGATCACCAGGACAACCACTGCCACAATGATAAAAGTGGCTAGACCAACAAGTCCCCGCTTTTTTGAGGGAGTCTCTTTCTCTGACATTCTGACCTACCTTGCAAATTTGAGAGGTTGCACACACACGGGTCAGGATAACCCAGCTTGCATCCTAAAATCAAGCTTTTTATTGACCTGTTTTTTTTTCCTGGGCCTCTCCGTAATGGCCGTATTTTCAACTTGAAAAACTCTGGTTTCAGCATCAGTCAGCCTGGCTGTAGGGACATGTGTCTGCCTGGGCTGTTGCCACGCTTTGGACCGGGGCGCAAAACAGCCTGGATGTGTCAGTGCGAGGGATGTCTGTTTTTTGCTGAAGTTAGCCTGATTTGCCGTGATCTGCTTGCGTTTGCAGGCAAATGTGGTACCTTTGCGCTTGTGAGAGGAATTTGCAACTCCAGGTCCGGCATTTTGCCCAGACTGGCAAAACGAGGATGAATGCAGCAAACTCCCTTCAAAAACAGCAGCTTGTCAAAATTACACTTTAGGTCTGAATCTGAAAATGGCAACAAAAGTTAATTGTCCTCAATGTGGTGCTCTGGTCGAGTGGTCCGAAAAAAGCACCTATCGCCCGTTTTGTTCCGAGCGCTGCAAACAGATTGACCTCGGTGCCTGGGCTGAAGAAAAATATACCATCCCTGTTGAAGAACAGACGGAACTCAGCGAAGAAGACAATACATCCTGACTTTTCTGTCCGGCATATTTTCTGCTATTCTTTTTCGGCATCCCCGCCGAGTGCCTTTTTCTGGCTCCCCGTAATGGCTTTTTGCATGCGCCGCCCTACTTTTGCAATATCTTCAGCCGGCGGCAGATCCTCAGGCATGGTCCCTCCAATATCTTTTATCACTTCCCTGACCTTTTGCCCGACTTCAAAATGCGCCTGATTTGCATTCTGCTTGCTTCTGACGCCTGCCCGCTTGAGCATTTCTTCAGCCTGCGTCGCCCTGAACAGATTTGCTGCAAGCTCGGTGCTCCCCATGTAGTCGAGAATCTGTGACTTCGCCCGCAGACCTTTTTTCATTCTGATTCCGGAACTGTCCAGGCCCCCGTAGAGTCCTCTGTACCCAAAATTCTGAAAAACCGCAAAGTCAACCGGATCAACGACGCCTGCCCGCTTTGCCGCGATGGCAAGACGCTTGTTGTGCTCTTTGATTTCTTCCCGAAGCAGCAAACGCTTTTTGTCTTCAGACAGAGGGACCCGGTTTGCATGATCTGAATCCCTGATTTCCTGCCTGCGAGTCTGTATGGCGAAATAGGTCTGGGCAAAGGCAACCGGCTTTTTAACCGAGTCACCGTTTTGGGCAACAAGGTAGGACGCATACCGTGTGAGCTGTATGTCGGTAACATCATGAAGCTCTTCGCTACTGGCTTCAATCACTTTGGTGACGTCCCGAAAGTGGCTGGCAACTCTGTGACCGCTCGCTTCGCAGGCGCTCTTTGCTTTTTCTACAACTTTGGAAAACTGCTCCCAGTGTTCGTAGTCAAAGAGTTTCTGGAGATCTTTTGCATACCAGAATTCCACGCCATCTTCTGTTTTGGACGCATCTTCAAACGCAATGATCAGTGCTTCAATATTTGCGTTTGACATATTTTCCATAGGGTCGCTAAAGGCTGTCGATGCCAGCATGTCCGTTTTGAATTTTTCGTTCATAGCTTAAATTCAGAGCACAAAAAAAGTTAACCTTACCATATTTCGCTGTTCCCAAATTGTACAGATTTTCTGATGCCTGTTTCAACACCGGCCCTTTGCGCAGTACGTTCGCCAATCTGCTATACTGCATCAGCGTTTGCCTGTCGGCCCAACAGGCCTGCCAGTTTTTCCTGGCAGTATTTTGCGTGAAACATTTTTTGTTTTTTGCCTCAAAACCTGCCCGACCCGGTTGCAGTGCACACATTCGAAGGAAAAAGATGTCTGATATTTTAAATAAAATTCTTGAAGTCAAGCGGGATGAGATACGGGTGCTCAAAAAGGAGCGCTCGCTTTCCAGTCTCAGAAATGAAGTTGAAACCAGTTCTGAACTGAAGAGTGACTTACGTCGCTTCGAAAAGGCATTGCAGGAAAAAATCCAGGCGGGCCAGGCGGCTGTTATAGCTGAAATAAAGCGTGCCTCCCCATCAAAGGGCGTAATCCGGGAAGCGTTTGACCCCGAAGAGATCGCTCAAAGTTATGCGAAATGGGGTGCTGCCTGTCTGTCTGTACTCACTGACGAGCTTTTTTTCCAGGGTTCTGCTCTCTTTTTGCAGCAGGCCCGGTCTGCCTGTGATCTGCCGGTGCTGCGCAAGGACTTCATGATTGATTTTTATCAGATTTACGAAGCGCGCGCAATGCGCGCCGACTGCATCCTCCTGATTGTTGCTGCGCTGGACAGGGGGCTGATGACGGAACTTGAGCTCTGTGCAACAGAGCTGGGCATGGATGTTCTGGTTGAAGTACACGATCAGAGAGAGCTTGAAGTCGCACTTGACCTCAAAACGCCGCTTATCGGCATCAACAACCGCAATCTGCGAACTTTTGAGACATCGCTTAAAACAACACTGGCTCTTTTGCCTGAAATTCCGGAGGAGCGCCTGGTCGTCACCGAATCGGGCATTTCAACTCTGGAAGATATCCGTCTTATGCGTGATTCCAATGTTCATGCCTTTCTCGTTGGCGAAGCTTTCATGCGTGCTGACGAACCAGGCAGGGAACTGGCCCGGCTTTTCGGTATGGACAGCCAGTGAGCCGTTTTCTGATCAGGCTGTTTCCTGTTTCAGCCATGAAAGCCTTGCCTGCCGGGCCGTCTGGTCGTCCTGGGCTGAAACTGACAGGGCATACCGGGGTTCATCGTCGGCAGCAAGTGTGGCATGAAATGCCATCAGTTCATCTCTTCTGAAGACGTGTACCCTGACGGCATCTCCTGTAGCGTAGCGTCCGAGCAGCTGCTCCAGGGCGGAAGTGGCATTTTCTGCCGGTATCCGGACATCATTGACTGCCAGAAGAACATCGCCTGCAGCAAGTCCGGCCCGGTGTGCTGCACCGCCATCGTAGACATTGGCGATAATGGTATCGTTTCCGTGCCGCTTGACGCGCATATTCAGGCTGGCTGCACCTTTATTGCCTGAGATGGCAGTGATGCCAAAGTGGGCCAGGGCAGGTGCGAGGTCCAGTTCGTCCGTCCCGTGAATGAAGCGCCGGTAAAAATCGCCCAGATCAAGCCCTGAGACTTCTTCCAGAAGCTTTTTTACACCCGCTTCTGTAAAGCCTTTTTCACTTGACGAGACATCATCAGTCAGGCCATAGCGTTCCCACAGCAGGAGCATGGCGTCATCAAGCGACTTCTGCTGCCCGGTGTGAAGGCGAATCAGCAGATCGAGTGCCAAAGCAACCAAAGAGCCCTTTGTATAATAGTTGACCTGGGCATTTGTTGTATTTTCGTCAGGCCGGTAGAACTTGACCCAGGCATCAAAGCCTGCTTCGGCAATGCTCTGTTTTTTACGGCCGCTTGCGCGCTTGACCAGATTAAGCGTACGGGCAATGCGGTCCAGGTAGGTGTTGACGCTGATGGTGCCGCTGCGTACAAGCATCAGGTCATCGTAATAGCTTGTAAAGCCTTCCAGGAGCCACAGGAGTTCCGTATAGACTTCACTTTGCAGGTTCAGCGGAACAAAGGCTGCCGGGCGAATGCGTTTTGCAAGCCACGAATGAAAGTATTCGTGACTGCAAAGGCCCAGCAGACTGATATAGCCTTCATTCTGGAGGGGATTGCCGGATTTTGCGGGCAGGTCAGCGCGCGAACACATCAGTGCTGTTGATGCGCGGTGTTCGAGCCCTCCATAGCCATTTCCGACGACCATGATCATGAAGAGATACCGGTCCATCGGGGGCTTTAAGGTTACGGGATCAAAAAACCGTATCTGGATTTCGCAGATGCGTGTCAGATCCGATATGAGCCGGTCCATGTCGAAATTAAGGACACGTCCTGTTACGGCGATTTCATGGGGGGTACCCAGAACATCAAATTGCGCAAGTTCAAAAGTGCCCATTTCAACCGGATGATCAATCAGCTCGTCATAGCTGCTGGCAATATAGGAGCCAAAGTGGTAGCGGGCAGCTTCGAGTTCGGGGAGTGTTGTGGCCACACGCCAGCTGTTCAGGGCGGGATTTGAAGGCGGCTGAATATCCACAATGTGTGGCAGGTGTTCCTGGCCGGCCACACGAAGAAAAACACTTGTTCCGTTAAAAAAGCCGTGCGTCTGATCAAGGTGAGCTGTTCTGACAGACAGGTCCCAGGCATAGACATCATATTCGAGCACAAGTGGCCCGCTGCAGGGAGCGGCGGACCAGGTGTGTTTGTCGCGCTTTTCAAGGGCAAGCTCGCTGCCGTTGCTTTGCGCACTAATCTGCACGATGTGACGTGCAAATTCCCGGATCATGTAGCTGCCGGGAATCCATGCTGGCAGCACAAGGAGCTGTCCATCCGGATCAGGCCTGGGCACAGTCAGAGTTACCCTGAAAAGGTGACCTTCGGGGTCATGGGGCAAAATCGTGTAATAAATGGCGTCTTTCATTGATCGGCAAAGATAAGGGTTTTAAATGGGCGTTTGGCAGGCGTGTCCGGTTTCTTTCCAGGAATCCGGACAGCGGCAATGCAGGTTCTGCAGTACCCGGATGAAGGGCGTTAACGTTTTGATTCATGTTTTTCCATGTGATGTGCAACACGTGAAGAACTGAAGCTTTTTACGACACAATAAGCCGCCAGTGCGCCGGCTGTCGCAGCAAAAAACCAGGGTGCAAAGAACCAGGCAATGCCGGACAGTGCAAGAAACGCCCAAAAAGCATTTGCGTGCTTCCGTGCGGTGGCGCGATACGAACTGGAGTGCCCGCCATCCTGCCGGGCATTTGCGGCAATCCGTTCAAGGAACGTCAGGGGGCGTTTAAATGTTGAGCCTGGCGCAGGCGACTTGCGGTTGAACACTTTGTTGAATACGCTGGTAAAGTCCATCGCCGGTTTCTCGCCACCCCAGTCCAGCAGGCTTGATTTAAATTTTTCCAAAGGGGTGAGTGTGGCATACTTCCGGTAATTGCATATTTCAAGCCATTTGCCGGTGTTCGCATCCGAAAACACGGGTTTTCCACCGTATTCTGCTTCATAGTCCGGGGCAATAGCGGCGATCTCTTCCATAAGCAAAGGCGTTATATTTTGCCCATCCCTTTCGAAGTGAGGCTGCCCGAGCACAATATGCTGGTGTGTCTGATTGAAAATCAGTGCCAGCGACCAGGGCTGGACCGGCTGTCTGCCGCCTGCGAATCCGGGCATTACGCAGGCAATGAGCGTTAACACGCTGTCGGCGTCCAGAAAGTATTTTGGGACACCCGAATGGTTGATATAAAGGCTCCACCTGTAGCGATAATTATTGTTGTGTGGCGATGTTGTGCTTTTTCTGGCGGCACTGGCATCGTCAGCGTATGTGTTTTTGACGCGCACTGACCGGAAAAGATACAGGGTCCAGAGTGTTGCCGGAACCAGTGACTGGATGAGGAATTTAAGAGGTGAGCTGACATTATAGATTACGGCGAGCAGCACTATCCCTACGGGTCCGTTTATCCATAAAGCAGAAACTGCAAGATAGACCGTGTTTCTTTTGTGCCTTTGCCAAAGCATAATCCCGCCGAGCATGGAAATTGCGGCGCATGCAGAGAGCAGGATGGAAGAAGCTGTTTTTTCACGTGCCCAGCCTGCATTTTGCAACAGGTGCGGATAACTGCTTTCAATCATTGATATGGTTGCAAAATGAATCGCGAAGTAGCTCAGAGGTGTGACCAGAACCATCCCGATTATGAGAACCAGGAGCCAGCCGCCTACGCCGCGCAGTTCTTTTTTATCGGGTGTCCTTTGACCAGTCATAAATTCAAATCATTAAAAATTATTGCTTGTCCAAATCTTTTTTCATGTTATACCAGAATGACCTGGTTTCGTGCTTGGAAGGCGGCGCTTTTCAGTTCTTTCCTGATTTTATTTAACTTTCGTCGGGTAAAGTCTGACTTCGTGCTAGAATTTTAGTGTGGATATGAAATTTTCTGTCCGTTTGCACTCAAATTTCTTTTCTGGCATATCGTGAATTACGATTGTTTTTGAACCGAAGTCTTCGCAATTGGCTTCGGTTCAAAAATCCGTTTACCTGTTACACGAACGACCCGTGCGAACTCTGTACTCCTTCGTCTGGTGGCTGATCCTTCCTTTTGCGCTTGTGCGCCTGTTCTGGCGCGGGAAAAAGGAACCCGGCTATCGCAAACATGTTGCCGAGCGCCTGGGGTTTTATCCGCAAAGCCGGATTGCTGCGGGTTGCATCTGGATCCATGCCGTATCTGTTGGTGAAACAAGAGCAGCAGAGCCGCTCGTCAGTGCGCTGCTTGCAGCCTATCCCGGCAAAAGCATCCTGCTTACTGCCATGACACCTGCCGGGCGTGAAGCCGGGGCGGTGCTGTTTGGCGACAACGCCCAGATCATGCAGGCCTATCTGCCCTACGATACGCCGTATATGATGAAGCGACTTGTCCGGCATTTTTCGCCGGGTCTGTGTATTCTCATGGAAACCGAGATATGGCCCAATCTGATTGCGCAGTGCAGGGCAGCCCAGGTACCTGTTGCGCTGGTAAATGCACGTCTTTCCGAGCGCTCTCTGGCCAGAGGAGAGCGTTTTTCTTCTTTGTTCAGGGAAGCCGCAGGCGGCATCAGTTGTGTGGCGGCACAGACGGAGACTGACGCTGCCCGTCTGAAGCAGTTTGGTTCGACCAGCGCTGTTGTAGCAGGCAGTGTCAAATTTGATGTCGCGCCACCTGATGAAGCCATCAATAAGGGGCTGCGGCTCAGAGGACTGATCGGAGAGCGTCCTGTCCTGATGTGTGCGAGCACCCGTGATGGAGAAGAAATGCTTGTTCTGGATGCTCTGGCCGGACTGACACCGCCCAGTACGCTTGTAATCATTGTCCCCCGGCACCCGCAGCGATTTGACGAAGTTGCGCAGTATATTTCGAGCGGAAAGTGGAAGTTTGTACGCCGCTCGGAGCTTGGAGCAGACTTTGAATCGGCACACCTTATTACGCCGGAGACCCGGATACTTCTGGGTGACTCCATGGGGGAGATGTTTGCCTATTATGCAGCCTGTGATGTTGCGTTTATTGGAGGAAGTCTCAAGCCTCTCGGCGGGCAAAACCTGATTGAAGCCTGTGCGCTGGGCAAACCTGTCATTATTGGTCCGCACACATTCAATTTTGAGACCATCACGCAGGATGCTGTTGCGCGCAATGCTGCCATTCGCATCAGTTCAGCTACTGAACTGTTTGAAAAAGCAGGCGAGCTTTTGGGTAATGGCCAGCTGCGGGAATATCGGGGGAACGCCGCACGGGAATTTGCCGAAGAACAGCGGGGTGCGACGCAAAAAACTCTGGATATGCTCAGACCTTTTCTGTCCGGCTGAGATGGCAGGCATCCCAAGGCATTGCGCAGGCACTGCGGGCAGTTTTTGGCTGCCTGTTATTTTTTGTAGGGAACGATAAAATGCTCCTGATAGTATCGCAGTTCTGCTATTGACTCCAGAATATCGGCCTGAGCCGTATGCTGCAGGTCCTTCTTGAAGCTGGCCTCAATTTCGGGCATCCACCGGCGGCACAGTTCCTTGAGTGATGAAACATCAAGATTGCGGTAGTGGAAGTACGCCTCCAGCTTTGGCATGGATTTTGCCATAAACCGCCGGTCCTGGCAGATTGAATTGCCACACATGGGAGAGGTTCGTGCGGGGACAAAAGGCTTCATAAATTCCAGCAGAATTTCTTCGGCTTCGGCTTCAGTTATGGTGGACGCCCTGACCCTGTCAATCAGCCCGGATTTTCCGTGCGTGCTTTTGTTCCAGTCATCCATGGCATCCAGAACAGCATCACTCTGATGAATCGCCAGAACGGGGCCTTTGGCCAGAATATTCAGCTCTGAATCCGTTACTACGAGTGCGACTTCAATAATAACGTCGTTGACCGGATCCAGTCCGGTCATTTCCATATCCACCCAGACGAGGTTCAGTTCATTCGAAGAGCCTGAAGCGGCTTCATTCTGGCCGGTTGCGGAGGCGGTATTTTCAGATTTTGACATATTTGATCCTTGACAGATTAACGGCAAAACCCTGCCGGGCGAAGTTATGCGCAGAGAATGTTGCACCGGATGTTTTCTGCGTGGCTGAATCTGGCGCATTTTGCCTTTTGTACCGTGTCTGGCATTTTCGTACTTTACCAGGGGAGTGTGGCGGCGCATCGATCCAAAAGCTGATCTCTCCAGATGAGTGGCCCTGATCCGGATGCATTTTCTTGTGGAGACTGACAGCAGCGGCACCATCGAGACGGCGTTTTGGTGGCTTTTGCTTCGCGATGCTCTGACGCTCTTTAACACGCGCTTACTCAAACATAGTAACATGCGATAATGCCTGTGCAACAACAAAATTTATTTTTTCCTTTGGCACAGGCCAGTGCTTTACTGCCTGTATTTCGGTGCATTATTTTCCCGCAGCATGAACCCGGGAGTTTTGCGATGATCTCAGACCCTATTTTTCTGCGCTGATTTCGCCGCATTCAGTTTAAAAGTCGCTGATTTTATTCGTGTAATATTGATGTCACTGTGCTTTGCAAAACCTGAAGCCCGAACTGTTCCAGAACATTTTTCCACAGGTTCAAGATGACCGCGCATTTGTTTCTGCTCGTTTTTGTTTTTTTTCTCGCAGCAACGCTGCTTGCCCGAATCGGGCTGTCAGTTCGCCAGATCAGGCATGTTCTGGCCCATCGGGATCGTGTCCCTGAACAGTTTGCAGCGGGCATTTCTCTTGAAGCCCATCAAAAAGCGGCTGACTACACGGTTGTCAAGCATCGTTTTGCCATTCTCCTCATGCTGTTCAATACGTTTACGCTGCTTTGTTTTACCCTTTTGGGCGGGCTGCAGTTTCTTTCTGCGATTTTGCTTAAGCTGACTGAATCGCCATTTTTTTACCAGATGAGCCTTCTGGTTGCCTTTGCCCTGATTTCAGGGCTCATTTCCCTGCCGTTTGACTATTACTCCCAGTTTGGCATTGAAGAAAGTTTTGGCTTTAACAGGATGAATCGCAAACTTTTTTTTGCTGACATTCTGAAGGGCACGCTTGTCAGCGCGCTCATTGGCCTGCCACTGGCTGGGCTTGTACTCGTGCTGATGGCGAAAACCGGCAACTTCTGGTGGGTCTATGCCTGGCTTGTCTGGAATGTTTTTCAGTTGCTCATGCTGGTGTTATTCCCGACTGTCATCGCACCTTTATTCAACAAATTCACGCCTCTTGAAGATGAGTCTTTGCGTGAGCGCATTGAAGAGCTTCTGGTGCGAACGGGATTTGTCTCAAACGGGATTTTTGTGATGGATGGATCCAAACGGAGTTCGCATGGCAACGCCTACTTTACGGGATTTGGCTCGGCAAAGCGTATTGTGTTTTATGACACGCTGATGTCGCGGCTTTCACCAGGTGAAATTGAAGCTGTTCTGGCGCACGAGCTGGGGCACTTCAGGCTAAGGCACATTATCAAGCGCATGGCTGTAATGGGTGTTGTCTCCATTGTTTTTCTTGCCCTCTTGGGCTATCTCAAGTCACAGGACTGGTTTTATCTTGGCCTGGGGGTGATCCCGTCAGCTGACATGCCAAACGATGCGATGGCACTTTTGCTCTTTGCGCTTGTCATGCCGCTTTTTACCTTTTTTCTCAAGCCACTGGTTTCCTTCAGTTCACGCCGGCATGAATTTGAGGCCGATGCATTTGCAGCCGAATACGCTTCTTCAGACGACCTTGCAACATCACTTGTACGGCTCTATGAAGACAATGCTGCAACGCTTACTCCGGACCCGCTGTATTCTGCTTTTCATGATTCGCATCCCCCGGCAGCCATTCGCATAGGCCGGCTGACTGCCATGTCACAAAAAACCTGATATGAAGCTGAACGCAACTGCGGAAACTTCCTGCGTACCGGCTGACGCCATTCATCGACAAGTTTGATGAGTCCAAAACCGGGTACACACGGCGATGTCCCATAACGGTGGAAACAGCCTTTAAAATGGATGGCAACCGGGCTGCCTCAAAGTCCGGGGGGCTGGATATTTCCAGATGGCGTCTGGCCAGTGGCGATGTATGCGCCTATGCAGTTCACACGAAATTAGCGTGCTGCGCGTGCACAGACAAAATTTAACCGCAAAGCGCCGACCGTTCCTGGGTCGATGGTCTCAAGCATTAGCCTATGCTTGCTTCGAGCCACTGCTTCGCCCTGCCCCATGTTCCCGGAATAGTCTGTTGCCTCAGTAAACCCCCATTTTTCTTCCTTGCAGTCAAAGTGAGCCAGTATCACAGAAGACTTGTATTTTTTTCTTTCCTTGGTCTTCGGAATTCTTGCCGTTCGGGTTTTTTTGTAATCTTCCAGGACATGTGCACTCACGAGTTTGCCATCCGTGCTGATGCTTTGTCTGTCCGCATAGTGCTCAATCCCTCCGCCTCTTCCGAGGTGTACCCAGTCCTGGGCAGCAGCAGAAACTGATATGGCACACAAGGCCAGTGCAATTAAAAGTTTCATAATCTCTCCTGAATTTCAATTTGGAACCGCAGTTTTGTGAGCAGGCCGTGTGGCGCATCCTCCTGGCAGCCCCATTTCCTTTTTGCATTCGCGATGTGCGGGAGGCTTGCATCCGGTACTGAAGATTCAGCAGCTACAGGTTCTGCGACTGCGGGCAATGACGCACGCTCCCGGAGCGCGGCGACGGACTAACCTCTGTTGCGTACTGCAGGACCACCACACTCTGCAGGCAAAGCAGGCAGAATGTTCAGCGCACTGGCCAGCCTGGGAAACGCGCCTTTTTCCTTTGTTTTCGACAACATCAGCGTCGCTCTATGGCGCAAAGGAACATCTTTGATTATAGCATCCCACACCTCCAACAACTCTTCCTGACTGGCAAACGGGGCGTTATGGTCTTCCGATTCAATTCACAATCCAGCCCAAATGTTTTGCTATATCGAGTTACAATAGATGACTGAATCTTTTTACGGTTTACGAATGAAAAAAGTCAACTGGAAATGTACAGAAAATCCGAGCCCGATCTTCTTAAGAAGTGCAATCTCAAAATTGTTGCTGTAAAGAATGGCAAGGCCGCTGGTGCTTGCTCGGCTGCTCTCGGTACTTGTAAAGAGCTGGAAGCGATGGGGTACGATGAAAGAATGTGACACCCCGGTTTTACTGTGGCAGTTTTTGCAGATTCAGGCTCGCCCGGGCTTTTGAATCCGACATGATGCTGGAGTGCAGTGATCAATGTCTGCTGGCAACACGGGAGAAACATACGACAATAGTGGATCAGGATATTGTCAGGGCCATAGGTGATGTGCTTGCTGAGACACTGGATACTGCCAGGCCGTGCTGAAAGAAAACATCACGGAACAAAAAAAAGGAGCGAACAATGCAGTACAACCCGCTTTTTTTTGCATATCGTCCGATATTTTCAGAGCCCAGCCTGGACCGGTTGCGTACTCTGGCCAAAAGGTGTCCTCTTTCACGCTTTAAAAGCGATTTCCGCAATTATGAGGAAATGATGGTGGACTTCGTCTATACCTCTGCAAAGATTGAAGGCAACACCTATGACAGGCTCGACACCGACAATCTGCTGCGCCTTGGTATTACAGCAGGAGGCAAGCGACATTCTGATGCAGTCATGCTGCTCAACCTGCGCAGGGCTTTTGAAATGGTCATGCAGGCTGCTCCAGAGACAGCACTTGATCTTGATTACGTTTCGGACCTGCACAAGGTCATCACGAGAGACCTGCTCCCCGAAAGCGAGCAGGGTCTGGGTCGAAGACATGCTGTTCAGATCGGAGGGAGTGGCTACAGACCTCTGGCGGACCCTGTTCGCCGTCAAACGGAAGTTCTCTTTGTTCTTGAAGAAGCGCTAAAGTATTCGGATCCCTTTGAGCGGTCAGTATACCTGCACTGCAACCTTGCATATCTGCAGTATTTCAGCGATGGCAACAAGCGCACCTCACGCCTGATGCAGACGGCAGCACTCGTAAAGGGGGGTGCTCTCCCTCTGTTTTTCAGTGACACACTGATCGACAAATATCAGAGAGCCGTAATTCATTATTATGAATCCGGCGACTACACACCTTATGTTGATTTTTATCTTGAAAATTACGAGCTTGCTGTCAATAACCTGACCGCACATCTGCATCCTGACGGGATTTCACCTGAAATGGCCGAGCGCACTGATCGACTGGACCAGCTGAAGGAGATGTGCAGCATTGCGCACACATTTTGGAAATATGCAAAAGAGGCCCTGGATGCCGCAGATGGGATGTTTTTCAACTGGAGTGAGGTCGAGCGAAAAACGATATTCGAATGTATTGGAAGGAACGGACAGTGTCCCGATGAAGTTGCCGACTTCCTTTGCCGATACAGCCCCGGCACGACAACTGCGGAATATCAGGCACTTTTGCGCGATGATATTCGCATTGCAGCATCCTGGCTGAAGGAAAAAGATGACAGCATCAGGCCGGATGGTTCGTAAAGCAAGGGGTTAAATGGCAAAAATAAATTGCTGATATCTCTTTTTGATGGATTGGCCCTTTACCTCGCTGAATTCTTCGCTTGTGAGCCCGCCATTGATCAATGAGGGAAACAGGTAGAAAAGCATTTTCAGGGAGATTTAAATGCTGTCACTTTCTTCAGTTGAATTAATAAACGCCGAGTTTATCCTGACAAAAGAGGGTTATGCTCTGCATCCCAGTTCTTCCAGAGAAATAAAAAAGGAATACGTTCGTTGTCTAAAAATGCAAGATAAAAACGGCCTCATGTTTGGAAAAATTTTTATTTGGTTACAACGGAACCCTGATTTCAAAGAGATAGAAACTTTAAAAAGCCGCCCGATTTCCCTCCGGTGGCTTTTTACTTTTGGGTCACTGGTTTTTCCCAGGCAGAGGCTTATACCAGTTCTGGATAAAAATTTAATGCAATTTGCCCATGTCTTCTTGAGAAGGGCATGAGAATTACCGAAGGAATGAATCCGGAATTGGTATTAGTCGTTATATACCGGGCTTTCAGGAAGCTGAGAATACATCATCATTAAATGCACTCCCGGTGACAGCGAATACTCTGCTTT
>Ga0099364_10005082_pt1 | contig 19661 bp, 13 predicted proteins | sample TergutTh196P3_FD_73070 | JGI IMG/M metagenome (GOLD analysis project Ga0099364, IMG submission 73070) | Microcerotermes parvus P3 segment gut microbial communities from Pointe-Noire, Republic of the Congo - Th196 P3 | ecosystem: Host-associated > Arthropoda: Insects > Digestive system > Gut ... | reverse complement strand
GGTTGATCCACACCTTGAGATTCGGTGCCGGAAACCACTCCATAACGAGATACGGCGTCCTCTGGTACCAACCGAAATCCCGAATGTCAATCAGCTTCGGATGTGAGAGCTTCGATGCGACATCGTACTCCCATTTCAGAATTTGGATTTGGTCCTTCTGCTTGACGAACTGGTTCAACAGAGTTTTAACACCGACGAACTCGCGTTTGCTGTCGTCGTAGGCCTGCCAAAGCCGACTCGACTGGCCAGTGTTCACGACGTTCAAAAGCCGGTACGGCCCCATATATCCGATGGATGTGCTACTCATTGTTTTCGATCGGCGACAACGATTTCAGAAAAACGCCAGCATAGCAGTTCTGAAACGTTTTGCAAGAAAAGGTTAATCCATCGGGTGCATCAAAGTTTTGTTGGCAAGAGGTCGGCCACCTACCGTTCATAGCCAAAATTCCGGCAATACCGAGACGGAGCCACCACAGAAAGAAAGGGTACTAAGAAATGCACTTTACTAAAGGCCAAAGGTTTTTGCAAAATTATTGAACGAGACAAGTCATGAACGCCGATACCGTGGACGGGGCGAGTTTTGGCCTCCGTCGATTCCGGGGTACATAAAAATCAGGAAACATACAATGAGACTCGTTCATTTGACCGTTGCTGCGTCGATCGCAATGTTTTTTGTCGTCGTACCACTAGGAGTTCACGGACAAGAATCCGAAACGTGCTCTTCTCACGGTAGAAAACCGTGCAACACCCGCTCGTGTGGCGAACACTGTTGGCACGGGGGCGCGCACGGAAAGCATTTTTCGTACGATGGCCGTAATACGAGTCAAGATTGCATGGTCGGACGTTATGGTTACGGCAAGGCACCGCTCTGCGAGCAGGCGAAAGCCGGTGAGGTTTGTCCGGTTCACGGTTACGGCCCCTGTCCGCAAGACCGTGCCGATTTCGGCCTACGTCGAGCGGTTCCCTCTGATCGTCCGTACTTCGGGATGCAACCGTTGATTCAGCCGCGTCCGCTGTATGCCTATGGACGCTATGGTCACGGGCAATACGGTCATGGGCCGCACGGTGGTATGTATCCGCCGCCACGGTTTCCGATGTTACATTCTTTCTTCGCTCCACCACCGGCTTATATGACGACTTCGCCGCAGCCGCCGATGCCGACTTACACGACCCGCGGACCTCGCGATTTTCTGAATCCGAATCCGCCGAGCATCGGATACTAGAGCGTATTAAAAATGGGTTTGGACAACATTCCCGTCACCCCGCGCAGGCGGGGGCCTAGAGGGCAGATGTTCACATCTTCTTTAATTGCAAAAGCTTATGGCGATGAAACATCAATGACGTCGAGTGTCTAGGCCCCCGTCTGCGCGGGGTGACGATAAAAAATCCAGACTAATTTTTAATACGCACTAAAAGGAAAGGGAATTATATATCTTTCAGTTCCGGTCGTAGCCTTCGAATAAGTAATAATTCCGTTTGTGACGGATACGCAATTTAGACCGCACAAATACTTGACCGTAAAATACGGCGAGGCTCCCGTAGAGAAACTTTTTTCCTACGGAGACCCGCCATGCCGAAAAAACCACACGTCAAGGTACTGTCGACCTACGAATTGATGCAGATGTTCCCGGACGAACAATCCGCCGTCGATTATCTCACCGGGATACTCTGGCCGCAAGGCCCCGTTTGTCCGCATTGCCAAAGCAAGCAAATCACGACCTTGCAACGGAAAAACTACTATCGTTGCAGGGATTGTGATAAAGTCTTTACGATTCGTACCGACACCGTGTTTGAAAAATCGCATATCCCGCTTCACAAGTGGTTGTACGCCATGTATCTGATCGTCACAGCAAGAAAGGGTGTTTCGTCCCTTCAACTCTCGAAAGAGCTTGGTATTACGCAAAAATCGGCGTGTGGTTCCTTGAGCAACGAATCCGCATCGCTTGCGGCAACCAAACGACGAAATTCCTTTCCGGGATCGTCGAGGCAGACGAGACGTACCTCGGTGGTCTCGAAAAGAACAAGCACAAGGACAAAAAGCTGAATCAGGGACGGGGGCCGGTCGGCAAGACGCCGGTATTCGGGGTACGGGAGCGGGATGGACACGTCGTCGCAAAGGTGGTGAAAAACACTGATAGGCCGACGTTGCAGGGAGCGATCAAGGCAGCAGTTACTCCTGGTTCCGTGGTTTGTACGGACGAACACGGCGGCTACATTGGATTGAACGGTCTATTTGTCCACAAATCCGTCAAGCATAGTGCGAAGCAGTGGATTGACGGGATGGCACATACGAACGGGATCGAAAGTGTTTGGGCACTACTTCAGCGAGCCTTCATCGGAACGCACCATTGGTGGAGTTCGTGGCACTGCCAACTGTACGTCAACGAATGTGCCTTCAGGTTTAACGAAGGAAATTGCAAGTACGATACGACGGATCGGCTCCGGGCACTTGTGAAGGGAACCTCCGGGAAGCGGCTGACATACAAATCGCTGATAAACGGCAGTTATCGGGTGGCTGGTAGCAAACCATAGTAGGCTTTTCACTGTTTACGAATCAGGAATCTGGTGTATAATCAACCCGGTTTTTCAGAAAGGATAATACCATGTTAGCCGATATTTCACAGTTTGGTCAGATAATAGCGAACGCCGGACAGACGGTCATAGTGGGCAATCGCCTCAGCTCTGACCCCTTTGGCATTCGCAGTGTGGCGAGTGTGATTCCTGATCCGCCCGATGGTTATGTACGCGAGCTTGGCGTCGTCAATGAACCGGGACGCGACAATCCTTATACCGGGCAATCAAAGGAATCTGGGACGATCTTGGACGTGAGCAGTGACCCGCCTGCGAGTAATGCTCCCGTCTTGCAACCGAAACGCTCGGACTTTGCCGAGGTAATGGCCACTCAACAAGAGAATCGCTTGAAAGTGGTAGAAGACGACGTAACGACGCTAAAAGAAAACGTGACACAGATCAAACAAGACGTCGGTACGCTAAAACGGGGCATGGACACGATTTTGACACGTCTACCCTAACCTCAAGCCTCAATCACCGAACCAAGGCGTCTAACACTGGTATTCGGTATGCAAGAATGGCAAGTCGTTATGAGGTCGACTTGCCACGAACCTTTAGGGGATTACTGTTTCCCCTCCTCCTTCTTTCTCCTCTCTCGCTCAAACCCGGGGATACAACGCCGCACCCCGTTATACGCAGCCTTCATATTCGACACGGGATTCTTTTCCCGCGTGCAGGCTTCCATAGGTGGATAGTGTGAGGGCGGCGTAAAACGTCTGAACCCATTCGCCTGCAAGCGCTGCTCAAAATCCTCGATCTTGGCGTTGGACGAACGTGAGGAGAAGGTAATACGGCGAATGTCAACCGATGACGCGATTGGTTGAACTTCCCAGCCTTCGTTCTGGGCCTCCATGATGATCTGGAGGACAGTGTCGTCGTTCCGCGACACAGCCCTCTCAGCGTAGAAGGAAATTTCGGAAACGGTTTCGGACGTGCAGTCGGTGTGTGCCATAGCGGTTTCGTAGTGGCGAGGGACAGAAATCTCCGTTTTCATCGTCGGTCCGCAGGCCCGTGCCGCTGAAAAAAAAACGGCACGGGCGTCTATCTCTCCCAAAACACCCTACCCCTCACCATGTCGGTTATGACAATATTGTACGCTACAAAACCCAACAAGTCAAGAGATAATTAGAAGCCAGCTGGAGAAATCGCAGAAACCGAGGATACTAAGTAGGCATTCTACCGCACACAGGTTGACACCGAAACCGGTCGGACAGAAAAATTTCTGTCCAATCTCTCGACAAGAAACATAGGCACAAGCTTGCCTAATTTCTCAATATTATATCAATTATATCGGGGTTGTCAAGGGAAAGCCAGAAAAAATTTCAAAAAAATTAAAAAATTTTTTCTGGTTCAGGGAGCTTTTCCCGATGGTCCGATCTTGCTATACTGCTCCCTTCGCTGCTGATCCATAGTCGATGAAACTGAATTCCTCTTCCTTTTCACCATTTTTCGCTCACGCTGTTTTACTTTCCATGTTCAAATACATTTTCCCGTGCCGTCCCGCCAAAGATGAAAAAAATTGTCCCGTTGCAGCGTGTACCTGCTCTCCTCGACAGTGCTCGGATCATTGTTTTTTCGTGGCGGCATTGGATATAGCGTATGGCGAGAAAAAACTTTTTGTTTCACTCTCGGAACCGACGTTTTCGACATTTGTGCGGTCGGAATTGCAACATCATGGACGGACAAATCTCCGTGTTTGCCAGCGAAAATATTTTTATCTCAAACCAAACCCTATTCCGAGCGGCAGCGCCACAATTGCTCTTGAAGGCTTGAAAGCATTTCGAGTGTTGGAACTGCTCTTGGGTGATCACATTGAAACATTGGCACAGACGCTTTCTTATTTTCCGGTTGAAACGCGACTGTGTGAAATTCGGGAACCAGAGACGGATAAAGGCAAAAATCTGTACGAGAGGTTTTACAGTTCGGTTTACAACGCAGTTAAGACTTGGTTAGAGGATTGCGAAAAGGAAAAAATTGAGTTGGGGTCAAAGATTGATACCGCCGTAGTGGACAGTGCAGTGCCACCAGCAGTCAAAGGCTACCAAACAATCCTGTTGAAATACACGATGGAGATATTGCGATCTCCACTGAGCGATGCCCGTGAGTCGCTTAAAATGGAATGGCCGGACGACGAGACCACAATCAATGCTTTTTTTGAGGATCGTAATAATGACGGAAAGAATCTTTATCAACTTATTATGAAGGAGTGGGAAACGCAACTCGATATACTTTTGCCTATGTCGGCGCGATGTCTCCCTCTATACAGCAAAAGCGAGCAATCCAGAACGACAACGGATTTTTCCGAGAGTGGCCGATTGAAGCCCCAACATTATGTTGGTTTTGTTGATTTTCGTCCACGGGCAGGCTCTTCGCCGATCGCGATGGCATTACTTGTGCCTCCGGCTAAGCTTTCCAACTGCACGATCATCGAAGATGACTACACCACCCCTTTTGGTGTGGCACGAGATCATTACCAGCAAGCTCGCTTGTCCCCTCCAAGCGACTCGCTTAACATTGAAACGGAAGAATGGAAAAGCTCATTCTATGCGATGCATGATTCCGCGAAAGAAGCCGGTGCTCGTTGTGCCCATCTTTGTATCATCATGGCATGTGGTTTACTCTCCAGTAAAGGGTCTTATCCAGACGAGGAAACAGCAAGAATCCCAGGACCGTTTGAAGTCTCCTACTTCGCGGCGAAAATCGATAATCAAAACCCGAAAGATCAAAGCGAGGGGTATGCCCCAGAAGGTTACACCGCATGGGAATTCGATCCAACGGAGGGGTTAACCCCTCAACGTGTCGTCGAGGTCTTGCAACAGAAGTGTGGAGTGAGTGCTTTCTTTTATCGACGAGATAACAACGCCAAATCCTCGGTCCTCATTCTGGAAAGGCTTCTCAAGGCGTATGTGTCGGCAGGGTTTCCTGTGATTATGTTTTGCAACGCCACTGGATTACATGAGCCTAAGTCGCTTCCCTCCTCCTATACCAACCATCGCGAAGCTGCACACTGCGTTCTTGTCAACGGTTTTGCCGGTCCAAATGATGATGCCCCCACTGGAAAGTTGACTCACTTGGTTATTCATGATCCCGGGTACGCGCCGTTCATGAACGTTCCGTTTGACCAATGTATCGAGTCGGCTGCAAAGTACGAAGAAAAAAACTATCTCAACTTCGTTGCCGTTACTCGCAAATCCATCAAAACAAATGCTGCGGACTGTCTTGATGATTTTGTCTATCGCGCATTTGATTTGAATGATTTGAGATCAGACAAAAGCTATTTCAAAAACCTGCCAGAGACAGAGGATAAACGGTGGAGCCTGTTTGATGTTCTACCAGACGGACATGAGATCGAAATTGCTCTCATGGATGCCGATACGCTCAATAAAAAAGTTTTCTCAGAGAACTCACAAGAAAAGCTGGCGTATAACAACTCCGTAAACATGGAAGAGGCTGAAAGGCAGAAAGTTGAGTTTATAGAACAGGTACGAGGTAGTCTGAAAGAATACGTTCACTCGAAAATTTGGGTGGTGCGATTACTTGATCCAGAGGGATACACGGATTTGGTCTATTTACGCAATGCCGAACATCCGTGGCAGGATGGCGAGGAAAAAAAGGAAGACCCAGAGAAACGGAAGAAGCGGGAGATATTCATCACGAAACAAATAAAAAAATACGCCTTGACTGCTGAACAGATCAAGCAGCAGTTGGAGTCGTTCGAACCGAGTCCTGAGCCGAAGTTAAAGTCAGGACCAACGAGTTCAAGCGTGACGCAAACAGAAGGTTTCTCGTTTGTTCCTTCGGTGCTTACCAGTTCTTCGGCAATGCAATTCCCCGATCTGACCCAAAAGTTGACGGAGTGGGCCGCAAAACGGACCGAGGAGTCGAAAAAACCGACTCCACCTGCGCTGGATGTCTCTCTTCTTCGTACACGGGACATCCTTGATATTCTTCAAAATGCAACACTCCGTATTAACCCGGATACCATTCCGGATATTGCTTGGCTACTACAGAACAAGATTATCCCTCGAAAAATGGATGTTCGTGTCGATCCAGCCACGATCATCGATAGCCTGAAATACGACTGGCAGAGTGAAGATGCGAAAAAGTATCTGGAATGGCTTTTGGAACGCGGTTATGTTTCGGCGATCGATATTCTCGCTTTTGAGGATGAGAGTGGGAACAACACGAACCTGGACGCGATCCAACAGTGGATTACCGAGAATCTCAATGGATTGAAAATCTCCGCTTTTTCGACCTATTTTCCGCAGATCGCTTCCGAGCGGAGCGGCATACGAGCCAATGTCGTCGCGGCACTGAAAAATAGTATGCTACTCGGCATGAGACTTCGCGATGATGGTTTATTATTGAGCCAGGATGTTATCGTCGAGGTCGTCGGGGGAAGTTTCATGGATCGCGTGGTACAAAGCGGACGGGACGTTGTCCAGGTTCGCCATCGAAAACGGATTTGTTCTTTGGTCGCCCAATCGCTGGTGGCGGCCTACCAAGAAGCAAAAAAGAGCGAGACGAATCCAACGGATGGGAAATGTACGTTTGCGATGGAACTCGAACCGGGCGACTGCTATTTGGTTAATAATCTTACTTCAGTTGATACGTTCATTGAAGCGGCGGATGAGGTGTGTCGCCTTAAAGGTCTTGGCAAAAAGGAGACTCCCATTTCGTTAAATCTTGATCTCGGTCACTATATCTCCGCCGAAATAGTTCCAAGCGAGATTGACAAGAGAGGCGACAAGATATGGAAACGATTTTCTCACTCGCACATCTCATGCCTCCATCAAGGACGTCAACACTATCGTGATTTGCCCGTTGTTTCCAACCGTTCGGGCTTCAAAGGTTTCGCTCCCAAAGATTGGCAAACGGTCTCGGCTTATATCGAACGTTACTGTGGGGAAAGTGGTCTTTCGGGAAGAGATTATCCTACCACAAACGCCATTTCTCTTGAGCTTGAAGGATGCCCCTGTTTTGCATGGATTGACAAGAGTTTGGACACACTGTTCAAGTTGACTTGAGTGTTTCGGGACTCTGACAATGGCATTGTGTAGACCGATCTCAGTATCTTGATGGGTCGCTAAAAATCATTGCTACATCGACGATAAATAATGGCATTCGCCGATTATAGACGGATGGCCGTGTGTGTTGTATCCTCTTTGGAGCCGTGTTGAATTGTATACGGAACGATACGGATTCCCCGCATCCGGGTCAAGGGGAAATTTCCCGTTTTCCGATTCGGCTCTTGCACCACTCTTTTCGCCGGGCTACAATTCTCCGTACTGGTGGTGCGTCGTCGTGTACCGCCTTTCACAATTAGGATTTGATCGCAAGTTGATACCCTTCGTTCTTCCGAATACCACCCGGTTTTTCCGGACGGAAGTAATGAGAAAAACTCCGTGAAACATGTGCTCCCTCTCGATACGGGAGGAGCGTCATGCACGGGCTTGCAGCCGTTTCTGTGCTGGCGTTCCCTCAAAGATCGTCGGCATTGTGCGTAGTAAAGTGCGCGCGCTTCAGTGGTATGAGGTGAAACGCTACAAGGGGTATCTTGGCGTTTCCTCCCTTCTTCATAGGCAGGTTTCGCCGTTTTGCCGATCTTTCCGCCACCCCTTTCACACGGAGAAAAATCTATGCCAAACTACTTCTACACCGACGCAAGCGGCCAGAAACAAGGCCCCTATTCGAGCGGACAACTCAAGGAACTCGCCAAAACAGGACGGATTACACCGGAAACAATGATCGAAACCGAAGACGGGAAAAAAGCGAGGGCAGGAAAAGTGCAGGGGTTGGCGTTTCCTGAAACGCCCCCTACTGCCGAAAAGCCAGTTGCCGCACCAGGAAAAACTTCCTCCCCTACTTCCGACGGAGTTGTTCCCGGTGTCCTTGAAGCCGTCACCGCCCGCATCGAAGCGAACAAAGTGCGAGATGCCGATGTCCACAAGAAAGACATTTACGGCAAGACACGGTTACACAAGGCTGTAGAGGCCAATGATACCGCACTTGCCGCCACTCTCATTGCGGCGGGAGGCGATGTCAACGGGCAAGATAACGATGGTAAGGCACCACTACACTACGCCGCTCAAAAAAACTCCGTTGGCTTTGTTACAATCCTTGCCAAAGCCAACGTCAATTTGAAAGACAATGCAGGTGCGACCCCGTTACACTACGCCGTAGCCGTAAAAGCCGTTGAATTTATCGATGCTCTTGGCAAAGTCGGAATCAATGTCAATGCAAAGAATAGCGCAGGCCTGACGCCATTGCACTTGGCTTCGTTTTTCTATTACAGAGAAGTTATCTCTACTCTTGTCAAAGCCGGAGCCGATGTCAACGCGAGAGACAATGAGGCCATGACGCCGTTACACTATGCCACAGGCGCATTGGCGTCGGGCATGTCGGAACTCCTGAAAGCCGATAGCGTTGATTCTCTTATTGACGCAGTTGCGGAAATTGGCGTCACCATTTCCGTTCTCGCCGCAGCAGGAGCCGATGTCAACGCAAAAAGTAAGGAAGGTGTTACACCGTTACATTGTGCCGCCGCCACGAATAACATTCCCGGTCATACCGCTCTAACCGCCTCTCATTGTCATGGGTGCAGATGTCAATGCGCAGGGCAAGGATGGTACGCCTCTGCACTGTGCCGCAGCCGTGAACAATGTATCGGCGGTTGAGGCACTTTTCGAGGCGGGAGCCAACATCAGGGCGAAAGACAGAAACGGCAGACTACCGGTTTTTGCAGCCGCAAGTAACAATGCCAACGAAGTTGTAGAAATTCTTACGAAGGCGGGAACTGGACTTTCGGCAGTGGCGAAATTTGATGCTGCGGTGCTATCAGGACTTAACAACGCGGAAAAGGGTAAGGGTTGCCTGGTTGTTGCGGCGTTACTTGCAACCCTACCCATTCTGTTCTTCTGCGTTACGGTGGGCATTCTCGTAAAAGGATTCGGCTTTTGATACCCTTGTTGTCACGAAACGCCACTTGCTCCCTATGGACTGTGGTAAAACAGGCAAATTGTGCTCAGGGACGGTTTGTTTCGGAGGATCGGCGAAAAGTTTGCTTTTCGCCGGTTTGATCGGGCAAACCGTCCGCCCATCGCGCTCTGCGGGGATCATTACCCGCTTTCTGACTTGACCGCCGGAACCGCCGATCCATAATTTCTACAGCGGTTTGATTCTCGCCCGACGTCTGATAGAATCTGGTAGATATTGCGTATCCGTCACAAACGGAATTATTACTTACTCGATAGCTACAGCCGGAACTGAAAGATATAATTCCCAAAGGAAAAGACGAAAATTTCCGTCGAACTGAGCGAGCCGAAACGAACCGTGCCCCGTGGTTGCGTCTCGGCTCGGCTCTTTTTTTTTGGAATTTTCCTTGATTTTCCGTTGCCTTGACATTACAATGGGGCGCGATGGGGGTCTCTTTTGGAGTCGTACAATGAAAACGTCAATTCGGTTTGGTTTTACTCTTGTTGAACTTTTGGTGGCAATTGCGATCATCGGCGTTATTGTCGCCCTGATTTTTCCGGCTGTTCAGCTGGCTCGGGAGGCGAGTCGCCGTTCTAGTTGTATAAACAACTTGCGTCAGATTGCTTTGGCGGCGATCCAGTATCAGGAGAACCACCAAGTCTTTCCGCCGGGATGTATCCATTTTCCGGTTCCGGCAAACAACACCGCCTGTGTGAAAAAATCGGATGGCCCCCATTCTGTGGATGTCGATTGCGGAATGATCGGCTGGTCGGCGTTTCTCCTGCCGTTTCTCGAAGCCGGTGAGACCGTCTATAGAGACATCAATTTTCTGCAACCGGCTTTCGCCGATTATTGCGGTGCCGAACATGTCGATACCCATTGTCCCAGTGTGGGGGCCGATAATCGCGGGGCGTCTCAAAACTGTCCGGCGGTCTTTCGCTGTCCGACGACACCACACAGGTCCCAGTCGATGAGAGGAATGAAAGACTACGCCGCCAACGGCTGTGTCGATTGGCCGGAGCGAGTGAACACCGATACCAAGAATGTGGAGGTCCACAAAAACAGAGCCGCCGTTATGGGAGTTTTTTATCGGAACAGTGGCATTCGTTTGACGGACGTCAAAGATGGCTTATCTCACACCTTCCTTTTTTTGGAACAGTCGGCCATGTCGTTCCCGGAAGCGACAGTCCCGAATGAATTCGGAGCCAATCCCTTCTTTTTCGTCAATCACGGGAGCCAAGGGTTCGCAGTCTGTTCAATCCAAGGAGATGCAATTTCGCCTAACTCCCCCTTGGGTATCGATCTTCCGACGCGGGGACCACGGAGTTTCCATCCCGAAGGGTTGAATTCCGCCTTTGGTGACGGTTCGGTCAGGTCCGTCCGGGAAACGATTAGCCGCCGCATTTGGGAAGCAACGTTTACCCGTTCGCAAGGACAATACGATTGGCTGCCAACCCCCGGCGACCCTTTGCACTTCGGCGGGGGGCTCCGAACAGCGGAAACGTTGAGATAAGCATTGGGATGCAGGTGAGGGGCTGGTGTGTGGATTTTTGTCCATGCACCGGTTCCACACCATCGCCCCACACCCCACATCCTCCTTATGAAATCCAAGAGTCTGCGTGTTGTCCTTCTTTTTTTTCTTTTCTCGTCGTTCATTGGTTGCGGTGGTGAAAAGATTCCGTATGAGGTCGTTGCCATTCGCGGAACGGTCACGTTTGACGGTAAACCGGGACCGAAGGGCTTGCGGCTCCTGTTTTCCCCTGTAGATGGCGAAGGGCGAACGAGCGAAGCAATTGTCGGTGACGAAGGGAAATTCAAGGCGATTTACACCCGCTCCATCGAGGGTGTTCAGGTCGGCAAAATAACTCTGATTGTCAGTTGGAGCAACGACTCCGCTACAGTACCTCCAGAGGTCGCCAAAATCATTGAAAAGTACGGTGGCAACACCAAGGGCTTTCCACTCGAAATCACGAAGCCGGACAAAGAATTCAAGATCGAACTGAAATAGCCAGGGGGCAGACAAGAGAACCGGTGTGCATGAATTGTACATAGCGGGGGGCATTCTGTAGTGTTGCCGACAATCGTTACAATCATCGAATGCGAAAAATTCGTTTTTTTTTCAAAGTCCTTCGCTTCTTGCCAAATTGTAACCTATGATATAGCGTACATTCCATTGACGGAGTGCCCGCGACTCCGTCAATCCCGCGAGCATTGCGACGGGGGACGGATTGGATGACAAAATTACGATTAGAGCGTATTAAAAATCGGTCTGGACAAAATTTCTGTCACCCCCGCGCAGGCGGGGACCTAGAGGAAGGATGTTATATTCCCTCCTCTAGATTCCCGCCTACGCGGGAATGACGGAGATCGAATCCACAATTTTAGGTCAGGTACTAGACTCCAGACGAAATTGAGTTTCCTTCATCACCATAAGTTTTTGCAATTAAAGAAGATGTGAACATCTGTTCTCTAGGCCCCCGCCTACGCGGGGATGACGATAAAAAGTCCAAACCCATTTTTAATACGATCTAAATCACGTTTTTGCCGTTTTTTCCGGTTGTCAAGGCATCCAATCCGATTATAATCTTCGGATGGAACATTCATCATAATACACATCGCTTTTCCGGTTTAATCGGAAAGGCTGTTGCAACAAGGGCAATCATGACAGATAACGATCAGAATCAATTTGGCACCTCGCCGACTCCCGGACCAGGTGAGGAAACCAGCGAAACCAAGCAGCGTTTCGCTGGCGATACACCACGTAGCGGTAGAAAAGACACCCGGCGCGGAAGTTTTTCTTCGTCGTTCACGCCACGCAAGGAAACGCCTTCTCCTCGCAAAACGGAACAATCGATGGCGGTTCCTTCAGCATCGACCCCCGAGTCCACCTCAGCCCCCCAGCCTTCCCATCCCCCTTCTCTACCTTCTACTTCCCTTTCGCCCCCCCCCCCTGTCGCGTTTAATCCTTTTTTTGAACGGCAACGTCTGATCCTACTCCTCACAGTGGTCCTTCCATTGGGATTGTTCGCGTTTTGGCCGGCGTTCGATCGGATGATCCAAAAATGGAGTCACAATCTCGATTACGGTCACGGTTTTTTCGTTTTGCCACTCATCGCCCTGTTCCTGTACCTCCGTATGGATTCGTACCCCGGTACGCAACGGCGGCTAGCGTGGGAAGGTTTAATTCCGATCCTGTTAAGTTGCGTAATGCGTCTCGGTGCCGTCAGACAGAGTTTCGATGCCGTCGATCAATGGGCAATCCTCTTCTGGACGCTGGGAGTCGTTTGGTTGTTCTACGGCAGACGTGTTTTTTATTGGGCGGCTCCATCGCTGTTGTTCATGGTTTTCATGTTTCCGCTCCCGTACGGCTTCGAGGTACGTTTGCGAAATCGCCTCCAGGAGTTTGCGGCGAAATTTGCGGCAGGTATCCTTGAGTTTTTTGGCGAAACGGCGATTCCAATTGGAAACACGATTCGACTTAGCACGATGGAACTCGGTGTCGAAGCGGCGTGCTCCGGAATTCGTTTTCTAGTTAGTATCATGGCGATCGCCTTTGCGGCAATTCTGCTTATGCGGCGACCATGGTGGCAAAACCTCTGCGTGTTTCTGTTGGCACCGCCGCTGGCGTTTTTCGTAAATGCCATGCGAATCGCCATGACCGGCATCTTGTTGTTGCACTTCGAAGGAACCGTTCGCTGGTTCGCTCCGAATTCGAAAAACATCAGTGCGACGGCGGACGAATTTTCAGGAATCGTGATGATTTTTGTCGCGTTTGGAATATTTTTTGCGGCTATATGGTATCTCGGCAAGGTTTTTCGAAAAGTCGAGCTGTAGATGTTCACTCGTATTTGTCGTGTTTTCAGGAATTTTTTGGACAAGTTTGGGTAAATTGTTCACTTACACGGAATTTGGGAAAAATAAACAAAAGACTCAATGTTCTCGAAACCCGGTCGTGTTGCCGTGCCACACTGACTCTTTTTTGACGTGTCGGAGAAACTAACAATGCAAAATGATACAACCAATGGAAACAATATTGTTCCGAGCAATGCTGTTCCCGGTGCGGGGTCCACAGTCGGCTTGGAAATCGGTCCCTCTTATACGCAGACGTCTCCGGCAATGTCGTACCGTCCGGTCATGGATGCAACCACCTCGGCCAAGATAACGCCGCGGATCATGACCCTCTTGATCTATACCGGGTTGGCGCGTCATTGGAAATGGACGTTGCCGCTGGGGGCGATCCTTGGAGCCGTTGCCGCCGGAATACTGTACGTTGTCTTCCCGATACGTTACGAAGCCACTGCGTGGATTCAGGTACTGATGAATAAGCCGTACTACATCTACGACGAGAAACAGCGGGATTACAAGTCTTTTGTCAGTACGCAATTTGCGTTGATGAAAAGTCCGTTGATTATCGACAGGGCATTGGAAAATCCGAATGTTGCGCAAATCGGCATCCTGAGAAAACAAAAGGACAGCGCACAGTGGTTGGCCTCCAAACTCAATCTCTCGGCCCAGCAGGGATCCGAAATGATCACCGTTGCCTTTGAAGCCGAGGAACCAAGAGACGCCGAAGAAATCGTCAACAGTGTCGTCAACGCCTTCTTCGAATACTATGAAGCGCAGTTGAGCGATTGGAATTCCAAGATGATCAACCAGTTGAACTTGGAATTTAATCGGCAGCAAAACGTCGCCCGCGTTCTCCAGGAAGACATCCGTACCGGGCTGAAGGAAGCTGCCAATCTCGGTGCGAGTGCCGATATGGAGGGGAAAACTCCCATGGGATTTGTCCCCGGAGAATCAATCCAACGCGACCTGTACCTCTACGAGGCAAAGCTTGAAGCATTGCAGGCAGAATTGGAGTCTGCCCGACAGTTTCTCAGTGAAGGCGCAACCAACATTCCCAGTGGGATGCTCGCCGTCGCTGTCGACAACGACCCGATTTTGCTCCGTCTTGCCGCACAAAGAGCCGACATCGAAAACCGGTTGGGGAAACTCAAACAATATGTCGTCTCCCAGGATGATCCGGGAGTGCTCGACCTTGAAGAGAAACAACGACAAATCGACGAAAAGATTGCCGACTATCGAGCAACTTTACAGGACACAAAAGAGGCCGAGCTTCGACGTGTAAGCCATGTGTCGGTGGAACAAAAAGTATGGGAGCTGGAAAACTCCCTCCGAACTCAGGAAATCCTGGTGGCCAACCTGCGGGAACGGTACAAGGGCCAACTCCATGACGTCACGGTGCGCACGGTCGAGGTGGCCGATGTCTCCTTCCAAAGGGAACAGCTTAAACGTATTAATTCGGTCCTTGATTTGCTCCAAAACCGCGTGGTGACATTACAGACAGAGATGAGTGCCCCGGCGCAAATCCAGCTCAAGAAAAAAGCAATGACGCCACGGGACGCGAAAACGAAAAAACGATTCCCCATGATGGCTCTCGGCGGAACGGCATGTTTCCTGTTTCCGTTCCTGCTAGGAATTGCTATCGAACGGATGAAACCGCGTCTGTATCACGTTTCGCAGATTCGAATGTCGACCCCCGGTGTCATGCTGGGCGAAATCATGGAACCGCCGGTTTCGTGGATTCAAGGAACAATGTTCCGTAAACGTATGGCAAGGTACAAGGAAAGCGTCCATAGTTGGTGTACCCACTTGCTGTTGAGCGATCCGTTCCGAAGATGCCGCAGTATTGCCTTGGCAAGCGTTGCCGGAGACGATGGTAAAACCTTCCTCGCCGTGCAGGTGGCCGTTGCCATGGCACAAATGAAAGAAGGAAAAGTCCTCCTCATCGACGGCGATATGCGCGTCGGACGAATGCACCTGCTCTTTGGAAACGAGGAGAGCAGTGTCGGTCTGGCAGACGTCCTCAGTTTCCGGAACAAACCCTTCGAAGCAATCGTGATGAACGAAAAGGAGCCGAACCTTGAGCTGTTGACGGCAGGACATCTCGACGTGTCTCCCTACGAACTGCTCGGCGATGGACGCTTCCGTGAGTTGCTCGATATGCTGGAAAACCAATACGAGTTGATCTTGGTCGTCGTTCCACCGGTTGCTAACGCCGCTGAAGCACTGCTGATGTCGGCATGCTGTGATTCGACCTTGCTCTGTGTCCGCCAAGGTGAAACCGTCCTTGCCGCCATGGAAGACGTCTTCCGAAAACTGGTTAATACAGGAAGTGCCGTCGATGGCGTCGTCGTCAAGGACATCCCGTACTACCAAATGGCCGGAAAGGATGGCGGGTTCGCCGACAAACTCGAACAGGTCCGCCTCGCTCACCTCCTCCAATACAGCGATTAAACGTATTCCGAATCGGGCTGGACAACATTCCCGTCACCCCCGCGAAGGCGGGGGCCTAGAGGAAAGATGTTCACATCTTCTTTAATTGCAAAAGTTTATGGCGATGAAACAAACTCAATGACGTTCAGGGTCTAGGCTCCCGCCTGCGCGGGGGTGACGACAAAAAATCCAAACCCATTTTAATACGCTCTAAAATGTCATACCGGCAGCGTCATTCAAAATTCCGACGTAAAAGGACGCAAGTCGGAAAATGACGAGGATAATCACAATGGCAATACAACCGTAGACGGCAAATCCGCCGAAGACGGAAAGGACCTTTAGATTCAAAAGCGATTGCTGAAAATACTGCGTCGATAATTTGGTCATCAATTCCGGCAGCGTGCCTGCCTGCTCGCCGCTGTCGACACAGGAAATCAGGTCGCCATCGAGATGGTTAGCGGCAAGAAAAGCGTCCGTCAAATTGCCGCCGCCGTCAATCGTTTGCAGCATGGCCGGCAAATTATCACTGATCGGTGCAAAGCCGACCGCCCTGAACGAAAGCGTCAATGCACGCCGAACATCCATACCGGTGCGGAACGTCAGATGCAACCCCCACGTCAACCGGGTCAGAGCCAGGGTTTTCAACAGCGCACCGAGTTTCGGAATCCGTAGCAAAAAATAATGGACGGCCCGGCTCCGTTCGACGCTTTGTTTCATAAACTGGTACAAAGCGCAGCCGATTCCAACGACCGCTCCGAGGAACACGAGGTAGACGGCCAATCCTTTGACACCGATCAAACCGAGTCCGAGCGGATCGATTTTCGTACCGGTCATTTCGGTGAGCCAGCCGCAGATCAGGATCATCAGTCCGATGACGACGACGGCGGCGACAAGTTCGATGATCGGCCAGACGAGCGATTTAAGGAAATCGCGTCGAATGTCGTTCATCCGGTCGTAATAGTCGGCGAGTTCGAGCAGGGTTTCACCGAGGCGTCCGGATTCTTCGCCGACTTCGACCAGGGCGACGAACATTTCGGTCAGCTTTTTTTGATGGGGGCGGAGGGATTCGGCGAGCGAGTTCCCGTCTTCTATCGACGCGGCAACATCAGCCCAGAGCCGGGAGTTCCGATTCCCCGCCGCTTCCCGTTTGATCGACGAAACAAGCGGCAATCCGGCGTTCGTTGCAATCCCGACACGGCGGCAAAATCCTGAAAGGTTCATGTTAATGGAATTAAAATTAGCCGCAACGAACGTCATCCGATGCGAGCATTGTTTGGACGGCAAGAAAAATTTCCTCTTCCCTTGCCGTCATTTTGCCGTCGTTCCAGAGACAGGTTTTGAAAACGCTCACCAATTTCTCCCGAAGTTGCGGCGAAGCGGTCTGCAAATGCCGGAGCGATTCGTCCAGCGTGCGGAACTCGCAGTCGGAAAGCGGAAGCAACGAACCGAACAGACCGACCGTCTGCAAACCGGCTTCAAACGCGGACTCGGCTTCCTCCCGACTCGAATGTCCGGCGTAGGCAAGATACGACAACGCAAGTTTCAACGCCGGTTCGACTCCTGCGACCGAGTAAATCTGAACGACCGGTTTGGCCGACTTGCCGTATCCGAAGCGTTCGTCCAAGCCGTTGCGAAACGCCGCGAAAAGCGTGTAACGGAAAAGATTGATCTTATCGACATCGCCCGTCAAGTGGGAGCAAACCCGGCGAAAATCGGCATAGTCGTTCGCCGACAATTCCTGGAGTTTCGGCAAACCTTCCCGCAGAGCCGCGTTACGAATACGGACGAACACCGAACGGAGTTTGCGAGTTTCCGGCGTTTTCCCCATCGTTTGTTCGACGGGAAATAATGCAACGATTACTTCGGAAATTTCCCTGACCAGTCCCGTCGACACGATGGGCAATCTCCGTGTCAATACGTCGAGTCCGTCGAGTTGCTCTTTACGCTGCCGTTCGTCTTTGTCGAGCAACAGGGCGATGAATACAGCACAGCACCCCTTCGGCGTTTGAAACGATTCGACGAAAATCGACGGCATCTCCATCGATTCCGGTTGCTTGGGCGATTCCGGCTCGGAGATTTTCGCCGCTTCGAACTCGCGTTTTTTCTCCTGTGCCGAGGCAATCCGTGTTCGGGCAAACGCACGGCTGAAACGAGGATTCGTCGTCGCTAGGAGTTCATCGATCAGCGCCTCGTCGTGTTTGCCGACGTAAGCGGCTTCGCCGTAACGCCGGATCGACGGAACCCGTTCGGGAAAACGTCCGTCAAAATTACGGTCGAAGCGTCGGATTCTCGACAACCACGTCGGATGAGTGGAGAAGAAGTTCCAACGTGATGTTTCACCGAAAGGACCGCCGACGAAAAGATGCGACGCTTCCAAGGCATGGGCACTGTAAACGATGGAACCAAGACGCCGACAACCGATCTTGAGAAAAGCCGATTTCAACGCACCGGGATTGCGAGTGAACTGGATTGCCGACGCATCCGCCAACCGTTCACGCTGCCGGGAAATCGCCGCCTTGATGAGCGAACCGAGCAAACAGGCGACAAGGCCAATCGTAATCAAAATGAATCCGAAAACAATACAAGCGATCCAAACCCGCCACGCCCGTCCATAATGAATGGGAATCGGTTCATCGCCGGTGTTGAGTTGGCCTCGGTCCTCCATGTGAATTCCATGCCGCCGGAGAAGTTCGACTCCCAGTTGCGTGATCATGTTCAGACCGTACAGGACGCCGATCATTCGCATATTGAGTCGGATGTCGCCGTTCAAAATGTGCGAAAATTCATGGGCGACAACCGCTTGGAGTTCGTCACGGTTGAGGTAGTCCAATGCTCCGCGAGTAATGCCGAGAACGGCTTCGTCCCGGTCGAACCCGGCGGCAAAGGAATTGATCCGGCGTTCCCGTTCGAGAATATAAACGGCAGGAACGACGATTCCGGCGGCGATTGCCATTTCTTCAACGACATTGAGCAGTTGCTTTTCCTCGAAGCGCAGTGTGAACGGACTGACTTCCCGACCGCCGAGCATTTCTGCAACGTATTCTCCGCCGCCCCGTGAAAGTTCTCGGAGTTTAATCAGACTTCCGAGGCCGACAATGAACGCAACGCAACATTGCGACAGCCAGAAAACACGATAACTGGCCGGATGTTGCCAAAATCCCTGAAAAAGCGGCTCGTGATAGCCTTCGTCGAACCAGATGACGGTCGACATAATGGCACAGTGGACGAACAGTCCGACAACGAAGACCGCAACGACAAACAGGAGGATCAACCATCCCGTTCGACGGCGGGCACGGCGCTGTTGCTCGAAAAAGTCCATGATGGTTTGAGAGTTGAATGTGCCGTGCGAAAAACTACTGCAAGGACGTTGCGCTGCCGTCGAGCAAGGATTGCAGACGTTCCGAATCAACGGTTTCGGACATAAATCGAACCGCTCCGCTACGGTGTCCGACGTTGATGCCTCCCGAATGAAAACTTCCGAGTCCGTCGAAATCGTCCGGACGCGGTTCGTCCCAGTTTGTCCAAAACACGGCCTTTTCTCGCGGCAGACGTCCGGTTCCTTCGCCGAGTTTTTGCGGACTCGTCACCTCGACGAGCAAAATCCGGTACGGCGAATCGCTTGCTTCTCCGGCAACCATTGCGTAGGCCGTTTCGTCTTCCGCCAAAGGATGCGACGGACAGCGGAAATACTGTTCCGGCTGCGCACCGAGATAGGGTTTGACCGCTTCACGCCAATCGCCGTCGGGCAGTTTGCCGTGCTCTTTTTCGTGCAATAACAGTGCAATCGTCAGACGTTTCATATTTGCCGAACACTCGCAACGCCGCCACGCATTACGGAC
>Ga0099364_10005081_pt1 | contig 19661 bp, 15 predicted proteins | sample TergutTh196P3_FD_73070 | JGI IMG/M metagenome (GOLD analysis project Ga0099364, IMG submission 73070) | Microcerotermes parvus P3 segment gut microbial communities from Pointe-Noire, Republic of the Congo - Th196 P3 | ecosystem: Host-associated > Arthropoda: Insects > Digestive system > Gut ... | reverse complement strand
TTTGAATATATCGAGACTTACTATAACAGATGTCGTAGACACTCGGCACTCGGATATGCTACACCTGAGGCATTAACAAATTATTTTGCGGCTTAATTTGCTGTCCGAAAAATCGGGGGATACCCAGGCTCATTTTAGAAACTCTCTGTGAGCTCTGTGCCCTTTGTGAGCTCCGTGTTATATAATTCAAAGAGGACTACAATTTTTTCAGGAAAGCTACCATGTCTTCGGCTGTTATGCCGATGCCGCCTTGAGCGTCAAGACGGGGGGTTTCGGGGGAGAGGCCCGGCACACGGAAGGCAGGCAGGAACCAGACATTGTCCTTTTCGTAGGCGAGGTCATTGTTTTCAGGGATCTTTCCCGCATATTTCCCGCTTTCGATAATTTCAAGGAGCTTATTTTTATCGATTATGTTTTCGAGTATATCCGAAAGAACCTTATTGCTTCTTACGTTTTGGTTCTCTATCGAGGCTTTTTGGAATAGGGTTGAATGAAAGGCATTCATATCGGCTCCGAGTTCTTGGGCAATATAAAAGGCCTGCAGATAGGGGTTTGGCATCGACTTAGGATTAAGCTCTATCGGCATGTACTCCGGTTCGATATCCGGAAAGTCTTTAAGAGCGTCCATCATTATCTCATAACCCTTCTTGCAATGGGGACAGAGATAATCATAAAAAAATTGAAATTTTGCCATGTTTTTCTCCTATAAAATTATCTTAAAAATATTCTGTTAAGTGCTGGGGTCGCAGCGTGAAAACCTTATCAAGAATCTCGCGATTTCCGTAAACTTCAATGCCCGTCTGCCTTGTGCGCAGACTGTTTTCAAGGGTACGGTAGCCCAAGACGAGCTGGCTTAAAGCCGGAATATCGCAGCGGATGTCAGGTTCTTTTTGGGTTAAGGTTACCTTGCAACCCTGCAGGCCGTATTCGATAAGATAGGTGCCGGTATTGGCCTTAATCCATTCATCGTTAACTGCAACTATAAATGAGCCCTCACCTTCCGGCTTCCTCATTTTTTCCAGGGCAACTTTCACATTGATAATGCGGGACATATCATCATGTAATAAAAGCTTCTGCTCAAGTTCCCTTGGCTCGGAAATAAAGTCTGTCGGCTCAAGGAAGCCGGGCATAAACCAGCGGAGTTTCCTAATTTGAGCTTCAAGGCCGCTTACAAGGCTTAATACTCCATACAATGCATCCCTCGAGGTAAAGGCAAGCTCATTGACACGCATAGCATGCTCATTGTTTTCAATAAAGTGCTGGTAATCTATATAAGCTCCGGGCCTTCCATTCTCATCCTGCCAGAGATAAAAGAAACGGCCCTTATTATATGGATCGTGGCGGGTAACCCTTTTCCAACCCAGCATGTTTGGCCAATGATCCCTGTGGATTCCGTGGTTAATATCGCTAATGTATGTTTTTAGAACTTCGTTCAGAGCAGAGCAGTCATCTCCCGGAAAAATTTGAGTAAAGGTGCCTCGCAATTTCAAATGCGAAAACTCCCTTGTTGGAATTGTGATCTGTCTCCAGAAACAGCAAACCTCATAACCAAACTTGCGGTAGAAGGCATGTGAAAAAGGATTCAGATTTGAGAAAACAACCCCTTTATCATAAGCCTCCGGTAGGAGCTTTTCAAAAATGGCTTTTACACAACCGCCTTTGCGGGCTTCAGGCAGGGTCGCAACCCCGCCAATACCTGAAAGGCCGACATCGTTCCTGTCAAAACGCATAAGGAACTCATACTCTGTCATGGCAGATACGAGACGGCCCTTATCGAAAGCACCCCAAGACCATTCAGCCGGGAGGGAGAGAGGATCATCCGGTTTTTCCTCTTTGGAGAAATCATTCCTCTGGTTATAGGCGATGGTTTGTATTTTACGGAAAGGGAGCATATCCCCGGCATTAAGTCTTCGAATTTCCATTAAAGTGCAACTCCTGTAGAACCAAAGATTTTTATCCCCTCGTCAGGGTATTGCTTTTTCACTTCCATTATGGCACGGCGGATCTTGGCAGCCTCAGGTTTCTCACACCAGATAACGAGGGCAAAGTTTTCTTCCGGCCAGATTGGGTCTCCCATGCGGGGCCCCGAGCTGCCAACACCGAAGACTGTGGGAATTTTTGAATAGTATTTCCCAACCCCTTCTCTTTTAAAAGCATCCAAGATATTTTCTTCGACTGAGCGGTTTGCAATTATCTCAAGACGTATCATACTCTAGTCTCCTTTACCGGTTATGCCTGCGGCAATTCTGTCTCTTCGGGCCTGTACCTTTGCCATCCGCTGGTCGGTTTTTTTATTCATAATATAGTAAATCGTGGGCATTAGGAACAGGGTCATAAGGGTTCCAAAAGAAAGGCCGCCGAATACGGTTTTCCCGATAGGAGAAACCATCTCAAAGCCCTCTCCGGGGAAGAAAGCCATCGGGACAAGGCCAATAATTGTAGTCAAGGTGGTCATCAATATCGGGCGCAGCCTGGTTCTTGCCGCTTCAACACAGGCCTCGTGAAGACCCCAGCCGCGTTTTCGCAGCAGATTGGTATAATCCACTAAGATGATCCCGTTATTCACAATAACACCTACAAGAACAAGAAGACCAACAGCAGATAAAACATTGAAAGGCTCCCCTGTAATAAAGTAAATTGCCACTACGCCAATCATGGCTAGGGGCAGGGTAAAGATGATGATAAACGGATCGCGGAACGATTCAAAAAGGCTTGCCATTACACCGAATACCATGAATGCAGCAACGATAATTATCAGGATAAATCGTGTGAAAATTCTTATCATTTCTGCATTATCACCTCCATAGTCAATAATAATACCATCTTCCATTGGTATTTCGGATGAAATAAGAGATTCCACCCTAGCCTGCAGGGTATTCATTCTGGTCCCCGGTGCTGCACCGGCAGAAATCCGTATTACGCGGCTTTGGTTTTCACGGTTTATTGTTATGGGACCTGTCCCCTCGTTATAATGAACAAAGCTGGAAAGAGGAACCCTCCCTGCCATTTGACTGTTGATAAATATCTGGTCAAGTGCAGGTCTTGTATTGCGATCTGCTTCTGCAAGTATCAATAAAACATCGTTATCCCTTCCGTTGGTGTTCATCCTTGTAGCAACAATGCCGTCTACGGCTGCTCTTATCTCGTTTCCTACCGTAAAGGCATTAAGTCCAAGGGCATACATCCTGTCTCTGTCAAGGACAATCTCAATTTGCGGAAGACCATCGGTCAGATCGACACTTGGCTCTGTTACATCGTCAAGACGAGTTCTAAGAAGCTCTGCAATATCCTCAGCCATCTGTTTGCCTCTGACAAGGTCATCGGTGCGAAGGATGATCTGGACAGCGCTTCCCATCATGGCTATTTGACCCGAGCCCATGCCAAAGGAAACACCGGGGAAGTTGTTAAAGTGGCTCCTCATAATGGCCCTTACTTCCTGGGCACTTTCTATCCTTTCTTCAAATGGAGGAAGTCTTATTTGCAGGGAGCCGGAATTGGTCCCTCCGCTTCCTCCGAATATTCCTCCGCCTGAGCCAACACTCACGGTAAGTCTGTCATAGCCTTTAATTTCGTCTTTTGCTATTTGCTCAAGCTGCCTTAAAACTGCCTCTGTTTCAGAAAGAGGTGTTCCTGTGGGGAGTGTTACAGAAACGCGCACACTGTCCGATGCCTGATCAGGCATGAAGATCCAGCCTACAACCGGGATCATAAAAATACTTGCCCCCAAAAGTATTAAAAGGAAAATGATAACTATTGCCTTTCTCCTTAGAACTCTATCCACTGCCCTGCAGTATACGGTTTCAAGCCCTGAAAAGAAGCGCTCAAAGCCCCTGTCAATTGCTGCAAGGGGGCCTTTCAATGGCTTTTGGATGCGGGTAACGAGGGGAAAGTATGTGCTTGTAAGAACAGGTACAAGGAAAAGAGCAGTCAGAAGAGAAATGCCGAGCGAAATTACAACCGTAAAAGCGAGGCCTGCGAACATCTCACCTGCCATCTCTAAAAGACCCTGGAACATTACAAGAGGTGCAAAAACACAGATGGTGGTAAGTGTAGAAACAATTATAGGCAAAGACATTTCTGATGTACCGAGAACGGAGGCTGTTTTTAGCTTTGCTCCCTTTTCCCTATAACGGTAAATATTTTCAAGGATAACAATTGAGTTATCTACAAGCATTCCCACCCCCAAGACAAGGCCTGCCAGAGTCATAAGATTAAGGGTAAGGTTTGCAAAGTACATTGTCATAAGGGTTATAACAATTGATACAGGTATACTTATTCCGATGATAATAGTCGGTTTTAAAGAGCGCAGGAACACAAAGAGTACAACTACTGCAAGTATTCCCCCTGTAATCGCAGTACTTGTAACATGATCAAGAGAATTTTCAATAATGTCTGTTGAGTTACCAATCTCTGTAATTACCACATCAGGCGGGATCTCTCTCTGTATTCTGTCAATCCTTGAGCGGAGTTCTCTTGCAGCCTGGACAGAGTTGAACCCGCTCTGTTTCTGGACGTTCATCATTACCGCAGACAGTCCATCAACATAGACCACGCTGGTTTCATCCCTGAACCCCTCGAAGATATCGGCAATGTCACGAAGGAATATCTGCCTTGGAGGTTCTATTACACCATTGACAAGGCCGCCTCCCCTATAGGAGATGACAGTGTTTCTTAATTCGTCCAGAGAAGAAAACTCACCCATTGTAGTAAGAATATAAGTCATGTTATTTTCGGTAATTCTGCCTGCGGCAACCTGTCTGTTCTGTGCAGCAAGCACCTGTTGAATCTGGGTGACTGTAAGCCCGTAAGCCTCAAGACGATTCTGTGGAATTTCAACCCGAACCACCCTGTCTCTTCCTCCGCTGACTGAGGCAGTTGCAATTCCAGGGACCTGCTCAAGGCGGGGAACGATTGTATTCTCGGCAAGTTCCCGCAGCTCTTCAGGTGTTCTATTTCCCGTAATCATTAGGTTCATTATTGGCATCATTCCGGGATCAAATCTAAATATTGTCGGAGTATTTGCACCTGAGGGCATGAAGTTTCTGATGCGTTCAAGGGCATCCCGGACTGAGTTGGCAGCGTCAATAAGGTCAGTTCCGTATGTAAACTGCATGAACACCATGCTGCTTCCCGTACTTGAAGAAGAACTTATCGATTCAATCCCCGAGACACCCGAAAGAGATGCCTCGAGAACTCTTGTGACTGTGCGCTCGACTTCCTCGGGGCCTGCACCCGGATGACTCGTAAAAATTACAAGGAAGGGAGGTTCTATTTCAGGGAACAGATCTACAGCCAAATTGGCCATGGAAAATAAACCAAGGCCTATTAAAAGGACAAAGATAATAACTATTGTAGTTGGCCTGCCAACAATTCTTTTTGCGAGCATGTTGCCTCCTAATTAAAAGGTGTAAGACGGTCGACTATATTGATGCGGGAGCCATCATCCAAAAGAGCTTGCCCGCGGATTACAACTTCCTCGTTAGGCGCAAGACCTTCTCTTATTTCCAAAACTCCGTCAATTTGAATCCCCGGCACAATATATCTTCTGCGGGCAACGGGACCTTCGGGATCGGAATTGTCTACAACAAATATAATCTGCTCTCCGAAACGGTTAACAGTTCCCGAGATTGGGATTTTTACTATATTTTCCCTTTGCTCGACAATGATCTGCACCTTGGCAAACATCCCTGCCTTTAAAAGATCACCCGGATTATCGACTGCAACGCGAATCTCCATGGTTCTTGAGACAGGATCGACTGTGGGGCTTATTTCTCTAATCGCACCTCTGAAGACATGCCCCGGCCAGGCATCGAGTGTAATTTCACAGATCTGGTTCATGGTGATACGGGAGATGAAACGCTCTGCGACAAAGAGACGTATTTCAAGGCCTCCTGCACCGGCAATCCTTGCAAGGGGAACTGCAGGACTTATCGTCATTCCAAGTTGTGCAGGAAGAGCCACAATGGTTCCTGCAACAGGGGCTCTTACAATGCTCTGAACGAACTCCATGCCGGGTCTTGAAGGATCAACTGCGACGACAGGGTCGCCCCTTCTTACAGTTGAGCCGACATTCACATAAACCCTGCTAACCCTGCCTGCCGTGTCAGAAAAGGTATCCACTGTGGATGATGCGATGATGTCACCTGTCAGTGCGAGGTAATCCTGAATGGGGCCCTGTACTGCGAGCATGGTATTCACCGCAAACACAGGGGCGACCGGTGCAGGCGGGGTAAAATCACCTGATATCCTGCCGTAGGTTTCCATAATCCTGTCACAGCCGGATAAGCATAAAACTGCTATTAATACAAAAATAGCAGATAAGTTTCTTCTTTTCATCATCTTAAACTCCAATATTACCACGAACTCAAAGTACCAAATGGAAGGCCAAGGGCATATTCCAAATCTATTAAATCGTTTAAATAATTAAACTGCTGAGTCAAAAGCTGCAGTCTTGCCTGCTCAAGACCCAGAGCTGCACTGCGCACTGATTGAAAGTCCTGTAAGCCTGCCCTGTATGCCTCTTCGGTGAGCCTATAGGATTCAGCGGCCAGATTCACTGCTGTCCTTTGAACATCTGCAGTGGTCCTTATCCTTTCCAGAGAGTTTATTTTAGTAAATATTTCAAGCTCGGTCTCCCTAATCATTTGAGCAAGCCTGATATTCTGAATTTCAATATTTGCTTCCATATCTCTGCGCTGCTGGGCTTCTCTTGTAAAAGGAAGAAAAACATTAAAGCTCATACCAAGGGTAAGGGTAAAACTCCCTCCCTTATTCCAATTATCTGCAGTGAAAAGGTCATCTTTAAAGGGATCGAGCTGGGGGTTAAAAAGAGAACTTATATTCCAGCCGAGTCTCAAGAATGGCGTAAAGAGTTGAATATTGGTTGCTCTTCTTTGGGTATGCAATGCAATAATGCTTGCCTGCAGTTCCTGAATATCCGGCTTTCTTGAGGCTGCAAGTGAAATAAGTGTCGCAACATCGGCAGGTATTTCCATAACCCCGTGGAAAACAGGTTCCAGCTCAAGTACCGCATCAAAGGGAAGCCCCAAAAGAAGAGCGAAGTTTCCCATTAAACTGCTAAGGTTATTGTCAAGATCGCTAACAGTCGGCCTTAAGTTCTCAACTGCAACCTGTGCCTGCAGCCAGGTGAGCCGCGGCGCGAGACCTGCTCTGAAATTCGCCTCGGCAATCGTAGCCTGACGAATGGTATTCTCAAGACTTTCCGAAAGCAGGGTCCTATTCGCCTGCAACAAAAGGATACTATTGTACATTTTTCGCACACCTTGCTCCATTTGAAGCTTGGCCCTGTCATAACTTACAAGACCTGCCTCATAGTCATGCCTTGCAGCTCTCATGCCTTCAAAAAGTGCAAAACTAAAATCAAGGCTTGTACTGAATGCTCCGTTAACACGCCATTGGGGAAGTGTCGTAGAAGGAACGACAATCGGGCTCCCGGGAATCGGGATGGTCATTCCCTGCTGTACCGGTGCCCAGTTCTCCCTTGAAAGATTTCCTGCAACAGTGACACTTGGAACGAGCTGGTTCCATGCATAATCGGCCCTTCTCCTTCTGATATCAAGACCTGCCCTGGCAGATTCAAGATTAAGATTATTTCTTATAGCCATGTCCACCGCTATTTGCGGATTAATTTGGAGTGAATCTATTCTATGATCCTGTGCATAAACCGGAAAAAAACCCGACAAAAAAACCGCTGCAAGAAAAATCGACTTAAAAATTTTATTCATTAAAACCCTCCAATCCCAAAGCAATAAAACGGAAAAGCGTACGGAAGCTTTCATTGGGAATTTCTGCCGCAGTTTTTGACTTAATGCCCGGCCAAAAGACCAGGATGTTGACTATCATAAAAAATATCCATTGTGCAATCATTATCAGGAATTGCTGATCCTGCTGTCTGATAACTTCAAGTTTGATACTCCCGATTATATCCTCGAGCTTCTCGGAAGCCATTTTCTCAAGCCCCAGCTTCCTGGTTTTTAACCACTCCATTGACATAAGGAATTCGGGGCTGGCACGAAGATAGTGCAGAATTGATATTATCCCGATATAGAGTTGTTCCTCCGGTATAAGTGAAGTCTCAAGCTGCGCTTTTGCAAAACTGATAATGCCTGAGAACTCAGAAATGAAAAGTTTATGTAACATGTCCTGCTTATTTTCAAAATGAGCATAAAGACCGCTTTTAGAAAGACCCGAGCGGCAGGCTACCATTTCCATGGTGACATTCCAGGGTCCTGCCTCCGCTACTGCCCCTGCCACCGCCTTAAGGAGAGACTTCTCTTCACTTCGGCAGCTATTGTCTTTGAGTTGCCGCTCAAGTTTATCAAAGTCCAAAGCTCCGGCAATTTCTGCATTAAGACTGAGGCCCTTCAAAATATGAGACTCGATTCCCGCCAAAACCTGTTTAACCTGCCCGTCATTTAATGGGTCAAGATTTTGAAAGTTTTGATAATGATATTGGGCTATCCAGAAAATCAAGGTGGACATAATCAAGTGAAACTTTGAAGGAAAACCTGCATTATCTTTCTTCTCCCTGATCAACTTACTAAAATCCACTCCCCGGGAGCGGAATTCCTTCAATATATTATCGTTTTCTTTTCTGCTGAAAACCTGAATAAGTGAAAAAGCAAACTCCCATCGATTCCGAATAAAGTACTCGCCAAAGATTCTTGTGATGGCAAGATAAGACTCCTTCCAGTTTTCCTTTACAGCCTTATCGCATGCATCCCTGACACAGGCAGTGAAATCATCAAAAAAGGCAGCAAACATTGCTTGCAAAAGGGCATCTTTATTTGTAAAATGCCTGTACAGAGCCGGCTTGCTCACACCCAATTCCCGTGCAACTTTGCTGAGACTTGTGGTCCGGTATAGTTCCTGCCCCCAGACCTTAAAGGCAGCCTTGATAATATCGTTTTTAGTCATGGAACGGTGCTCGGGTCGTTAAACAGGACGGTTACCGACCGTTCGTAAACAATAACAATTTTCTGCAAGAAAGGCAACAGGTTTCAGAGAGGAAATAATGAAAATCGTCATTTTGGATGGATATACGGAAAACCCGGGGGATCTTTCCTGGGAAGGTTTTGAGAGACTCGGAGAGCTGACGGTTTACGACCGAACTGCTAATGAAGAAGAAGCAATCAGTCGCATAACCGGGGCGGATATAATCATCACAAATAAAACTCCGATACCGGAAAGAGTGATAGCATCAAATACAAACCTAAAGTACATCGGCGTCCTTGCAACAGGCTACAACGTGGTAGACACAAAGGCCGCCCGTGAGAGAGGCATCCCTGTAACAAACATCCCCACCTACGGTACAGATGCTGTGGGACAATTCGCGATTGCCCTGCTCCTCGAAATCTGCCACCGTGTCGGCCACCATGACAATGCAGTCAAAGAAGGCCGCTGGGAACAGTGCTCCGACTTCTGCTTCTGGGACTTTCCTCTAATCGAGCTCGCGGGTAAGACAATGGGTATAATCGGCTTTGGCCGCATCGGGCAATGCACCGGCAGGATTGCAAGGGCCCTCGGCATGGAAGTAATTGCCTACGATGAAGCTCAAAGTGATGAAGCCGGAAAAATTGCCGCCTATGTAAGCCTCGAGGAACTTTATGCCCGCTCGGATATAATCTCCCTGCACTGTCCACTCTTTCCTGAAACACAGGGCATGATTAACCGGGAGAACATTGCCAAAATGAAGGACGGGGTTATCATCATAAACACTTCTAGAGGCCCCTTAATCGTAGAGCAGGAACTCGCAGATGCACTTAATTCAGGAAAAGTCTACGCAGCAGCAGTTGACGTGGTATCTATTGAGCCAATCCGTGGGGACAATCCCCTTCTAAAGGCCAAAAACTGCATCATCACCCCCCACATAGCCTGGGCTCCGAAGGAAAGCCGCAGCCGCTTAATGGATATCGCTGTGGGGAACTTGCAGGCCTTCCTCGACGGGAAACCGGTTAACGTAGTGAATTAATTGCAAAACTCATTTCCGCATAGTATATAAGTCAAGCGCACAGAGAGGAGATTGGACTTCCTTAACATCCGCCGAATCTTGAAATACAACCCATATAATGCTATAAATACCCTGCTATGAACAAGGATAAAAAAAATATAGAAAATTTAGTCTACGAAATACGCGATCAAAAGGTCATGTTGGATAGTGATCTGGCAGCTTTGTATGAGGTCCCTACGTATCGATTAAATGAAGCAGTAAAACGTAATATTGAGCGCTTCCCACCTGATTTTATGTTTCAGTTGAAAGAAAATGAATGGGATAATTTGAGATCGCAATTTGCGATCTCAAAAGGCAGGCATGGAGGAAGACGGTATATGCCGTATGTTTTTACAGAACAGGGCGTCGCCATGTTATCCACAGTATTAAATTCTTCAAAAGCAATAGAAATTAACATTGAAATAATGCGTGTCTTTATAAAACTAAGGCATTATACTCTTTCACTACCGGGAACCAATACACAAATAGCCGAACTCCGCAAATTGTTAATGCTACATATTGATAATACAGATAAAAAGTTCACCGAACATGATGAAGCAATAAATCAAATAATCCGTGCTCTTAATAATTTAATAGAACAACCGCCAAAATCCAAGAAGATTGGTTTTAATGCAAAAGAAAAAAAACCGAAATACCTAACTTTATAGGGGAACTTGTATAAATGCACCCCCTGCCCTTTCACCCGGTAATAAACACCTGGTTCAGCGAAACCTACGGAAAGCCCACCCCCGTGCAGGAAGAGGCTTGGCCACTAATCCGGCGCGGGGAGCATGTGCTGGCAATCGCACCGACAGGGAGTGGGAAGACTCTAACCGGCTTCCTTTCTGCAATATCCAGCTTCGCAGAAGGCCGGTACCCCGCGAACAAACTCTCCGTGCTCTATGTTTCCCCGCTTAAGGCCCTAAACGAAGATATAAAGCGAAACCTAATAAAGCCCCTCGAGGGAATCCGCGCTCACTTTGAAAAAGCCGGCACCACACTACCGCTAATCCATGTCGAAACCCGCTCAGGTGACAGCACTCAGACAGAGCGGCGACGCTTTTTAATCTCCCCTCCATCAATACTTGCCCTTACCCCGGAAAGCCTTGCCATCCTCCTACTAAACAATCGAGCAAGGGAGCATCTGTCTCATGTAAAATGCCTTATCCTCGATGAAATCCACGCCTGCCTGGGCACAAGGAGGGGAGCCTTTCTCTCCTGCCAAATTGATCATCTTTCCCTGCTGGCCGGGGATTTTAGACGCATTGCGCTTTCCGCTACGGTGAACCCGCCGGAGGCCGCTGCAAGCTTCGCAGGGGGCCTAAGAGCAAATGCCAAGGGCGGGTACGAAAAACGCAAGGTTGTGATTGTCCAACCTCAAATCGAAAAGAAAATCTCCTTTAAGGTGGAGTTCCCGGAAGGAATCCCTGAAGAGATTCGGCAAAAACATATCCAGGAAAAGGTAAAAAAGGGCAAAGACAGGGACGATTTCGGTGAGCGTTACGATACCTTTATCGCCTTTGCAATCGAGCATATTCGAAAGAACCGCAGCACCCTAATCTACACCGATTCAAGGCGGCGGGCTGAACGCATCTGCTACCTGATTAACCAAAGTGCAGGTGAAGCTCTTGCCTTTTCGCACCACGGCTCCCTTTCCAAGGACCTTAGGCGCGCCGCGGAGAAGGCCCTTGCCGAAGGGCAGATTCCCTGCGTTGTGGCCACTTCGTCTTTGGAGCTGGGAATTGACATCGGGAGCATTGACGAAGTGATTCTTGCAGGCAGCCCCTTCTCGGCCTCTTCGGCCCTGCAGCGGGTTGGAAGGAGCGGCCATAGCGTTGGCGAAGAGAGCCGCGGCATTCTTTTTCCTTTTCACGGCCTCGACCTTATTGCTTCGGCGGCCATTGCGGGGGCAGTTGAAGAGCGGGAACTTGAGGAATCCACCACTCTCGATAATCCTCTCGATGTACTCTCGCAAATAATCCTTTCGATTTGTACACAAGAGGATCGGTATGAAGAAGAGCTTTATGCCACAATCCGTGGTTTCTATGTTTTTAGCACCCTGCCCCGCGCTGCCTTCGATGCGGTCATCTCCATGCTTTCGGGGGGTTATTCTGATAAACGCGGAACTTCGCGCCTAAGGGAACTGCCACGCCGTCTTTTCCGTGACAGCGAAACAGGCCTTCTTTCTGCTGCCCCCGGTACACGGATTCTGCTTTATACTTCCGGAGGTGTAATTGCCAACCGCGGTTATTTTTCTATGCGTCTTGCAGGCGGCAATGAGGACGCAGGAAGTAAAATTGGAGAGCTTGATGAAGAGTTTGTCTGGGAGCGTCGCATCGGAGACACCTTCAACTTTGGCGGTCGCTCTTGGCGTATCAGCGCAATCGGAAGCGAGGCCGTTGAGGTTTTCCCGCTTGCCCGCGATGCAGGCTTTACTCCCTTCTGGAAGGCGGATGCAGCATCAAGGGGTAAAGTGATAACAAGACGCATTCTTGAATTAATGGATTCTTTTGATAAGGCATCTGACAGGGAAAGGAAGGCGCTATTATCACAAATAAAGAATTTATCACCCGAAACAGTAGAAGCCCTTTACTCCTTCCTTAAGGCACAAAAATCCTTTCAAGGAAAAGCCCCGCTGCCGGGCCAAACCTGCATCCCCGTTGAAGTAATCGAGGACCCTGCCTCAGGGGCCGATGCAAGACTCATCATCTTTCATAGCTTTAGGGGGACGAGAATCAACTCCCCACTATCACTTTGCCTGATGGGCGACCTCGAAGAACACTGGAACATGCGTGTGGAAACCACCGTAGACAATAACGCTGTAATGCTCCGGCTCCCCGCATCAATGCCGGTGAGTGCGGAGAAGGTAATCCGCGACAGTTTCATGCGCCTCGGGCAGGGGAAGGTCCTTGAAGACAGGCTCAGCGAAGTCCTCTCTTCTTCGGGCGTGTTCAATGCCGCGTTTAGGGAATCTGCCGAGGCTTCCATGCTAATTCCGCGCTCCCCCTTCGGGAAACGGATTCCCCTTTGGATTACGAGGCAGAAGTCAAAGCGTCTTTTTGATGCTGTAAGCCCCTTTAAAAATTTCCCGGTTATAACCGAAGCCCTTCGAACCTGCTTAAATGAGCACTTTGACATGCAGGGCATTAAAAGCCTGGTGCAGGATATCCTTGACGGGAGCCTTAACCTGCCATTTTTCTCAGGAAGAGTACCGAGCCCCTTCTCCAGGGAACTTCTGTGGCTTGAAACAGGCACCCTCCTTTACGAATACGATGAGCGCAAGGACCTTCGTCGCAGTTTCTCTTCGGGGCAAACTTCCCTCTCCGACCTTGCAATCGCCGAGACACTGATCCCCGGTGCTTCAAGGCCTCCTTTGGACAGGGAGCTCGTGGCAGACTTTAGCGCAAGGCTCCGGCGAGAGAAGGAAGGCTGGGCCCCCGAGGACAGTCTTTCATTTTGTGAGTGGGTTAAGGAGCGGGTCTGCATCCCCAAGAATGATGAATGGGAGAATCTGGTTCGGTATATTCCGGACGAATTAAAGAAGGAATTGAGTGATGATCCGACACTGAACGGGAGACTTTCCACGATAAAATGCGTAGGTGCAGAACATGACCTTGTAGTCCACCGCGACTTTGTAAAAACCCTCCAAGGCGATCCGGAAGAAATAACCGAAAAAGTCCTTGCGCAATGGCTGCGAGGCCACGGGCCGGTTCCCACAGATTATATCAGAGAAGTCTTTGGCTTTTCGCCCACTGAAACAAAAAAGGCCATCGATGCTTTAATCGAAATTGATACATTGATTGATGGAATTATAATTGGGGAGTCCGAATCTTCTATAGAATATGTCTGCGATAAGGAAAACTTTGAGCTCCTCCTAAGGCTTGGAAGAAAGAAACGTAGGGCCGGGATAAAAGAAAGGCCTATTAAGCTGCTAGTTCCCTTTCTTGCAAGGCGCCAAGGGCTTGTTAACAGACCGGATAACCCGCTGCCCTGGGAAGTGTTGCACGGATATTCCGCTCCTGCCAAACTCTGGGAGACCGAGCTGCTCCCGGCACGGAATGGTAACTATAGGAGCGAATACTTTGACAGGGAGATACGGGAAGGTCGTCTTATATGGTACGGAACGGGCAAGGAAAGAGCCGCATTCTGCGCACCCCTAGACCTTGACCTGGTATCGGCAAACCCACCTGCGCCCGAGAACTTCCCACCCGGGTTCTTTGACATACCAAAGAGCTTCTGGCAGATTAAAGAAGCGCTGGGTTTAAACTCAATTGAAACAGCCGGGGTTCTATGGAAACTCGTATGGCAGGGCAGTCTTTCTTCGGATTCTTGGGAACCGGTACGAGAAGCTATCGGCAGGGGCTTCAATGTAGAAAACCTCGGAGAAGAAATACAGGAACCCATCACCATAAGCCCCTTTGGACGCTCAAGCGCAAAAATCCCCCGCTCAATTCGCGAACGCTGGAGAAGCGGCCCCCCTATTCGGGGAAATTGGTTCTCTTTGGCAGGGGATTTTGATGATACCCACGATGAAGTTCTAATCGACCCACTTTCAGAAGACGAAATAAACCGTGCAAGGGTCAGGTTATTATTAAAACGTTACGGGCTCTTATGCAGGCCCCTGCTTGAAAACGAAGACAAATGCTTTTCTTGGTCTCGCCTGCTCCCCGTTATAAGGCGCATGGAACTTGCAGGCGAGTTAATAGCAGGCCGCTTCTTTAGCGGAATAAACTCACTGCAGTTTGCCTCCCCACGCATTGCAGAAGAGCTCGAAGAAGCCGAAGCCGAGCAGAGCTTTTATATGATGAACGCCCTCGACCCCGCAAGCCCTGTGGGATTCACCGCAGAGGGCCTTCTGCCGGACAGTGCGACAATCCGTCGGCTTCCCTCAACAAGACTCTGCTACAAAGGCCCCCTGCTGCTTGCAGTGTCAAACAGGGGAGGCAAGGACTTGGAGATTTACCTCCCTGCAGGGGACCCGGATCTACCCCTGCTCGAAGACTTCCTGAAATTCCCCAAAAATCGTGCAGTTCAGAGCGAAACTAGGTTAATTATCGAGAAAATTAACGGAATTCCAGCCTCCATGAGCGAATACAGGCAGACTTTTGTCGAGTTTGGCTTTATAATAGACAGAGGAAGACTGGTTTTATGGTAAAAACAGAAATTATATTGACTAACTTGCTTGATCTGGGCTTTGAAAAAGAAGGCTACATTAAAAAAGAAGAAATAAGAAGATTTGCAGTTGAAGCAAGAGTAGATACCGAAGATAATACACTAACAATTCCTGAAGATTTGCGAAAACACCTGGGCCTAAAAAAAATAAATGAGAAGATAGTAAAACTAGCCAATGGCCATAGAGTCACAAGCCATGTGACCGATATGGTGCTGGTACGCTGGAATGATAGGGAATGGCCAATTAAGGCCCAAGTCATTCCGGGGTCATACGAAGTGGTTCTGGGCATACAAGAAACCGATATTAAGGACTTCATCCTTGAACTGCTTGAAAATAAGAAGGGCGGGATTAGGAGTTGACAGCTATAATCCGTAAAAGGTATAAAAAAGTATGAGCAGAAAGAAGAATAGGCAGGTAAAGGCACTCAATGCTCAAAAAAAGTCTTCTGCTCAAGCTTTAGATACTCAAAAAAAGGCAGTTTTCCCCCTTGAATTCGGCAGGGAGTACAATAAATTCCACCAAGTTCTTTTCGCAATCCTAACAACAGCCTTCTTTGTATTTTCCCCCGTTGAATTTATACCCAAATTGCTCGCATTTCTAATCAGTGTTCCTGTTTGCTTTCATATAAGAAAATTGAAGTTTGTGTTTAACCGCTGGTATGAGATACCCGCGTTCATTTTTGTGAATATTTATCTGTCGTATGCAGTTTTTGGCTTTGAAATTTTTATTCTTGATAGTTTGCAATTACCTAACGGTTTAACAGCATTCACTTTGTTCACATTTTGCAATATATGGATGATATACGTTCTACAGTCAACTTTGGATTTATTAAAGACTTTAGGTGATATTAAGAGCGAAGGTTCCAGTTTTAAGGGAAAATATTGGCAGAAATGGCTAATTCTTTTTACAATTCTTTTCAGCGTCTTTATGCTTTGGCAGAGAGCGTTTAACCCGATTGTGATGTCGCCCGATTCTTGGGATTTTATAAGTGGTTGGCTTAATGGGATATATGTCTCTTATTGGTCACCGGTATATAAATTTATTCTAACAATTATCCTTAGCCTTGCACCTCTTAAGCCTGAAGTTCAATGGGTTGCATTTACACAAATTTCTGCTTTCTCTGCTTTGCTCGCTTCGATTTTAATGTATCTTGATACTAAAAAATACAATTTTATTCTTTTAATCTTTTTAGCTATTATAGTACCCTTAATTCCATCATATGCACTTCACACATTAGTTATTTGGGCAGATTTGACTACAGGCATGTCTGTTTTATGGTTAACATATACATTGATTAGGATAATTGATGATGTTATTATTCAAAATTCTGCAAAAAAGAGACAACAAATTTCATTTTGCATACAACTATGCCTATCTATGACACTTTGTTTTTTCATCCGCCCAAATACTTTTTTAGTTTTCATAATAATGGTTCCGGTCTTAATAATATTTTTTTTATTCTATCGCAAGTGGAAATTTTTATTTTCAGTCGTTCTTTCTATATCTCTTGTTCTACTTATACGATACCCAGGATATAGAGCTCTTGGCATTGGTCAGCCAATACTTACTGATATCCAAATTTACGAACCGCAACGCTCAAGCTTGCAATATTTAGCCGGGCTGCATGATATACGCTTAGTTTACTATAATTATGGAAATTTATCTTATAATACTTTAAACTCTTTAAGGAGATATGTTCCAAAACTTGATGATCCCGAAGTAATTAACAGTTTCATGCCCGGCAACGCATCATCTTCATCTTCTTCATATGATTTACAAGGTTTAACAACGTTAGAATTTATAAAAATGTATGCAGATACATTTATAAGAAATCCGTTTACAATGATAAGAGCAATGTCCATTCGTACTTTAACTTATTGGGTAATTAAGCCTCAGGACTATGTTACATGGATAAATTTTATAGGTATTTGGGATTTACCTAACAGCACATATATGACAGAAGCTGCCCCTTCTTTAGGAGTATACAGACAACACAATTTTCTTACCGTCATCTTTTCAAAATACTTGCTATTTATGACTTTACCCTTTTTTTCAATGTTATTTTGGCGTTTTGGATTATGGACTTCATTGACAGCAATAAGCATTCTCTCAATATTTCTTAAAAGAAAATATATTGTCTTTATATCTTTTTTCCCAGTGATAGCGTACTTAATATCAATATATTTATCTGTGGGCTGGCCGGACTTCCGTTACGGATTACCGGTTCTATTCTCATGCATGTTCTTAACACCTTTAACAATTAAATTAGATCTATTATGAAAGTTCTGGCAATTATCCCTTGTTTTAATGAAGGAGAAAATATTAAGAATGTTATTGAAGATCTAAAAATAAAAACCCCTGATATTGATTTCATAATCATTAATGACGGATCCTTTGACAATACAAATATAGTCTGTATTGAAAATAACTACCCTTTCATAGATATTCCATTTAATCTGGGGTTATCAAACGCTATTCAAACAGGCATGTGTTATGCTTTAAAAAATAATTATGATATGGCTCTTCAATTTGACGGAGACGGTCAGCATAAACCTGAATATATTTCAAGAATGATCTTATTGATGACAGAAACTCAAGCTGATATAGTTATTGGAGTAAGGAAGAAAAAAAATGGAGTACGTAATATTGGAAGTAATCTATTAAAAATTGCAATAAAATTAACTACCAGCAAATATTTAACAGATCCTACATCAGGTATGCGACTATATAATCGAAAGATGATCGAAGAATTTGCGAAGAATATTAATTATGGACCTGAGCCTGATACTTTAGCATACCTTTTAAACAGAGGAATATTAATCAATGAAATTCCTGTTGAAATGAACAACAGAACTGCAGGCACCAGTTACTTAAACACTCTAAATGCAATTATTTATATGCTTCGGATGTTTGTATCTATCTTAATAATTCAATGGTTTAGATATAGGAGGAAATAACTTTGAACAATTTGGCAAGAATATTATTATTCATAATATCTACTGGTACTTTTTTTTGGGTAATGAGAAAAATAAGAGATTATCAAGTGCAAATTGACAACATGATATATTGGGTTATATTCTTTCTTGGGTTAATTTTAATAAGTATTTTCCCAAACTTTATATTCTACCTTTCATACTTATTATCTATAGATACACCGTCAAATTTTGTTTTTATATGCTTGATCTTTTTCTTAATGCTAAAAGTCTTTAATTTATCTTTAAAAATATCTAAATTACAATATCAACTGCAAAAGCTAACTCAGATTATAGTTCTAAAGGAAAATTTTGATGGAAGGAAATGATATTCAAAATAATTTTCCAAAGGTTAGGCCTAAATTACCTCAAGAGTATATTGAGATTTATGAAAGAATGTATAAAGATAATAGACAGGGGAAAGGTATTATGTCGTTTCTTTCCCAATCTGTAGAATCTTGGATGCATAAAATAGTATCGAAATATAGATTTGATAATAATTATGTACTAGAGATAGGTGCAGGAACTTTGAATCAGTTAAAATATGAAATATCTTCACACCCTGTTTATGATATTGTCGAACCTTTTACAAGCTTATATACTGATTCACCATATCTACATATAATACGTAATAAATATAACGATATATCTGTAATACCATTAGAAAATAAATATGATAGAATTATATCGATTGCTACTTTTGAGCATATCTTAAATTTACCTGAAGTACTTTTACAAATAAAGAAATTGTTAAGCCCATCAGGTATTCATTCTGTCGCTATTCCAAACGAAGGATACTTTCTATTTAGATTAGGTTGGATGTGTACAACATGGCTAGCGTTTAGAATTAAATATAAATTACCATATTTCCCTATTGCTGAGCATGAACATGTAAATCAAGCGGACGAGATTGAGAATTTATTGAGAGAACATTTTAGTATTATTAAATGTCAGGTTTTTGGGTTATCCAAAAAATTATGTTTATATCGTGTATATACTTGCAAACTAAAATAGGATTATAATGTTTACAAAATCTTTTAAACCATTAGTATCAATTATTGTTCCTGTTTATAATGCTGAAAAGCATTTAAATAGATGCTTAGATTCATTAGTCTCCCAAACATTAAAAAGATTGGAGATAATATGTGTAAATGATGGTTCTAAAGATAATTCTCTTGACATTTTACTTCAATACTCGCAAAAGTTTCCAAATATAATTGTTTTCAATCAAGAAAATTCCGGCCCCGGCATTGCCAGGAATAAAGCACTAGAAAATGCAAATGGTAAATATATTATTTTCTGCGACTCAGATGACACTTTAGATGTAAATACTTGTCTTGAATGTTACAATTTAATGGAGACACATAAAATTGATATTATTATTTTTAATTATAATGTATTTGATGTTGAACGTATTGAGATGAGTACCAAAGAATCTTTTGGCAATGGGAAAGATATGCTATTGGTTAATTCTAAAACAGAAGGAATTTTAAATAAATTCAATACG
>Ga0099364_10005080_pt1 | contig 19667 bp, 19 predicted proteins | sample TergutTh196P3_FD_73070 | JGI IMG/M metagenome (GOLD analysis project Ga0099364, IMG submission 73070) | Microcerotermes parvus P3 segment gut microbial communities from Pointe-Noire, Republic of the Congo - Th196 P3 | ecosystem: Host-associated > Arthropoda: Insects > Digestive system > Gut ... | reverse complement strand
AACGCATTTGCTCTTTGCGATAACGAACAGGAAGCGGATTCTTTTATCGAACATTGGCGTAATGCTCGTTACGACCTGCCTTACGTCACGGACGGGGTTGTGTTTAAGCTCAACGATATAGATTTATGGGACAAGCTTGGCGCCACTTCGCACGCTCCGCGCTGGGCTATCGCTTTCAAGTACCCTCCCGAAGAAAAAGAAACCAGAGTCGTTGGCATTGAAATCTCGGTTGGACGAACGGGCGCTCTAACTCCGATAGCCGAATTTGATCCAGTCAGGATTGGCGGCTCGACAGTCCAGCGGGCAAGTTTGCACAATGAGGATGAAGTGAAGAGGAAGGATGTCCGTGTTGGGGATTTGGTAAGAATCCGCAAAGCCGGCGAGATCATACCCGAAGTAATTGAAGTTGTTAAAGAAGCTCGTAGCGGTTCAGAGGAAGCTTTTGAAATGCCGAAGTTTTGTCCTGTGTGCGGCGCTCCGGTCGTGAGACTGCCGGATGAAGCGGCGGTAAGGTGTCCAAACCGCGCGTCATGCCCCGCTCAAGTAAGGGAGGCAATAATCCATTTTGCTTCCCGAGCCGGAATGGATATAAAAGGGCTGGGTGAAAAATTAATAGATATGCTAATCGAGAGCGATTTAATAGCAAATTTAGCAGATATTTACAACCTTAATAAGGATTCTCTCGCAAACCTTCCGCGAATGGGAGAAAAGTCGGCGGAAAACGTTATTTCAGCAATCGACTCGTCTCGCTCAAAACCTCTTGAATCTTTGCTTGCAGCGCTTGGAATAAGATATGTCGGGCAGCGGGCGGCTGAAATATTGTCTTTAAATTTTCCCGATTTATTTAAAATAGCTGAAGCTGGGATTGAAGAGCTTTCCAATATTGACGGCATAGGCGATGTCATGGCTTCGTCAATAAACTCGTTTTTTACGGACAAGTCAAACCGCATACTCATTGAAAAACTTGCGTCAAGCGGGGTAAATATGGTTTCGGATAATTACGCCGCGAATGAGTCCGCGAGCGGCGAAGGAACTGCTGAAAAAAAGTTTTCGGGACTTACCTTTGTTTTTACAGGAGAGCTTTCTTTTCCACGTAGCTCGGGTGAGAGTATGGTAAAAAGTTTAGGAGGAAAAACAACGTCAAGCGTCAGCAGCAAAACGTCCTACGTTGTCGCAGGCGAAGCCGCCGGTACAAAACTTGAAAAAGCAAGGCAGCTAGGAATAAAGATAATAGGAGAAAGCGAATTTCTTGAATTACTAAATAAAAAGTAATAACCTCATGTTATAATATTTTTTTGGCACGCGGGGGTGGCGGAATGGCAGACGCGCTGGACTTAGGATCCAGTGCCGCAAGGTGTAGGGGTTCAAGTCCCCTCCTCCGCACCAATTCATTGTTACTCGAACACTTTAGCGCAAATTGGGCAAAGAAGGGCGTACAGTGAGAAACACATCGGAGATTGACTGCTTCATCTTTGTAGTTTTTGTCGAACGCTTTTCTGTTGCCCACTTTTTTCGATTCCTTTTCTATTTGTGTTTTAAGAATCCCGCCTATTTCAGGAGTCAAGAAAAACTATATCGCTTCAAAAAGGAGTTGAGATAATGATTGACTTACAAAGCATTAAAACGCGACTAGAACCGATATTCATAAAACATGGCGTTGTGCGCGCTATTGTTTTTGGTTCTTATGCAAATGGTACTGCCACTGAAAAGAGCGACATTGATATCGTTATAGATTCCGCCGGATACTTGCGAGGCATACAATTCTTTGAAGCGCAAGCAGAAATGGAACACGCTTTGCCAATTGCGTCTGATATTTTTGAACAGCGTGAAGTTAAAGAAGGCTCAAAAATGCAATCAGAAATAATGAAAAGTGGAGTGGTCATATATGAGAGATAGGGATTTTACCCATAAGGGACTTTTTCGCTTATGTTTTTGGAAATGAAAAAGACAGCTGGTTTGCCGCGCGAAGGTAAAGACGCTGATGCTTGATGCAGTGTACAGGAGGTAATCGCCAATGACTCCTGAACAAAAGGCGCGGATTGAAATTGATAATAAGCTGACTGCTTCGGGGTGGTTGTTGCAGGATAAAAATGAGTTCAATCCTGCCGCTGCGATGGGCGTTGCAGCGCGCGAGTTTTCTACCGACACCGGTCCTGTGGACTATTTATTATTCGTGGACAGGAAACCTGTCTGCGTCATTGAAGCAAAGAAAGCTGAAGAAGGTCAGAACATGACTACTCATGAATCCCAGTCAGCGCGATACGCTAAAAGCGGGATAAAGTGGGCAGTAGGCAAAGAGACAATCCGCTTTGTATATGAAGCAACAGACATCATCACTCGATTTACCGACTATGCTGATGAAAAAGCCCGCTCTCGTGAAGTTTTTTCATTTCATCGCCCTGAGACCTTGCGTAATTGGCTTGCTGATGACTCCACCATACGCAACCGCATGAAAGCTATTCCTTTTTTTGAAGATACCCAAAAGAGGTTCCGCAACTGCCAAATCAATGCAGTTCGCGGGCTTGAACAGTCTTTTGCCGAAAACCGCCCTCGCGCGCTCATACAGATGGCAACAGGAGCGGGGAAAACATATACGGCGATTACCGCTGTCTATCGACTGCTTAAATTCGCCAAGGCTAAACGCGTATTATTTCTGGTTGACACAAGAAATCTTGGTTCGCAGGCTGAAACAGAGTTCATCGGTTATATGCCAAACGATGAAACGCGCCGTTTCTCTGAGCTTTATGACCTTCGCCGTCTAAACTCGGGGAATATCCCCGCTTCCGCTCAGGTGTGCATCAGCACGATCCAGCGTATGTACTCCATCTTGAAAGATGAAGAACTGGATGAGTGCAATGAGGAAGAAAATCCCAATGAATATGCAGGGGCGCTAAGAAGAAATCCCCGCGAGGTTGTTTACAACGAAAAATATCCGCCGGAGTTTTTTGATATTATAATTATTGATGAGTGTCATCGCTCCATATATAACATTTGGCAGCAGGTTTTGGACTATTTTGACGCTTTTCAAATCGGGCTGACTGCAACGCCGGATAAGCGCGCATTTGGCTATTTTGCAGAAAATGTGGTCAGCGAATACACCCATGAACAAGCTGTTCTTGATAACGTCAATGTTGGTTTTGACACATATATAATCGAAACGGAAATAACGAAAAAGGGCGCCACCATCCTGAAACAGGTTGTTGAAAAACGCGACAGGCTAACCCGCGCCAAACGCTGGGAGATGCTAGACGAAGACGAAACCTATTCCGCCACGCAGATTGATCACAGCGTAGTCAACAAGAGCCAAATCCGCGCGATTATCCGCGCGTTCAAAGAGAAGGTACTAACCGAGATATTTCCCGGTCGGCGCGAAGTCCCGAAAACGATTATCTTCGCCAAGACGGACAGCCATGCCGACGATATTATACAAATCGTACGCGAAGAGTTTGGCGAGGGCAATGATTTTTGCCGAAAAATAACGTATAGGGAGAAAGGCGCCGAAACATCGCTTTCCAACTTCCGCAATGGCTACAATCCCCGCATTGCCATTACCGTTGATATGATTTCTACCGGGACTGACGTTAAGCCGGTTGAATGTCTGTTGTTCATGCGCGACGTCCGCAGCCGCAACTATTTTGAGCAGATGAAAGGCAGGGGAACGCGCACTGCCAACGAGGAGGATTTCAAATATCTTAATCCTTCCGCCGTGAGCAACAAATCCCGTTTTGTCATCGTGGACGCCGTAGGCGTTACCCAATCCCTCAAAACGGAGTCTCGCTCTCTGGAACGAAAACCCGGCGTTAATCTCAAAGATTTGATGATGAGTCTTGTGATGGGAGCAAGAGACGAGGATACCTTTACCACGCTTGCAGGTCGATTAAGCAGATTAGACAAGGAGCTGACGCCTGCCGAGCAAAAGAAGTACGCAGATATTTCTGAAGGAATGACGCTTTCAGACACCGCAAAAGCTTTGCTTAACGCTTTTGACAAGGATTATGTCGCGGAGAGCGGCAAAACGCCGAAAGAACTGATAGAAATTGCTGTCGATCCTTTTTATGAACCGAAACTGCGCGAGTTTGTTCTTGACGCTCGCAAAGCCCATGACCAAATCATCGACAATGTAAATATCGACGCGGTAAACATTGCCGCCTGGGATGCCGATTTCGCAAAACAAGCTAAGGACTATATATCAAACTTCAAGCAGTTTATCGAAGAAAACAAGGACGAAATCGCTGCTCTGACCATTCTTTACAGCGGCTCATATAAAACCAGACCTCTGACATTGCAGATGGTTCAGGAAGTGTATGACGCTATGCAAAAGCGCAATCTATCAACCGAACAGTTATGGAGCGCGTATAGCTTCACGCAAAAAGATAAAGTCAAGGCTAAATCGCCTGTGTCAAAGCTAATCGACATCGTATCGCTGCTACGGTTTGAACTTGGTATCACTACCGAGCTTGCGCCGTATAGCGACACGGTGAATTATAACTTCATGCGTTGGACAATGGAGAAGAACGCCGGAAGTATTCAATTCACCGATGAGCAGATGAACTGGTTGCGGATGATCAGGGACTTCATCGCGAACTCGTTGGCGATTACAACCGAGGATTTAAATCTCGCACCGTTCAACCGTCACGGCGGGTTAGGCAAGTTTTACAGCTTGTTCGGCGACGATTACGAAAAACTGCTTGACGAGATGAACCTCGCTCTGGTGGCGTAGACGTTATGATACTTGACATTAAGGCTATACATAGTATATACTATACGCGAGGTGATGAAGATGACGATGACTACTATTCAAAAATGGGGAAACAGCCAAGGTGTTCGTTTGCCTAAAGCTGTTTTGGATGTTTTATCTTTGCGAGAAAACGATGCGGTTGAGATGGTGGCGGAAAATAATGAAATTATCATAAGAAAAGCTACCCATAAACGCCGCGCGAAAAAAAGCCTTGAGGAAAGGTTCGCAGGCTATACAGGAGATTACCAATGCGAGGAATGTGACACTGGAAAACCAGTCGGAATAGAGGTATGGTGATGGCGTACGAACCAAAGCAAGGAGATATCATCATGCTTGATTTCGACCCGCAAACCGGACACGAACAAAAGGGCTGGCGCCCTGCCCTTGTCATTAGCAACGATACATTCCATAAGCGAACGAACCTGGCAATGGTTTGCCCCATAACCGGCAGGTTAAGCAGTTTTCCAACACATATATTGTTGAGCGGTAAAACGAAAACAAATGGCGTAATTATGTGCGAGCAGGCAAAATGTCTGGACATAAAAGCAAGAAACGCTTCATTCGTCGAGTCCGCGCCGTTCGAAGTAGTCGAAGAGATGATTGATATGATTTGCTCGTTCGTCGAATGAGGAACTCTTTTGGCGGCGTAGGGGGTGCAGGGATGGATTTACCGAATGGGTGGGTGAATGCCCCATGGTCAGATATTGTGATGATTACACATGGACAAAATCAAAAGAGTATTGAAGACCCGAACGGAATATATCCGATTTATGGGAGTGGTGGTCAGATTGGCAAATCTTCGCGATATCTCTGCAAGGCTGGAAGCACCATCGTAGGCAGAAAAGGGACTATTAATAAGCCGTTTTATACACACACTAACTTTTGGAACATTGATACAGCCTTTGGGATTACACCACATGATGGGGTGCTTCCAAAGTTTCTATATCTGTTCTGTACGCATTTCAATTTCACCACATTAGACCACTCAACAGGTAGACCCAGTCTTACGCAGGCGAACCTGTATAAAATAGAAATGCCCCTCCCACCCCTCGCCGAGCAGTGCCGTATCGTTGCCAAAATCGACGCGCTGTTTTCGGAGTTGGACAAGGGCGTGGAAATGCTGCAAACCATACGCCAGCAATTGCGGACATATCGGCAAGCGGTGTTGAAATGGGCGTTTGAGGGGAAATTTATCAACATTGAAATTACCGGTGTGCGAAAACTGGAAGAATTATGCTTTTTCATTACAAAAGGCACAACGCCATCTAAATCGGAAATGACATCTAATGAGGGAGAAGTACCGTTTATTAAAGTTTATAATCTTACTTTTGGTGGGACATTAGATTTTTCAATCAACCCCACTTTTGTTAACAATGAAACACATAGCGGTTTTCTTGCGCGCTCAAAAGTATATCCTTCAGATGTGCTTATGAACATAGTGGGTCCACCATTGGGCAAAGTATCTATTGTTCCTGATAAGTATGCAGAATGGAATATAAACCAAGCTATTGCTCGTTTTCGGTGTAATAACGATTTAAACAATAAGTATTTAACTTATTACTTGTTAAACCAGAAAACAATAGAAACTGTTTCGAAGAAATCAAAAGCAACAGCGGGACAGTTCAATTTGACATTAGAAATATGCAGAAATATTGAAATTCCATATTGTTCTCTCGAAGAACAAATCCGAATCGTCGACGAAATCGAATCCCGCCTCTCCGTCTGCGATAAACTGGAACAGATTGTTGACGAGAGCCTAAATAAAGCGCGGGCGCTTAAACAGAGCATACTCAAAAAAGCCTTTGCCGGACAGCTTGCGCCGCAAGACCCTAACGACGAACCGGCGGAGAAACTGCTTGAACGGATAAAGCAGGCGCAATCTGTAAAACGTAAATAAATGGACATTGGCAAAAGGAGAATCGCAATGCAAATCGGAAAAGAAAGCGAAATACTGGAATTTAAGAAAACTACCGCCGAACTCAAAGAGGGCGTTATTTCGATTGTCGCCATGCTAAACAAGCATGGCAGCGGCGAGTTATATTTCGGTGTCCTGAACGATGGCGCGCCCGTTGGTCAGATGATTGGCGCTAATACCCTGCGGGACGTCAGTCAATCTATTTCCAATCACATCGAACCGCAAATCTACCCCAAAATATCTGAGGTAGTCATCGACAATAAGCGTTGCATCCATGTTGAATTTTCCGGGGAGGAGGCGCCATATTTTGCATATGGAAGGGTATATGTTCGCGTTGCCGACGAGGATAAGCAAATGACGCCCGCAGAGCTTAAAGACTTTATCCGTCGGCAAAATGCGCAAAATTATCCCTGGGATAGCGAAGCATCGCAAAAAACGCCTGACGACATTGATGACGAAGTACTAAAGCGTTATATAGAGCGCGCAAGGCAAGCAGGGCGTATTGGATTCGAGTATACAACAAAGGAAGACGCTCTGACTCGGCTTGACTTATTGATCGATGGAAAACTTAAGAACGCAGCCACTGTCTGGTTCTGTGGAGAATCGCTAATGGAGTTGCAGACGGCGATTTTTGCTACGACCGAGCGATTTACTTTCCATGATATTGGACGCGAGGGCGGCAGCATCATTAACATGATAGAAGTTGCCGAAAAGTATTTGCGCAGAAATCTTCGTTGGCGAGTAGTCTTTGATGGCTCAATCCAACGCAATGAGATTCCGGAGATACCTATGGACGCCGCGCGTGAGGCTATCATAAATTCTTACTGTCACAGAGACTATAGATCTACGCAAAACAACGAGGTAGTCATTTATAGTAACCGGGTTGAAATATATAATCCCGGTACATTTCCGAAGGAGTATACTCCGCAGGATTTTATCGATGGGGTGGGAAACTCTGTAAAGCGTAATCCATTGTTGGCAAATCTTATGTATTATGTAAGGGATATCGAAAGTTTCGGAACCGGTCTGAAAAGGATAAGCGATGAATGTTGTCTTGCAAATGTTAAAGTCGAGTTTCAAATGCGAAAAATGGGCTTTGCTGTTATATTTTATCGCCCGGCAAACCATATTAACGTCGTAGACAACATCGTAGACAACATCGTAGACAACAACATAAACATCTCCAATGGCGACGTAGTAAACGATGGCAGCGACGTAGTAAACGACGTAGTAAACGATGGTAGCGACGTAGTAAATGATGGTAGCGACGTAGTAAACACCGATTTAAGCGAAATACAGCAAAAAATACTCGCCACAATGAAACTGAACCCAAGAATTACAGCAAAACAACTATCAGAAATTGTTGGCATCAATCACAGGAACACCCAAGTTCATATAAAAGCCTTAAGGGAAGCAGGGATCATTGTACGGGAAGGCTCGGCTAAGGGCGGATATTGGGTTGTAAAAGGGGGCGGGAAAAATGGCTGAACAAAACGCATCGGCGATAATTGATAAAGTATGGGGCTTGTGTAACGTACTGCGCGACGACGGTGTGAGCTACGGCGATTATCTCGAACAGCTAACCTATCTTATATTCATCAAAATGGCTGATGAATACACAAACCCGCCATATAACCGCAACCTCGGCGTTCCCGCTCAGTATTCATGGGGCAAACTTGCGTCTCTTGCCGGTGCGGAGCTTGAGGATCAGTATAACGAAACATTGAAAAAACTGGGCGAGAACACAGGAACTCTCGGCAGTATATTTACCAAATCGCAGAACAGGATAAGCAATCCCGCATATTTAAAACGCGTCGTAACAATGATTGGCGCGGAAAACTGGGTCTCCATGTCCGCTGATGTAAAGGGCGATATATACGAGGGATTACTTGAAAAAAACGCGGCTGATATCAAAAGCGGCGCGGGACAATATTTTACCCCTCGGGCGCTTATCAAAGCCATTGTCAAATGCTTGCGCCCCGAGCCTGATAAAACCATAGTAGACCCTGCCGCCGGAACCGGAGGCTTTATCTTAGCCGCATATGATTACATCACAGACCCGGAGCTGTATTCCCTTGACCGCAACCAGCGCGAGTTTTTGAAAAACAAGGCTTTTCGCGGATGGGAACTTGTCCCGAACACCTATAGGCTGTGCCTGATGAACCTGTTCTTGCATAATATTGGCGACATTGACGGAGAGCCGCCCATTACGCGCAACGACTCCTTACTTACAGACCCCGGCGAGAGGTTCGATTATGTTTTGACAAATCCGCCTTTCGGGAAAAAAAGTTCCATGACCTTCACAAACGATGAAGGCGAACAAGAAACCGAGGACTTAGTTTATAATCGTCAGGATTTTTGGGCGACCGGCTCAAATAAGCAGCTTAACTTTGTACAACACATTAACACGATACTCAAAACAACAGGCAAAGCGGCGGTTGTCGTACCGGACAATGTGTTATTCGAGGGCGGCGCGGGCGAAACCGTACGGCGGAAGCTTCTTGAAACAACAGAACTGCACACCGTACTCCGCTTGCCGACAGGGATATTTTATAAGCCCGGAGTAAAGGCTAATGTCATATTCTTTGACAAGCGCCCGGCGAGCCCGGACGTACAGACAAAAGAAGTATGGATATACGATTTCCGTACCAACGCGCATTTCACGCTCAAGCAAAACCCGATGAGTTTTGCCGACTTGCAGGATTTTATCACTTGCTACAATCCCAAAAACCGCCACGAGCGTACAGAAACGTATAGCGAAGACAACCCCGATGGGCGCTTTAGGCGCTATACCTACGCACAGATAAAAGAACGAGATAAAACAAGCTTGGATATTTTTTGGATTAAGGACAAATCCCTTGCCGACCTAGACAATCTGCCCGATCCTGATGTGTTGGCAGAGGAGATCATCGATAATCTCGAATCTGCAATGGAGAGCTTTCAGGCGATTTTGACGGAGTTACGGTAAGAAAAAGATGAACCTATGTCAACTAACGGGGATGAATTACATATTTTTATCCAACGTTCCGTAAAACCTCGTCCTAAAGCGCGAGATTTTACGGAACGTTAGATAAAAAACCTTATTACAATAAGGTTTTTTACATTTTAATAAACATATTGAGACATACTCAATCAATTACAATAAATTAGCGTGATGAAATTGATCCTCAAAAACTAAGCGCCTAAATAAGCAAGCAAACTGCTTAACAAGTTAATAACTTTAAAGTATAATAGTATTTGGAGAGGTGAAATTGATCTTGCACAGAATACTGTATTACAAAAATAGAAACGGTAAAAGCCCAATAGAGGGCTACATAAAAGAATTAGCCGCTAAGAGAGACAAGGACAGTCGGATTAAGCTAAACAAGATATACGAGTATATCAAATATTTAAGCGAAGCGGGACAGGGCGCCGGTGAACCTTACGTCAAACATCTTGACGGAGAAATATGGGAACTAAGACCTATAAGGGATAGAATCCTATTAGCGGCGTGGGATAAACAGAGCTTCATATTACTTCACCACTTCATGAAGAGTACTCAAAAAACACCGCAACGGGAAATAGACCAAGCAAAGCGAAATTTAGATGATATGAGGGAAAGAGGTATTTCTAATGAATAACGACAAACAATATAAAGAAGCCATAGACCAAGCAAAAGCTAATTTAGCCGATTTACGGGAGCGAGGATCTGACGCAATAGGCGGGGATGCGCTCGAATTAATGCAAGAATTATTGACGCCAGAGGAGATAGCCGCCAGTAACCTTAGAGTATCTATGATGATTGAGATAGCGCAAGCAAGAAAAGAACTTGGCATATCGCAGAAAAAGCTTGAAAAATTAAGCGGAGTTAAGCAACCTATCATAGCGCGGATGGAAAAAGGAAGCACGAGTCCACAGCTTGACACAGTTCTAAAGGTTCTGTTGTCTTTAGGCAAAACCCTTTATATAGGAGACATCAACAAAGCGTAATACTGATGACGCCGCAATATTCCTTGCGCGGCGCGAGAACGCATACGCCGCTACTTCAGCCGCAAGGAAGCGGGTGTTTTGCAGGGACAAATAGACGAGTGCCGTGTCTACGACCAAGCGCTAGCGCACATCGCCCATCAGCAGATAGCCCTTGACCTTGACGATGGCGTAAAAGTCAATTACGCCAAATTCCAAGGCGTTGAAATGCTTGTAAGCGTAAACAAGGTGGAGAAAATGGATTTACTTGGGAGAATATAGGGAGGACTATATGGGATACATTAAATCGTTGCGAATAAAAGGCTTTAAGAAGTTTAAGGATATAGTCGTTAATAATTTTAACGAACATATGAACATATTTGTTGGCGAGAATGAATCAGGAAAAAGTACAATTCTCGAAGCCATCAAAATTGTCCTCAATCAACAATACAAGACCGCTGATAAAGCAGTTTTAATTGACTTGTTTAATCTTGAGATGGTTAATCATTTCAGAGACAACCCATCTGTTGAAACGCTCCCATATATTAGCATTGAACTAAGATTTGAACTTGATTCTAAGGGAAAGGATAGCGAATACTTTTATGGCGAACAACATGAATTAGGTGAGCCAACTTATGGTATACGCTTTGATTGTAAGTATGATAAAGACTTAGGCGACGATTTAATCAAAGACATAACCGATGGGAAGATTCCTTATGAGTATTATTCTCTGGTTTGGAAGACTTTTGCTGGTCATTCTTATTACATGGTAAAGAAGCCGTTTAATTTTTTGTTGATTAACCCACTATCAAATGATACCAGCAGTTCTTTCAACTATTTCAATCGTTCGCTTTTCATGAGTAGTTATGATGAAAGTACGCGACTTAACGTAAAGCACAGGTTTAGAGAGGGTCTGGCATCCGCTTTCAATAGTGCTGGATTGGATAATATAGATTCCACGAGAAGGTTTGGCATTTGTGGCAAGAAAGTAATCTTGGAAGGTATTATTTCCGTTTTTGAAGATTCTGTACCCTTGGAAAATAAAGGGAGCGGCATGGAAAGCCTTATAAAAACTCAAATAGCTCTGGATAAGCGAAAAAGTAAAACGGATGTAATCTTGATGGAAGAACCAGAAAATCACCTTTCATATCAAACTATGAACAAGATGCTGGATATAATTAATAAAAGACTGAGTGAATCCCAAATAATCATAACAACTCATAGTAACCTTATTGCCAGCCGATTGAACCTTAGATATGTTCTGTGGGTAACTGATAATACTGTCATTTCCTTAAGTAATGTTAACAAAGGTACCGCTGACTTCTTTGTAAAAGCCGATAACAACAATTTTCTACAGCTACTGCTCTCAAAAAAAATAATTCTTGTTGAAGGTTCAAGCGAGGCATTACTGTTGCCCAAAATATACAGCATGGTTACAAAGAAAACCTTAGAACTAGATGAGATTGCGGTTATTTCATGTGGCGGGATAACATATAAAAACTACTTGGATGTTGCTAAAGGGATGAATAAGCGTATTGCGGTACTGACTGATAATGATAATAATCAAGATAAAATTGATGATGCCATGGAATTCAATAAGAAGAACGCTGATCATAGAATCTTTATGCATGAAAGCTTAGATGAGTGGACTTGGGAGGTTTGTTTGTTCAATCTCAACACTGAGATGCTAAAAGAAATCGTTAAAGTTGATAAAAAAAGTCGCTATCTATACAATAAAAATGATTATGGGCAGGTGTTGGGAAAAATGCTTAACAATAAAGTTGAGATATCATATCAACTGTCAAACATAGATAGCGGATTTGAAATACCCAAATATGTGAAAGAAGCGATTGAATGGCTAAGAACGTAGTTTTAGCGGTTGCTGGTGCAGGTAAAACATATCATATTTGCAGAGTTATTGACCCTTTGAAAAAGAACCTAATTCTTGCGTTCACACATGAGAATGTGAGGAATATTTATAGAGAGTTATTAGCCGCGCACGGCAACATACCGACCCTAACGACTGTTATGACTTTCGATGCGTTTGTATACAGATTTTTCGTTTGCCCATATTTCCCAACAATCGCGCGTTTTTTTAATCGTGTGTCATTTGCAATGCAAGGGATTACACTTACTAAACCGCCTGATAAAGGAAAAAAACTAACCAACGGTGGGTATTGCCCTAATCCAGCGTATATCAAAGATAAGGAATTAGAGCATTATTTCAACAAGCTGGGACAAGTATACAATGCCTACACATCTAAGCTGGTTATGCGAGTAAAAAAAGGGCGTGATAGTCTTATCAATAGAGCATCTCAAATGCTAAACCAGTTTTTTGACAAAATATTGATTGATGAATTTCAAGATTTTAGAGAATATGATTATGATTTAATCATGACCTTATCGAAATCAATAGACAACATTTTACTGGTTGGTGATTACTATCAACACTCAGTTTCGGCGGTGAATAATACTGGCAAACCGTTTACAGGGAAGAATAAAGTCCCTGTGACATATAACGACTTTGTTTCTTCAGTTAAGAAAAACGGTTTTGAGGTTGACAAAACGACTTTGGATAAATCCCGCAGATGCCCTATCAAGATTTGTGATTTTGTTAGGGATAAGTTTGGAATTGAAATTCACGCAGATAATTCCAATTCAGGCGGTGTTATTTGGCTTGAATCTGATATTGAAGCAGTTTTGGACAATGATAAAATCATGAAACTTGTTTATAAAAATTCGGCAAAATACTCTTTTTGGTCACAAAACTGGTCATACTCGAAAGGAAATACATTTGATGAGGTTTGTGTGATTTTAACAAAAGAGCTTGACGAACTAAACAACTCGTCATTTAACATCAAAAAAATGGCTGTTTCAACGGTTAATATGCTGTATGTCGCATTAACAAGAACCAAAGGAAATCTGTATATAATTACAGACAGGCGATTTCAGAGTGTCAAAAAAAAATATTTTGATGAAAGTGAGAAAAACGCTTAAACTATAGCTTTAATAAACATTTTTATGGAGGTACTCACATGAGCATGGCAGAAGAAATGAAATCATTAGAGTGGCAACTCGCCCACGAGCTTTCCTGTGGAAAGAGTTTATCAGATGGTATCTGGAAAAAGTGCAGACAGTGTCTGCAATATTGAATCAATGGAGTAGAAGACCATGCAAACAAACAACATAACCGACCCGCGTGTTATCGCGATTTCACAGAGGGTTGTACAAGCGGCAAAAGATACTTTCAAAGATAAATTAGATAAGGTTTATCTTTTCGGTTCGTATGCAAGGGGCGACTACGATAGCGAATCGGATATTGATTTCCTGATTATAGCCGACACCTCGCATGAAGAGGCGTGCGCAAAGCATATGGAAGTACGAAATAAAATGCCCGGCATAGATTTGGAATTTGATTTGCTTGTGTCGTGCTGTGTAACTAGCAGCGAACTCTTTAATAATTATATTGACGCTCTTCCTTTTTATTCAAACGTAGTCAAAGAGGGGGTTGATTTGAGTGAGTGGTGAAAGCAGATTTAACATGTCGAAATTTAGAATTGAGCAAGCGAAAGAATGTTTGGAATTGGCAAAAACAACGGTTGATATTTCGGTAAGAAACGCTGCTAACCGCTCATATTACTGTATATTTCATTCAATGAGAGCGGTGCTTGCTTTGGAGGGTTTCGATTCAAAGAAGCATTCAGGCGTTATCTCATATTTTCGCCAGAACTATATAAAAACAGGGAAATTTGAACCGTTCTTTTCGGACGTTATAGGAAATGCTTTTTCTGTGAGAAATAATAGCGATTATGCGGATTTTTACATAGTGCAAAAAACTGATGTGATAACACAAATCGAACACGCGAAACTTTTTCTTGAAGCTGTGGAAAAGTATATTGATAGTCTGCAGATAGAAGAATAATATTATAAAGAGATACTCAAATGAACCTAACCGAAAAAAAACCATTTAAAGGGCAATTCGCCCATGAACTTCTATAGCGCCATACGATGGAGATGCAAAAGCAATTTTCAATCATATAGCGACAAATCGCGTCACAGGCTATGTTAATGTAAGCAGTATAACCGATATTTATTATATTATACGCAAAACATTTAACGATATAGACAGCAAAGAGAAAATCAGAACGCTGATGCATTTGTCCTCTGGCGCATCAATATTTGACTCAATTGATCCTTGTGTTAAAATATGAAACATGAAGAGGCGATCCGGCATGTTTTTGCTAGAGAGTTTTATTATGCGGTACAAGCGGTACGGAACAAGAGCGGACATGGAAATGACGTCCGTAATGGTAATACATGAGCGATAGCGGGTTTATCTTATACTAATACAGTAGACAAACGCTTGTTTTCGAATAAGTATCTATAGAGCGCGTATGCGCAAAACGAAGTCTATATGGTGTACCATGTGAGCTTATATGTGTACAAAAGCTTCTAAAAAAAGACGCTATTTGAAAAATCATTGATATGCTCACAAAGTTTTTTTATAGTTAATGTGGACAAAATTAATCAAGAATAGGAGAGATTTGGATGAACAAAGTATTTGGATGCAATACCTGTAAGAGCGCGGACAAACAATTGGAGGATTTTATTGCTGCTTTACCAATGGAAACTTCACATCACCGCGCGGAATCCCAGAGAATAAAGTGCGGGTTTGGTTTGCAAGGCGTATGTTGTAGGCTGTGCGCCAACGGTCCTTGCCGGATTACTCCGGATTCGCCCAAAGGAGTTTGCGGCACAAACGCCGATGTCATTGTGGGGCGTAACTTTCTTAGGGCAGTAGCAGCAGGTTCGGCATGTTACATTCACGTAGTGGAAAACACAGCCCGAAACCTTAAAAACACAGCGCAATTCGGCGGAGAACTGAAAGGTAAAGCCGCGCTAAAAAGGTTAGGCGAGATATTTGAAATCGAGGAGCAAAATGAACACAAACTCGCTATGAAAGTGGCGGACGCAGTGCTTGAAGATATTTACAGACCTGACTTTGAGCGCATGGAGATTACTAAAAAAATAGCATATGCGCCCCGCTACCAAAAATGGGAGGAACTGGGCATCTTGCCGGGAGGCGCAAAGTCCGAAGTTTTCAAAGGAGTAGTGAAAAGCTCCACAAACCTGAACTCAGACCCGGTCGATATGTTGTTAAGCTGCCTGCGTTTGGGAATTTCTACAGGAATTTACGGTCTAACTCTTACAAACTTACTGAACGACGTATTGCTCGGCGAACCCGAGATTCGTATGGCGCCAGTTGGACTTCGAGTGATAGACCCTGATTATATCAATATCATGATCACCGGCCATCAGCATTCTATGTTTGTACATTTACAGGAGCGACTGATTTCTCCAGCCGCTATCCAAAAAGCGCAGGCTGTAGGCGCCAAAGGGTTCAAGTTCGTTGGTTGCACTTGCGTAGGGCAAGATTTGCAGCTGCGAGGCGCGCATTACACAGAGTTGTTTGACGGACATGCGGGCAACAATTTCACCAGCGAGGCTATCCTTGCCACCGGCGCTATCGACGCGGTACTCTCCGAATTCAATTGCACGTTGCCTGGTATTGAGCCTATCTGCGACGAACTGATGATTAAACAGATATGTCTGGACAGCGTAGCTAAGAAGGCAAATGCAACGCTCAAGGAATTTGTGTTTGCGGACAGGGAAAGAATCAGCGATGAGATTATCAGCGAGATAGTGGATTCTTACGCATCGCGCAGAGGCAAAGTACAACTTAACTTACTGCCCGACCACGGCAACGACAACTCGCTGACCGGCGTAAGCGAAGTTTCTCTCAAGGAATTCCTTGGAGGTTCATATGCGCCGTTGATCGAACTGATCGCATCGGGGAAAATCATGGGCGTAGCTGGCGTGGTGGGTTGCTCCAATCTGACTGAATGCGGGCATGACGTATTGACAGTTGAGCTAACGAAAGAACTCATCGCCCGCGATATCATCGTACTTACGGCTGGCTGTAGTTCAGGAGGCATCGAAAACTGCGGTCTTATGAAGCCGGAAGCGGCTGAATTAGCTGGACCCGGGCTGAAAGAAGTTTGCAAGTTGCTTGGTATCCCGCCTGTGCTTAATTTCGGACCTTGCTTGGCTATCGGTCGGCTTGAACTAGTAGCCACAGAGCTTGCAGAAGCGTTAAATATTGATATACCGCAGCTTCCGCTGGTGCTTTCCGCAGCTCAATGGCTGGAAGAACAGGCGCTTGCTGACGGAGCTTTTGGCTTGGCGCTTGGTCTGCCGTTACATCTGGGCGTTCCTCCTTTTGTCACCGGCAGCCCCATAGCTGTAAGCGTATTAACTGAGCAAATGAAGGCGTTGACTGGCGGACAGGTCATAATCAACCCCAATGCGAGGGAAACTACGGACATACTTGAGCAGATCATATTGGAAAAACGAGCCGCTCTTGGTCTTGTCAATCCCAGATCCTGAAAAAAGGAGGTCAAAATACATGAAACGTATCATGATCGAAATCGATAAGTGTAATGGCTGTAAAAACTGCTGCGCTGCTTGTATGCAGGCGCATCGCGGTGAAGATGGCGATATCTATACACTGAACCTCAGCGATCCGAGCAATGAATCGCGTAATTTCATATTGTTAGGCAATGCAGACAGGTATGTGCCTATATTTTGTCGACACTGCGACGAGCCCGAGTGTGTGAAGTCCTGTATGAGCGGCGCGCTTACAAAGGATCCGGAATCGGGACATGTATTCCACGATGAAAAAAAGTGCGGCGCCTGCTTTATGTGTGTGATGAACTGCCCGTATGGCGTTCCAAAACCGGACCGCGCGACGCAAAGCAAAGTCATTAAGTGCGATTTCTGCAGAAATGACGAGGAAGGACCCAATTGTGTGAGGATGTGCCCGAATAAGGCAATCCATGTTGAGGAGGTCGGATCATAATGAAACATTTGATCATAGGAGCAGGCGCGGCGGGGATCACAGCCGCCAAGACCATTCGCGCTCTCAAGCCGGAGGATGAAATCGTTTTAATTTCCGAAGACGAAAAGATAATCTCCCGCTGTATGTTACACAAATATATCAGTGGCGAACGCGAAATCGACTCGCTAAGATTTGTACCTGACGATTTTTTTGAAACTAACCGGATAGAATGGCGTAACGGCGTTAAAATGACCGGAGTGGATACTACCGCAAAAGCTGTACTTTGTGGAGAAGAAGCGATCAATTACGATAAATTGTTAATCGCCACAGGAGCTATTAGCGCCATTCCGCCCATCGGAGCGCTACGTTCAGCTAAAAATGTATATGGCTTAAGACACTTGTCTGATGCAAAAATCATCCACGAAGCCGCTCAACAAGCGCAACGAGCGGTGGTTATCGGAGCTGGTCTTGTTGGTTTGGATGTGGCTTACGCACTGTTAGAAATGAAGAAAGATGTTACTGTCGTGGAGTTAGCGCCGCGAGTTTTGGCTCTCAATCTGGATGAACGGGCGGCAGAGGCTTACCAGACCCGTTTTGAAGCGGCGGGCTGCCGGTTCTACCTTGGGCGCAAATTGACGGATACCTTGGGAGATGGAGATGTCGTGGAGCAGATAGTTTTGGACGATGGATCTGTTCTACCCTGCGATTTACTGATAGTAGCGACAGGTGTTCGACCGGACGTCAGCTTCATCGAAAAAAGCGGTATTGCTTGCGATAGAGCGATAATTGTGGATAAGCATATGGCTACCAGTTGTCCCGATGTGTATGCCGCAGGGGATGTGACAGGGCTTTCCGGTACTTGGCCAAATGCCATGCGCCAAGGCGAAATAGCCGCCAGGAACATGTGCGACAAGGCAACAATATATGAGGACACATTTGCAGCAAAGAACACCGTTAATTTCTTCGGGCTGGTTACTCTTTCGGTAGGCGTACTAATGCCGGAAGAAGGCGATAAAGTGGAACTACGCGAAGATCGCAACATTTATCAAAAGGTTATAATACGCGATGGCTGCGTTTGCGGATTGATTATGCAGGGGAATATTGCCAACAGCGGTTTTTGGCAATACTTTGTGAAGAAGAATATTCGGATCGATACTGTGGATAAACCTATATGGAGGCTTTCGTTTGCTGATTTTTGCACGCTGAATGAGGCTGGCGAGTATCGTTATCGCACTGAAGTGACAGCTTAACAAAACAGCAAAGGATTGCCGGGTTACTGTGAAAGATAAAAGTGACCAGTGCTTTAGAAAAATTGGTGATTGTATCGTTAATAGTTCGCGAATTGGCGCGACAAACTGTTATAACGATTAAGTATCAATGCTAATAAGCTTGGTTATTTCTTTATCGCGGTAAACCAAATCGCTTCTTGGGAAAAACCCTTGTTTTTCCCAAAAAGCGTTGCCTTTATCGTTTTTGCTCATTACAACGAGAGCTACTTTATTTATACCTTCGCGTTTAAGGGCGGTCATTACCGTGTCAACAAGAGCGGCGCCAACGCCTTGCCGTTGTTCTTTTTGAGTTACGGCAGCATGGTAAATAAATCCTCTGCGCCCGTCATGACCGCTCAGAATAACGCCGATGATTTTGCCGTCTTTTTCGGCAACGAAACAGGTATTGGGATTTCTCTTGAGATATTTTGCAATGCCGTCTTTGGCGTCGTCCAAATTCTTCAAGCCCATATTAGGCGTATTGAGCCACAAAGAGTACGCTTGTTCATAGTCATCTATTGTCATAATTCTGATGTGTAGTAGCACTTCATATCACTTTCTTTCTTTCTTGATACCAATTTGTGCATCAAGCGTATGCTTCGTTGTTTCAGGAGAAGCATACGTTTGATTGCGGCTTGGCATAACATACTTACGATAACATAACTCACCTATGGCGTGTAACTTCAAACCTCTCAATGCTGAAGTCTTCACCTTTGCTAATGCCGGCTTTTCTGCAAGCTATCTCAATTTGCTGTCCGGGTGTATCCACACCGTCCAGATTCGGCAGCAGCAATCCTCTTTTATGTCCGCTGGTCACTATTACCCCATAGCGTTCGGAGTCCAAAGAGTCGGTTGAGTCAACTGGTTCCGCCTCGGATAACACGTCCACGCTGTATACTATTT
>Ga0099364_10005079_pt1 | contig 19669 bp, 5 predicted proteins | sample TergutTh196P3_FD_73070 | JGI IMG/M metagenome (GOLD analysis project Ga0099364, IMG submission 73070) | Microcerotermes parvus P3 segment gut microbial communities from Pointe-Noire, Republic of the Congo - Th196 P3 | ecosystem: Host-associated > Arthropoda: Insects > Digestive system > Gut ... | reverse complement strand
CATTACTTGCCTGTAAAATTGAGCAAAATCAATTAGGAGGCAAACTAATGAAAAAAAATACAGAAAGCGGGAATCTAAAATGGATTCGGGGAGAGTTTGAACGCAGGCTGGCCGTCTTGCGTTACAGCGAAGTAGCAATCAAGCAGCATATGCGTATTTTTGGCTGGATTGTGGATTTTCAGGAAGGGTACGGGGAAGAAAATTACACCAAAGAAACCGGTCTGCGGTTCATTGCAGAGTACCGTCTGCAAGCCAATCATGTCCCTGCGATGTTTAAGTACTCATGCAAAGTCGTAAGGCGAATGGATGAGATACTTGAGGGCAAACAGTTTTCGCCGCGTTTTTGCGAAGCGAAGCAGGATTGCCCGCCCCATTTCTCAGGCTGTTTTGGCAAATACATTGAGAGCCTTGAAAAACGCGGGCTATGCAAATCAACCATTGCCATGCACCGGAGAAACGCTCTTAAGCTGCTTTGCCGGCTCGGAGACGGCATCCGGTCGATGGAGAACTTTAGCGCCGCTTATTTGTACGGCGTATTCGCACGGTATGAATGGCCGTCCGTAACCCTGGATTCAGCAAAAAGCCTGCTTGCGTTTTTATTTGACACCGGCATTACACAAACAGATTTGTCCGCCTGTGTCCCTAAACAGCGCCGCCCTATGCCGTTACCATCTGTATACACAGGGGAAGAGATAGCGAAGCTGCTTTCGTCCATAGACCGCACAACCGGCATCGGCAAACGCGATTACGCAATTATTATCCTTGCCGCCAATGTGGGGTTGCGCAGTTCGGATATTGTAAACCTCTCATTCAAGGACATAGACAGGAACACAAAAACCATCAGGATTACCCAAGTAAAAACATTGCGGACTATAACGCTGGTAATGAACAGTGAGGTGGAAGAGGCGATAACTGATTACATTCAAAACGGAAGGCCGCAAGCATCAAGCGACAAGATATTTATCGGTTCACAGGCTCCATACATGCCCCTTGGTGCGTCTGCGGGCTATGTAATTGCACAAAGGCGTTTCAACCTCGCCGGCATTGCAGCTCAAGGGAGGCGAAGGGGGACGCACGCGCTGCGCATGAGCTATGCAACCGCGCTGGTAAGAAAAGGCGTGCCCTATTCGGTAGTTAAGGAAGCATTGGGGCATGAGGATCCGGAATCGGCAAAGCATTACGTCCGCGTAGATGCCAGGCGGTTACGGGTTTGCGCATTAGAGGTACCGAAACCCGCAGGGGCTTTCTCTATGGTGCTTAACGATTTGGAGGGGGCATTATGAAGGAAACCTCGTTCAAAAGCATTTTAAAGGATGAGATGGCTTCATTCATGGACGTTCTCAAATTGTCCATGCCGGCTGTTGAAACGTTCGTGAAATACCGGAGCACGCTCTGTAATTTTGATTCATTCTTGCACGAGCAGGGGTTGGCGATAAAAAAGCTTGACGCCGGGCAGGTTAAGCGCTGGCTTGACGGGTTTTATGTGAGCGCGGCGACCAGGAACAATAAACTGTCGAAGATAAGAAAATTCGCCAGGCACCTTTCAGCGCTCGGAATTGCGGCGGCGCTGCCGGAAATGCCGCGAAAAACATGCGGCTATGCGCCGTATGCCTTCACTGCGGATGAGATGGCCCGGATATTCGAGGCGGCAGACGACCTGCTCTTGTCTTATCCAAATTCAAGGAAAGCAGCGGAGTTCCCCGTATTACTCAGGATGCTTTACGGCTGCGGTTTTCGAATAGGAGAGGTGATAACATTGACCTGGGATGATATTGACCTTGCCAACGGCGTTGTTACCGTTAAGAACGCTAAAAACCGAAAACAGCGCATTGTTCCCATGAGCGATGAGCTTACACGGATCTTGACGCTGTACCGGGCGGCGCCATGCTTCACTGTACCAAACTGCACGCTGCTTTTCAAACAAAATGACGGAAGGGCGCATTCCAAAACGGCATATTGGAGGATTTTTCATCTTATCCTTTGCGAGCTGGGCATTAAGAATGCACAAACCGCAAAGCATCGCTCCCCTGGTCCCTGCATCCATAGCTTGCGGCACACATTCACCCTGCATTCCTTGCTCAAAGCCGAAACGGAAGGCAGGGAGTTTATGGATACCGTGCCGTTCCTGTCAACATATCTGGGGCATTCCGGGCTTATGGAAACAGACAAATACTTACAAGCACGGCATGAGTTATACACAAACGCGCATGCAGTTATAGAAGACTATACCCGAGGCATATTCCCGGAGGTTGAGCGCGATGACACATAAATCATACTTCCTGCCGGTTTTATCGGAGTTCTTCTCCACATATCTGCCTAAAACAAAAGGTTTGAGCGCGAATACCATCCGCTCCTACAAACAGGTTTTCCGGCTGTTCCTCGAATATATCCACTGCACATACGGCTTGCTGCCGGAAAAAGTTGAGTTCCGCCACTTGAAAAAAGGGACGGCAGAAGCATGGCTGGATTGGCTGTGCGCCGAAAGGGGCTGCTCGGCTGCAACGCGGAATCATAGGCTGGCCGCGCTCGTTACGTTTGCGCGGTTCGCTCTTCAAAGGGATTTTGGCGGCGCACTTGAGCTGTGTTCTGAAGCGGAGCATCTGCCAAAGAAAAAAGTTGCCAGGCGTTCTGAAACTGTGCATCTTACACGGGAAGAAATGGCAATAGCTCTCCGACTGCCGAATGCAGGCAGCGCCATGGGCAAACGGGACAAAGTTATACTCAGCACGCTCTACGCTTCCGGCGCAAGGGCTCAGGAATTGTGCGACCTAACTGTTGGCGATATACGCTTCGGAACAGCCGCAACCATGACGCTACATGGTAAAGGCGGAAAAACCCGTGTTATTGTTATACCCGAGCAATGCGCTTCACTGCTGAAATCACACATGGCGCACAACCGGCTGTTGGAAGGCAGCCATACACGGCACGTTTTCTCGAGCCAGACCCATGAGCATATGACAATCTCGTGTCTGGAAGCAATTGTCAAGAAGTATGTTCAAAGGGCGAAAAAGCTCCGCCCGGATCTTTTCCGTCAAAACTATACCCCGCACAGCTTTCGGCATTCAATAGCGATTCATATGCTTGAAAGTGGAATCCCGCTGCCGGTGATAAAAACATTCTTGGGGCATGTATCCATTTCAACTACCATGATTTATGCTTCGGCAAATTTTGAATTGGTCAGCAAATACCTGCGGGACAAAGACCCCTATGCTGAACAGGATGCTGAAATTGAACTTTCGCTTGGGGCAATCATGCCACAGTTCTTGAAGTAATTTTGTTATCCGAGTAGTTTTTCGATAAGTCCTTGCTATGTTTAACTTTACAATATTTACTAGGATAATATTTTTACTCGGATAAAGCCTGACACCCGATACCCACGAGCCTGTCCGTCTGGAGTATTACACAGCGAAATTATTTATAGGGCAGGATATCAGAGGCAGTGACAAGGAGTATAATGACCTTAAACAGACGTATCAGATAGCGATTCTTGCAAAAAAAGATTTTTTCAAGGACAAGTCTTTTTTCCATACTTTTGAATACTACGACCCGATTCGCGGTGTTTCGCTTGATGGCAGAACGCAAATAATAACTCTGGAGTTGTGCAAGTTGGATGAGGTTGTAGAAAAGTCCATAGGCGAGATGAGTATATCAGAAAGGTGGGCTGTGTTTTTTCAATATTTGACAGACAAAGACAAGCGTGATAAGATCAACGAGATATTAGAACAGGAGGAGGGCATAGCCATGGCAGGTCAGGTATTAATGACAATAAGCAGGGACAAGAATGAACGTGACCGTCTCTTGAATGAGTACAAGTCTGCGGTTGATATGCAGAGTAAGATCGTTTCTGCGAAGCGTGAAGAACGGCAGGAAATATTGAAATTGGCAGATCAAGTGAGTTCTTTGGAAGATCTGGAAAAATTTAAGCAACAACTAAGAAAAGCATAACCCCCGGTATGCGCCATTAAAACGGCGCAGGCGCGCCGCTCAGGATAAATCCTTCGCGCTTTATTCTTCACATTGGGATTCACTGTGCGCCACGCCGTGTTAGATCAATCGCCTACAACCTACGGTTGCCCCATTGGGCGTCTAAACGCCGGCGACATTAAAACGTCGTATACCTACATACACGGCGGTAGTTTAACCTCAGGCAGTTATCTCCAAAGGCGCAGGGAGTTACTCGCAACATACCGGCAACTTTAAGCCAGATACTTAATAACCGTATAGTATTTCCGCAAAAAAAAACAGCACAAATTTCAAAAAACTTCTCCCCAAAGTAAAGCACCACGCACGCTCGCGCCATATATAGTATGTACAAATTAATCTGTCTTTGGCAGCTTGTACAAATTCTTTTCAGGAGAAAACTATGAACAAGTATCCCAACTCTCAGATTCAGCCGGATGAAATCCCGCTGGATATCCGCATGGACAATGTCTTTAAGGCCGTGTTCACAAAAGAAACACCGGAATCTTCCGGCGCTCTTACAAAGCTGGTTTCTGCCATGATTGGCAGGAATATTACAATCGTTTCGATAACTGCCAATGAGCAGGCTATAGAACATCTAGGGGAAAAGCACACGCGCTTTGATATTAACTGCAGAGGCGATGACGGCGAGCGTATTAACGTGGAAATGAGCCTGACACCCGATACCCACGAGCCTGTTCGTCTGGAGTATTACACGGCGAAATTATTTATAGGGCAGGATATCAAAGGCAGTGACAAGGAGTATAATGACCTTAAACAAACGTATCAGATAGCGATTCTTGCAAAGAAAGAGTTTTTCAAAGACAAGGCTTTTTTCCACACTTTTAAATACTACGACCCAATTTGCGAAGTTTCGCTTGATGGCAGGACGCAGATAATAACTTTGGAGTTATGCAAGCTGGATAAAATTGTGGAAAAACCCATAGGCGAGATGAGTATCTCGGAGAAGTGGGCTGTATTCTTTCAATATTTGACAGACAAAAAGAAGCGTGATAAGATCAACGAGATATTAGAACAGGAGGAGGGCATAGCTATGGCAGGTCAGGTATTAATGACAATAAGCAGGGACAAGAATGAACGTGACCGTCTCTTGAGTGAGTATAAGTCTGCAGTTGATATGCAGAGTAAGATGGTTTCTGCTAAACGTGAAAGGGATAAAGAAATCCTTGAAATGATGAACAATGTGAGTTCGTTAGAAGAGCTAGAAGCTCTTAAGCAACGCCTGTCTAAGGCATAGCCCCCGGTAAACGACATTACGCCTTCGGCGCAACGTCGCTTACCTCGACGCCGGCGACATTAAAACATCGCCTTGCTGCCCGGTATACGACATTAAAACGTCGTATACCTTTCTACATGATACAAAGCGTTACGCGCAATCCGAAAATCACGCGCAACCCTCATATCTCTGCTCTCTGCTAACTGCTCTCTACTCTCTTACCAAAGATCCTTCTTCAAAACCGCGCCTTCATACCATCTGTCAGTCATGTAACCAACCAGGATAGACCTATTGATATGGTTAGTGCCGCCTACAAAATAACCGCGCAATTGATTAGCGCCAGTCGCCTGAGTAGCCCAGCCGCCAGTACCTGTGGGTACACCGTTACAGACAAACTCAGTGTCATCGGGAAGGACATTACTGCTAACAGGGACAGTCATTACTTCCCATGCGCCGGTAAAGGAATCTTTTTCATCTGTTCCGTGCTCTAGGGTAGTAAAATTATTGCGCCATGCGACACGAATTGAGTTTCTGGTTTCGCCGAATGACGCATGTGCGTACGAAATATACGGTACATATACAAGTGAGCCGTTTCTTGTTTCCTGCCTGACATTGATCATCAGTTTTACTCCTGCCGACTGGTAGGTGTCTACCCTTACCTGCGTGATATTATTTATATTCGGCCTGATAGCAGCTCCGTTACCTGTACCTGTTGCCGGAATAAGAGCGTAATACAGCCCGCCGTTGCTCACATCATAATAGGCAAGATGCACATTATTGGCGCCATCCACAGCCATGTCAACATGGGTGCCCTTGAATGTATCAATTATGGCGGCGTTAGCTTGCCATTGCTCTGTAGTGGTATGGACTCTGGAACCAGCGTAGACACTATTGTAAATTTCAGAAAAAGAAATTACCTGTGGGCCTGCTCCCAGATCCACGATGTTATCAGTATCTATATCGGCAAGCTTGAAGTTGTTTCCCCATACTTCTGCTACACTGTATTGATTGGTTCCTATAGTAACAGTATTGTCTACGATTAATCCATGATTATCAAAAGTATAATACCGTTCCTGTACCGGCCCGCTAGCCGTTACGGTTACTGATTCCCCGTTTCTGGTAAGAGGATAGATTCTTACACTGTTATCATTAGTATATATTTGGTTATTGGTATTTACCTGATTAGCCCGAACAGTTGCAAATACCAAGTCACGATTACCATTACCATTACCAGTACCATCACCGGGATTGTTATTACCATCACCCATCCATACCACATAATAGGGATTTTGTGTTTCTACTGTCCCATCCGCCCTGACAATTCGAACCTGATCGCCAATCCGCAGATTATGGTTTGCTAACCTGTACCTTCGAGCAGCACGATTTGTGCCATTAATATTAATATTAGCAGTACTATTACCTTGTATTGTGGTTGTAAAGCCGTACGGAATAATAACCGGATTTGTACCCGCATTATTTTGACCGAGACCGTTTGCCGTAGTGGCATTATTAAGAGAGATTTTATCACCACTGGTTTTCATTACATAATGCCTCGTATTACCGACAATCACCGAATTTGCTACCTCTGTAGCGGCATTACCGGTTGCCGGAGCGCTAAGCCCGTGACCCAAAGCGGTATAAACAAACTCAGTTCCGCTGGAAGTTGTAGTAAATGTACCATCAGGCTCAGGCGTACCGCTGCCATAAGAGAATAACAAGTTTTGGTTCAAGCGATCATACCATGTAATTACTGGCAGGCCATTATTCAGGAAACCAACCGCCGTATACATACTGCCGCTATGCGGATTGGTACCATTTGTAGTATCAGACGCTACTGTTACCGATGTTGTCGTAGAAATATTTGAAACCGCAGTCTCACCAACATTACCGTATATGACCCTTACCAAATTGGCGGTACCATCAAAATAACTCATTAAAATCCTGTCACCATTTGCGTCCGTTCTGTTATTCGTACCGTTAGTAGGCTGGACGGCAATGCGCGGAATTCTAAAACGGTTACTGTTAGATCCTATAGGACTAACAATATTAACTGCAGCAGGGTTAGCGGCTCCATTGGTCGCAGTGGTGGAACCAGTGGCAATGGTATTGGCACCATCGGCAGTACTCCTGCCAAATAAGAAAGGATAAGTATCTCCAGCGGTAATATCAGAACCTGCCGCGTACCAGGAATTGTTACTGCCGCCGGTAGCGACAGTAGAATTGGTCATTCTATTCGTACCTGCACTTCCAGCATTATAGTTAGTACCATTCCTGTTTACCCTTAACCTTCCCTGTCCGGAGGCGGGATAGTAACCGTAACTGAGCAAGCGGTTAGCGTTATTATCCATCCGCATAAATGGTTGGTATATATCAGATACAGCTACATTCGTAGTATCAAGCATATACCCGGTGTTCCACACATATAGCCTGCGGCTGTTGTCAAGGATATTGTTGTTCAGGTCGTTTGGTTCCTGGTTGTACGCTACCGTTTTATTGGTGCGGTTGTTTATGGAAGCAATGTTGTTTACACTTACCTCCAGATCCCCTGATGTAACAGTAGTTCCCACATTTATCCTGACCAGGGACTTTGAAACTCCGGCGTCATTGACTGGCAGATCATGAGGATTGGTTGCTACAAAATCAATACCTGTATTGTCCTCGTTTATCCTTACGATTGGATTGCCGTCGTCGGGATTATCCGAGCTTCTCAGGTTAAAGCCTCTGATGGTAATTATCTCACCTTCCCCGACCGGGTACCATCCCAGGGCCGAGCGGTTAAAGGCCGATGGACGTGCCTGGTAGGCGCGAGACAGCCTTGTACCCACTTCCGTGATATACGGCACAATATTTACTCTGATTGTTGATGCATCAGGAGCATTTGCCGGTACAGCAGTATCATACACCCTAAATGTGATTGTTACATTATTTGCGGTTGTGGTGCTGATTGTTGAAGTGTCCCAGGCAAATGCCCAGTTAAGCGCATGGCCGTAATCCAGGGTAAGATACTCGTCTCCAACCACTTCAAAGCCCCAAGGGATAGTAGAATCTTCAGATCTCATCGCGTCAATAGTATTGCCGGAAACAGGAGTCGCAATAGCGCTTCCATTCCATTGGCCTATAATGAATTCAGATCCAGCTACAGCAGCAGTACCGTTAGCGGCAAGACCGCCAGGATTATACCCTGGAATTTGCGCGGTAATGCGGCTTATCCTGTTGTTATCCGCAGCTTTGCCGGTAAATATAACCTTGCCGCTTACATTATGTATATGGGTAGTGGTTTCTGATTCAACATAACCGCTTGAGTGTCTTGCATACTGTACATAACCCCTTCTGTCTCTCAATTCGGTGCTTGGTCTGGCAGGATCGCTGCCGGGAACTATAGGAGCTACGATGTTTTCAAGATAATTCTCGGCATTAAAATTGGCGGGATTAGCTGTAATAGTGGTATCATTGTAAAGATGAACAATTGCTTTAACAGCATCGTTTTCACCGGGTCCATATTTTTCGCCGAAGGCAGCAACGTTTATTGTTGGCGCAATTGTATCGTCATTGTCAACATCTACCGCAATCATGACTACATGGGCAAGCTGTTCTTCTTCACTGCCATTTGTGACTGTTTCATCGAAGACCTTTATGATAAAGCGCCGCTGATTCCGTTCCGTAATAACTCCGTTGTCGTCTTTACCGGAATCCTCTATTAAGCCCGTGCCAAAATAGTCACTGTCAAACATTGCGATTACCTTATGGATTGGCTCATCGTCGCTGTCAATAAATGAATCAGTTACTTCGGGACCAGTGGTGTATGTTCTAACAGTCGTGGTACTCCCGCCGGTTAGGTCGCTCCAGTCATAGCTAACGGATGCGACAAAGGTAGTGCCGATATCGTTGTTAGGTGCGCCGTACCTCCTAAAATCAACATGCCCTTCATGGGTCTCAATGGTATACACCGAACCCTGTACCAGTTTTGTGTCAGTATTGCTCGATTTTATATAGGAAACCCGGTAATGTTTTTGTACATTGCCAAACAGGGTATCCAATTCCAGGTCAAACCTGTTATTCCGCACTCTAAAGTTGGGCGTAAGAACACTGTAGTTTTCTTCAATGTTTCTAACACCGTCTGTTGTGCTGACAGTGGCAACAGTAATGGGGCCATGATACAGGATATTACCGCCGACATCCGTTCCGGGATCAACGGTTCTTATAAGAGGCTTGTTATTCCCTATATAAATATCATCCTGGTAGTGAGTGGCGTTGCCTGCCAGGTCTATCACGATATAGTGGACCGTCAGGGGGCCATCCTTGAAGTTATTGGTATCCAGCCGGGCCTGCCATTCTCTTTCACCCCGTCCTTCCCATTGTTCTTCAATGACTCCTCCAACCATGCGGATTCCTTCGTAATTGCCGATAACAATGGCCTGCGTAGATTCCCACATTTGCGTTGTGGTGTTATAGCTTACTCTTGGGAAGTTTTCAAACTCATCCACATTGGGCCTGACAAAATTGGTGTCTCCCGTCAATGGTGGCAGGGCTGTATCCCTGACATTGGGTCTTACGATCATATTGTCTGTTATATCGCCTGCACCTGTTTTATCGCCTGTCGCATTGTAGAAACGGTCGCCCCGCTGGAAATATACCAGCACTTTTTCCAGGCCCTGGATTGAACCGGATGTGTTACTGAAATCCCTGGCTTTGCCCATCACATAGAAACGTGATGTTGCGGCATTATACAGAGTCTCTATATCCGCAGTGGGGTAATGGTTATCCACCGCAAGGCTGTAGCTTGCGTTGGTATTGTAGAGCGGGTTATATGCCTGAAGCTCCAGACTATACGAGCCGGTGCTTCCCCATCCAAAAGTACTATTTGAGGTAATACTGAATTCCAGATCGTAGACAAAGTACTGCCTGTCCCAGTTAGAATGAGGCGTTTTATCGCTTCCATCATTGCTTCCATCACTCCAGTTAGACGGTGCCGGATTCCCATCAGCCTGGAAAGCAGTAGCGTTGGAGCCGTCAATATTGACACCGTGCTTTAACTGGATCATCACTCCCGGACCATACACTTTTTCATCGTTATACGAGAGGTCAATTTCAGACCAGTTGCTAATATTGCCTGCCTCTACTATATAGTAGCGGTACCCAGGCTCCCAGTCACTTTGATTTACAATAGTAGGCTCTTTAATCTCCCAGCCCTCCGGCCAATTATCCGGTCGTTCGTCTTTGGTAACAGCACGGCCGTTTTCACCTAATAATTCTATGTATCCGCCAAGTCCGGTTTGCCTTGCCCTGATTCTTGACAGGCCGGCAACATCTTTAATGCTTGTTTTAATGGTAAATTCACCGGATACTCGTATGCCGTCGTTAAAAGGCTGGTCGGGAAGACCTTCTTTGGAGATTGTCGGAGGATCAATAATCGGAACTTCGCTCAAGAATGTTACACTGCGACTTGTAACAGTTCCCGCCTGCTTGGGATTTGGATCACTTGGCCCGTTGGTATCAATGGTGCGGACTTCAATAGTAACGTCTCGAGTTGCACCAGGTTCGGGATTAAGTGAACCATCGGAATTAATTGTATAGAACCAGGAAACTACCTCCGATGTTGGACCCTGTATTGAGGCTCTTACCCAGCCTTGTGTATCATCATCAGGCCATATATCAAGAATATCTTTACTATCAAGATCTTCTGTGAGCCATTTATCTCCAGTGTTTTTAAAGTAATTATTATTCGTATCTGTAATTCGGATATATACACTGTTTATCCAATTATTATCATTGGCCATTCCCGATATCCGTACCGTTCCGCCCACCATTTCGCCAGCGGCGGGAGTGGCAATGGTAGCCATAGGTATATCCATATCGGGATCAACATAAATCTTGTACTGCGCTATATGCCTGTTTCCTGCCCGGTCAACAACCTGAACATACATTGGAAGATAGAACTGGCTTACTCCTCCAGGAATTCTTGTTGGTAAATAGTCAACTCCTTCGCTGTTAGTTTGAATCATACTCGGGGTGTTTTGTGTGTTGAAATTTGTAGAGAAATTCCAGTAGTACAAACCTCCGCTCCAACTCTGGTTATGAGGTGTTCCTTCCCTTCTATCAAGTCCAGTATCACTCCACAAGCTCATGTCAGTGGGACGGTAAATTGCTTCCCGTGCTGCATCGGTTAGTTCGGGGTTATCTTCACCTAATTGGCCCAAATAATAGTAAATTTTATCAATGCCAATTTCAGAATCGGAAATTCCGCCTATCCTTGACTGTCCGGTTATCCATGTTTCAGACCAATAAATGTTATATACGCCTTTATTTTCAACAAGGTTTCCCTCTCCATTAAGCTCTTTATCACCAGTCCCAAATACTCTTTTTGTGCCTTCACTTGGCGTATTGAACTGAAGTGTCGGTGCGGTACGGTGTACAGTAAAGTTACGCCCTGTCGAATCTGCCTGCCCGGAAGCTCCTGTTGCGGTAATAGTCATGGAGTGAGCCTGTTCCGCAATGGTTCCACCGGGAATGTCATAACTGAATGTCCATGAATTATAACTGCTTTGTTCTACGGGTACATTAATATTATCGTTGCCTAACTGTACAGTTACTCCAGCAGAAAGCGTATTACTAACGCTTCCGGTAATAGTAACATTCCCATTTATAAAGGCTGGTATTGTACTAACGGCAAGTACAGGCACACTGCGATCAATCCTGAATGCAAGGTTATTGATATAACCGTAATAACCATCATTCTGGCTTCCGGTTTTAAGCTCGGCGCTGTCACTTTCAAATTCATCATCATCGTCAAGAACAATAAAATCGCCGTTACCATTTGCATCCTTTACCCGCAGGCTCAGTCGGTAAATGCCGTCTTTATAGTCTGCCAGCGGGAGCGGGATATTCCAGTTTACAAACCTGCTGCCAGCACTAATGTCATTAACATCAAGTTCGTTCCATATCCATTCGCCAAGTTCAAGTTCCTCTCCTACATAGTCAATGCGGTCAATCTTATACCAGTATCCGTTATTGGCAGAAGTAAACACTGCCGAAAGATCATCGGAGAAATTACCCGCAAGGCTGGCATTGGCGTTCTTAAAGCTGGTTCTGGTCAAGTCGTTGTATTTTTTCTCTAAATCGGGGAAGTCTGTCCAATTAATGTCGTCATCAAAAATGACATTTATAATGTCATTCATTTCGTCATTGGTCAGGAAGGCTAATTCCCCATTGTAGATAATTTCAGGCCCGGTATTGTCAAAGGTAAAACTTAACATCTCCGTTGCCGACTGATCCGAAGAACCTGTTGCAGTTATTATCAGTGAATATGATTTTTGTGGGCGGTTTCCTGTAGCAAACGGTATGGAAATACTCAGGTCAAACGATCCTGAGATAGGCTCATCATCATCATCCAGCGAGCGGATCATTGTTATTGCGCTTTCTGGGACATCAGTTCCGTCCAGCTTAACTTCGATGTTTTTAACCTCAAATACATTGGTAATAGTTCCGGTAATGGTTAAGTCATCGTTTATGAAAGCCGGTATGTCCTCTATGTCAAGCTTAGTAACGCCACGATCAATCCTGAAAGCCAGGTTGTTAATATATCCGTGTTGTCCTTCAAGAGCATTGCTGTTTTCGGGCTTACCAGAGGCGCTGTCTTTTTCAGGTTCACCATTATTTTCAAGATCAATAAAATCGCCGTTACCATTTGCATCCATTACACGCAAGCTCAGACGGTAAATGCCGTCTTCAAAGCCTGTCAGCGGAATACTCCAGTTTACAAACCGGTTGTCCGATTTAGTCATTGTCTGCCATTGCCAGCCTGTGTCTACATGCTTATTCACGCCATCAATGCCGTCAATCTTATACCAGTATCCAAGGTTGCCAGGCTTTGATTTTTCGGGGTCGGAATCGGGAACGGGATCAACATACACCAAGGAAAGTGCATCGGAGAAATTCCCTGCAAGGCTTGCATTGGCGCTCCTAAAGCTGGTTTCGGCTAAATCGTCATATTTTTTCCGTAGTCCGGGGAAGTCTGTCGAGTCAATGTCGCTATCAAGAATAGCATCCATTTCGGCATCGCTCAGGTAAAGTTTGTCCATGTTGTACAGGATTTCCGGCGCAGTCTTGTCATAGGTAAAATAGAATGTTTTTGTATCTGATTTTGGATTATCTCCTTCTGTAGTTGCAGTTATAGCTACCGTGTGCCGAGTCTCATCAAGATTAGCGATGTTTATATTAACAATAAAGGTATGACTGATATTTGTTCCTTTATTAAAATGGACATCGCCGGTGGGGATATTTATATCGTTCACAGTTGCACTGAGTATTGCATCGCCAACACCCTCTATAGTTCCGGTAATGCTAAAATTATTGGTAAAAAATACTTCCTGAGCGGGAGAATTAATTTCAAGAGTCGGAGTACCGCGCTCTACTTTAAAGCCTATGTTTTCCATTTTAGTTTCATTACCAAGAAGGTCTTTTACTTCAATGCTTAAACGATGAGTACCGTCAGGGAATGGAACAGTTTCGCTGCCGGGTAATCTGCTGATTGGAATACGCCAGGCAACAGTCCTGTCTCCATTGATATTATCAACTGTATTACCAGTTTCTAATGTGCCAGAGTAACTTTCCCATTCATCATCACCATGCGCTGCTATGTCCAGCGTGTATGTAAACGTGCTGGCTATCGGAGAAAAGCTGTCTGTAAAATTACCAATAAGCCAGCCCGATTCATCGGTGATCTGATTATTGCTGGTAATTGCATCATTCTTTTTAGTCAGTTCCTCATCATCAGCAAAACCGCCTTGCAATATTTCCTCATAATCATCATCACTTATCTCTAATTTTTGGCGCAAAGTAATAAGGCTAATCTCCGGTCCGCTTCTGTCAACGACAAAATTCTTTGTCACCAGCGGTGTAGACATACCGGAAGAACCAGTTGCATTGATGGTAATTGTGTATGAGCCTTCGTCAAAGGTTTCAGCCGGTACATTAATGTTAAATTCAAAAGACTGTCCAACATCCTCTGTTTGTATTAAATAGTTTGCCGGTCGTGGGTCGGTTCCATTTTCAAGGTTTTCCAGTGTTATGCCGGGTACCGCTTGCGGGCCGCTGATGTTCAGGCTTAAACGGCGGACATCAAAGGTATTAAGAATTTTTCCACTGATTGCAAAGTTTTTGTTAGTAGTCTCCAACTCAGTTGGGGCCAGAAGATTACTGCCAAGCTTAAGTTCACCAAATTCAGGTACATTCCAGTCCACCATAAACATCAAATGTGTTTCATAGCCATTAGCTCCATTTGGGAGTAACCTATCACCATCGTTATCAAAAAGAGTTATTTCAGCTTCATCATCAAAACCATTACCATGTTCATCCATTGTCCTGATAGAAAGTTTATTTATACCATCTCTAATCAAACTTGTTTTTGTTCCGTCTTCTTCTTTACTAAACGGAATAACAAATGTTGTTTCATCGGTATCAGAAAAATCAACTTCTTCCCAGTCTAAGTTATTAAGTTTATACCAGGCATTTTTAATCCCGGAATCATCGGTAAGCGTAACGGTAAGTTCAAAGCCGCTATCCTTTATGCTTGAATCATTAAGTGTTCTAAGATCAGTTCCAGCAGCCCAATTTCTAGGATTTTCGGAACCGTTTAACAGACCAGAAATAATTCCATCAATACCGGAAATATTCTCTGCATAAATTTTTCTGTTGTTGGTAATGTTTACCGCTATTACGGGGGCTTGTTTGTCAACAGTTAACGCGACAGTTCCCGTATTTGATTGTTCGGAAGAACCCCTGGAGGTCATACTAATGTTACCTATACCATGATCTAAATTGGCAGTATTTATCTGGTATGTAAATTTAAATGTTGTTGATGTTTCTTGGTTAATTACCGGAGGCTGTGTCCCTGATACATTTATTGTTAAATCTCCGGGTTCAAGGGCATAGGTACCCGTAACGGTTCCGCTGATGGTCACTGTATCATTCGGGCCATACGTTGTCTTCACCGGCACAGTTCTGGTTATTGCAACTACCGGCGGCGTCCGGTCAAGAACAAAGGCCATGTTTTCTCTGCTTTCATTACCACGGCTGTCTTTTACACGTATCGAAAGTATGTTAATACCGTTCTCAAGAGTTGAAGGCAGATCTATCCCCCATGCAATTGAACGGCTGGGGTCGGTTGTTGTCTGGTCTAAAAGAATCCATTCATCTTCATCTACAATATAATTCCATTCACCGCTTTCAGTATCTTCTTCCAGGATTCCGCCGTTAATTTGGTACCATGTTTCAAGTTTCCCATCATTAATGGCAATATTGGAATATTCATCGGTAAATCTGCCGCTCAATCTTGCGTTAGCGGATTTTATTCTTGTTTCATACAGGTATTCAAAGTAATCATCATCCCACTCACTTACCATTTTACCGTCATGCTCGCTAAGGGTAACACTCGGCGGTATTATTTCCCCGCCGGTTGTATTAAACGAAATTTCCGGCCCTTTGTTATCAAAAGTAAAGTTTAAGGGAACCGTATGAGTTTTACCGGAAGAGCCTGTCGCGGTAATTACAAGACTATTGGAAGCATAATTAAATGTATAATCCGTATTTTTAAGCGGAATTGACGGGAAACTAAATTTATAACCTTTATCCCCGTCCTTGGTAACGTTAATTGATACAATTTCTTTACCGCCAATATTCATACTAACTGTCGGCATACCAATGGTTTCTGTAATTGTCCCGCTAATTGTAAGAGAATCTTCTATACCGTAAATTTCTACTATTGGGACAGTGGTAAGGGTCGGCGTACCTGTGTCTATTATAAAGGCCATATTGTTTTCAGTAGCCGGATGACCATGTTCGTCACTTACTCTAACACTCAGAAGATATACGCCGTCACCAAGTTCAAGTTCTTCAAGCGGGATTTCCCAGGCAGCAGTGGTGGGGCCTGTTTGTATTGCAATCCCTCCTTCATCAGTCCAATCGCCATTATCTATTCTATATTCAAATGTAGAGGTATCAATTTCGGAATACTTATCGGTAAAGGTTCCCATAAGTTTACCGTTATTGGCTTTTATGCTCCTGTCCAATAAATCTGTAAATATACCTGATAAATCGCCAATAGTATTAGGCTTATCATTCATTAAGTTAACAGCATCAATATCAAGCTCAATCGGGTTCCCGTCTTTATTTACCGTATTAAAGGTTATTTCCGGCCCGCTGGTGTCAACAAAGAAGTTCCGGTTTGTCATCACAGACTGGCCGGAAGAGCCGGTTGCGTTTATTACCATGCTGTACGAACCTTCGGTAAGTCCAAGGTTGGTAATTGATACAGGAATATTAACTATAAAGCCTGGTTCTTCGTTATCATCGTCAGCATCGAATTTACCGAATGTAAGCGGGGCTGTTGCTCCAAGTACCGTTCTTTCAACACCGTTAATGCTTAAAGAGAGCCGTGTAACGTCAAAGGTATTATTGACCTTTCCTGTAACAGTAAACGTTTCGGTTCCGCTATAAACATCGCTCTCCGCATCAGTTAAACTCAACACTGGGGGTCTTCTGTCAATCATAAATGTCAGGTTGTTTTCATAACCATAGCCGCTATTGCCGCCGCCCGTTATAATTTCATGCGTATTATTATAACCATTACCCAGCATATCCATTGCCCTGATGCTCAAAAGGTGGATACCTTCGTCTGCCGGTAAGTCCACTAATGGGATGGTAAAGGATGAGGTTTTGTCTACAACAGTAAAATCAGTAACATGCTGCCAATTTCCGGCGTTATTAAATCTATACCAAGCTTCTTTAACACTGGAATAGTCGTCTGTAAGATCAACGGTAATTAAAGTGCTGTCATCCCTAATACTCGCGTTGTAGATAGTCTGGAGATTTCCATCCCAACTGCGCGGGTTAATTGTGTTGTTTAACAATCCTTCGTTATTTGCAAGCACTCCTGAATCACTGTGAATATCTGTCCTGTTCCTGAGCGTTACTTCCGGCCCCAGCTTGTCAACGGTAAAGATTCGGCTTGCTGCCGCCCCGCTCTGTCCCGAAGATCCAAGGGCGGTTACGTTAATATTATGAAGGCCATGCGAAATATCGCTAATAGGTATGACTAAATTAAAGCTAAACTCTTTTACGCCGGTTTGCGTTAAATCGTCGCTTGTAATAGTTGTCATTTCGTATCTAGGTATCTGTATATTAACCTGCTCGGCTAAATATGTATTTGTAAGAGTCCCGCTTATGGTTATATTTGTATTATTCGAAGGAGCATAAATAGTCCCAAATTCTGTGGGAGGTACCGGTACAGGCGGAGCGGTCAGAGTGATAGTCGGCACAGTTCTGTCCAGCATAAACGCCATGTTGTAGTTGTCATTATTGACAGACGGGTTGCCCAGACTGTCTTGTACGCTTATGCTCAGACGGTATATACCGTCTACAAGGGCGGGATCGGTCAGCGGGATTTCCCACGCTACAGTCCTGCGGTTGGCTGTGTTGGCTATAGGTATAGTTCCCTGAACAACATTGTTCTGAATAGGAGTGACATCTATCCTGTCTATCCTGTAATTAAAACCGCCTGTAACAGGAGAATATTCGTCAGAGAAGTTTCCGGTTAGCCTTGTTATGTTATCTTTTATCCTTGTCTCGAATAAGGTGTCGTACTCATCCCCATTCCACCGGGATACCCAATCTCTAATCATGGTAAGTTTTGCCGTATCGCCGTTATTTATGTAAATCTTTTCTTCTGTAGTATTAAACGATATATCCGGCCCTTTATCGTCATAAATAAAGTTCAAAGGCACCATCGCATTCTGACCAGACGAGCCTGTTATGTTTATCATCAAACTCTGCGGGCCGTAAGCAAGTCCAGAAGGAAGCGTAATAGGAATATCTTTAAAACTTATTTCTTTAAACGTTGTGTTGTCTTCATCTATATAATCATTAAAGTCGAAATTCGCAAGAAGCAGATCTGTCCCGCCGTCAAGGCTTACCGTAACGTTATTTACAAAGAACGTTTCTGTAATTAAACCGCTTAATGTAAGTCCGCCATTGCCGTCCCCAAATACTCTGTTAGGCTCATTTGTAAGCTCTATCTTAGGCACGCTGCGGTCAAGAATAAAGGCCGTGTTTTCTGCGGAAGAATTTTCATTGCCCAGGCTGTCTTTTACTTTTATACTCAGACGGTAAATGCCGTCGGGCATACTTCCGCTAAGCGGTATTTCCCAGTTTTTAGACTTGCCGGCCGCCCCGGAAATTGGCAGTGTTACCCAGGAGGTTCCATTTACCCAGGCGCCGTCTTCAGCATTTTCTATTCTATATTCAAAGCTTCCTGCTATATCAGAATGTTCATCGGTAAAGGTTCCCATTAATACGGCGTTTATGTCATTTATCACTATACCTGTCGAATTTACCAAAAGAGCCGATATATTATCGCTTGCACTCAAGGTTCTTACAACGCTGGGCCTTATAAACCCTACGGCAGGGCCTTGATTATCAAGTATAACATTGCGGCTAATCATTTCTGTAGCGCCCGAAGAGCCTGTTGCGGAGATCATAATGGCATTGGAACCGGCAGTAAGCAGGGTTTTTGGTATTGTAAAGTTAAAGCCGAAGCCGGAAGGCAGCGCAAGGCTTTCTTTGTTGCTGTCTTCATGATCAGAACCTATCCTTGCATCTTCATATTCAACGCCGTTAACCATTACGTTCAAAGATTTCACATCAAACGTATTTGTTATATTTCCGCTAATGGATACGTTTTCTGTAGAAAGCGGCCCTAGCGTTGCCAATTCAGCAGGGACGTTTGCAAAGGACGGTCTTCTCCTGTCTACCATAAACGCAAGGTTCGTTTCAAACCCGCCGATTTCTGCATTCAGGTCGCCCTCGCCAGTAGTATTTGACGCCCCGTTATCATGAGTATCTAAAACCCTGATAGATAACAGATGAATACCTTCGTTTTCTATCCCTGTAGGCAGATGCGCCGCCAATGGAATATTAAACGATACCGTTCGGCTGTTTCCAAACGCGCCGGAGCCGGAAGCAAGGGTTGTTACAGGTGTCCAAACGCCAGTGTTTAGCTTAAACCACGCAGCCTTTACATTCGAATAATCATCTGTAACAGTTACGGTTATGTTGTCCGTATTACTCTTTAAACTTGTCGTGTAAATAGTTTCAAGATCGCCTGTCCAGTTGTGCGGGTTTATCGGTGTTGTATCATGACGCAATAGACTGTTATAAGAGAGTACATCAGCGGGTGTTAAAGATTTAATTTTTTCCCCGTCAGTTATATTCAGCGTTACATTAGGCCCTTTTTTGTCAACGGTAAAGGTGTGTTTTTCTTCCTGTACCTGTCCGGAAGATCCCACTGCACGTATTAAAAGTTCGTGCGGGCCGTGAACAAAGGTTCCGGGCGCTACAGGTTCGTTTATGGTAAAGCTAAATGTTTTAGAATCGGAACGGGTTACTACACCGCTCTTGCCTGAAATATCATCGCTTCCC
>Ga0099364_10005078_pt1 | contig 19674 bp, 17 predicted proteins | sample TergutTh196P3_FD_73070 | JGI IMG/M metagenome (GOLD analysis project Ga0099364, IMG submission 73070) | Microcerotermes parvus P3 segment gut microbial communities from Pointe-Noire, Republic of the Congo - Th196 P3 | ecosystem: Host-associated > Arthropoda: Insects > Digestive system > Gut ... | reverse complement strand
CCCCATTCGCACACCATGCGCCTGGCCAATTCCGTGGCCTGCTCTATATCCTGCTTAATTCCCGTGCTTGTTTCATTGAAAAAAGTCTTTTCCGCAGAAAAGCCGCCGTACATTATTGCAATCCTGTCCTGTATCCAGCCCTTTGTCTTGGAATAGCTGTCTTGTTCAGGAAGGGACATGGCCATTCCCAATGCCCGGCCATGCGGAACAATGGTAACCTTGTGCAGGGGGTCGGCGTTTTCAAGAAAATAATGGAGCAGGGCATGTCCGGCTTCGTGGAAAGCTGTCATGCGTCTTTCCTTGTCAGAGACAACCAGAGTTTTGCGGGCTACTCCCATAAGCACCTTGTCCCTGGCTTCTTCAAAATCAATCATTTCGACTTTGGTCTTGTCTTTTCTGGCAGCAGAGAGGGCCGCTTCATTTACAAGGTTTGCAATATCTGCGCCGCTCATTCCCGGAGTTGCACGGGCTATGCGTGTAAGGTCTGTATTTTCATCAAGCGGGATTTTTGATGAATGAATTTTAAGTATGGCTTCCCTTTCCTTGATATCCGGCATGGCAATCATAACCTGGCGGTCAAAACGGCCTGGTCTTAAAAGCGCCGGGTCAAGAACATCCGGCCTGTTGGTAGCAGCCAGGATTATTACCCCGTCTTTGGAATCAAAGCCATCCATCTCAACAAGAAGCTGGTTAAGGGTCTGCTCCCTTTCATCATGTCCCCCGCCGTAGCCTGCCCCGCGCGTGCGGCCTACTGCGTCAAGTTCGTCAATAAAAAGTATGCAGGGCGCGTTTTTCCTGCCCTGATCAAAAAGATCGCGTACACGGCTGGCTCCGACGCCCACAAACATCTCCACAAAATCAGAGCCGGACATGTGGAAATAGGCGACTTCCGCTTCTCCTGCAACAGCCCTGGCCATAAGGGTTTTGCCGGTTCCCGGCATGCCTACCAACAGTACGCCTTTGGGTATGCGTGCCCCCATTTTGGTAAATTTTTTGGGGTCTTTTAGAAAAGCGACAACTTCTTCAAGCTCGTATTTGGCATCCGCCTGGCCCGCAACATCGGCAAAAGTGATCTTCTTGCCCTGATCCTCGTAGCGTTTTGCGCGGCTCTTTCCGAACTGAAAGTTCCTGGCTCCTGTCTGTTGCATATTGCGCATAACAATAAACAGAATCCAGATAAAGCCGATATTTACAATCCAGGGCAGCATTTGCATAATATAAGTCATGGGGCCGGTCTGCGGAGGCGCGCCTGTAATGCTTATCCTCCTGTCCAGCAGGGTTTGAAGCAGCAGAGGGTCCTGATAGGGAATAAGGGTTCTGAATTGCTGCCTTGCTCCGTTATAAAGACGGTTTCCTTCTATTACATTATTGCCGTGTATTGTCACTTCCGAAATTTCATTTGCTTCAAGTGACCTTGAAAATTCAGAATAGGGTATGGATAATATTGCCGGTCCTTCATTAAGCCTGAATATATAACCCATTAAAATTATTGCCATTGCCAGAAAAAAGAAAATTGCAAGCCTTGAAGGTTTTGAGCCGGCTAAAACCGGCCGTGAAGTTTTATTGTCATTCTGCTCGTCAAACATCAGTACTCCCATTAAAAAAGTTTTTTACAGTGACTCGAAAGATCGGCAATTCCGGATTGCTGTCCCTTCTGTAAAGAAGGGCGGGTTTTCCCCTGCCCAGACCAATAAAAGCCGCGTTTCCTTCCTTGTCAAGAGCTGTGATAAAACCTTTATAAGCTGTTCTTTCTTCTCTGTTTAATATATCAGAAAGACAGCGCTTTTGTCCTGTCTTAACAATAATATCTTTCTTTACCCATTTCTTTAACACAAAAGGAAGCTGTGCGTAAAACACTTCCTCTGCCTGATTATCTGTCTGATTATTAATGATATTTTCTGTCTCTGATTCTGTTTTTATGCTGATTCCTTTATAATTATATGATCCTGGGCTATCAATTACAATTCCAAATCCATATTCAAAACCTCCGGAATCTTTACTGGTTACTTTTCCTGTTACATGGACCTTTTCTGCGTCCTTTTTAAGGCTTATGGGTCCTAAATCGCCTGTTTGGGTCTTTCCAGTCTTAAAGTCCTGCAGCAAACGCCTTAAACTCCTGCGCCGCAAAACACGGCTGGAATCTCCGGCAGCCAATAAATTATGCGCAAGGAAAACAGCTTCTTCCTGAATTATCGGTGTTTGCAGCATAAAGTCTTGTACCTTGACCCATAAGCCGGCATTATCATCAAGATCTTGTTTCCAGGGAAGCTGTTTTTTCGCTTCTTTTGTAATAAAATCCGCTGCCAGGGTTTGGGTTTCCGCAAGGCTGTATAAAGAACTGCGCCAGTAAGGGAAAAATTCATCCAGGCATGGGATAAGTTTATGCCTTATCCGGTTGCGCAGATACCGCGTTTCTTTATTGCTTGAATCTGTGCGAAAAACAAAGCCTTTTTTTTCCAAATAAGCAAGAACATCTTTACGCGATAAATCCAGCAAAGGCCGCAGGAACTTGCCCCTTTCCCTGGGCATAAGCGCAAGGCCGCGGGGACCAGCGCCCCGAAGTATTCTGATAAGGATATTTTCCAGCAGATCATCATGGGTATGGGCTGTAAGTATCTTTACGGCATTAATGCGCCTGGCTTCGCGCTTTAGGGCGCGCATCCGGAAAAACCGCGCGCTGGCTTCAGGGCCAAGTCCCCATTCGCCGGCAGCCTTTTGAATGCGGCCCGGCTGGATGGAAGTAATCCGGCATGGGATATCTAAAGTTTTACACAATTTTTTTACAGCCAGGGCATCCCCCCTGCTTTCTTCAGCAGGCCGCATCCCATGCTCTACATGGAGAACATTTATTGAAAAACTTTTTTGGGCAAAATCTTTGTTACAGCGCAGGCTGGCAAGAGCTGTAAGCATGGCCGTGGAGTCCGCGCCGCCGGAAACTGCTGCCAGCAGAATTGTTCCGCCGGCCAGATGATCAAGGGCAGCAAGAACTGTTGCTTCAAAAACGCAGTTTTTGAGCATTTTTTACCATGCAGACTCCTGGCAGCCTCTACTTTGCTTCCTTGCCTGCTTCCTTGCCTGCTTCCGCAGTTTCCGGCGCTGCTGCGCTTTCAGTACTTGCCGCAGAATCAGCCTGGGCATCTTCACGCTTAAATTTAACCAGGGCTATTACCTGTTCAGGGTTAGACAGGATTTTAATGCCATTACCCAAAGAAAGGTCCCTTACATGGATGGAATGATTGGCTCCCAGTTTGGAAATATCAAGTGAAATCCGCTCCGGAAGGTCTTTTGGCAGACATTCCACTTCAACTTCATGAAGCGGGGTTTCAAGAACGCCCCCTTCCCTTACGCCGATTGGCTGGCCTTTAAGCTGGATTGTAACCTTTGCCCTGAGTATGACTCCGCTCTCTACTTCGTAAAAATCAACATGCAGGATATCGCCGTTTTGGATATTCCTCTGGGTATCTTTTACAAAAGCATCATACGAATTGCCTTCCACATCCACCTTGACAATGGTTGTATCGGAAATGGTTTTTATGCCATTGATAAATTCCCTTGAATCCAAATCTATGGAAACAGCTTTCCCTGCGCGTCCATACAGTACTCCCGGGATTCTGCCGTTGCGCCTCATTCTGCGGGCTTCTCCGGATCCATTGCTGTTCCTGTTTTGTGCCTTAAATACTACCTGACTCATAATTACTCCTATAAAAATTAACCGCGTTAGCGGTGACGTTAAATCAGATCATTGGGACGATAGGATTCGAACCTATGAATACCGGACCCAAAACCCGGGGGCTTACCGCTTGCCGACGTCCCATTCGTAACAGTCAATAATAATATTAATACTACAGAAGAGGATATAAAATCAAGCCAGCAGTTTTATATATCTACGCTTGGGTCGTCCAGACCTGTCCCTGACTCATACTTATCAAGAATTTTTCTCTGTAATTCTGCCCTGAATTCAGGGTGAATGGGATGTGCAACGTCCTTGTATTCCCCTGCCCGGGTTTTACGGCTTGGCATGGCAATAAATACCCCGCTTTTCCCTTCAATGATTTTAACATTGTGAACCACAAAGCAATCATCAAAAGTAACTGTTACATAAGCCTTTAGCTTTTCTTCGCCGGTTACTTTACGGATCCGAATGTCGGTGATATCCATGGCGCATCTCCTTATGCTGGTTCAGGATCAAGGTACTCTATTTTAATACTGGTTTGGTATTTTTGCAAGAAAAAAAGTTAAACGCGTGAATATTTTTTCTATTTTACGACTTTTTATTGTACTTTCAGCCATTTGGGCAGTTTTTACATCATTAAAAATACCATAACAGCATGAACCGGAGCCTGAAAGCCCTGTAAAAAGAGCTCCCATGGTTTTCAGTTCCCGAAGAATCTCATGGTAAATTTCCTTTTTCGGCAGAATATTCAGAAAATCATTAAAAAATGGCCATTGATCAGGAGAAGAAGCCCAGGCTTTATCCAGACCTTCCGGGCATGGCTTGACAGTAGGGCCGGCATTAAAACCTGTATTTTTTTTCCGGTATTGGCTTAAAAAAGCAAAAGCCTCAGTTGTATTGCTTCTAAAGGGCGGTTTTACAAGCAAAACCGGATATTCCGGCGGCAGCCGCACAGGAATAATATGTTCTCCGCGGCCTCTTACCAGGGCTGCTGTGTTTTTCCCTGTTTTATCCATGCCGGCTTTAATGAAAAATGGCACATCGCTTCCAAGGCTTAAAGCCATGTCCAAAAGCTCGTCTTCAGACAAACCTGTGTTGGCAAGTTCGTTCAAAGCCAAAAGCGTTGACGCTGCATTGGAAGAACCCCCTCCAAGGCCTGCTCCAAGCGGGATATTCTTTTCCAAAACACATTTTAACCCATGATTAAAGCCGGTTTTGGCCCTAAAAAGGCTTACTGCACGGGAAATAAGGTTATTTTCACCGGTAAAATCCCCAGACTCCATGCCTGAGTCAGAGGTTTCGGCCAGGCGCAGGGCCCAAAACCCGGTTTCTTCTGTCAATTCAAAGTAAAGTTCATCTCCAAAAGCCAGGCTTACAAAAAGGCTTTCAAGATTATGGAAACCGTCAGGCCGCCGGTCTTTGACTTCAAGATGCAGATTGATCTTGCATGGAGCACGAATTTTCATAAAAACAGTATAAAAAAAAAATTCTTAATAATCAAATAAAAAGACTTGACAGATACTTAAACTCTAACTTATGTTTCAAGAGAACCTATAAAAAAATAAGTTTTTTATTTTATGGAGATTAATATGATCCTGCATGATTTAAAAGAAGAAGAACTTGCCCTCCACCCGGTAAGTTACGAGCCTTATGTATCTTACCCCTGCGATGAAAGCATACGCTTTGAATTCCTTTTTTTTGATGACGAGGACGAAGACGACGATGATGATGAGGATGATAGTTTCGACAATATGGATGATGAATTTGATGATGATTTCGACGATGATTACGAAGACGAAGACGATGATAATTACGAAGACGAAGACGATGACTACGATTATGAAGATGATATAGATTACGACGACTTTGACGAGTAAGAAGGGTTCATAATCTAATCGCCGAACTCCATAGCCGTTCCAGCTCAAAAAAGGAGCGGCTTTTCTCAGTCATCAAGTGAATTACAATGGTCCCCAAATCAATAATGCGCCATTCATCATCAGAATCATGCGGCGCTTTGTGCTGCGATATTAAGTGCTGCCGCTTTCTTGAATGGCGGAGGATTTCCAGGCCTTTTTCCGCGCTGAATTCCTTTATATGCCTTTCAAGACCCGAAAGATGGGTATTGCTTGTAACTGTGGCAATTACAAAAAAATCTGTCCAGAAATTAAGCTGCCTCATATCCATTACAATCACATCACCGGCCTTATGGTCTGTAAGAAGCCTGCCTAGCTCCATGGCATTGGCTTTAAGGTTTTCAGTTTCCTGTAACATATCTTTCATCAAAATCCCTTCCAAGAATCAGTACAAAATCCGCCCGGTATTCATGGTTTCGCAAATCAAGGTCCATTTCCGGATCAATATCATCCGATAACGAAAACTCAGACCTGATATTACGGCAATGGATTATTTCTCCAAAAGCGGCTGCATTTTCCGTATAACCCGAACGATCTAAAATAACAGTCTGCAAATAATCATTCCTGTCTGCATTGCCAATGGATATGACATCATAACCAAAACTCCTGAATAAATCCGCTGTACGGCCGGCCAGACCTGTAATTGGCGTCCCATTAAGAATTTCAACTGTAAAAACCCGATCCATAAGGCTGCCTTCCATTTGCCTGATAAGACCATTTATTGTCTGACGGACAATGTCTTTTATTAAATTGCCTTCCCAATGAGGAAATATCAGAATTTGTCCTGATACCTCGCGTTCAAGCCCTCCAACTGACTGTATATTAACCCTGTCAATGTCAATTTGGGCAAAAGCGTCAAAAAGCCTTGTTCGTGTATGGGTATTCATATTGGTTTTTAGTAATGACTGGAAAAATTGCGAAATTTGCGGGTTTTTAAGGCTGTTATTCTGCTCTCCCAGCCTTTTTAACAAGCCAAGGAAAAAACGCTGCTGCCTGAAAACCGGCATTTCCATGTTTTCATCGGGCAATTCATATGTAATATAGGTTCTGGTTTTATCTCCGTCCAATCTGTTAATACCGGAAGGGAAAAGGGCTGTTTTTTCATCACCAGTATCTGAAAAGTATGCTGCATCAACAGGTATGGGAATGAAGATATCTACCCCTTCAATAAGGTCTGTAATTCTGGTCAGGTTTTCAAGTTCCATGATCACCGAATAATTGATTCTTATTCCCAATAGCCCTTCGATAGCAGCCTGAAACTGATTGATTCTTTGGGGTTCATAGAGAAGATCGATGCGGTCATACCTGTTTACCTGCTGGATTAATAATCCCAGAGAACCGGGCACATCAAAAACCGCTGCGCGTCGGGTGGCCGGGTAAAAAAACAATACATAAGTGCAAAGAGGTTTTCCCTGATCTTCAATTACAAAAAGTGTATTTATTACCTGATTTCCGGACAGGGACTCTTCTATAGGGTCCGTACGAAATGCAAAAATTGCAAAAATTATGCCCCCTGCAATAAGCAGGACTATCAGGACAAGAAAAACAGGGCTTGCATCGGTTTTAACTATTTTCATAAATATAATTTAACACCGCATTAAACATTTCATCCAGACCGGAATATGCTTCTTTTTCCCTCAGCTCCGGATCAACCCAATGACGGGATACTTCAATCTTGTCTGCAATATAAATAATTTTTGCAAGAGGACCTGCTTCTTCGCTGCCTAGAACATGATGCCGCACAGCCTCAAGAATTTTTTCATTTTTGATATTATAACGTGTTTTTAGCATGTGCGCGGCGCCCAGGCCGTGGAGCAGCGAAGGGGTATGCTTTTCCATTGGCAGAATTTCATAACCATTGGATTCCGCCAGCAGCAATAATTCGTCATTATCCATTGACTTGCATAAATCATGACTTATTCCGGCAAGATATCCTTCCCATGGATTAAGGCCAAAATGTCTGCAAAGATCCCATGCCATAAGCGCCGTGTGCCGGGAATGTAAAAACCGCGACGGGCTTAATCCAAGGCGGGCGGTCTTTTCAAGCAGAGCAATGGTTTCCTTTATATTTTCTTTGTGTTTGGGTTTTGATACGGTTTTATCTTCGGTTTTATATCCGTAGAGATTCTGGTTTTCGATGATGTTTCTGACTCCCGGCGGAACAAGATATTGCCAGTTTTCTCCACGGCTGATTTTGCCGCGGATTAAAGCTGAAGAAATATCCATGATATTATTGTCCAGCTTCTTGTGGGGATAAGGGAATTCAGCGATGTTTGTTAAGCGCCTGGCAATAATAATGTCTGTTTTTTCAGCTATGGAAGAGGCATTGCGCCAGAGATTGAAGGTATCCGCCAAATCATCTCCAAGAATAAGGCCGGGCTTTTCTTTTAATCTGTAACGCTTAATTATGTCATCTATGGTATCTATGGTATAGGAAACCCCGGCCCTGTTTAATTCGCAGTCATCCACGGTTAATTTTGGGTCTCCTTCAATCGAGGCGCACAGCATTGCCATGCGGTCAGAAGGAGAAGCGCCTTCAGCTTTGGACTTGAAAGGCGATTTATACGCAGGCACAAGGATTACCCTGTCGCAGCCGTTTGAAAGCGCAAGACCGGCAATAAAAAGATGTCCAAGATGGACCGGGTTAAAACTGCCTCCAAGGATAGCTGTCTTCATTCTGAGTCTCCAAGAGCTAGGTCTCCAGGCGCTGAGTCTCCAGGCGAAATTTCTTCCGGCGAAGTTCCTTCGCATGACACAAGGCCGGCAAATTCCTTTATCAGTTCCGGAATGCCAATACGCGAAAAAACCGAAATGCCCAGGACTTTTTCTTTTGGATACAGTTTTTTAAGTTCTTCAAGCCGGTCTTCGGCCTCGTCCAAATCCAATTTTGTCCCGATTATTATGCGTTTTTTTGCAATTAATTCCGGAGAAAAGGCTTCCAGTTCCCTGTACAGAATATCAAAGGCTTCCCTGAAATTGTCATCACCCAAATCAACAAGAAAGGCCAGAACAGCAGTACGGGAAATATGCTTTAGGAAGCGAATCCCCAGACCCAGCCCTTCCGAAGCTCCTTCTATCAGGCCCGGAATGTCCGCAATAACTATATCAAGGTCATCGTATGTAAGTATGCCTAAATTGGGAATTTTTGTGGTAAAAGGGTAGGCTGCTATTTTTGGCCTGGCATTGGTCATACAGTCAAGCAGCGAGGATTTCCCTGCATTGGGAAAACCCACAAGGCCTATATCAGCCATAACCCTTAATTCCACCCTTATACGGCGATTCTCGCCTGGTTTTCCGGGCAGGGCCTTGCGGGGCGCCTGGTTCACCGAAGATTTGAAACGAATATTACCCCAGCCGCCGTTTCCGCCTTTTAGAAAAAGAAAATCTTCGGCATTTTGGCCAAAATCCCGTATAGACTCTCCGGTTTCCGCATCCTTGATCACAGAACCAGGCGGCAGGGGGATGATTACGTCCTCTCCATTCCGGCCATAGCGTCCCCAGCCTTCTCCGTCTTGTCCGTTTTCCGCTTTGAATGATTGTTTATAACGCAGGTGGGACAGGGTTCGAAGGTTTTTGCGCAGGCAAAAGATTACGTTTCCGCCCCTGCCGCCGTCTCCGCCGGAAGGCCCTCCTTGCGGGACATATTTCTCCCGCCGGAAGGCTATGCAGCCGTTTCCGCCTGAGCCTGAGCATACTTCAATAAGCGCTTCGTCGGCAAATTTTTCCATTCGCCTTAAGCCAATTGTTTGAAATTAAGAGCTTGCGGGAATTATTGCGGCAAGGCGCCGGCCTCTGCTCCGTGTATAAGAGACCGTACCGTCAACCTTGGCATAAAGGGTATAATCGCCGCCGCAGCCAACATTAAGCCCTGGATGGATCTTTGTTCCGCGCTGCCTGACTAAAATGGAACCTGCCTTTACAATCCCGCCGCCTGATACTTTTACTCCCAAATATTTGGGATTTGAATCCCTGCCATTTTTTGCGCCGCTGCCGCCCCTTTTACGAGCCATTTTTCTGCCTCTCCTCTATACTTACTTTGCAAAAATCAGGGTATTCAGCGGATACTGAAAGCAGACCTTCCTTAAGGAAAGTCACTGCCCCTGAAATAAAATCTGCGTTCTGCAAGGCTGAATAATCAGCCTCCATCCAAAATTCGCCCCGATCCGGGGCCTGTCCCTTTACCAAAACCCCTTCCAGCCCGGAAAGGGTTATATAAGCTGTTCTTGCCAGCACAGAAACCGCGGCACAGACTATGTCCATGCCTTTTGGCCCGGCTCCGGCGTGCCCGTAAATCCTTAAGGATTTCAAAAAGCCCTTTTCCAGAACCAGTTCCGCCTTGATCATCAGGCTCCGATAATATCCTGAATCTTTATTACCGAATATTGCTGCCTGTGGCCCTGTTTGCGCCTGTAATCCTTCTTTGGCTTATATTTGAAAACAATGATCTTTTTGGCCTTTTCGTGGGCTTCCACTGTCGCGGCAATTTTTACTCCGGAAACATAGGGCGAACCCACTTTTACAGTCTCGCCCGAAACCAAAACCACGGAATCAATATCCAGAGGAGAGCCGGGTTCCGCATCAATCCTGTCTACCTTTAAGACAGCCCCTTTTTCTACCTTATATTGTTTTCCCTTAAAATCAACTATTGCGTACATAAAATCATCCTTAAAAACACTTGTAAGGGTTATTTATATCATAAATTGGGAAAGTTGGTCAAGTGCTTCTCATCCCCTTTTCTTCCAAAAGGAATACCTCAATATTTTTCAGAAATTTTTGCATATTTTTAATAAATTCCGGGTTATGTTTATGGATAAATTCCATATCTCCATTCTTTCCCGCAGCTTCAAGTTCTGCGGCAGCCCTGGACAGCTCATCAGCTCCAATGGAGGCGGATGCGCTCTTTAACCCATGTATATAAATTATATATGACTTTATATTATCTGTTTCAAGATACTCCTGAATTGCATTTATTTTTTTGTCCCATTCATTATTAAACATGGAAATCAATTCAATATATTTTTCTCTTTTCCCGCCTATATATTTAATGCCTTTTTTTGCATCAAGACCTTCTATGTTAATATCGTTATTTACATCATGCTTCTCTCTAACAGTGTTTTGGCTGCTTTCTGCTTTATGATATTTTTGTTTTTGTACGGGAATCCATTTTTCCAGAATGGTGTTAAGCATAATCGTATCGATAGGTTTTGACAAAAAATCATCGAAGCTCTTCTCCAAAAGCATTTCTTTGGTGCCGGAAACAGCATCGGCTGTCAATGCCACAATCGGTAAATTCTCATGGTATGAATCCGTGCCAGCCAGGGTTCTTATATGCGATATGGTCTGGATACCGTCCATTTCCGGCATCATTATATCCAGCAATATCAGGTCATAACGGATATCTTTTATTTTATTAATCGCTTCCATACCGCTTTTGCACAGGTCTACCTGCATTTTATAGGGAGAAAGCAGACCTTCAGCTACTTCCAGATTTACATTAATATCATCGACAACAAGAATTTTTGCCTCAGGCGCTGTAAATTTCACGTCCGTTTCCTGTTTAGAATCCCTGGTAAACCTGTCAGAAACACCATTCAAAAAATTTGCGACAGGTATTGAATATACAGGCATGGTAATAATGCTTATATTCTTGTCTGTAATCATTTCGCCAAATTCCGCAACCACTGCAAATTTCGCATCCTGTTTATATTTCTGATACTCCATTTTAATACTGTCATACAGAACAGGCGCAAGAAAAACAAAAGAATATTCTTTGCTTTCAAGACAGTCAAAAAATTCAGAAGCAGATGAAACAAGCCTGTATTTTACGCCCAGGTTTTCCATGGTTCTGACAATGGATTCAGCGTATACATCGCGGCGCTCATAAATTAATACATTTTTCTTTTCAGGATTTTCCACGGATGCAAGTTTTTGACCGGAGCGGATTTTCTGCGGGAGGATAACAGTAAACGTACTGCCTTTTCCGTATTCGGAACGAACATCAATTCTGCCGCCCATGGCTGCTGCAAGGCTTCGGGAAATGGCAAGTCCCAGGCCTGTTCCTTCGATGTTAATGTTTTTTTCTGCATCAACGCGCATAAATTCACCGAACAACATTCCTATTTCTTCCTGCTTTATTCCCTTCCCGCTGTCAATAATTGTTATTGTAAGGATAACTGATCTGTCATCCGTTTTCTCTCCTTCGATTATCTCTCCTTTAATGGAAAATGATACAAACCCTTCTCTTGTATATTTTACAGCATTACTAAGAAGGTTCAGCAGAATCTGGCGGATTCTAATTGTGTCTCCAAAAAGCTCATTGGGTATATTAGAGTCAATAAATGCGACAAAACGCAGACGTGATTCGAATATTTTTGTTTTTATGATGTTTATTACATCAATTGCCAGAGAGGAAAAAGAGTATGCCGACTGAACAATTTCCAGTTTTCCGGCTTCAATTTTCGAAAAATCCAGAATGTCATTTATTATGGACAGGAGGTTTATACCGGCCTGCCTGATAATACGTATATGATCTTCCGCTGCCTGGGAAATATTATCACGCAGGGCGAGCTCAGCCATGCCCAGGATGGCATTCATGGGCGTACGTATCTCATGGCTCATTTTTGCCAGAAAATTCGATTTTGCGCGTGATGATTCCTGGGCAATATCGCGGGCGCGTTCAGCATCCTGCCGGGTCCTTATGTTCTCACTTATGTCAACAAGAAATATCAATACGCCGGAATTTTCCTCTGTGTCCGGCATGTGTGTTATCTGTAACTCAAAATGAAGCGGGGTTTCCGCGCTGTCAAAAATAATTTCCTGTTCTGTCTTGAATATTTGTTCTTCTGTGGCCGCGTTTTTGTAAAGATTTTCAATTTCGTCAAGCGCTTCTTTTGTAACAAAGGGAGTAAACAGTTCGTGAATATTAAGGCCCAAAATCTCATTCCTTCCGGACGTTTTGCAGTACCGGAAGAATGAGTCGCTTACATATATCAATCTATCGCTGCTGTCAAACAATAATATGGGATTGGGACAGTGAACAAGAATCGACTGTACATACATTTCGAGTCTTGTTTTTTCATCCAGGATATTTTTTCGCCTTTTTTCAAGCTGTTCGATCATATTGTTGAAAGCAAGGGAAAAATCACCCATAAAACTTATGCGCTGATTATAGTCGCCTTTTGCAACCTGCTGTGTCTGCCAGGTAAGATGCTTAAGGGACGAATGCAGCATTTTTAGGGGAGATGCCATTTCATTTGCCGGAGGAGGAGGCGTGCAGTCCAGGTTCCCCTTTGCCAGTTCTTTAGCAAAATCCCTTGTTTCGCGGATCATATTGCCAAAACTTTGCAATCCCATGACAAATTCGCCGAATTCCTCCGGCAGCTCTGTTATATCCAGTCTGGCAACTGTTGGTCTGTAAATCAGATCATATAAATAAAAAAAGAGTTTGTCGGCAACAGAATCTTCTGCGTCCGGGGCTTCTTCACTATTATCTGATGATTCAAGCATAAACAATTACCAGTTGGTTTATGCAACTGTACACTTAAATCTGCATACCCTGTCGCCGGTGGCCCAGCAGTCGATCTCGCGAACGGTATAGGTTTTTTTTGTATATGCTTCAAGAAGGCCGGATATAAACCCTTCGTCATAATCACAGACGCTTTCGTTTGTGATGGGGAGGCCGCTGCAATCCAGGTCTTCCCCGACTGTCAGTATTATCTCGCCTGTGTCATCGTTTACTGATTCTATGCGCAGTATACCGATTTTAAGATCAATAAGGGTTTTTTCAAGATTGGATATAAATTTGCCAAAATCAACGGTCAAATCCATGACATTATTGGCAAATTCCATTCCTGCAAGGTGGCCTGCCGAACAGATTAGTTTATTTGCTTTTTCCCTGCCATATTCCTTTGTCAGAACATCCAGTATGGTATATTGCATCAGCCTATAAACCAATACAGGCATTTCCTCGCCAAGAATGCCGCGGCCTTCTTTTATGTTTTCAAGATCTTTCCAGGAGAAAGTGCCGTGGTCCCTATTCTTATTGAATACGTTTTCCATTTTTAACCTCTTTTTTTTTGGAATATACTTCAATTAATTATTTTTTTTCATTACTTGTCAAGGCTAAAGATAGACCGAAAAACAGCCGTCTTTTGGGGCAGCCCCGGTGTTCTACATTATATCCAGGAAGGGTATGCAGACAAGATTCATGGCATCATTGAGTACGCGAAACACAGCCTGTGAGAGCGCAAGGCGTGAAGCGGCAAGAGCCGGAGTTCCGGCGTTTAGTATGGGGCAGTCATGATAAAAACGGCTGAAGGCCCTGGATACATCGTAAAGATAAGCCGCTATTATTGAGGGGTCTATGTTTGTTGCTGCCAGTATAACAGCTTCGTCATAATTGCCAAGGATTTTAACAAGTTCCCATTCAGCGTCAGAATCCAAAAGCGAAAAATCCGGCGAAACAGAGAGTAAATCGCCGGCCTTGCGAATCAGGGAAGAGATCCGCGCGCCCATATATTGAAGATAGGGGCCTGTGTTTCCGGTAAACGAGAGGGATTCCTTTGGGTCAAAAAGCATGTCTTTTGCCGGCGAAATCTGGATTAAATAATAATGAAGCGCGCCAAGTGCGATTTTTTCCGCCACGCCTTCCGGGTCCCCGACTATGTCCTCGCGCTCCTTGCTGCGTATCTCCTGTAAAGCCAGGTCCCGGAGGCTGTCGATAAGGTCGTCGGCATCCACGACAGTGCCTTCCCGGCTTTTCATTTTTCCTTCCGGCAGATTTACCATGCCGTAGGAAAGGTGGTAAAGATTTTTGGCCCAGCCGAAATCAAGTTTTTTTAGAATGGTAAAAAGTACCTTGAAGTGATACTGCTGTTCTGACCCTACTACATAAATCAAGCGATCAAAAGGCCAGTCCCTGTGCCTGTGAATCGCAGTACCCACATCCTGCGTAATATAAATTGAAGTTCCGTCTTTGCGTATCAAAACTTTTTTGTCGAGTTTTTCCGCGCTCAAATCCACCTGAATTGAGCCGTCTTGTTCCCTGTAAAAAATGCCTTTTTCAAGGCCTTTAAGGATTTCATCTTTTCCCAATAGATAGGTCTGGCTTTCATAGTAATACTCGTCAAAACGGACTCCGGTGCGTTCATAGGTTTTTTTCATTCCTTCCACTGCCCAGGAGTTCATGGTTTTCCAAAGCGCCACGGTTTCACTGTCACCTGCTTCCCAGAGACGGAGCAGTTCCCTGGCCTCGGCCATTAATGGGGCATTGGCTTCGGCCTCGTCATTGTCAAGGCCGCGGCTTTTTACAAGTTCTGCGGTCTGGGTTTTTAATTCTGCGTTGAAATTAACATACCAGTCCCCGACAAAGCGGTCGCTTTTGACGCCTTCTGATTCGGGTGTTTTTCCCCGGCCGTGTTTCTTATAGGCCAGCATGGATTTACAGATATGAATGCCGCGGTCATTTATGATCGAAACCCTGCGAACTTCCGCGCCGCATGCTTCAAAAATTCTTGAAATGCTTTCGCCCAGAACATCGTTTCTTAAATGGCCAAGGTGAAGCGGCTTATTGGTATTGGGGCTTGAATATTCCACCATTATGCGCCGGCCTTTAAGGGTTTGCGGCCTGTTGTCAAGCGTATTTGAGAGGATTCCGGCTGTAACATGGCCGCGTTCAAGACGGATATTGACATAGGGGCCTGCGGCGCTTATGACGCCGGCTGCACTTGCAGCGCCGGCTGCGCTTGCAGCTTCCGAGCCTTTCTCAAGCGCGGCGCAGACAAGGGCTGCAATCTGCGGCGGGCCTTTGCGCAGTTGTTTCGCATAACTGAACATGGGAAAACCAAGATCGCCCATTTCCGGACGCGGCGGGTTTTCCGCTGTTATATCCGATGCATCAAGGGTTACGCCACTTCCCGCATCTTTAAGAAGTTTGTTTAACACAGCGGCTATTCTTTCTTTCCATGGCTCCCGGTAGTCGTACATAATAAATCCCTAAAAAATAAATATCACGTTTATAAAACCCTTAAGCTGTCCATTTCGCCGAGAATTTCCAGTATTTTTACAAATTTGTCTTTTGCAGAATTTATTTTATTTAAAAATTGCAAGTTCTTTTCGGATAATTGCGCATAATTTGCCATAAGGCCGTATTTCCCTGTGGTATCCCTGCCCTGAATGCCCTTAAGAAGACTTATCATGCTCTGACAGGAACGGCATACTTCTTCTATAATACCGAACGCTTCGGTAGAAGCTTCGTCAATTATGTTTTGGAGCTTCCTGCGTTTAATGGTAAGGGACGTCATTTCTCTTTTTGCCGAAGAAAGGCGCTGTCCGTATTCTCCGGATGGAGAAATTTTATTTTCAATACTTGTTATTGCGTCATCAATATTCAAGAAAACATTATAACTTTCGTTAAATTCCACACGGTTTTCTTTTCTGGCAAATTCTCCGTCAACCAGGATAGGTTTTAGTATTCTGTCAATATCCGGTATAAAAACAGCGGAATAAAAAGTGCGCAGAAAAGAAAGGCTCTGAGTTCCCTTTAATTGAATTCCATCGAAGTTTTTGCTGGAATAAGATTTTCCAAAAGGTTTTATTTCAGCATTATTAAGAAATACGCTAAAGGACTCATGAAGCCTGCGGCTTCGTCTTTCGTTCAGATAGATGGTCATTTTCTTTTCCGCCTGATTCCTCCAATAATCCCGGAACACGGGAAACCATTCCTCTCCGCCGGAAATCTCCCTTGGCTGTACAGAAGCATTACGTGATGCGCAGCGGATAATTTTTGTCAGGGGTACCCGCATGTTAAAATCACGAATAACTGACAATGATTCCTCCGCATCGGAAAGCAGCTCTGCTATTTCAGTATTTATATCAATGCTGCTTACCCCTGCCTTTTCCTGCAGGATAAAAATAAACAGGGATTCCAAAAGAGTTAATGGAGGGCATCTGTCAAAGGAAAAGAGAATATTATTAAGGGATATTAATAAGTCCTTGACGATTCTGAAAGAACAGGAGTAATTTTTTGTGGAAGAATCTATGGAAAAAGCCAGAATAATCCTGTCAAAGGAAAAAAACGTGAGTTCCTTGAGGCAGTAAAGGGAGCGGGCGTTATAATACATGTCAGCCCTTTCTTTTTCGCTTATCCCCTTTAAGGCGTCTTCCACATGGCGGAAAGCTATCTGTTTCAGTTCAGAGTCTGCAACATCGGGATTTTGTTCTTCCAGAAGCGCCGGATTCAATGCATCCTGAATTTGTGTATGAACTTCCGGCATTTCCAGTGATCCCAGGAAGGCGAAAAAAGCTCCCTTGTCCCTGTTAAAACCAGCATCCAGGGCAGAATAGAAAAAACGGGAAGCGGTTTTTAATAGATTAAACTGGTGAAAAACAGGCGCAAGCAGCTTGCCGCTTTCATAATCATAAAGCCCGGGGTTTTTAATGTCTATTTTTTTCTGCAATAATATAACCTGTTTGTCTTCAAAAACACTGGTAGGCGGCTTTGAGACAAAAAGACTCATGAAATAATATGCAAGGCGTAAATACCACGGTAACCGGAAAAATTGTTCTTCTATGTTAAGCCTGGTTTCGGGCGGTTCATTGTCAAAATAAAGAGTATTAAGGGTTTTGTTTGATATTCTTTTGAGTTTTTCAAGAAGGTCCTGTCTTTCTTCAAGAGTCAGCTTTGAGACCAGCGAGATAAAATGCTCATTATCGTCCGACATGGATATTATTATACTTCAAAAAACCAATTTTCGCCAAGCCAAAAAGCAAGAAAATACGGGCTATACTGATTCCGGTATCAGCCCATCATTTCCCTGGCATTATCCAGGAACGATGAAATCTGCCTGCTGGCTTCATTTACTTCGTTTACCCGTGTTGTTACATTTCCGGAAATCTGCTGCAATTTTTGCATTTCACTGGATATTGAAGCGCTTTTTGTATGTACATCTTCGCTTCCCATGCGTACCTTTTCGGTTTCTTCCTGAATTGATTTCAGGGCCAAAAGAATTTGAGCCCCGCCTGCTGCCTGTTCATCCACCGCATTGTTTACCTGGGTAAAGGCGCTATCCATTGCCGAAATCTCGCTGAATATCAAATTCATGGATTGGACTGTTTCTTCTGTGACACTGCTTATGCTTTTAATGGATTTTTCCATCTTGGTGATTTCGTCGGAAATGCCTTTAGACTCTTTACTGGCCGATTCCGCCAGCATGCGTACCTCGCCGGCGACAACTGCAAAGCCCTTTCCGGTTTCTCCGGCGTGAGCCGCCTCAATAGCCGCATTCATGGCAAGAAGATTGGTTTTTGCCGCAATATCCTCAATAATTTTATTCGCTTCCTGCAGCATCTCCGACCCTTTATGCAGTTGTTCTACTTCTTCTGCAAGTTTCTGTAACATGGAATTGCCGGAAGCGGACGATTGGCTTAGTGTATCTGCGGTTTTACTTATTTCGTTTGCTACCGAACGGATTGAATCAATATTTGCGACCATCTCTTCTATTGATGAAGAAGAATTGCTTATATGAGAAGCCTGTAGAACAACCACTTCTTCAAGATTATCCATGGATTCGACGATTTGAGCGACATGATCCGAAGTCTGCTCAACCGATCTAAGCTGGTTATTGGTTTCTTCCAGGGTATGTTCCATATTTTCTGTAATTAACCCAAGGGCCTTGGAAGATTCTACAATAGCCTTATTCAGCCGTATGCCGCTTTCGGTCGCTTTTTGCAAGTGGCTGTTGATTTCATTGGTTGCTTTATCAATTTCTTTCTTTAGATTGTCTCTTTCATACATAAGTTCGGCATTAAGCTTTTCTTCTTTCCTGTCTTTAAGTATGTTGATACGTTCAAATAACATTGTAAGAAGCAGAATAAAAACATAACCGGCAATGAACCTGAATTTTATTGACGGATCCATGTCATAAACCGGTGATATTCCCGATCTGTACAATAGTATAGAAGCCATTGCAAGACCGATCAGCGAGCCAATAACACCTATGGTCATCTGGCAGAGGAAAATCGATATCAGGGGAAAGGCGAAAAACCAAACCGCCAGCCACATATAAAGGCCGCCGTTATAAAGGAGAAAAATACAGTAGAGTCCGAAAAGGGCAACCGGGATAATGGGCAGGATTTTAAGGGACATCTTTGTCCGCATCAGGATCAGTGAAATTATACATACCCCGGCTATGGCAAAATTGATGCTTGCCCTTGTGGAATCCTCGGCCATCCCGTTGATGCCAAATAATATCAGGGGAACCATGGCAACCGTGAAGATTCCGTTCATGGTCATATACCTTGCCCGGTCATTTAAATTCGTGATTCGGGAATAACGTTTTCCTACAAGAATGTCCATGATAATATTTTGTGATATATTGTCTTCCATGCTTTTTTGTCCTTTATTGTCAGCAAAGTATCCCCGCCTAACCCTCAAATAAGAGTTTCAGGCGGGGCGTAAATCATTTGGATTCAAGCTCTATCTGGGCCACCGCCAGGAGGGCGATTGGCACCGAATAGGGAGAACAGGAAACATAGTTCAGCCCCGCTTCCATGCAGAAACGCACGTTGGCAGGATTTGCGCCATGCTCTCCGCAGAGGCCGCAGACCAGGTTTGGCCTTGTAAGCCGGCCGCGGGATACAGCCATGGCAATAAGCTCCTTGACACTTAGATCAAGGGTGCTGAAAGGATTCCCCTGGATAAGGTCAAACAGGGTGTAGTCGGGCATAAAGGCCGTAAAATCGTCCCGCGAAATGCCCAAAGTAGTCTGGGTCAGATCGTTGGTACCAAAGCTGAAGAAGCTGCCGTACTTGGCAATTTCTCCGGCCCTAAGAGCCGCCGCAGGAAGCTCGATCATGGTGCCAATCTTATAATGAACAACATTTTCCTTTAACTCTTTCCCCAGTTCTTCCTCAATGTCAACTATTCCCTTGTAGTTTGCCCCTTCGATCTTCTTACCGAAGGCAATGAGTTTTAACTCCGAAGCGTTCATTATAATAGGTACCATGATTTCAGGCCTGGCGTCAATCCCTTCCTTTCTTAACTTGTAAGCGGCATCAAAGATCGCCTTTATCTGCATGGCGTAGATCTCG
>Ga0099364_10005077_pt1 | contig 19675 bp, 18 predicted proteins | sample TergutTh196P3_FD_73070 | JGI IMG/M metagenome (GOLD analysis project Ga0099364, IMG submission 73070) | Microcerotermes parvus P3 segment gut microbial communities from Pointe-Noire, Republic of the Congo - Th196 P3 | ecosystem: Host-associated > Arthropoda: Insects > Digestive system > Gut ... | reverse complement strand
TACTATGCCATAGCCTTCGGCCTCTTTATCACCTTATCCGGCTGTTTTTGCGGTTTTATGGCCATCAGGGCCAAGAAGAAAGCCGCCCAGATCCAGACCCCAGGGGCTGTTTGACAAGCCTCCCTACCCTCCCAAGAGCTTCTTCCCGCCGGTCTGGGCCTGGTCTTTCAGCCCCAGGCCCCCGGTCAGAATGGTATCGCTCCGGCCGGAAGCCGCGGCCCGGCGCCGGCGTTCCTCATCCCCGGCCGCGCGGGCCTCGGTGTTGGCCTCAATAGGGGCCACCATTTGCGGCAAGGGCGGGGCCGGAGCCGGCATGGGGGCGGGGGCGGAACCACCCCCGCCGCCGCCAAAAATACACATAAGTCACCTCCAGGGGCGGAGCCCCTGGACCCGTGTCCGAGGGGGCTCTGAGATGGCGCGGGCTTTTGAGGCCGGGCCGGAAAGTTGTCGGCAATTTAAAGCGCCTGCGGCGCCCAAATGGTAAAATCGTCGGTGGCCTGGGTCGGCAGCATCGCTAAATCCAGGGCCACGGGCTGGGCAAAGGTCAGGGCCAGGGCGTCGGCGCAATCGGTGGAAGCCGAACCCCGGCCTTTGAGGTCATCCTTGCTCTCGATCTTGAGCCGCCCGGAGTGGTCGAATTCATAGCGCGGGGCCAGAAGGTCGTCCATGAGTTCCCGCCGGTCGGGCATGACGGCGCTCTCCCCCAGCCAGTCCCGCATCTTTGACCACATCTCGGCTTTGAGGTTATGGAACTTGTCCGGGCTCGCAGCCTTGGCCCCGGAGTTGACCCCGATAACCCGATGGCCGAGCTGGCAGAGGCGGTCCGCCACCCCGGCCCCCAGGCCCACCACGTCCACAAAGACGGCCTGGGGACGGTGAAGGTTTATCTCTTCGGCCGTTTCGGAAGCGGTGCGCATGAGGTCCTGGCCCCGGCGGATTTTCATGTCCTCCAGCACCCGGCCGCGCCGGCGCACCAGCACCGTACGGTCGTCCCCGAAACGGGCCACGTCCAGGCCGAAGACCAGGGGGGCCGGGTTGTGAACCGGGGCCTGGCGCTTGGCGGCTTCGTGGACCAACATGAAATCAATGAAGCTGTCGGCATTGGCCGCGGTGAAGTCGCAGAGATATTCCTGGCGATAGAGGTCCGGCGGCATGTCCATTTGAAGGGCGGCCGCCTCTTCCGCCGGGATGACCCCGGTCTTGTCGGCCGGGTAAAGGGCGGCGAGCCATTCTTCCTTGCCCAGGGCTTCCTGGTAGAGGTCATAGAAGACGTTCCGGCCCTTGGGGGTGCCGATGAAGACGGCCCAGCCCCGGCGGTCGGAGAGGGCCGGGCGCACCACGGCGCTCCAGGTATCGGGCTTCATCTGGGCCACCTCGTCCATGACCACGCCGTCGAAGCCCAGGCCCCGCAGCCGGTCGGGGCTGTCGGCCCCGAAGAGGCGGATGACGGCCCCGTTCCAGAGGGTGACGGATGTTTCGCCCTCGCTGATCCTGGTCTCCGGCAAGGGCCGGCAGTAATATTTCAGCCGTTCCCAGGCCACGGCCCGGGCCTGGTTGAGGAAGGGGGCCAGGTAGCCGAAGAGGGGGGCCGGGTGGGGCCGCTCCAGGAGCATGGCCGCCAAAAGAAGCCTTAATACCATAACCTCGGTCTTCCCGGCCCGCCTATGAGCCACTATGACCGCGAAACGGCGCTTTTTCAGCTTTTTCAAAACCCCGCCCTGCCAGGGGCGGGGCGCGAAATCAAGATAAACTTCCGTCATCTTCGGCCTCATGAATGCGCACCACCACCCGGAGGGCGCCCCTAGGCGCGCCCTTGCCTTGGGCCTTGCCCCAGGCCCGGTCCAGAACCTCCCGGCAGGCCGGGAAGGCCACCTTGGGGTCGGGGTCGCCCATCATTTCCGCCACCCTGGCCAGGGCCAGGGCCGCGTAGGGCCGGGCCGAGGCGGGCCCGGCGGGCCCGGCCGAAAGTTCCGGCCGGGCCGAGCCAGGGGCGGGGGGTGGGTTTGCGGCAAGAGGTGCTGAGGCGGGATTGACGGGCGGGGTTGACATGGTTTCTGACCTCTGGCGGTTGATTCGCTCTAACCTTGGAAGTCAAGATAACACCCGCCGCACAGTTTGTCAACATTTTTTTCACAATTCATAAAATTGTGAATTGAGGCCGCCAAAAACAAGGCGAAAAGACCGGCGCGGCCGGCCTTTTCGCCTCAATAGGGGTTATATCTTTTTCAGGTAATGGGTCGGTTTGCTTTTCGCGGGCGCCCCGGCGCCTATTCCTGGCAAATCAGTGCTTACCCAAATCAAATTCAGGCAGCATTTTATTGAGGCTTATGATTACCTCAACGGCCTTTTCCATTGATTCCAAGGGAATTGATTCATCAGGCCCGAGGGAATCACAGACCCCGGTAAAAATATTCGGCAGCCCTTTTCGCGGGGAGGCGGCGCCGTCCGGGCCGCCGCGGTCGGGGATGATTTTAGCCTTCACCCCGGCCGCGGCCAGGGCGGCCCGGGCGTATTTTATCACCCGGGGGTCTATTTTATCCCCCATGTTGTAATACTCGTCCAGAATATCCAGTTTCACCGTGTCTTGGCCGTATTTACGGTTAAAATCATCCGCCAGCCCGGCAACGAATTTTTTTCGCGCTTCAAATTCCTCCGCCTCGAAAGAGCGGATCAATATTTCCATCACCGCCTTTTCCGCCCGGCCTTCAATTCTTGCCAAGTGGTAAAAGCCTTCGTAACCGGAGGTCTTCGCGGGCGTCTCGGAGGCGGGGAAGGCCGAGGCCAGCTCCGTTGCCAAAAGCGCCGCGTTTGCGGCCTCGGCCGAACCGGGGGCCCGGCCCGTTATTTCCACCAGGGCCCTGGCCGCGTTAAAATTTTCAAAGGTCAATTCGCCCAAGGCGCCGCCGTCCACGGTGAAGGCGATGTCCGCGCCGAAGGCTTCGAAAACCTCCGGGCCGATTTCCTCGTCCGGGATTAAGGCCAGGCGTATCTTCCCCCGGGGTATTTGGGGGTTTTTAGCCAAATGTTCCATGGCCGTAAGTATTATGGCCATCCCGGCCTTGTCGCCCGCGCCGCGGGCGATGAAGCCCAAGACCGGCAGATCGGCCTCGATATTCGCGGCCAGGGTCGCCGTAACCACGCCGCCCTCGCCAAGCTCCACCTCGCTTAAACCGAGGGCTTTAAATTCCTCGGCCGGCATTCCGGCGCCGGGGGCCCTTAAAAACCTCTCCATGAGGGCGGTCTTTATGAGGCCGTCCTCTTTTTCAGCCGCCGGCGCCACGACTTCCTCCATGACCCTTACCTCGCGGCCGTCGATCCTGACCCTGGCGCCCATGGGTATGGTCAGGGGGTTTTCGGCGTGCCCGGCGCGGACATTGTACAAGATGGGCGCGCCCACCTCCTTGAGGGCCTCCAAGACGACCTTGAGGGAGATTTCGGGGTCATCGTACTCCTCGTCCGGCAAAATGTCGCCTATCAGCACCGCGGCGGCCTCGTCCAGCTTGCCCGCCAGCTTGAGCTGCCACATATATCGGTGAAGCCGGTAGGGCGCTTCATCGAGGTCTTCGATGAACAGGATCTTGTCTTTCAGGTCGAACTCATATTCCGTGCCCATCAAGGTGCTGATCAGGGTAAGGTTGCCCCCCAGGATGATGCCTTCGGCCGGGCCTTCGTTTATCACGGAAAAGGCCGTGCCGTCGAGGTTTTTGACGGGAAAGCCCGGCGCCGGCTTCATCAGGAGGTCAAAGAGCAGGTCGAAGGATTCCTCCTGCCCGTGATTCGACGACAGCATGGGGCCGTGGAAGGTCACCAGCCCGGCCTTCTTGAAAATAGCCGCGTGAAGGGCGGTGATGTCGCTGTAGCCGACTATTATGGGCCTGTTTCGCCTAAGGGCCTCATAGTCGATGTTCCTTAAGAGGTGCATGGAGCCATAGCCGCCGCGCAGGCAGAAAATGGCCTTGATCTCGGGGTCCCGCGCCAGCTTGTTAAAGGCCTCGGCCCGCGCCTTTTCGCTTCCGTCCCCGACGCCGTACTCGGTTTCAAGGTCGATATCGCCGGAGAAAACCACCCGGAACCCCTTGTCTATTAAATAATCAACGGCCAGCTGCAGCCTTTCGGGGGCGGCCCGGCCGGCGGGCATGACTATTCCCACCAGGTCGCCCTTTTGAAGGGCCGTAGGCACGACTATGTCCATATCCTCACCCGTCCCGGGGGTTGGCCTCGCCCGGCCGCTTGAACCGGCCGCGAAAACAAGCGGCAGGATCAGCGCCTGGAAAAGAATAAGCGGTATTTTGGCTTTCATAAATTTTAAAAAATAACCTCGACCCGGCCGGGGCCTATGACGCGGCCGCGGACATTTTTCTTGCTGGTGAGGTTCATGACGGTGATGGTGTCGCCCAAGGCCCCGTCGGCCCTGGCCTCGCCGGTGGTGGAGGCGTTAAGCGGGCCCTGCCGGGCGCTTAGGATGACTATGTCGCCGCTCCGCACCAGAAAGCTGGGCCCCAGGGCCCGTTCGCGTAAAGGGGCGCCCGCCGCCAGCGCCGTCTTTAAGGTGGCCCCCACGGCCAGGTCCGGGTCGCTTATGACCCCCTTGGCCTGGTTAAAGGGCAGGAAGGCCACGCTGATATCCTCGGCGGCCAGCACCCTGTCCCGGGAGAGGGCCCGGGCGGCCACCAGGGCCGGGACGCTTAGGTCAACCTGGGCGGTCACCCGGGAGCGGCCCACGTCCCGCCCGTTCTGGCTGAAGATGAAGTGCCCGGAAACATGGATCGGATTGGAGGAAACCTGGGGCTGGAAGCGGAAGGTCACCGGCCCCGGGGGAAGCTGGGGGGGCGGGGCCGGGTTGAAGCTGATCAATTCGAAACGGCCGCTCTGGTAGGGCTCGAGCGAGGCCAGGCGGCTTTCCAGGGCGGCCTTTAGTTCGTCCTCGCCCACGGAGGGGTGTTCCGTTACTTTGACTTCCGGGGGCAGGCTCCAGGTCGCGGAGCGCAGGTCCAGGCCGCTGGCCAGAAGGGTCTTTTTCAAGTCGTCGCGCCTTAAGACCATGGTGCGCCCCGGCCCCGGCCCCGGCCCCAGGTCCACCCGGCCCAGGGCTTGGGCCAGGTCCGCGCCGGCCGGGTCCAGCACCTCTATGAAGGCCACCTCGCCCAAAAGCAGCCGGCCTCCCGTCACCGTCCTTTCCGGGGGCACGGTCACGCTCACCAGGGCCACCGCCGCCGCCGCGCTCGCCCCGGCCAGCCCCCAAAGGGCCGCCAGGCCGGCCTGGAACCATTTAATCATCCGCCTTGTTCCTCTTCTCGATTATTTCCCGAAGCGTCCGGGCCGCGTCTTCAAAATCATAGTTTTCCATCTGGCGCGCGAGTTCCTCCGTCCCCGGGACCGCGCGGAGATCATCAATTAAATCCACGCACCGGGGGTTTAAGTTTTCAAGCATGGGCTCCAGCTTCTCAAACAGGGCCATAACCTCTCCGGCGCCCGGAGGGGGCCCCGGCCCCGGCCCGGCCTCGCCTAAGAGCGGCCTCAAATCATCCAGGGACGAGGCCAATTCGGCTTCAAGAAGGCTTAGGGCGCCTTGGGGGATGGGGACGGCCCCGTTCCGCAAGAGGGTTTCCACCTCCTGGGCGGCGTTTTGCAATCCTATTTCGCCGATCAGCCCCGCGTTGCCTTTCAGGGTGTGGGCCAGCCTGTGGGCGAGCTTTAGGTCGCCCGATTCGATGGCCTCTAGAATTTCCATGTATTTTGCCTGGTTGCTCTTAATGAAATTTATTTGCAGCCTCTTTCGCAGGGCATCCGCGTCCCGCGCCCGCTCATCGACGGCGCGGCTCTTTACGGGCACCAGGTATTTTAATAAAATCCGCCACAATTCCTGGGCCGTGAAGGGTTTGCCCAGGCAGTCGGGCAGCCCGCTTTTTCTGTATTTTTCCAGTTCGCCGGCCATTACGTTGGCCGTCACCGCCACTATGGGGGTTCCGATGCCCAGGGCGTTTATTTTCGAGGCGGCTTCCAGGCCGTCCATTACCGGCATGAACACATCCATGAAAATCAAGTCAAAGGGCTTTTCACCCTTCCGCCAGCGATCCCGAACCATCTCCAGGCCCGTTTTTCCGTTCTCCGCCACCACGGTCCGAAGTCCCACCCGCGCCAAGTTCTCGCATATGAGTTCCTGGTTCATGGAATTATCGTCGCAGACCAGGACCAGGCCGTCGAAGCGCGGTTTTTCGATCAAGCTGATTTTTTCGTGCTCCGGCTCATCGCCCGACATTTCCACGGTTGAAAACACGACTTCAAAAGAGAAGGTGCTGCCCTGGCCGGGCGAACTGTCCACCTTCAGCCTGCCGCCCATCAGCTCCACCAGGTTCACGGCTATGGCCAGCCCCAGGCCCGTGCCCCCGAAATTGCGCGTCGTGCTGGAATCCGCCTGGACAAACGGCTCAAATATCCTCCTGACCTGCTCGGGGCCCATTCCTATGCCCCTGTCCTTCACTTCAAAATATACGGTGGCCCGGCCGCCGTCGTCGTCCTTTATAAAAGACGCAATTTTGACGGTTCCGGCGGGCGTGAATTTCACGGCGTTGGACAAAAGGTTCATGAGCACTTGATAAAGCCTGACCGGGTCTCCCACCAGCCTTTTGCCTATGGGCGGCTCCAGGTAAAAGCTAAGGTCAAGGCCCTTTTCCTTGACGCTGGGCATGATGGTGGATTGGCAGCGCATAAAAACATCGCGCAGGTCGAAAGGCACGTATTCCAATTCCATTTTGCCGGATTCTATTTTTGAAATATCCAGGATATCGTTTATGATATTCAAGAGCCATTTTGTGCTGTCCCTGATCTTGCCCAAGTAATCCCCGACTTGGGGCGTAATGCCCCGCGTATCCAGCGCCAGCTCCGCAAAACCCATGATACTGTTCATGGGCGTTCTGATTTCGTGGCTCATGGTCGCCAGGAAGTTGCTTTTGGCCTGGCTGCTCTCCTCGGCTATTTCCGCCCGGCGCATCTCCTCGATAACCGCCATCTGCTCCCGCAAATCCCGGGCATACTCCGCGATTATATCCCGGCCCCCGTATTTTACGCGCACCAGCGTGACCTCGCAGGGCAGGCTCTCGCCCCCCGGCTTTTGGTAATGCCACTCGAAACGCAGGTGCCCCTCGTCAAAGGCCCTGTCGATATACTCGTCGCTGAGTTCCTTAGACCGCCTTCCGGAGGGCTGGAACTCCGGCAGGTAGTCGTAGTATTTTTCCCGATATTCCTCCTTGTCGGCCGCGCCGAACACCTGTATCGCCTCCCGGTTGCAGTCGATGATCTTGTAATCCCGGCCGATCAAGTGGCAGGTGAGGGGCATCGCGTCAAGCATGAGATTCATCCGCTCCTCATCCTGGAGCATTTTTTCCATCATCTTGTTGTGTTCACGCATATCCCGGGTGTACCCGGCCAGGCCGCGGCCGCCTTCATATTCGACCCGGGCCAGGACGACTTCCGCGGGCATGGCCGTGTCGTCAAGCATCTTGTAGGTCCAGTCAAAGGAGCAGCCGCCCTCCTCAAAGGCTTTTTTAATATAGTACGCGATTTTTTCGTCGGAACGCCGCCCGTCGGGCTGGTACTCGGGATACAGCTCCGAAGACCTGGCCAGGTAGTCCTCTTTGTCTTTAAAACCGAAAAGCCTGACGGCCGCCTCGTTGCAATACACCTTTTTGTGATCGCCGTCCCATAGCTGGCAGCAAAGCGGGGTCTTGTCCAATAAAATTTTCATCGTTTCGTATTCAGCCGCGCGCGGCCGGCCGGCCGTCTTTATCTGGTTTTTTACGCGCAGCTTTAAAGCGGCGGGATTAATGGGCCTGGTTATATAGTCCGCGGCGCCCAGGGAGAGGGCCTTTTCCTCGGCCTCGCCGGAGGGTGAAATGAATATCACGGGAATGTTTTGCGTTTTTTCCGAATTTTTCAGCGCGGCCAAGACCTCGCACCCGTCCGCCCCGGGCCCGGCGATATCCAGGATAATGAGGTCGGGACAATGCTTCTCCGCCGCAGTAACGGCCTCCCGCCCGCCTCCTTCCCCGTAAAAGGCGTATAGAGGGCCCAGGATGCGCGACAGCGCCGCGATGCGCGCGCTTTCGTCGCCCAAAACCAGCACTTTGCGCTTGGCTTCATCCATAATTTTCCCCATTGTCCATAATGTCCAACCTTAGTACAACCCCGAATAAACGTCAATAGCCCATATCGCCCTCCGCCTGGCCGCATTTCGGCCCCGCCCCCGGCGGCCCCTGGAAGAATTGATCCGCTCCGGGGCCACATATTGTGCCCAATGGAATGCCAAATACTATATTATGTAATTAATTAAAATATTTAGCGTAGAAAATATATTGACATTACCGCTAATTGAGTATAATATAAATGTCGGGCTAGGGAAATTTAGGCAGGGCGGCTGCCTATCGCTAGTTTTCCAGCCCCGGTTTTCAAGGGCCCCCAACGGGAAGTTAAGACGGAGTTTTCAGCGTAATATTACGGCTTATTTTAAGCAAGCCGCGCTTTATTTGAAATTTGGCGCCAAGGAGAAGGGCACATGACCAAACCAAGCTCATACTTCACCAGCGGGCGGGCGGCCGGTTCCAAACCGGGGCCCTTCCTCTCCCTGTTCGGCCTTTTGGCCCTGGCCTTCTGGCTGCCTGGGGCGGCCCAGGCCCAGTCTCGAGACGTTAACACCGGCGAGACCGTGCTCATAGAAAGCGGCGATGGCGACATCGGCTCGCCCGCCTCCAAGGGCCAAAACAATTCTCTGATAGTGCCCGACAACCTTAACGTGCTGGGCGACAGTACCTTCGACTTCATCAAAGGCGAGGATAATAGAGGCAAGCCCTCTCCCGGGCAGGGGGCCGCTGGCGGAAACCTGACCATCACGGCCGGCCTTAATCACACCAGCGTCGACCGCTCCGTTGGTCTGCACATAGCCGAGGGGCGCACCCTGACCATGATTCTCCAAGGGGGGAAGTTCGCCAACGAATATGATAACCCCTATGATGATGGCGTTGACGTGGTGCACTTCAACACCCTGAAGCTGAACCCGGGGGCGACTTTCGAAACCGAAGGCGCCGCGGTGGGTTTCTTCGGCAGACCTGGCGCCTACAACGGCTACCAGGTGAATAACCTGGATCTGATAACCCATGGCCGCTGGCTCACCAACGGTGACTACAGCCCGGATAACACTACCACCTATCCGCAGGTCAAAAACGACTACATACGTTTCGACATGAGCAACATCAGGCCCAACCACCTGATGCTCAACATGATCGAAGTCGGCTACACCGGCCAGGCCTCCCTGGAGAACTTCGACCCCGTGGCCCAGCACGAGGCCTACCTGGATGACGATAACCGGCCCCAATGGTCCGACGACCCGGGCTACCGGCCGGACCTGGTCGGCGGGGAGTCGGTCAACCCGGCCTTCCTCACCTCGGTCTATCAAACCAAGCGCCTCCACCTGGGCCATGTCACCCTCATCGACCGCACCGATGGCACCTTTATTGATCCCGGCTCCACCTACCGGGGCGCCGATGGGAACTTGCATTACCAGGCCGATTCCGCACTTGGGGATCTCTACAGCGACTTCGCCTACACCGCCGGCCTCCGGCGCTACTACTGGGATGTACATGTGGTCGACAGGGATAACAATATTGATATGCCCCTCATGGCCCACAACTACTTCACGGCCGACGCCACCCGGGTAATGGCCCAAGCGGCCCTGGCCGGCCTCTTGGTTCCCGTTGAAAGCTTCCAGAGCAGCACCCTCGGCGCCCTCCAGGAGGCCGGCCAAAGGGGCGCGAACGAGACCCTGGCCCTGGGGGCCCGCATAGCGGGCAGCCGCTTTCGCCACGACACCGGCAGCGACGTGACCGTGAACGGCTTCTTCGCCACCCTCACCGCCAGCCGCAGCTCCGAAACCGGGCTGGGGCTCTCCACCCTGGGGGCCTTCGTCGAATACGGCCACGGCAATTACGATACCTACAGCTTCATCCCCCGTTACGGCGAGGTCTTCGGCGACGGCCGGGGCCGGAGCCTCGGCGGCGGGCTCTTTTTAACCAACAACTTCCGGAACGGCTCCAACCTGGAAGCCTCCTTCCGGGGCGGCGGGACCAGGAACCGCTACAAGGTCAACCGGGACCCCTGGGCGGCCCACCCCGGCGTCCACGCCTTTGAAACCAACAATTACTACCTCGGCGCCCACCTGGGCCTGGGCCATGGGTTCAAGCTGGATGACAATTTCGGCCTGGAACCCTATGTCAAGGGTTTCTGGACCCGCTCGGCCGCCGATAGCTTCACCACCGACTTCGGCGACCTGGTCCAGATGGAGGCCATTGATTCCCTCCGCTCCCGCCTGGGGGCCCGGCTGAACTTCGCCCACGACAACGGCGCGGTCTCCGGCTACTTGGGCGCGGCCTGGGAACATGAATTCATGGCCGAATCCAAGGGCCTCTTCGCCGGCGACCCCATCACCAACCCGCCCGACCTCAAAGGGGCCAGCCTCTTCGGGGAACTCGGGCTCAACATCAACGCCAACGAAAACGCCAGCCTCAACTTCGGCCTCTTCGGGCTGACCGGGCAGCAGAAAGGGCTCGGCGGCCAGGCCATGCTGGAATTGAAATTCTAAACCTTCCTCCGTAAAAGCCGCGAAAGCGCCCCTCGCAAGGGGCGCTTTTCGCTTTATCGCCCGATTGCAAAAACGAATTTTTTTTAATACAATGGCGAATCGCTCAATTTTTCACCAATGCCAACCAGAGAGAGCCGAAATGAACAAACTCATAAAAACTTTAGCCATTCTCACCCTTGCCGCCATGCTGCCCGCCTGCGGCGGCAATAAGCAGCTTTCAGGCGCCGGCATAGGCACGGCCGCCGGAGCGGGCCTGGGAGCGGTGATTGGCCAGGCCATCGGCCAAAACACCCGAGGTACCGTAATAGGCGCCGGAATCGGCGCCGTCGTGGGCGGCGTCGCCGGCACCTGGATAGGATCCTACATGGATCAGCAGGAAAAGGAGCTGCGGGGGCTGGAAACGGCCGAAGTGCGGCGCGACCGGGATGTATTGACGGCCACCTTCAGAAGCGATCTTTTTTTCGATTTCGACCGGGCCGACCTAAAGCCCGGGGCCTCCCAGGAGCTTGACCGCGTCGCCAAGGTCCTGACCGATTTCCCGGAAACCGCCATACGCGTCGAGGGGCATACGGACGCTAAGGGTTCGGTTGAATACAACCAGGCCCTTTCCGAGCGCCGCGCCTTGTCGGTCAAGGACGCCTTGATCCAACGCAACGTCGCCCCCCAGCGAATCCAGGCCGTGGGCTACGGAAAATCACAGATAATATCCTCCAGCGATGCCGTCAACCGGCGGGTGGTGATCGTCATTAATCCCGTCCAAGAAGGCTAGGCGATACGCGTTTCTTGCCAAAAAAAGGGCCTCGTTTTCACGAAACCCCTTGATCATCAATGGTGCCCGGAGCCGGAATCGAACCGGCACAGCGCTTGGCGCCGAGGGATTTTAAGTCCCTTGTGTCTACCAGTTCCACCATCCGGGCGGGAGAGCTGATAGGGGCTATTATTATCCCACCCGCCCTCTCTGTCAAGCGGATGGTTTCAGGCTTTATCATGGATAAACACGGCAAGCGCGAACAACTGAAACAACACCTCTCCAAGCTCGGCCGGCTGGCCATCGCCTTTTCAGGCGGAGTGGATTCCACCTTCCTGCTCAAAACAGCCCATGAAGTCTTGGGGGACAAGGTTATCGCCGTCACCGCGCGCTCGGCTTCCTTCCCGGAACGCGAACTTAAAGAAGCAATCGCCTTCTGCGATAAAGAAGGCATCACCCACATAATTTGCGATTCCGAAGAACTGGACATCGAAGGTTTTTCGCATAATCCAGTCAACCGCTGCTATTTGTGCAAAAATGAACTTTTCGGCAAAATCCGGGCCATCGTCCGGGAACGCGGCATCGAAAACATCGCCGAAGGCTCCAACCTCGATGACGGCGCGGATTATCGCCCCGGCTTTAAAGCCGTGACGGAACAGGGCGTTTTAAGCCCGCTGAAGGAGGCCGGGCTTACAAAAAAGGAAATTCGCGAGCTTTCCAAAGAGGAAGGCCTCCCCACCTGGAACAAGCAGCCCTTCGCCTGTCTCGCCTCGCGGTTTCCCTACGGCGAAAAAATCACCCGCCGGCGCCTGGCCATGGTTGACCGGGCCGAGCAGCTGCTCTTGGACCTGGGCTTAAGGCGGGTGCGGGTGCGTCATCATGGCGATTTGGCCCGCATTGAAACGGACGAGGACGGCTTTGAGCTGGCCACGGAAAAAGGGCGGCGCGAAAAAATTCACGCCGCCTTCAAGGAATATGGATTCACCTACGTTTCAATAGACCTCAAGGGCTATCGAACGGGCAGCATGAACGAGACCCTGGAAGCCTCTAAAGCCCGATTATGAGGCTGGATATTCCAAACATGCTCCTGGCGGGCTCAATGGCCAGGAATACCGGCAAGACCACCTTCTGCCTGGCTTTTTTGGACCGGTGGAAGGATAAGTTTGAGGTTATAGGGCTTAAGGCGACCAATGCCGGAGACGGTCAAGGCGCCTGCCGTCATGGAAACGACGGGTGCGGCGCGTGCTTCTCTTTTGCCGGCAATTGCGAGATTATCGAGGAGACCGACAATTCCGGCCCAAAAGACACCCAGAAGCTCTTGGCGGCCGGCGCGAAAAAGGTGTTTTGGATAAAGGCCCGGAGCGGCCGCCTTAAAGAGGCCTTAAACATGGTTTTGCCCGAAATTTCCAAAGACCGCCTGATAGTTTGCGAATCCACCTCGTTGGCGGAAATAGCCAGGCCCGGCGTTTCGGTGCTGATGAGCAAAGGCGGCCTGACCCAGGTCAAGCCCTCGGCGGCGGCCTTTATGGAAAAGGCGGATTTTGTCGCCGATGTTTCGGAACCCGGGCGCCTTGGGGCCGTGCTCGATCAAATAGAGGTTTTCAAAGGCGGCCCAGGCAATGGCCTTAGGGTTTCTAGATTGAATAATCGCTTCCGCTCTCATGGGCGAGCATATCCTCTAAAGTGATGCCGTCTAAGTATTCCTTGATCACCTTGTAAAGCCCCTCCCATATGTAGAGGGTCTTGCAGAAGCCGATGCGGTCGCATTGATTGGGGTTATCCTCCAGGCAAGAGACGGGGTAAAGCCCCCCTTCCGTTATGCGGAGAATCCCCCCCACCGTATATTGATTCGGGGCCTTGGCGAGCATGTATCCGCCCTGGTAGCCGCGGTTCGTACGCAGCATGTCCGCGCTGTTAAGCAGGGTGACTATCTGCTCTAGATATTTTTTCGAAATGCCCTGCCTTTCGGCTATGTCCTTCAAGGATATATAGCCCTCATCCTTGCGCTCGGCCAAATCCAAAAGCATGCGCAGCGAATACCTGCCCTTTGTGGAGATTTTCACGGGCCTGACCTCCCCTGTAAGCTTAGCCGAATCCCACTCTTACCTAAGGATAACATGGGTATTCTATGTTTTCAAGTTTTTTGCACACCCCCAAAATCAAGGTTGACAAGCCGGCCCCGGCAATATACAGTATGATGGTATGATTAATGGGTTATACCAGGAGAGCGAAAAAATGCCGAAAATCGCGGACAGCTTAACCGAACTCATTGGAAAAACGCCGCTTCTCCGTCTGAACGCCTACGGAAAAAGCCAAAATCTGAATGCCTCGCTTATCGGCAAGCTGGAATACTTAAACCCGGCCGGCAGCGTAAAAGACCGCATCGCCCTGGCCATGATCGACGACGGGGAAAAGAGCGGGAAATTGAAGCCCGGTTCCATAATCATCGAGCCCACCAGCGGCAACACGGGCATCGGCCTGGCCTCGGTGGCGGCGGCGAGGGGGTATCGCGTTCTGCTCACCATGCCGGAAACCATGAGCGTCGAGCGCCGCAAACTCCTCCAGGCCTATGGCGCGGAGCTGGTGCTCACCGATGGCGCGAAAGGCATGAAAGGCGCCATTGCCAAGGCCGTGGAGCTGGCCGCCGAAACGCCGGATTCCTTTGTCCCCGGCCAGTTCGTCAACCCGGCCAACCCCCGGGTCCACAGGGAAACCACCGGGCCTGAAATATGGGATGACTCGGGCGGCTTGGTGGATATTTTCGTTTCGGGCATCGGCACGGGCGGCACTATTTCAGGCGCGGGCGAATACCTCAAATCGAAAAATCCGGGCCTTAAGGTTGTCGCGGTTGAGCCGGCGGATTCGCCCGTCCTGTCCGAGGGGCGCGCCGGGCCGCACAAAATTCAGGGCATCGGCGCGGGCTTCGCCCCCGTTACGCTGAATACCGGCATTTACGATGAAATCATCAAGGTGAAAAACGAGGAGGCCTTTTTCGCCGGCCGGGCCCTGGCCCGCTCCGAAGGGCTGCTCGCGGGCATATCTTCCGGCGCGGCGCTCTGGGCCGCCACCCGGGTCGCCTTGCGCCCCGAGAATAATGGCCTAACGATAGTCGTCATTCTGCCGGACACGGGCGAGAGGTATCTGTCCACGCCTCTTTTCGAATCATGAAAAATCAAGGGATGACTCCGTTGTCGGCGGGAGCGTTGAGATGAAGAAATTATACCTTATCTTCGTTTTGCTTGGCGGCATGGGCATCGGGGCCGGCCTCATGGCCGTCCTCGAAAACCCCGAATCAATAGAGCTTATGGCCTCCCAGAAAGGCCAAATCGAGTCCCAAAAAGAGCAGATGGCCCGCCTGGCCGACCGGCAAAACGCGGCCCTGGCGGAAAACCAAGATTTGTCGAGGCGGGTTGAAGAGCTGGAGACGCTTCTGGAATCGCAGGAACGCGAGCTGTTGCGCTTAATTGACCGCGACAACAAGTATACCGCGGAAAATTATGAACTGGAGCGGCAGGTCGAACGGCTGAAAGCCCTTGCGGCGGCTCCTAAGAGTGAGTCTCCGGCCAGGATACGCGAGCTGGAGGAGAAGGTCAAAAGCCTGGAACTTTTGGTTGCCTTGCAAAAAGAAAATTTATTGCGTCAATCCAAGTAATAAATGCCCTCCGATTATCTACGCAACCGAACCGTGGGCGGCGCCCTGGAAGAGTGCGCCCGCCTGTGGCCCCGGCGCGAAGCCTTGGTCTATCCCGGCCCGGATAAGCGTTATACCTGGGCCGAACTGAACGCCGAGGCGGACCGGCTGGCCCGGGGCCTGATGGCCCTGGGCGTGGGCAAAGGCGACCGGCTGGCTCTCTGGGCCGGCAACGTGCCCCGGTGGCTTACGGTGATGTATGCCGCGGCCAAAATCGGGGCGGTCCTGGTTACGGCCAACACCTTCTACCGCCAAAAGGAAATACACTACCTCCTGGAGCAGTCAAGGGCCAATTTTTTGGTCCTGATGGAAGGCTTTCGCGGCTACAGTTACGTTGAATCCATTAAAAACATCGTGCCGGAACTGGCCGCCGGAGGGCGGGGGGACCTGGCCTCGGCCGCGCTGCCCCATTTGCGAAAAATCGTCTTTCTGGGTTCCCCGCCGGGGCCCGGCTTCCACGGCTACGAGGAGACCCTGGCCTTGGGCGAAGGTGTCCCGGAGGCGGATTTCGCGGCCAGGCGGGCCGCCCTGGACCCGGACGACGTCATAAACATGCAATATACCAGCGGCACCACGGGCTTTCCCAAGGGCGTCATGCTCACCCACCAGAACATCGTCACCAACGGCTACTGGATAGGCCGCCGCCAGAATTTGACCGAAGCCGACCGCATCTGCCTGCCGGTCCCCCTCTTCCACTGTTTCGGCCTGGTGTTGGGGGCCATGGCCGCCTTGAACCACGGCTCGGCCATGGTGGTGCTGGATGTCAACAGTCCCCTGGACATCCTGGTGAGCATCGAGCGGGAAAAATGCACGGCCATTTACGGCGTGCCCACCGTCTTTATCAGCCTTTTGGAACAAAAGAGCTTCAGCCGCTTCGACCTGTCGAGCCTGCGCACGGGCATCATGGCCGGGGCCCCCTGCCCGGTTTCGACCATGAACCAGGTCATCGGGCGCATGGGCGTTCGCGATATCACCATCTGCTACGGCCTGACCGAAACGAGCCCGGTCGTGGCCCAGACCACCCCGGAGGACAGCCTGGCCAAGCGCACCCGGACAGTGGGCCGGCCCCTGCCGGGCGTGGAAATAAAGCTGGTCGACCCCGAAACCGGGGAGGAAGTCCCGCCCGGCGCCATAGGCGAGGTGCGGGTTAGGGGCTATGTCACCATGAAGGGTTATTTCCGGATGCCGGAGGCCACCCGGGAAACCATCGACCCCCAAGGCTGGCTCCGCACCGGCGACCTTGGCCGCCTGGACGAGGACGGCTGCCTGGTCGTCACCGGCCGCTGGAAGGACATGATCATCCGGGCCGGCGAAAACATCTATCCCCAAGAGGTCGAGGAATACCTGCGCCAAATGCCCGGCGTCTCCGACGCCCAGGTGGTGGGCGTGCCCTCCAAGCTCCACGGGGAAGAACTGGGCGCCTTCCTATTGGTTCGAGAAGGCGGCCCGGACCTGACGGCCAAGGATGTCAAGGCCTATCTGCGGCCCTTGATTTCCGGCTATAAAATCCCCCGCCACGTCAAAACCCTAAGCCATTACCCCATGACCGCCAGCGGAAAAATCCAGAAATTCAAACTGCGGGAAATGGCGGCCGACTTGTGGAAGAGGAAGTGAGAAGTCAACCCTCGTAATAAGTGGCCACGGCGTTTTCGCTTTCCCAGGCCGAGATTGAGTGGAGCCTGGCCCGGCCTTCGCTTTCCCGTTCCACCAGCGGGGCCAGGTGCTGGAAGATGAAGCGGGCGATGTTTTCCGAGGAGGGGTTCTGGGTCTGGAAGGCCGGCAGCTCGTTTAAATACTTATGGTCCAGAAGGTCCAGGGCGGCCTTGAGGTGCTTTTTGAAAAGGCCGAAATCCAGGGCCAGGCCGATCCGGTCCAGGTTTTCGGCCCGGGCCACGGCCTCCACGAACCAGTTATGGCCGTGGAGGCTTTCGCATTTGCCCCCGAACTCGCGCAGGTTGTGGGCCGCGGCGAAGTGCTGGGTGACTTTCAGCTCAAACATGTATATTCATTCTCCCGCCTCGGCCCCCGGCGCCCCCGGGCCCAGGAGGTCGTCGTTAAGCCACTGTTCCAGCGACCCCACCAGTGTCCGGGCAGCCTCGGCCGAAAGGTTTATGGCGTCGCGTTTTTTGAACAGGCCGTTATGCTTCTGGTAGCGCCGAAGGGTGGCCTTGGGCGGGCCCATGGTTCCGGTCCGGCGGTCCCGTTCCCGGTAGCGGAAGAGTATGGAGGTCCAGGCCCCCCGGGTGAGGATGACCTTGTCCAGTTCCTCCACCACCTGTTCGCCCTCTTCCTCGTAGTTGACGGTTATGTCGTTGATGTTTTCAGCCATGCCTTAACCTGCTCACCGGGGGGATTTTCCAAAAAATTTCAAGTAATCCATGTCCTCGGGCGACAGCACCATGGTGCTGCCTTGCCGGAAGGCGGCCTGGTAGGATTCCAGGGAGCGGGTGAAGGCGTAGAAATCCGGGGCCAGGCTGAAGGCTTCGGCGTAGATGGCCGCGGCCCGGGCATCGGCCTCGCCCTGTATTTCCTGGCTGGTCCGCTGGGCTTCGGCCAGTATGACCTCTCTCCGCCTGTCGGCGTCGGCCCTTATCTTCTGGCCTTCCATCAGGCCCTCGCTGCGGTACTTGGTGGCCTGCTGGTCACGCGCGGCCTTCATGCGCTCGTGAACCGAGCGCTGGTTTTCCGGGGGCAGGTCGGCCCGCTTGATGCGGGTATCCACCACGGTCAGGCCGGAGGATTCCCCCCCCTCGGAGAGCTTGCGGTTGGAGCCGGTGGTGACGGATTCCATGATGGTGTCGCGGCTCTGGCTGATGACGTCGCTCATGACATGAAGGCCCAGCTCGGATTTCAATTCGCCGATGATCACGTCGCCCAGGCGGCGCTTGGCGTCCTCGATTATGTAATAGCTGTTGTCGCCCTTGAAGCGCATGTAGAAGAGGAGGGGGTCCACGATGCGCCAGCGCACATAGGCGTCCACCACCATGTTCTTCTGGTCGCCGGTGTAGATGATGGTGGTGGCCACATCGTATTCCATCAGGCGGTTGTCGAGGCGGATGACGTTCTGGATAAAGGGGATCTTGGCGTAGAGCCCCGCTTCCAGCTTGACGTCCACGGGTTCGCCGAACTGGAGGATAATGGCCGATTGGGTCTGGTCCACGGTAAAAAGGGCGTTGCCCAGGCCAAAAAAGAGGGCGATCAGGGCCATGACGGCCAGGGAGGCCTTGTTGGTTTTCATCTGTCGCCTCCTTCCGTCCTGGGCTGGGCGGGGGCCTTGAGCCCCAAGTGGGGCAGGAGGGCTTGGCCCGTCTGCCCGGTGAAGACATATTTCTCCGCCCCGGGCAGCACCTGGTCCATGGCCTCCAAAAAGAGGCGCTGCCGGGTAAGTTCCGGGGCCTTTTGGTATTCCGCGGCCAGGGCCTTGAAGCGGGCGGCCTCGCCCAAGGCCAGGTTGACCCGCTGGGCGCTGTAGGCATTGGCCGCGGCCTCAATGGCGAAGGCCCGGCCCTCGGCTTCCGGCAGCACCTTGTTGGCGTAGCCCGTGGCCTCGTTGACGGAGCGGACGCTGTCTTCGCGGGCCGAGGTCACATCCCGGAAGGCCTGCCTGACCTCGGGCGGCACATGCACGTCCTGCAGTTCCACGTTCTGCACTATGACCCCGAGTTCGTACTTGTCCAGCATGGCCTGGAGGGTCGTCAGGGTGTCTTCCTGGATGGCCATGCGTTTTTCGGTCAGGGCCTCGTCGATGGTGTTGCGGCCGATGACCTGGCGCATGGCGCTGGTGGAGGCGTCGCGGACGGCCTTTTCCGGGTTAAGCACCTTGAAGGCGTATTCCAGGGGGTTGGAGACGCGGTACTGGACGACGAAGCGGATATCGGCTATGTTTTCGTCCTGGGTCAGCATCATGGTCTCGTCGTTGCCGGAGGGCCCCCCTATGTCCAGGCGGTTGGTGCGGTTGACGTTGACCTTTATCACTTCCTCAAAGGGATAGGGGGCGTGGTAGTTCAGCCCGGGCGTCACCGACCGCACGTAGCGGCCGAAGCGTTTGACCAGGCCCACCTCGGCCGGCTCCACGGTAAAAAAGCCGCTGGCGGCCCAGAGGAACACCAGGGCCAGGGGCCAGATGAAGAGCATGCGGCCGCCGCCGGGCAGTTTGAAGGTTTTCAGGGTCTCGGCCATCTTGGGCAGGCCGTTCCCCGGCCCTTTGTTTTTCTGGCGGCTTTTCTGCCACTCTTCCCAATCCATCGGCATGGGGCAATTCCTCGCTCGAAATTCAATAGGGCATTAGAATAATACCCGCGTTTTCAAACCCCGGGCATTTCCTTCCGCCTCAGGGCCGGTTTCTGTCAAGCATCATCCTTTTTCATATAGCATACCCGGCCCTGGTTGTCCACCGGGGCGCGTTATTTGAGGGTCAGCGCCCCCCGGGGTTGCGGCTAGTGCCGCTTGACACGACATTAGGGCATCTTGCAGTTTATTTCCCGCGTCCGCCCGGGTCAGCACGTTGTTGCGGGTGAATTCCGTCATCTTAATTCCGCCCGCGAATGTGCTATAATAAATCAACCTGTGGGGGCGTTTTTTATGGCCAAACTCGAATACACGTTTA
>Ga0099364_10005076_pt1 | contig 19675 bp, 14 predicted proteins | sample TergutTh196P3_FD_73070 | JGI IMG/M metagenome (GOLD analysis project Ga0099364, IMG submission 73070) | Microcerotermes parvus P3 segment gut microbial communities from Pointe-Noire, Republic of the Congo - Th196 P3 | ecosystem: Host-associated > Arthropoda: Insects > Digestive system > Gut ... | reverse complement strand
TTGCACGTACTATTTTCGGCAAAAGCAGGCACTGTACATACGTTGATTTGTGCGAACAAATACAGTCAATTTTGGACGTAAAGGAAAGAACAGCAAAGAATTACATAAAATTCATGCGGGAAAAGGAAATAATCCAAAAAGACCCCGCAAATATCAGTTATTTTATTATTGGAAACATCTAAATATGTGATTGTTATGATACTTGATAGAAATTTGTTTGAAGACTGGATGAAGCGGTTGATTGAGCGATTTGATAGAATAGAACGCAAAATTGACAATACAAAGCCTACAAAACCTGTAAAAGCCGACTATACCGTGGACGGCGAGAAAATGTATGATAATCAGGATTTGTGTTTTATGTTGAGTTGCAGCAAGCGCACTTTGCAACGTTATCGCGTGTCGGGACTGCTGCCATGCAAACGGATTAGGCAAAAAACGTATTACTTTGAAACGGACGTACTGAATTTTATTCGTGAACATTTGCAAGTGCCTGAATTTAAGGCAACAAAGTTAAACGATACTACGCCCGGTAATTCTTCCGATAATCCTCCCAGTCAGTAGCGTTGAAAACCGCTTTTTGATTGACGTACCACGCAAAACGCTTTTGTTCGGGAGTGGGCAAAATGTTGTTTTCGTAATCTCTGTACGTTTGCGCAAATGGATTTAATCCTGTCTGTTTCAATATTTTGCATCGCTCGTTTGCATCGGGAACGTCTTTTACCAAAAAATAAACGAAAATGCGGTAATTCTTAATTCCGTGCCTGTTCAACTTTTCAACGGCTTCCAATAATGGCGCTACTGCCGAAGTTGTATCGCAGGAAAAACGAATGAAGCGTATCCATTTGATTTTTGAGAGCAATTTTGCTATTTCATTAGTTACCAAGCGACTGTCCAAGCCTTGATTGAAGTCTATTTTGCAACGTAAATCAACTATTTTTTCTAATTGCCTTAAACCGTGCGGGCTTGCAAGAACGTTGTTATCCATCAAAATAGCCGTTTTCCTGCCCTGTAAGACGATTTCAATGTCGCGATAGGGTCTAATGTCGCCCTCTTTTTTGGGAACTATGCACCACGAACAACGACGGATACAGCCGCGCGTCAAAAAGCCGTAAGCGTGAGGATATTGCGGGTATAGTGAGTAATCTGGCTCGGTATCGTCGCAAAAGAGGTCGTTATACATTTTGTAGCCTGTCCCACCTTTGATTATTTCGGCGGATTGTAGCGCAAAATCGTTGTCGGGGGTGAATGTGAACACTTTGGACTTGTACACTTTATCGTACTTTTGTAAATGGTTTACCCATTCGACTGTGTCGCCCTGTAACCTGTGGTAATTGGCTAATTTCATCAATGCGAAATTTGGGAATTTGTGTCCGTCAACGTCTATCAGTCCTATTTTCATAATTTTATTTTTTTGGGTTGATTTTCAATGTTATACTTCGGGATGGTAGCGAGTATAGTTTGGTCATTCATTGTTTCCTTTGCTCGCTGTAAACGTTCATTTTCCAAGCGGTTTGGCAGTGAAGCATTATAAAAATCGGAGGGGCTAATTTTCCCGGAAAACATTCCTTGTATCATATCTATTGCTTTTGTGGGGTCGGTTTGGGGGACGATGGGGACGTTGGCGATGGCAGAAACATTGGCGACGGCGGGGACATTTACACCGTGCGGAACGTGCGGGTGTTCTGCGCCGTTTCTGGTGTTTGGAGTGTTTAGATGGGCGATTTTATAATCTTCTTGAACCTCGTTTTTGGGGTCGTCGTCGTCATTTTGCTCTATTGGTTGCAATGATAGTTGGATTTTGCGGTCTATTGCGGCAAGTTCGGTTTTTAGGTTTTTTAATTCGTCTTCCTTGCGCCACGTGGCGTTGGTTATTTCGTACAATAAAGGTACGTCTGCTATCAATCTTTCGGTTTCGTTTTGGTATTTTTCAATCAATGCGGGTATTTTTTCGATGGCGTTGAGAAAGTAATTGACGGCTAATTTCGGGTCGTTGGCGATGTTACCGTAGTTGTGGGAATATTTTATGCCGCCGTCGCCCTCTGCAAAAAATTTGTTGTTTCTGAAAAGTGTAGTGTCTGTTTGGCTTGTTTCGGTCTTTACAGTAAGATTGAAGCCGTAAAGCGTACCGATTTTGTAATGGTTGTCGTGTGTGTTGGCGTTTTCGTTGATGTTGGCTAATTTTGCTGCAAGGACTTTGATGTCGGCGCTGTTTACGCCGTCTAATTGCAGTGGATTTAGTATATTACCATTTTTGTCGCGCTGAACGCGACTGTTGAATGCTTTCCAATCGCCCGTCATTCGGGCAACAAGTTCATTATTTCCGTTAATTTGGTTGGTTGCGTTTCGGAGTTTGATTTCGGTGTTTGCCTTGTTTTTGCCAAACGATTTACGCTCGCTTTCCAATGCGGCTACTTTCTTTTCTAATCGCGCTTTTTCTAATAAATCAGTGTTGCCAGAAAGTATAGCAACGTATTCAGAAAAATTCATTCCCGATTTTTCGTCTATGCCGCCCTCGTCAATGGTGCGCGTTCCCATGTTGTTGGTTTTTAATTGTGTGATAAACAGTTGCTTATTGTGCAATAAGTTAAATTTGTAACTGTCTAACGATTTTTCAACGGCGTAAATGATGACGTCCACCTTGTTATTGGCAAATTCGCGGGCTATTTCGTTGCCTTTTCGGATTGCGCGACCCTCGCGCTGTTCTAAATCGCTTGGTCGCCATGGGCTATCCAAATGATGCAGGGCTACGGCTCTTTGCTGTGCATTTACGCCTGTTCCAAGCATGTCGGTAGAGCCAAATATAACGCGGATTTTTCCTGTATTCATTGCGTCTATTAAGGCTTTTCGGGCGGTTTCGTTTTTTGCTTCTTGAATAAAACGTATTTCGTGGGCGGGTATGTTGTGATTTTCAACAAGTTTGCGCTTTATTTCTGCGTAAACGTTCCATTCGCCCGGCTTGTACGTGCCAAGGTCTGAAAATACAAATTGCGTTCCCTTTTGGGCGTTGTATTTTTTGTAGTATTCTGCTATTTTGGCGGCACAATGAGAGGCTTTGTTATCAATATGGTCATCGTATTTGTTTTTGTCAATCATTCGCATATCAAGCGACATTTTTCGGGCGTAGTTGGTGGCTATCAGCATCTTTGCTCTTTCTTCGTTCTGTGTGAGCGGTGAACGACCGAGAAGTGTGGCGTCGCCGGATTTTGCAAAGTCAATCAATAATTTTATAAATTCCTGTTGCTGTGGCGTTTGTGGTATATTATGAAGAATTTCGTTCTTTTCTGGGCGTTCTATTCCTATGTCCCTTGCTGTGCGAAAATCGGTTATTTCGCTGTAAAATGAAGCCAATTCAGGCACTTTGATAAAATAACGAAACCTTTCTTTTTGTACAATTTCATTAGTTACCGAAAATTCATAATCGCTTGTTTTTTTGGCAAATACGGCTGCCCAAGCGTCAAACGTATTTATATTTTGTCGTTCCAATTCCTGCGGACGCAAGTATTTGAATAACAGATACAATTCTGTTAATGAGTTGCTTATTGTAGTTCCCGAAAGGAAAGTAGCGCCTAAATCCCTGCCTGTGCGTTCTTGAATGGTGCGCAAGGCGTAGAGCATATTGAGCGCTCTTTGGCTGCCGTCGGGGTTTCCCAAGCCTGCAACGCGGTCGTGGCGGGTGGTAAACGTCAAATTTTTATAGCGATGGCTTTCGTCTACGAGCAGATGGTCAATCCCCATGCGTTGAAAATCAACAACATCGTCAGTTCGATTTTGTATTTGATGAGCCAATAGTGACAATTTTGCAACAAGGTTTTCTTTTCGCTTTTCCACGCCGCTCAACGTGCGGCGAGATATTTCTTTCCCCTGACTGCGAAGCACTTCCAGATTTTCATCAACGCTGTCAAGTTCTTTTTGCAGAATTTGTCGCTGTATTTCGGGCGACTGCGGTATCATGCTAAATTGGTCATGCGTCAAAATAACGGCGTCCCACGAGTTGTTTTTGACGTCGTTAAAGATTTTTACGCGGTTTTGTGGGGTAAAATCGTTTTTGCCCGGATAGAGAATTTTTGCGTTTGGGTATGCAGTTCGGAACGTCAGTGCGATTTCATGGATGTTCGCTTTTAAACCTACAATCATCGGCTTGTTTGCCAACCCCAAACGCTTCATTTCGTATGCAGCGCAACACATTATCAGCGTTTTGCCAGCGCCTACTTCATGGTCGCAAATGCCGCCGCCGTTCTGTTTCAGCATCCAAATAGCGTCTTTCTGACTTTGGTAAAGGTCGGCAATTCCTAACCTTTTCAAATCCAAGTTTGGAAACGTTTGATGACTGCCATCGTACTGCGGACGCACGAAACAGTTGAATTTGCGGTTGTACATGTCGGCTAAACGGTTTTTAAATTCGGGTGTTTGCCCATTCAGCCATTCGGAAAAACCATTGCGCATTTCGTCAATTTTGCTGTTTGCCAACTGTATTTTTTCACCGTCGCGCACTTTTATAGTCTTTTCGTTGCCGTCAGGGTCTGTAACTCTTACATTCTTTGTTATATCGGGCGTTGTGTTGTGCAATGCGTGTTTCATCAGCGCAACGCCATCATAAACGCGCAATTCGCCTCTGATGGCGTATTTATCAGAAATATTCAAGTTTCGGTGTTGCGCTTTTACAGAAAATTCATCGCGACTTTTTGAATATTGTACATTTGTTTCAACATCAAACAGATACGATGCGTACTCGGTATAAATTCCCGATGGTATCCACCTCTCGCCGAAATTAAAATCAAGCGCCTCAAATGCTATAGGCGTGGGCGTGGCTTCCTGCAAGGCTTTCAAGGATTTTTCTATTTCGTAAATGTTTGGATTTTCGGGATATCTTTTGAGATAATCCTCTATGTCTTCGGCTTTTTCGATGACGTTGCCGGCAATAAAGCGGTCGGAGGTTTCATAGTTGTTAATCAATGGATTATAATAAATTTTGCCTTGCAAGTCGTGTATTATTTCTTCGGTGGTTTTGTCGGGAATTAGCGACTGCATGTAACGCAAATTGACCTCGCCATGCTTGTTTAACGATGCGAAAAGAGCCTCGATGGGTGTGTCGGCATGGGTTATTTCGTTTGGATTGAACGAAACAGGCTGATTGAAGATGTCGGCTTTAACTAATTGACCGTCAATAGAGCGTTCCAACGATAAAATTTCGTTGCAGCCCGTGTCCATTTTTATAAGTCCAATATTTTTGCGGTCGTTCAAATGTCCGTAATGTTTTACAAATTTATCGTATTGTGTATTAAGTTCTTGGCGGAGTTCGTCGGCTACTTTTCGTTCCGTTGTTTCATAATTGTATAATTTGTGATAGGTATCTCGAAAATTGATGTAGTGTTGTGCCTTAATTCTTTGATGGTTATCAAGTTTTAGGGGCATAAATGTTGCATAATCGCTGTAACGCTCTTTGAGAAAACCGACGTCGCCGTTATGTATTGTTAATGAGCCTTGTTTGTGCCATTCGTACAGTGAGTTTAAATAGGGTTGCGGCTCAAGTGGCGGGTCTTCCTGTTTTTCTGATTTTATTTCCTGTTTTTCTTGCCTTTCTTTTTCCATTTTTTCCCGAATTAAGTCAAATTCAGTAGTTTGTAATTGTTCGCCAATCGCTACACGATGTCCTGCTCTTGACAATCTTAATAAATATGTATCCAAATTGGAAGTGGGGAAACTTGTTATTGGAGTGTCTTTTCTCTTTGTGAGGGTTGTTCCAAGCGTTTCAGCAGCGGGAATAGCGTCTTCGCCCAATACTATGTATTTATCGCCGTCTAACATGAGTAACAGTGCATTAGGATTTTTGGCTTTTAGGCTTTCGTATATGTTTAAAGTGCTATCTTCCTGCGGAGGAATTGACGGCGTGGTATTTGTTGTGGGCGTTGTGTTTTCCTTTTTCGGGGTTATTGGCGTTTGCGAAATTTTAGGTTGTGAAAATAGATTTTGTTGTTGGCGTGGTGGCGGTGGTTTGCGTTTGGTTTTCTTTTTTTGGGTGGTGGCTTGTTTGCGTTCCTGTTCTGTGATGCCAAAAAGGTCGTAGAGGGTTAGTAGGGGCTGTTGTTGGGTTTGCGGGGGCTTTTTTTCTTCGGAGGACTTTGGCGACATTGGGGACGATGAGGACGGTGTGAATAATGATTGAGACGGTTTTGAGGGCTGTGTGATGGCGGGTGTGGGTTGTGTGATGGCGGGGGTAGGCTGTGTGATTTTTGTTGGTGCGGGTTGCTCAACGTTGATTGGGGTTGGTTTTGGCTTTGGTTGCGGTGGTGTGAGTTTTGGTTGTGGTTGCGAAATTTGTTGTTTTTGTGCGTTGTTGTGATACAGGCTTATATTCAGATTTTTGATAAAATCTTCGGGAAGCATGTTTTGTAAACTTCGCGCCATTCCCGCTGTGCCGCCCTCATGTAAAAAAGTAAATCCGGGCTTTCCGTAAAGGTCTTTGTCGGGAAAGCCTTTTGTGTGAACAACGCGGGTGAAATCCTGAAAATAGTTGTTCATGTTTGCACCGTTGGATAGGGTGCGGGTTTTGATAAAGGCTTGTTCATCGGGGGTTAGCGTGGTTTTGAGCGTGTTTTTTTGTAGAATAATCAAGTCGCTGCCCACCTCTGTTCCCGCGTTTTCGGTCATTAGGTTGTTAGGCAGGCGGATAGCGGAAACAAGGTTGGCGTTTTGCATCAGCCAGTTGCGGATTGGCTCATTTGATGGGCTGTTCATAACGCCCTGTGAGGTGATATAAGCCAAAATCCCGCCCTCGCGCAAGGTATCAATGCCTTTCAGAAAAAAATAGTTGTGGATTTGGCGTGTGGCTTGGTTTCTGGCTGGGTCTTTGAATTTTAGAAAAGTAGCGTCAAATACAGACGTGTCGCCGAAAGGAATGTTTGATGCGATTATATCAAATCTTTTGTCGGGACGGTCTTCTATTTCCTCAAAACCGCGTATATTAACCTTATCATCGGGATTTAGGTGTGATAATATTTTGCCTGTAAGCAAATCCTTTTCAAAACAGACGGTTTCAGCGTTTGGAAATGATTTTTTGAAAGCGTCCACAAATGCGCCGTTTCCGGCGGACGGCTCTATGAAACGGTCGGGCGTTACGCCGCTATTATTTAATGTATCTGAAATTGCCTGCACCACTTCGGGCGGCGTGTAAAAGGCTGTAAGTATGGAACTTTTGAGGCTGTTGTAATATTGTTTGTACTCTGTTTCATTTTTGGAGTTTTCGCGAATTAACGTTTGTAAATCAACAACTAACGGAAATAAATTGAGGTCGGATTTAGACCAGTGCGCCCTGTCTTCCTCTTTTTCTGCGGGGTTGAGAATACATTTTATCCCGCCAAAACCGCTGTATTGCTGCAAAATTGCGCGTTCTTCGGCTGTTGCCCTGCGGTTTTCTCTATCCAATGCGAATGCTATGCGTATTGCTGCGGTATTGGTTAATAAATGCGCTCTTTTGTTGTATGCCATGATAGTTTTCAGTTTTCAGTTTTCAGTTTTCAGTTTTTCGTTTCGAGGTATAGGGCGATTGTGCCTGTTAGTTCGGTGTAAAGCAAGTCGTATTCAGGCTCGTATGCGAAGCCGTCGGATAGCGGGTATTGCGCGAAAACTTGTTCGCACTGCGGCAACAGTTCAATGGCAAAATCTATAGCCGTTTCTTCGGGTACGTCGTCCGAAAATTCGTTCCAAAGGATATTTACTATTGTGTCGTGTTTGGAAAAGTGCAAATCTTTGAATAGTACGGCGTTTGCGCGGTCGGCGGCTTCGGTGGGCGTGTCGCCGTTGCGGATTGAACGCTCATAGGCTTCGGTGGCTGCATCGGTGCATGAGATTATGAAACGCTTGTCATTTAGGCGTTTGGGGTGACTTTCCTTGAGAAATTCTATCAGCGACAACCGAAAATATGAAATATCGGGCGCGTGGTCTTTGATTTTTGAGTTCACTGCTTTTGAAATTTAATTGTGAACTGCAAAAATCGGTATAAAATGAGTGGTAGCGGGGGTTGTGGTAGTTGTTGGCTGCTGTTTGGTATGGGTTGGCTGTTTAATGTGCCAAAAAAGTTTTAGTAGCGTAAAAACACAAAAGCCCCTCATTTAGAGAGGCTTAATCTTTAACTTGATTACGTTTCAAAAAGAAAGAGGCTTTATCAAGTATTGCGGTGCAAAAATAATGATTAATTTTGTATCCGCAAAATCTAAATAATAACCTGCAACAACGTTTTTGGGTCTAATTCCATTTTAGAAAACGCAAACCACTTCTTACCCAAATCTTTAAGCGATGCACCAAAGTGATAAACGGTATCGTCAATAAACAGAAAACGGTCGTGCGAGCGGGTAAATACATCAATGGTAACAGGTGGGTACTGTGCGTTGTGTCTTTGCAAATCAAGGCGAAGTTGAGCCGAAATTTGCGCCGTGTATATGGTGACATCTACTCCTGTCTCGCGCTTCGACAAAAGAAGTAAAACGGTTTCATCTATATAGTTGTCAATCAAAATAATAGACTTTTTGGCAGATTTAATCAATTCGGAAACAAAGACATAAGCATCAAAAATCTGACCATCGAAAAAGATGGCTTCTTTCTTTGGCTGGTCGGTTTTTACTAAAAAATCAATCTTGTTTTCGGCTTCGGTTACTCGATGCTCTATTCGTTCAAATCGTTGATTTATAGCATAACCTTTTAGTATGTACCCTTTTAGTACTCTTGTAGCCCACCTGCGAAACGAAGTGCCTTTTTTAGATTTTACCCTGTATCCCACAGAAATAATCACATCAAGATTGTATATTTTTACAGGTTTATCAGAAATTGCAATGTGCAAAAAATGCACATTGCTTTGCTCGTCAAGTTCGCCTTCATTAAAGACATTGTTGATGTGCTTTGTTATCACTGACCTTTCCCTTTCAAAAAGTACAACCATTTGCGCTTGTGTCAACCAAACTGTTTCAAATTCAACCCAAACATCTAAACTAATGTAATCATCAGGTTGATACAGAACTATTTCACCTTTGTTTTCAGGCAGTTGTGGCACTAATGCTAATATATTGTTGTCGTCCATATTGATTTTATTTTAAGCCGCAAAAGTACTAATATTTTCGATAATATACAAACAAAAAGCGTCCGAAATATTTTTTTCCGAACGCTTTTCTACTCATTTTTTGGGCTTTTTATCCTTTTTATCAGGAAAATCAAATACCACACGATAATTATCATCAAATTTCAGAAATGCATCAAACGTTTTGCCGCCCTTGCTTTTGAAACCTTTTATTAACGCCGTTTTACCGTTTGTAAGCAAGTCCGTTATTTGTTTGTCGGACAGTTGTTTTTCGCTGACGGTGCGGAATATAATCAATCCGCAATTTTCGGCTGTGCATTTTGCTACTTTCTGGAAAAGGCGGACCGCGGGGACGTTTGGGACGTTGGCGGCTTTGCATTTGGGGCAGGGAACGGCGTTTTCTTCGGTGATGGCAATTTGCACGTCTAACAATTCGGCTGTTATTTGGCGGGTGTAGGTTTCAATCGCTTTTCGGAACGTTTCGGGCTGCATTTTGCCGTTTTCTATTTGCGTGAGGGCGTTTTCCCATTCGCCTGTGAGGGCGACGTCGGCAATGCGTTTGTTTTTGACGGTTTCGTAAACGGTTAAGCCTTTTTCGGTGGGGATTAGCGACTTCTTTTCGCGTTTTACGTAATCGCGGGTAAAAAGTGTTTCGATGATAGCGGCGCGGGTTGCAGGCGTTCCTATGCCGCTGTCCTTAATCGCCTCTCGCTCGGCTTCGTTTTCGATTTCCTTTCCCGCGCTTTCCATTGAGGCTAATAACGTGGCTTCGGTGTGTAACGGCTTTGGTTTGGTCTGCTTTTGAAGAATTTCGGATTTTAACAATGGAAGTTGTTCGCCTTGTTGAACATCGGGTAAATTGCCCTGTTCATCGTCTTTTCCGTCTTTTTCTTCTTTTTCGCCGAAAATTGCCCTCCACCCTGCCTGTTTGATAACCGAGCCTTTGACCTCAAAAACCGCTTCGGCGCAAGTCAAAGTTATGGCGGTTGCGTCTTTTATGCACTTTTGCGAAAAGGCTTCTAACATGCGTCCTGCTACCATTTCGTAAATGGTTTGTTCTTCGGCGGTTAGGTCTTTGGGCTGGTTTTCAGTGATTAAAAGGGCGTGGTGGTCGGTAACGAGGCTGTCGTTGACGACTTTGGGGACTTTGGGGACGGTGGCGACGTGGGCGGCTACCGTTTTGGCGTGGTTGCCGAAACGAGGGTGTGTTTCGAGGGTTTTTATGAGTTGGGGAACTTCCTCAAAAACGTCTGCGGAAATGTAGCGGCTGCCAGTGCGGGGGTAGGTGTGGTAGGCGATATGCACCGATAAAACCCCCGAATAACTCGTAATCGGGGGCAACCTTTTTTAGAGGTTTATCAATAAACGCCGAGTTTCACAACTGGGTTAATCTTCATAAAATTCTTGTCGTAAAAGAATTTTAAATACAGACAAAAGCGTGAATAAATGCACAAAGACAACATAAATCATGGTTTTCAATCTTTTTCTCCTCGTAATCTTTTCAACTTTTCCATACATTCCCGAAGGGTTTCGCTATCTTTTGGCAAGTCAATTCCTTTGTGACCCAGACCACAACACGTAAAACTTCCGTTTAGATGCTTGATTTCGTTGTCATGCCCATTTCGGTTGCGGTAGATTATGCGCCGCTTGCCTAAATTGTGATTGTCACGCAAATACGCAATAATATTTCTCGCATCTTCCCTGACCAACTTTTCCTCAATACCCGTATCAATGATATAGATATACTCCTCTGTTTCTCGCTCTATGTAAAATACTGCACTCATACTTTTCTTTTTTTTTTGCCTCTTTTTTGGAAAAAAAATAGCGAACCTACGTATCTACCTTCGAGGTCGTGAGATTTACCTAAAACACATATTACATAAGCCCGCACGCCGGGCGTCAATGTATATTCTTGTGTTTTATAAAACATCTCACTGTTTTGAAGGTAAGAATACAACTAAACCGTCATTTTATATATCTAAAAAATCAACTACAATCATTCAAAAATATTAAAAATTAGAAGGCACAAAGGTACTGCTTTTTTTTACAACTCCAAAAAAGAAATTATCTTTCTGAAAATTTACGAAAAACGTAAATAAATATCACGACACGAAGCCAAGCCAAAACAAAATAATCCTTGCTACCACGTAGCGTAGCAGCCGCAGAAAATTTTCTTGCTTGCGACACGGTCGCAAACGCCATTTTGAAAAATTTCTTGTTTGCGACGCGGTCGCAAACGCCATCTTGGAAAATTTCTTGCTTGCGACGCGGTCGCAAACACCATTTTGGAAAAATTCTTATTTGCGACGCGGTCGCAAACGCCATTTTGGAAAAATTCTTATTTGCGACGTGGTCGCAAACGCTATTTTGAAAAATTTCTTATTTGCGACGCGGTCGCAAACGTCATTTTGGAAAAATTCTTGTTTGCGACACGGTCGCAAGGGCAATATTTTTTTGTTTTGGCTATGTAAGAATATTTTTTTACCTTTGCGGCGTTTAAATTTATATCAAATAATCGAAAATATTATGTCAAATATAGTAAAATTTAGGTTTTCGGGGCTGTGGAACAGCGAATATCCGTTAGTTGTCAATCGTCTTATAGACACGGTTGAACGCCACAATCCACACACGTTGAATTTGGGCGTTAGTTTTGACCGCTTGGCTGCATTTCGCGTCAATCTGTCGAATATCGAAGTACAGGAACGCGCAGACCGCGAGAGCGCACAGTTGAGCGAGTTAGACCAGCAACGCGACACGCTCTACAACGTGATTTACTCTACGGCTAAAAACTTTCAGCGCACACCCGTAGCCGAAATCAGCAACCATGCACACCGTTTGGTTACTTTGTTCAAAAAGCACGGAACAACGATGTCGTCTTCCAACTATACGGCTCAAACGAAACGTCTTTATGATATGCTGGCAGACGCCAACGCACAATCCGAAATTATGGCGTCGCTCGAGGCGTTGTCTTTGAAGCCGCTGTTTGAGCGTATGAGCGAAATAAATCGCGAGTTCGATGCGCTTTTCATGCAACGCAAGGAACGCAGAGGCGAAACAGAACGAGTGGACACACGCGCCATTCGCAACGAGTGTGACAAAGCAATTACGCTTTTGTGGAACGCAATAGAATTTAACATTGCAGAGCGCGGCGCAGAAGCCTACACGCCGTTAGTAAACGCTATCAATGCGCTGACTTCGTACTATAAACAGCAACTTGCTGCACGTGCATCGCGCCGCAAGTCTAAACAAGCGGTGGAAAAGGAGGGGGAAATTGTGCCGTATGAGGTTGTGATATAACATTCCCATTCAACACCTTATCAAACAAGCCCCTGCCGAGTACCCGCCGCCGAAAACTGAAATACACACCGTATCGTCTTTTTTGAATTTTTCGGTATTTTGCGCATATACCAAAAGTGCGCTTACCGAGCCTGTGTTGCCTAATTCGGTAATGTTGCTCAACGATTTTTCTTCGGGTATGCCCAAGTTTTTTACAACGTTTTTCAGTATTCTCATGTTTGCCTGATGACCTATAAACCACGTCAGGTCGGATAGCGAAATGCCGTTTCTTTCGGTTATTTCTCTTGCTTTTTGCGCAATGTAGGTACAAGCATGAATATATACGTCTTTTCCGTAAGGCATTAGAAGTCCGCCTTTTTGGGGGTTGAGGAATACGCCTTTGGGACCATAGCCAACGTGTCCAAGTCCTTGCGTATCAATGTCTATTATTTGGGCTTCGTTGTTGGAAAAACGGTCTTTTGAGAAAAAGACGGCTACGGCAGCATCGCCCCACAAATGTCCTGATTTTTGGTCGGTTTCGTTGTTGTAGGTAGTGTTGCGGTCGGCGGAAATTAGTAGCGCCTTTGTTGCCTTTCCTGTGGCAAAAAACGATTGGATTATTTCCATTGAGTTGATTGCTGAACTACACGCAGAAGATAAAGAAAATGCTTTTGCTTTTTCTATCTTAAACTCCCGCTGTATCACGTGCGCCGTCGTACCTACGGTGTCCGATGGGGTATAGGAGGCAAAAATAATCAAATCAACATCGCGGATATTATATGGAAGTCCCGCAATGGCGCGGCTAACGGCTTTTATGCACATGGCGTTCATCGTTTCGGCTTCGGTGGCTTTTGAGCGCGTTAAAATGCCTGTCCGCTGGTAAATCCAATCGGCTGTTAATCCGTTTACTTCCAAAAAATAATCGTTGGAAATTCTGGTTTCGGGAATGAAGTATCCCACTGAATTTATGAACATTGGCTATCTATTTAATTTAATTTAATTTAATTTAATTTAATTTAATTTAACATATCATTCGATTTTATTTCTTTCAGGTCGTCCTTTTGCTCTTTGAAAGCGTTTGTAAGCGCCTCTCTGACTTTGTCTTCGTCTTCTACTTTTGATAGAACGGTTATTTGGTCCCAGCCGAGTAACATTGTGTCGCCAAAAGGCGAAATTACTTGCCAAATATCGTTTTCTTCGTTGTTGATATAGTTCTTTTCGTTAATCTTAAAAACTCTTTTCATCGCGTTTTCAAACCGTTTTTTAATTGCTTCGCCGTATTTTTCGCTACGCTTTTTCAGTCGTTTTATTACTTTTTGCGCTCTTTTTGACAGTCCTGTCGCTTTTTGCCTGCGGGTTATCATCAATAAATGTACATCTTCGGGCAAATTGAGTTCTTTGATTTTCATTCCCTTGCAACCTTCGGGACCGGGCAAATCAACAGTATAAACGTCAATTTTTTGTCCTGCTTCCATGTCGTTTTTGGTAAAAAATTCAAGACTGTAAGGCGGCTCGGGACGAGATACCGTAGAAAGTTTCAAAAGTTTTGCTACTTTGCCCAGCGATGAGCCTTGCAGGAGTAAAGAAAGCAATACCGCAAAAAACACGAGATTAAAAATATCCATTCCGCCCTCAAGTCCGTAAGCCATTGGATATGTGGCAAGCGTAATCGGCACTGCGCCACGAAGACCCGACCATGATATAAAAAACCTTTCCTTTAACGGAATTTTCATTCCGATTGTTCCAAGAAAAACGGCGGCAGGACGTGCAACAAAAGAGAGAAAAACAAAAAGCAAAATTCCTTTCAGAAAAAAATTGCTTTCAAACCACGTATGAGGCGACACTAACACCCCCAAAAGCACAAAAAGCAAAACATTGGCGATGGTGGAAACGGCTGACGAAAAATTATAAACACCCTGTTTGTGTACAAAGTGCATGTTGCCCATTACAACGCCTGCGGTGAAAACTGCCAACATGCCGCTTGCATTAAGCGTTTCCGAAAAACCGTATGCGAATAGCGCAGTACAAAGCAGAATTATGTAATAATATCCGTTTTCCTGCGGAATGAGTTTATTTATAAGCCTTACCGCAAGTTTTGCTATGGCAAAACCAAAAACAGGACCGGCAATGAATTTCCACAAAAACTGTCCGACAAACAATGAAACACTCATGTCGGCGCCCAGAGCCAACGTTTTTACTACAATCAACGTTAATAAAATAGCCATCGGGTCGTTAGCCGCACTTTCTATTTCTATGGTTGATGACAATTTTCGATTAAGAGGTTGTTTTCTCAAAATGGAAAATATCGCCGCAGCATCGGTTGAGGATATGATAACCGACAGCATGACAGATAGATGTATATCCCAGCCCAAAACGAAATAGAGGCATATAAAAGTAAAAACAGCGGTCAATACAACTCCCCACGTAGCCAACCCGATTGCCGGCAGCGCTACCAACTTAAAGTTTTCTTTTTTTGTGCAAAAACCGCCGTGAAACAAAACGAATACCAACGCCAGATTAGCAATTTGATTTGCCAAAACCATATCGTTGAATTTCCAGAATTTAAGCCCATCGCCACCGAATAATATTCCTGCTAAAAGGGCAACCAAAATCACAGGAACGCTCTTTTTATCAAAGTGAACAGCGAATATCACAACCGTCAAAAGAATTAAAGGGATTGCCAAATATATGATATTGGCTGATATACTGTCTATTAATATATTTCTTGAAAAATCCATATTCTATATTTTTTACAATGCATTATTTTTTCGCAACCCCTCACATCGTAAGCCACCCCTTAAACTCCGAAACACGATTTTTGTTGATAATAATCTTTTCGGGAACTTCAACCGTCAGATTTACCGAAAGTTTTCTGCCAAACCACAGCGACATATCTTTAATAGCCTTGCGAGCGATGATATATTGACGATTGGCGCGAAAAAAATTTTCAGCGTCAAGTTGATTGTACAACGTATCAAGCGAGGCGTCTAAATGTTTTTTATTACCGTCGAAGGTATGAATACTCGTTATTCTGTTTTCGGAATATATGAACGCTATTTTGCTGATTGACAAAGGTATCAGTTTGTCGTTATGCGGTATCAGAAAGTTTGATTTACTACGCGCTTTGCTCGCTTTCATAGACGCCACAAGGTCGGAAATCAAATCGGGGTCAATTTGCCGTTTTGACGTAAACTCACGGAATTTCGCCAACGCCCGCTCAAGCGTTTTGCGTTCTATGGGCTTCAGAAGATAGTCTATACTCTTTACCTCGAAGGCTTTAAGCGCATATTCATCGTAGGCGGTGGTAAAAATGACCGGACACGAAACGTCAGTCCGTTCAAATATCGAAAAACTTGTGCCATCGGCAAGGTGAATGTCAAAAAAAGCCAAATCGGGAGGCGGATTGAGCGAAAACCATTCTACGCTTTCTTCAACGCTTTCCAATATTGCAAGTACCTCTATCGAAGGGTCAACTTCCTGCAATAACTCTTGCAGGCTCTGTGCCGTAAGATACTCATCTTCAATTATTACTGTCTTCATATTATCTAAATTTTACAGAATTACATAATTTTTACAAAATTAACATATTTTTCAATTAACTTTCAATTTTCAATTTTTTATTGCTAACGACTAACGACTACCGACTAATGACTAACTGCTATCAAAGGTATTTCCACGCTAAAAATTTCGTTTGTTTCGGAAATATTTATTTCTTTGTCATACAGCATCATGTATCGTTCCGCCATGTTTTCAAGTCCGATGCCTTCGCCCGTAGTGTCTTCGATTTTGGGCTGTATTTTGTTCCACACTCTAACCGTATAGTTATCAGTGGTTTCTATGTTTATTGTCAACGGATTGCTATTGCGTATCGTATTGTGTTTTATCGCGTTTTCGACAAGCATTTGCAGGCTCAACGGGATAATTTGACACGAGCCGTACTTTTGGCGGTCAATGCGGTATTCAACAATAAGGTTTTCGTGGTAGCGTATTTTCATCAGGTTGCAAAACGCTTCGATGCAAAGCAATTCATCGTCTAATGTTGCGGTTTCGCGGTTTTGAATGGAGTAGCGAAACACAGACGAAAGTTGATATACAAATTCTTTTGCCTTCGCTGCGTCCTTCCCGATAAGTACGATAAGCGTATTTAGCGAATTAAACAAAAAGTGCGGATTTATCTGACTTTTCAACGTTTCGTAACGCGCCCGCATGTTCTCTACCAAAAGTTTCTCATTTTCCACGATGGTTTTTTCACGCTCGCCTATAATGTACATGAGCGAAGAAATCAAATTAGTCATCGCCGAAATGATGATTGCATAGGCAAAAACAAAAAACACATTAGGGGTTTCGTGAAATCTAAAATTTGCATAGCCAAATAAGACTGTAAGTATTGCCACGAAAACAAATACTATCAATATTGACCCGACTGTTAATGTCCATATTTTCCGCCTTTTATGGCAATTTTTGTTGAAAACTGAAAACTGAAAATTGAACAAGGCAAAAAACAGAACGGCATTTACTAAAAACTGTCTTCCTGTTTCAGAAAACATATCCGTTAATGATATTTTCATCTCAATCTTTGAACTGATAGCGCCTGTATATGCCAAAAAGACTATCAAACACCAGAATAAACTGAACAATACAGACAATATTAAGGCGTTTTTCCAATTTAATGATATTTTAGAGGTTAACATGATTTATTATTTTTATTATTTTTTCATCAATTTTGTCGACAGTGTCGACAAAATATTTCAATTATTTTCTGTCTTTTTTTCACAAACCACAATATATTCCCAAAGCATTGTATTTACTGTTTTTCCAGCCTCGTTAGTTGGCGAATTGCGACTTGGCATTGATTTGTTGCTTAGGCACGAAAATTTTACAACTTCTCAAATTTTTTGCAAAGTAAAGCTTTTCTTTTCAGAAAACCAAAAAAGAAAAATAAGAAAAAAATATTTGTTTGATTTTCAGGTGATTATATTTTTCTCATATAGAAAGAGCAGAAATAACAAAAAAAATCTAGATCTGTCTATATAATTTCCCCCCCCAACCCACTATCTTTGCAAAAAATTTTAAGCCCATGTCTTGCAAAAATTTTTTGATTTTGCATTTATTTTTGGAAATAATTTGTACTTTTGTGCCGATTTTTTTAACGATTTTTAAATGTAATAAAAAGATTTTTAGGATAAAGCGTTTGTTTTTTGCTTAAATGTGTGTCAAAAATCGCCAATTTATTGTACAGTCACATTTATAGTAGAGTTTAAATGTTCTTGGTAGGGCATGGGCTTTTTTATTGTGACTGTGGGTGTTTGGCGATACCTTGGACACGGAAAGTAAGAAAGTTTTGTGCTTTTTTATAGTAGTTAAATAATTAAAAATAAGAATATTAAGAAAATAATAGAATTAAAAAATAATATATTATGGTAACACAAAATGAAACATCGCATAATCAGCAGGAGATGACTGATTTAGTGAACAATATTTGCGAAGGATTGCGACCGATGGTTACAGAAATCCTAAAGAAGACGTTTGATGCAAACGCAGAACATGCACCGCCAGTGCCGACAGAGGAAGACAAAACTCCGCTTATATCGGCTGAAGTTGCAGAAATACCTGAAATTGCTGCAAACGTGAAAAAGATACTTGAGCAGGTGCAAGATTTTACCTACAAAGAAAAAATCAACAAGCAGCTGCACGAGGAATTGCAAAAATACAAGACAGGACTGCGAAAAGAAATGATTTCGCCGTTGTTAAAATTCATCATACGCGAGTATGACCGTGCGGCGCAGCAGTACGACTATTACCGCCGTAAAAGCGACAACGAGCCACAGAGCGAACTCTTTGTTAAACTATTGAAAGAGTTTAATATCATTTCGTTAAGTCTGTTAGATTTGTTGAACGACTACGGAATAACGCCATTTGAAGTAGAAGAAGGCGCAGATTATTCATCTACCGAGCATAAAATCGTTAAAGTAGTTGAAACAGACACAGAGGCATTAGACCGCAAAGTAGCCGATTATCACCTTTGCGGGTTCAGAGACGTAGAAACAGGACGGCTATTGAGACAAGCCGAAATAAATATTTATAAATTTTCAAAATAATTAATAATTAAATACATGGACGATAGTAGATTAGTATTTGGAATAGACCTTGGAACGACCTATTCGTGCGTGGCGCAAGTGGACGCATTTGACCAAGCGGTTGTTCTGAAAAATTTTGAAGGCAGAAACACAACGCCTTCGGTAGTGTACTTCGGCACTGACAACAATGTAGTTGTGGGAGACGAAGCAAAAGACCTTATGAAAATGGAGCCAGAGCGGACAGTAAGTTTGGTAAAGCGAAGCATCAGCACCGATGCCGACTACAACAAACCCACAAAGTTCCCAAACGGGCTTGACCCGACCGAAATTTCGGCATACATTTTAAGGAAAATTGTAAACGACGCCAACGATGCGGGACATTATCCCGAACCGATTAAGGACGTGGTAATTACCTGTCCTGCATATTTCGGAACAAAAGAGCGGCTTCGCACAAAGCAGGCAGGTGAAATTGCGGGACTGAACGTCCTATCAATTATCAACGAGCCTACCGCAGCAGCAATCGCTTATGGAATGAAAGTTGCAGACGAAAAAATAATTATGGTTTACGACCTTGGCGGCGGAACGTTTGACGTTACCATTATTCGCGTCAAAGGTGGCACAATTACCGTTATCGCTACCGGCGGAGACCACCATTTAGGCGGCACAGACTGGGACGCTGCGTTGGCTGAATATTTGTTGAGCCAATATAATAAGGAAAACGGCACAGCCTACACAATGGAAAGCGACCCAAAATTGAAAAACACGTTATTGCTGACAGCAGAAGAACGCAAAAAATCTTTAAGTGCCAAACCCACTGTCAATGCAGTAGTTACCTTTGAGGGAAACTCATCGCGCATAGAACTCTCCCGTGAAATTTTCGACCAACTGACAGAATTTCGTTTAGACGAAACCATCGAAAAAACGCGTGAAGTAATAGAAATAGCCAAAGAAAAGGGATTTTCGAGGATTGACGAGGTATTGTTGGTAGGCGGCTCGTCGCGGATGCCGCAAATAAAGGCGCGAGTGGACAAAGAGTTCGACTGCAACGCTAAACTAACCGACCCTGACGAGTGCGTAGCAAAGGGTGCTGCAATTTTCGCAATGAACGAAGCGTATGCCATTGCATTAGAGGAATATGCAGACGGAACGCGCGACGAAAAACCGCAAAATATTGGAATGGCAAATCGTACACGTATTCTGAACGTTACCAGCAAAACCTACGGAATGGGCTGTAAAGACACAAGCAATAATAACA
>Ga0099364_10005075_pt1 | contig 19676 bp, 20 predicted proteins | sample TergutTh196P3_FD_73070 | JGI IMG/M metagenome (GOLD analysis project Ga0099364, IMG submission 73070) | Microcerotermes parvus P3 segment gut microbial communities from Pointe-Noire, Republic of the Congo - Th196 P3 | ecosystem: Host-associated > Arthropoda: Insects > Digestive system > Gut ... | reverse complement strand
AACAATCATTACTTGCAAACGTTCTGTTATTCTCGAAACATTTGCTTTTGATAAATTTGTTTCATATTTCGTTTCTTTTGAACCTGAATTATTACACCCCATACAAAAAATAAATAAAAGTATTTTTATAAAAATCCTCATGCCATTTGTCCTTGTTTACAGTTCGAAACAGACTGCGAAGCGGCTATGCGGGGTCATATATTACAATCCTGAGGATTTCTAATTTGATATTCTAAATAACTTTCTATTAATAGTTTGCCTTGTGATTCTACTGATGAATCAGAATAAGGAATAAACTTATTATTTTTAACTTTAAAACAGATCATGCGACTATAAAGCACATTAATTTTGCTATTCATAATAATCGCTATGACTTTTATAGCCACGCCATCACAATCTTTACCATATAGGCTAAATATTTGCGGATCATCGGTATAATAATAAAAAGACTCATTTTTATAAAATTTGTCAGTAAGCATATATTGTTTTAAAGCTTTTATTGCAGTCATTTTATCATAATCAAACTCATGTATTGGCAAATTATATTTTATATCATCGATAAATGGTACATCGTCTCTTTCAGACAAATATCCTTTATGCACATAACCAACAGTATCTTTATACTTGATCTTCACATACCCCTCTATGCTCTTATTATCAATGATTTCAACTTTACTTTTAAATGGTATATGCATTATGGGATTGACAAGATTCTCTATTGAATTATCAAGATGCATCGGAAGACCTGTCAACGCTACTGTAGTTCTGTGTATTTTTTTCCCGGAATTATTTGAGCATAATACCACACCGCCTATTATGAGGATAAATAATAACATTGTAATTCTTTTCATTTTAGTCTCTTTCTCCTTAAATGTTTTTAAGCAGAATAAATAATATATTTATCTTAGCTCAACCACAATCTTGAGGATTTCTAATTTGATATTCCAATCTTTTTTCTATTAATATTTCACTCTGTGTTTCTACTGGGAAACTAGCATAAAAAATAAATTCATTATTCTTAATTTCAAAACAGAGCATGCGGCTATCAAATCTAACAATCTTACTATTCATAATAACTGCTACTATTTTTATCTCCATATCATTACAATCTTTACCGTATAGGCTGAACATTTGCGGATTTTCTGTATAAAAATAAGAAATATCTTTATAAAAATAGTCACTACTATACATATATTTTTTTACATCTTTCATTAAACTCATTTTATCATAATCAAACTCGTGTATCGACAAATTATATTTTATATCATCTATAAACGGCATATCATCTTTTTCAGATAAATAGCTTTCATGGGCATAACCAATAATATCTTTATATTTGATTTTTACACGATTATTAATGCTCTTGTTATCAATAACTTCAACTTTACTTTTAAATGGTATAGCCATTATAACGTTATCACGAAAAGTGTTCTTTGGCTCTGGGTGCATTCCAAGACTTGGTACACCTATAGCTGTTTTATATATTTTTTTTTCAGCTTCATTTTTTGAGCAACATAGCAGCAATAATAACAAACTCAAGACTATCTTAATTATTCCAGTTGTCTTATTTTTTAGCATAAACGGCACCTCGTTATTTTTTTTCAAAAGCAAACAATATATTACGGTAATCTTTAAAAATTATCCTCTCTTATTATCAGTATTCTTGCTTAATCTTTAGGTTCAAAATCAGCAGCATCTGGCTTCTTTTTTATAACTGTGGCAACAGCAACATATATTCTCATTACCGCAATACATTTTTTATGAAGAACAATTCCTGGGTAAGGCAAACTTTATGTACATTGTTTGAATCGAGAAAAATTAAAAATCCGTGTAAATCCGCGTAATCCGTGGACAAAAATAGTCCTGTTTTATGTACGGTTTGTTTTTAAGGTATGGTTTTCAAATCAGGATAAAACTTAATACTTTTAATCATGGCATTTAATTCATTATGAAGTGTGCCCCGTATTGTGGACATATTTTTCTACGATTTGTAAGGCATCATGGCGGCCTTTGCCACCCGAAAGTTCGCGCCAGACTGTCGCGCGGCAAAGGGCGTGAGGGGGGATTAGTCAAAATCCCCTGCCAGACAGGATGTCTCAATGCCGACGTGCGACAGGACGTCGCAAAAAGCGTCGGCCTTGACAATCCCCCGGAGTCTTCAATCGGCAGACAGCCTTACGCGCGTATTCTCCCCGCGCAAAGCCCGGCACAGCGCGCCGTGTTTCACACGGACTGCGGGTGACGCGCGTAGTGGTGTCCGCTGCTACCGCAGCGGACGATTTGGGGCTGTTGGAGTGTGCAAAAAACTTAAAATATGTGTCCAATTCTTGGGGTTTCTTATTTTCCACGTGTCCATTTTATGGGGTACAGTTCACAGTTCAAATTTCATATAAATCACATAAATCACAGTTCAGACGATTGCACAGAATATCCCCTAAAACAGCTAACGCCTTTTTTCGTTTCAGCCGATTATTATATAAGCATAGGAGGAAATTATGCTGCGTGGAATTTTTACCGGCGCAAGCGGAATGCTTGCCCAACAACACAGGCTTGATACTATTTCAAACAATCTGGCAAATGTAGACAAAACGGCCTACAAAAAAGATCAGATGGTTTTTAAGGCTTTTCCCGACATGATCATACGCAGAATAAACGAAAGCGGGCTTGGTATAATTCCTCTCGGTTCTTACGATACCATGCCATTTGTAGGCAAACTCGGCACCGGCGTAGAGGTAAACGAAGTCTATACTCAATTTATTCAGGGTTCTTTGCAGCGTACCGAAAACAGTTTTGATTTTGCGCTTGAAGGGCATGGCTTTTTTACCGTTCTTACGGAGCGCGGAGAACGTTTTACCCGCGACGGCTCTTTTACAATAAACCAAGACGGCATTTTGATGACTCATAACGGTGAACCTGTCTTGGGAGAAAATGGAATTATACGCATACAGACCAATAACTTTATAATAAACGAACAGGGCGAGATAATAGCGAATGTCCGCCTTTCGCTTGACCCGCACGATATGGTAAACCTCGACAACAACGAATGGGAACAACCGCAAGTAATAGACAAACTTAAAATAGTCGATTTTGAAAACCGCAGAGAAATAAAAAAATACGGCGATTCTAAATATGTGGACACCGAATTTTCGGGGCCGCCCTTAGAGGCCGTAAATTTCAAGGTAAAACAAGGTTTTCTTGAAAAATCCAACGTAAACGTAGTGCGTGAAATAGTCGACATGATAGAAGTACAACGCGGTTACGAAGCAAACGAAAAAACCATCCAGACCTCTGACCAGACCCTCGGCAGGCTTATAAACGATGTAGGCAGATAATAAAAAATAAAAATGATTGACATATGTTCGCAGGGTTAAGCTAAAGTACTGCCTATCACTTCAAAGGAGTTTTTAATATGAGTTCTAATCCTGTTGTAACAATAGAAATGGAAGATGGAGGGATTATCACGGCTGAATTGTATCCCGATATAGCCCCCAATACAGTGAACAATTTCATAAGCCTCATAAGCAAAGGACACTATGATGGACTTATTTTTCACAGGGTGATTCCAGGCTTCATGATTCAAGGCGGATGTCCAGATGGAGCCGGCACCGGCGGTCCCGGTTACACCATAAGAGGCGAGTTTTCTCTTACCGGATTTTCCAATCAGCTTGCGCATGACAGAGGAGTCTTGTCTATGGCGCGTACGCAGGATCCTAATTCGGCCGGTTCACAATTTTTTATCATGGTGGCAAAATCCGAACATCTTGACGGTATGTATGCTTCTTTTGGAAAGGTCACTGCCGGAATGGACGTTGTAGATAAGATAGTAAATATGCCAAGGAATCCTATGGACAAACCCAAGGAAGATCAGCGCATGAAAAAAGTAAGCGTTGAAACTAACGGGTTGGAGTATCCGGAGCCTCAAAAGGTCTGATATTTGCAGACAGCCCCTTACTACGCTGAGGGTGTACAATCAGCGTAGTAAGGGGCTGTCTGACATAATCGGCTTACGCGTAATATTGACAATAGCATTGAATCTATTCTCCTGTAAGCCAAAGATAATTACAGCGGTTTTTAACAACCGTTCTGAAATTGAGTTATGAGTCGAAAAAATTACCGGACATCTTTCAAACCTATACCAAGAATTATTTTTTTACCTTCAATAACTGCATAAGAGAACGATACATTTTTACCTTTTTGCAACTTCTTTTTCAGAGATTCAACTTCAGTATGAGAAAAAGCCATGTTATTGGGTTTATAACGGTCAGAAAATTTATATGATGTACCTTTTAAATCTTTTTTATCTCTTATAACGATGGACATATTTCTCCAATCAATTGATGTTATACTGCCATCCAAATCAATTATGTTATTCTCTGCATATTTTTCAAATTTTCTCTTGTTACAATTGAATCTATAATGAGATATGACGCCGACATCCGGCTGGTCTGTCTTACCAGCGTAATTTCTTTCATTACATGCAACTTCCGTATCCCCGCATGAACCAACCGTATAATAAGAATACTCTTCATTACAAATGCCGCTAAATTCAGGAATCTTTGTAAACCTGTTTTTCGATCCAAGGAAAAAATCTACATTCATGTTTGAACAGCAACTGGAATCAACAAGCAAATCAGGATATCTATCATCATCCAAATGAAAAAGAATTATATTCCTCCCATTTTCAAAATATGCTTCAAAAAACTTTTTCTGTTTTACGTCATATTTCCATACGACATCGCCGTTAGACGGCTCCATGTCAATTACAGAAGATGTTGGAATTCTCAGGATAATATAATTATCTATAATAGTTTTAATAGATACTTCGCTGTCCTTGAAATCGGTATATGCCTCATACTTTGAAAAATGTTCATGCTTCCTGTATTTGTCCCTGTAAAAATCAGCAACAGGTTTAATAATCGTATCCGGTTTGAAATCACAGAGAAATCCGCTGAAAACCCACCCTGTCTGGTCGCCAAATTTTGCATTAACCCATCTGCCATAACTTCCATCTAAAAATATTTCATCGCCCTCTGATTTTTCTACGGTAACCATTTCGCCAAATGGGATCCCGGATATAATTTTTGATGATTTACCGGGATCCGAACGAAGATTCAAACCGGATTTTGCTGCGACATATTTTTCTTTTGGTCCGGTTTTTTTTTCGCGAGTTGAATTAAACAAAACCAAAAATAAGATTAAACCGATTACTACAATTGCAGTTGCACTGCTGATTAAGATTATTTTTTTACTCATAGCCTACCTTACTTAACTAATTAGATTTTTATGACCACCCTTATCGTTTGATACAAGCGCTTCGCGTCACCCTTCCCGGATTGCCGCCCACCATGCCTCATTCGTGGCTAAAGGTCGGCGTTCAAAATGATGCGCCGTGTATTTGTTCAAATTCCCTGATATTATTTGCAACCAAATTCATATTCAATAATTTTACGTTAGTCTCCATATACATACCAGATACTCTTATATTAGACAGTTTCTATCTTTCAAATCTTTTTTTCTGTTTTTTTAATTGTTTTTAAATATTATTTGTTTTCTTTATTTTATAATATATACACTTTCCTCCTTAGCCGGAATGTTTCGACTTTACTTACCTGTAGGCAGACAGGAAGCCGAAACATTCCGGTTAAAAAAATGCTGGACAATTTAGCGTCTAATTACACACTTGCCTCTTGCTTATTATTTATAAGCATATGGATTTGCGTAATACAATGATATAATAAGGAGATTAGCTATGTTAGAAATCAGCAAAGATATTACTTTTGCCAACCTCATTCGCGAGTATCCTCAAAGCGCTCCGCTTCTTGGAAAATACGGTCTGCATTGCGTAGGCTGCCATATAGGCGCTTTTGAGACTCTTGAGCAGGGAATGAAAGCCCACGGTCTTGACGATAACGCTATTGAGACTCTCATACAAGAACTTAAAAAATTGGCAAACTAATAAATTCCTGCAAGCTGTCCAAAAAGCAGCAGAAGATGTCATTCAATTTTGTTGCTTTTTAGACAGCGCCTTTTCTTTACCGCTGACAAATACTACAGTTGAGAATCCTTGCACATGGTAGCGGCTGCCTTGCCATATCTCTCTTTTGCCGAGTTCGCGTATATCCAAGGGCTCTTCCAAAAATGTATCAATAACCAATTCCCACAGGTACCCCGAAGGCGATGGCGGAACTATGCAGTCCATACCCTTACGGTTTGCATTAAATATTATACACATATCATCATCGCGCTCTTTTTCATATTCGCCGTTAAGCAATGCAACTATAAGTTTTTCTTTGTCCCAGTCAGGATAATCCCCTTGGGCGTCATACCAGCTTATATCAGGGGCAGAATAGCCCTCCATTATATCGCCGTGAAAAAACCTGTTTCCACTCAGCATCGGGTGCGCCTTTCTGAAAGCAATCATCTCTTTGGTAAAACGAAACATCCCTCTGTTTTTTTCAAGAAGCCTCCAGTCAATCCATGAAAGCTCATTGTCCTGACAGTAGGTATTGTTATTTCCTTTTTTTGTGCGCAAAAACTCATCCCCCGATGTAATCATCGGTACGCCTTGCGATAAAAAGAGCGTTGCCATAAAGTTCTTTGCCTGCCTGAGTCTCAGAGCATTTATCTCCGGCGAATCGGTCGGGCCCTCTGCCCCATAGTTGCAGCTTATATTATAATTTTCACCGTCCTTGTTATTTTCGCCGTTTGCCGTATTGTGTTTCTCATTATAGCTTACAAGGTCATTCAATGTAAAACCGTCGTGACAGGTAACAAAGTTTATACTGCGGCACGGGCCGTTTTCCGAACCTGCGTAAAGATCAACGCTGCCGCATAGTCTTGTGGCCAAATGACCGGCACAACCCTTATCACCACGCCAAAATCGCCTTATATCGTCCCTGTAGCGCCCATTCCATTCTTTCCAACGTCCCGGAAAATCGCCGACCTTATAAGCGCCGGCTGCATCCCAAGCTTCGGCAATTATTTTCACATGGCGCAAAATGGGATCCTGCTCTATATGTTCAATTATGGGCGCGTTCTCTAATATGCGTCCCTCCTGATCGCGTCCAAGAATGGCTGCCAGATCAAAGCGAAAACCGTCCACGCCTATTTCTATGGCCCAATACCTGAGACAATCCATTATAAACTAACGAACAAAGGGATGGTTGCAGTTAAACGTATTGCCGCAGCCGGAATAATTTTTGTAAAACTGTTTTTCCTCATCAAGCATATAATATATGGAATTATCGATCCCTTTGAAACTCAGCGTAGGGCCTTGATGATCGCCTTCGCCTGTATGATTAAATACAACATCAAGAATTACCTCTATATCGGCAGCGTGCATGGCTTTGACCAATTCGATAAACTCTTTCAACTGCGACCCCTTATTCACGGCATACGAGGACTTGGGCGCAAAAAAGGCGATGGTGTTGTAACCCCAATAGTTTTTGAGCTGCTCTCCCGTTTCGGGATTTTTAAAAATGTTGTCGAACTCGTCAAATTCCTGAATCGGCAAAAGTTCAACAGCGGTTACGCCAAGTTCTTTGAGGTACGGTATTTTTTCAATAAGCCCGCTGTATGTTCCGGGATGCCTTACCCCAGATGATTCATGGAACGTAAACCCCTTGACATGCAGTTCATAAATGACGCTTTTTTCAAGAGGATGGTTAAGGTGTCTGTTTACAGGTTCGACACGGTTCATTACGATACTTTTGGGCACATAGGGGGCGCTGTCAATTTCTGAAAAAGCAAATATATTATGCTGGGGGGGGCGCGTCATCGACAAGTCCCATTTCTCATCGGTTATGCAGCGCGCATAGGGGTCAAGCAACAGCTTGTTTTTATTGAAGCGGTGCCCCTTGTCGGGGTCAAACAGGCCGTCCATCCTGTAACCGTAACGGGTTCCTTCTTTTAGGCCTTCAACCCATATATGCCATATATCTCCGGTTTTGTTGTATACAGGATCAAGCGGTACTTCGTATGAGGAATTGTTTTCAAATATTACAAGGGTTACGGATTTGGCATGCCTGCTGAATATGACGAACTCTACCCCGCCATTAGAGAGGTTTGCTCCGAATGAAGAGGGGAAACCAGGCGTTGTGTTTCTTTTTAAAATCACCGGCTATTTTTTCGGCGGATCAATATCCACAAATACTATCAGGTTTAAAACAACAATACCGTTTTTAGGGTCATTGGAATAGACATAAACTGGTCTGACAAGTTTTTTAGCGGCATTTCCGGTATCGAGGGTCACCTGAAGTTCCCCTGAGGCGCCGGGCTGTATCGATTTGTCCGATGCAAGCGTCCCGGTACATGCGCAGCCGGCTATAATATCGCTTATGTGTAAAACAGCGTCTCCCGTATTCTTAAATTTGAATACATGCTTAACAGTAGTCTGCTTTGCAACGCGGCCAAAATCAACGCTGTTTTCCTGAAACTCAATTCGAGGAGCGCCGGCGCCAAAAGCGTACACAGTTATAAAAAGAGCTATTAATATAAGTATTTTTTTCAAAAGAAACCGCCTTATTTTATATAAGTATCATTTAACATCATCTGTCTCAAACGTCAAGACGATATTTGCTAAAAATGCCGCTCTACAGATAATTTTTTAAGGGTTCTCTGTAAGTATTCCGACCATTAATAATGTTAATAACACTCCTATTAACTTACCAGGTTAGGCTTTTGTCGGATATTCCGCAAAAGCCTTTTTTTTATGATGCCATTATCGCCTTGAGTTTTTTTACTTCGCTGCTTTTAAGTTCCCGTACTTCCCCTTTGGCGGTTCCCTTAATGGAAAGCGGACCATAGGAAGTACGGCGCAGTTTCAATACGGTATAATTAAAATTTTTAAATGTATAGCGTATTTGGCGTTTTTTACCTTCATTTATTTTTATGCTGACATGATTAGCCGAAAATGGGTGGGTTTCTATTTTTGATTTTCCCGTTTTAAGCATCAATTGGTGAATGAATACGCCGGCCTCAATCTTTTTTTTGTCGTACGGATCAAGCGGGCGGTCAAGTTCGGCCAAATATTCTTTTTCCACATTATTTTTTGGGCTGGATAAATAGTTGGCAAGCGTTCCGTCATTCGTAAGCAATAAAAGCCCCTCGGTGTCTTTGTCAAGCCGGCCGACAGAAAATATACCGGCGCGCTTGTATTTCTCAGGTATCAAATCCATTACGGTAGGGCGCCCTTTTTCATCGCTTGCCGTAGTTATGTAACCTTTGGGTTTGTTGAGCATCAGGTAATAAACGCGGGTTATAGGATTAACGCGGCTGTTTTGGCACATAACCACGTCATCCTCAGAAACCTGAAAAGCTAAATCGGTTACGGTTTTACCATTCACTGTGACCTGTTTTGAAACAATGAGTTCCTCGCTTTTTCTTCTTGAGGCAACCCCGCATTTGGCAAGATATTTATTGATTCTCATTTTCCTGTTATTCAGGCGCGTCTTTGTTCATGTTTGCTTCATCAACATCCTTTCCAAGTTTTTCTAATTCTTGCTGTTGTTCAAGTCTTTCTAATTCTCGTTGCTGTTCAAGCCTTTCCCGTTCCTGTTGTTCAAAAACGCTTTCTTCGCCTTCCTGTATTCTCTTGAAACTCATTTCTTGTTCGAGCGCCTGCGCATAAAGGATATATGAGTCGCCGCGCTGTGCAAACTTGAGATTATGCTTAAATGTCGTACCTCTGGGGAAAATTATATCACTCTTATTGAAATCTACCCTGTATTCGCCCTCAATCGGCTTCTTCTCCTGTCCTTTAAAATAAGATTTATATTTATTGTCCTCGTAGAGATCTAAGGCATGTTCGGTAAAATTACCGTGGGCATTGACGCTCCACCACCTGCCGGCTATCGCTTTTGCGAATCCGCCTGCTTCAAATTCTTTAAATTCAGCCAGGAGATTATCAAGCTGTTTGTAATTCTTCAAGTCCATAAGGCGCAGGTTTTGTCCGTAGATCCAGCCCGTTGTGCCATCCTGAAGTTTTACATAATACCAGTAGTCCGACGTTCTGGCTATATTGCTTTTTTCAGCCGAACGGTCCATGACCTCAACAACGTTTCCCCTTTCAAGGCGGGTTATTATTCCGGAAAAGACAAGAGGGGTTATACGCAAGGCCGTATTGCTTACGGTAACTACTCCTCCACGTTCGTGCTCAGGCAGTTTTGAGTCCTGAACCGCTCCACATCTATAAAAAAACAACGCTCCCAGAAAAAGAGCCGTAAATTTGAATTTTGTTGTCATAATTTTTCCTTTTGATTTAAAATGAATACGCCGTTTTCAGTGTCAACTTTTATTTTGGCGGTTTAAATCAGGGTTATATATAATCTGCCGCCGCGTTTTGTAAACTTGATCTGTCCTTCCTGCTCAAGTATTTGCAGGTGCGTATAGACCTCAGATACGGCAAGAAATATCTGAAAAGAGGCGTCGGTTTTGCGAACCGCCTTTACCGGAAATACAGCAACGGCTATTTCATAAATCGTTTGTTCGGCGTCGGCTATACATTCAAGTATCTTCGCACGCCGCTTATCATAGAGTTTTCGGTAATAATCGATAACCGAGCTGATATCGTTTACCAGCTCGCCATGCCCCGAAAAAACAAGCGCCGGGTTTAACTCCTCTAATTTAGCAAGGGATGAATGAAACTCGGCCTGACTTTTACGAACAGGCATACTGCCGTCTCTTTCAAGCATAACTATAGCGTTTGGGGTCACGCCTGAAATGATCGTATCGCCCGAAAAAAGAATATTTTCACTTTTGAGATATATACAAATAGAGCCTTTTGAATGCCCTGGAGTCCAGATTATTTCGGCATCGTAATGCCCGCATTTGATAACATCTCCGTCTTCAAGCAGCTTTGTTACAGGACACGAGAGAAAAATTTTCCGCGCCTTTCTATCAAGCAAGCGAAGCGGTATTTTCCATAGCATCGGATACCCTGCCAAAGTCAAAAACGGGTACTTTAAGCCGTCATGAATGCTCATGCGGCCTTCTATGAGGTCTATATCATCCTTGTGAGCCGCAACAATCAGGTTCGGCGCATTTTGCTTGAACTCATATGCCCCGCCATAATGGTCAAGATGTCCGTGCGTAACTATTATTTGTTCTATATCGGATGGAGTAAGATTGAGTTCAAGCAATGCTGAACGTACCATCGGAATCATGCCGGCAATACCCGTATCTATAAGCGTAACGGGTTTTCCGGTAAGCAGGTAAATATTTACAGGTCTCGGTCTCTTCGCCGTATCTTTTAGAAACGGCAGAGATAATCTGTAAATATGGGGATGAATCTCTACAAAAGACGGGGTATCTATCATTGGCGTTTATTTTATATCAAAATCAATTATTCGGCATCCCAAGCGTCGGCCTCTGTTTTAAGGGCATGCAGCATTTTGCGCAGCCTGGCGGGCATAGCATCACCGACAGGGATCTCATCAGAGTAGTACCTGCCAATAGCGGCAAGAGCCCTTTCATAAGCCTCGCTTTCTTTTGACTCATTGAAATAATAAAGGATAAGTTTTTTAGCTTGATCCGAGAGTTCTCTTTGCGTCAAATATTCAACTACATTAAAAATGGCGTTACGAAGTTCCAATCTGCCCATAGCCCCTCCATTTGAGCATAAAAAAAGACATCGATAGATGTCATTTTTTTATATAATCCCCGGCAACGCCCTACTCTCCCACACAGCTACCCGTGCAGTACCATCGGCGATGAAAGGCTTAACTTCTGTGTTCGGAATGGGAACAGGTGTGACCCCTTCTCTAAAATCACCGAGGAAATTTTCAAAAGATAAAGCCATAGGATACCACAGAGTTTTTTTTGTCAACAAAAAAGCAAATTTTTTTGAGATTCCCATTTTTTTTCCAATAGGGGGGATACCTCATCGGGCGGCAAATTGCCGCCCTTACATTATGGCACTGTGAAAGTCAGAATTATAAATTCACACCCAGCTTATTAAACAAAAATTTCCCTTGGTTTGCTGCCTTGCTGGGGGCCTATGTAACCGCGATCTTCCATGAGTTCTATGATTCTGGCGGCTCTGTTATAGCCTATCGAGAGACGGCGCTGCAGGTACGAGGCTGAGGCCTTGCGGGTTTCTTCGATTATTTTTAAGGCTTCTACAAACAGTTCGTCTTCCGATTCATCGGCTTCGCGCAATTCTTCCGATGCATCAAAGACAGCCTGTTCAATATCAATATAGACGGGTTCGCCGTATATTTCAAGATGCTCTACAATTTTTGATATTTCATCTTCGGATATAAAGGCGCCCTGAATCCTTACAGGGAAAGAACTCATGGGTGACTGGTACAGCATATCCCCCTGACCGAGAAGTTTTTCTGCGCCGTTCTGGTCTATAATGGTACGCGAGTCGGTTTTTTGCGCAACCTGAAAAGCGATGCGTGCCGGAAAATTGGCCTTTATGATACCCGTAATAACATCAACAGAAGGACGCTGTGTGGCAAGAACAAGATGTATGCCTACAGCGCGCGCCTTTTGGGCAAGACGCGTAATGTGGCCTTCAATTTCTTTTGAAGCGGACATCATCAAATCGGCCAACTCATCAATAATTATAACAATATAGGGCAGCTTTTCGCGGCCGTCGCCGGTTTCTTTCAGCTTCTCGTTATAGCGTTCAATATCTCTCGCGTTCATTGTGGAAAGCAGCCGGTAACGCCTCTCCATCTCATAGATTGCCCACTTCAAAACAGCAGGAGTCATAAACGGCTCGGTTATTACCGGAGTCAGTAAATGAGGCAGCCCATTGTATACTTGAAGTTCGACCATTTTGGGATCCACTAAAATAAAACGCACATAATTCGGGTCATAGTTATAAATAAGGCTGGTGATAATAGTATTTACGCAGACGGATTTTCCGGAACCTGTCGCTCCGGCTATCAGCAAGTGAGGCAGGCGTTTCAGGTCAAGGGTGAGCGGCTTACCCAAGATGTCCTTGCCAAGGGCGACTTTCAAAAATCCGGTACGGCTTCTGTATTCATGCGTACTTATAATGTCGCCGAGCATTACGTCCTCGCGCACATTATTCGGTATCTCAATGCCGACTGCCGACTTGCCGGGAATTGGGGCCACAACACGCACACGCGAGGCCGCCAGAGCCATAGCTATATCGTCAGAAAGACCTACTATGCGGTTTACTTTTATACCGGGGGCTATCTGCAATTCGTACAGGGTAATAACCGGCCCTCTGTTTACGGCCACTACAGAAGATTCTATGCCAAATTCTGAGAGGGTATTTACTAAAAGCTGCGAATTTTTGCGTATTTCATTTTTCCAGCTTTCAACATCAGCTGGTTTCGACAATTGAAGAAAACTTACAGGTATTGAATATTTTTTGCGAAGTAAAATCTCGCTGAATACTCTCTTTACCGGATTGGCCATGTCAATTTTTGTTCGGTCAACCACTGTGTTGCTTGCCGCAGACAGGCGTTCTGCGACTGCGGCGGTCTGTTCTTTAATTTCTTCGGTTTTTTCGGTTTCTTTGATTTCTTCAATTCCTTCGGTTTCTGCCGCATATTCTGCTAAAAGCACATTTGTTTCAACTGCATTTTGTGTAGTATATTTATCTTCGCTGTACTTAGCTGAAAAATCATCGGTATCAATAGAAAATATTCTGTTATGTTTCAAAGATTCTGCATTTGCACTATTTGTCTTGGTTATTTCATATGTCCCGTCAACTTCATCTGTCCAGTATGCATCCTCAGACTCGATAAATTTTTCGGCTGCATCCAAAATCTGTTTTTCTATATCCTCATCAATAAAATCATCCGTGTACAATCCTTCCGTAGAGAACTCTAAGAGTTCGCCTATTCCGTCAAACGGGAGGGTATCTGCAAGTACCCCATCCGCCGCCTCTTCATATGGCGTATATTCAAGCAAAGCAGGCAGTTCAAAAACATCCTGCTTGCTTTCGGGCTCTACCCTGACACCGTACCTGTCAACAAGGATGGTCTCCTTAGTGATCCAGGGTCTGTATTTTTTTGCAGTTTTAGCAATATTTTCGTTTATTGAATTTAATGGGACATCAGAGATGTCTTTTTTCAAAATAAATTTTTTCACAAATGAAAGATCCATAAGGCGCATCCCTTTAATATCAATTATTTTTTTCCCCACGCCTACAAGCGAAGAAAAAGAAAAGACGCCAAGGAGTATAAGCCCGGCAATATTCAAAATTATAATAATAAGTACGGCGCCAACGGAACCTGCAAAATGCGTAAGGAAATAAGCTATGCCGCATCCGGCATAACCGCCGCTTGCCTGCGGAACTTCAGGCGAGATAAATCCGGCGAAAGACGCGCTTGTTATAGAAAGAAAAAAGAGAGGGAATATGCGTTCAAGGCTGTCTAAGGGTTTGCCCGTACGCAAAGTTACCCATCCGGCAAATCCTGCAATTATTACGACAAAATATGAAGATATTCCTAAAGCAGAACGAAGCGCATGGCTTATGCCCGCTCCTATGGGGCCTGCAATATTGCCCACAGGGTTTCCGCTAAGGTGTGCAGAATCCGTTATTTTATAGGTTATCAGGGAAAGAAACAGAATGATGGCAAGCAATATAAGGCCAATGCCTGCAATCTCCTGATAGCGTTTATCCTTAAACAAAACAAGCCTCCGTGCCGGTAATGAAAAGGTGTTATTATAATCAAGCCCTAAGCGCCAAATATATCAGTCCGGCAAGTCCGACAATTATTGTATAATAACCGAAAACATCTATCCTTACCCGGCGAACCGCAGCGAACAGTATCTTCAGTGCAACAAGGGCTATTATGATGGCTACAACCATGCCCGTAATCAAAGGCAAAAATATATCTGTCGGGATTTTACTTCCACTCTCCAAAATTTCCAAGAACCCTGCTCCGGCAATTACCGGAATAGCCATCAAAAACGAAAATTTGGCCGAATCATTAGGAGCAAGCCCGCCAAGAAGCCCTCCCGTTATAGTCATTCCCGACCTTGATATTCCAGGCAGGACAGCCACAGCCTGAAAAAGCCCTACCATCAGGGACTTGATTATACCCATCTCTTCTATTTTTCGGTTATTTATCTTTATTTTTTTAGTAGTAATAAGAATAATGCCGTTGATAATCAAAAAAACAAATACCGGCAAAAGCGCTCCGTAAAGCGGGCGCAGCAAATTGCTTAAAAATACTCCCGCTATGCCTGCCGGGACAGAGGCTATTAGAATATTGCGAACAATCAACATTTCAGGCGATGATAAATCCTTGTTGGCTATACTGATGAAAACCCCCTTTATTATGGCTGCAAGGTCTTTTCTCAGAAAAATTATAATCGCTATGAGCGTTGCTATATGCAAAAATACGTTGATAAAAAACTCAGTCCTTGCGTCAAAATCATTGAAAAAGCCAAGATTCTGAACAATAATTAAATGCCCGGATGAAGATACCGGTAAAAATTCGGTAAGCGCCTGAACAACAGCAAATATTATGATCGGTAAAAAAAGGTATGCCATGCGATGTCTCCAAAAACTTTTATTGAATTGTATCCGTAAAAGTTTTTTCTATCTTGTTGTCAATTATATTGTCATTTGAATAATAAAATATTCCTGACCCAAACGCTATTTATCTAAGGCTTCTATTCTGACGACGGCAAAAAATCTTTTTTTCCAATATTCCATATTGATTGATTCAATTCTTACGGTTTTTTTGGGAACCGGAGCGTGGATGAATTGTGAATCGCCAAGATATATTCCGACATGGCTTATTTTGTTTCCGTATATTTTGAAACACACAATATCACCGGCGAGAGCATCTTTGAGAGGTATGGCTTTACCCGCAAGGTATTGCCCCTCTGATGTGCCGGGCAACTTTATATTATACCGCCCGTATACATACATGACAAAACCCGAACAGTCAAATCCAGAGGCCGTTCTGCCGCCTCTTACATATTTTGTTCCGATAAAACTTTTAGCTGTACTTACAAGATTTTCACGTTTACTCTTGCCGGCGTTTGCTGACAAAAGTAACAGTAAAAATAAAAGGCCGAAAACGGCGCAAACTGTTACAACCCTTTTTTTCAAAGGTATTCAAGAATCTCCTGTGCGTGATTTTCAGGCTTAACCTTAGGAAATATTTTTTTTATTACTCCCTTTTCATCAATAATAAAAGTAGTACGCACTATGCCGAAAGATTTTTTGCCGCACACATTTTTTTCGGTCCATACGTTATAAGCATTGGACACACGGTGGTCTTCATCGGCCAAAAGATAAAACGGCAATTTATGCTTTTCCTTGAATTTTTTGTGAGAGGATACCGAATCGGCGCTTATGCCGATGACCACAGCGCCTTTCTCCAAAATATCGTCGTAGACATCTCTAAAACTGCAGGCTTCCTTTGTGCACCCGGGCGTATTATCTCTAGGATAAAAATAAAGAACAACTTTTTTGCCCTTAAAATCGGCAAGTTTTATGGTTTTTTCCTCATCATCTTTAAGTGAAAAGACCGGCGCTTTTTTTCCTTCTTCAAGCATAGTCTGCCTCCGTATATCTGCGTATATCAAAACTATCGGTATAAAAACGCAGCATTCTTGATTTTAAAAGTAAAAAATGTTCAAATGGAGTTCGGCATTTTCAGGAGTAAAAGGCGCCATTTGCGCTATCACAAAAAACAAGCGCTTCAGTTTTTATGTTGAATTGCACGGGAACCGGGATAAAGATAACAAAAACCATGTTTACACACTTGACAAAGAATGATTATTTTTACTCTTTATGTTTGCCTGAAAATAATAAATTAGCATATACCCAACAATGGAGCAATAAAATGATTAAAGCATTTGATTACAAGAAAGTAGATAAAAATCTGTACTTTCCTAAAACTAAACCTATGCTGATAGATATTCCTGAAATGCAGTTTGTCGCAATTGAAGGGAAGGGTAATCCCAATGACGAAGACGGTGAATACCAAAAGGCGCTCAAAATATTGTATGGCATACAATATACAATAAAAATGTGCAAAAATCGCGGCAGTGTTCCGGATGGATACTTTGATTATGTTGTTCCGCCTCTTGAGGGCTTGTGGTGGTTAGAAGGAAATGAAACATTTTCTTCTAAATCTAAATATAATTGGATTTCGCTTATACGATTGCCTGAATTTGTAACAAAAGATGTTTTTGAATGGGCTTGTGATGATGCTTCAAAAAAGAAAAGCATTGAAACCCGGAAAGCAAGGTATATAAAGATGAAAGAGGGTTTATGCGTGCAATGTATGCATATAGGCCCATACGATGATGAACCAAGAACATTAAAACTAATTGACGAATTTATCGAAGCAAACAATTTGAAAAATGACCTAAACAATAAAAGAAGACATCATGAAATTTATTTAAATGATCCCAGAAAAACAGAATCTTCAAAATTAAAGACAATACTTAGAATACCTGTAAAAAATAAATAATGAATAAAGATTATTGGCAAAAACAAGAATTCATTCAAAAATGTAAAATAGAAACAAAAAAGGTGTTTACTTTTTTTATCAGGCTGATATAATTATCTTAGCAAAGAAAATATCTGCATGATGTGCTTTTTGAATACTTGAAAGCTGTGCAAATGAAAAATAAATTTAAAATTTATGATGTTATCCCGAAGAAAATTCATTAAAGCTTGTCTCACAACTGTGGGGGCTGCGGCATTTGGAGGTTGTATTTTGCGTAAATTTTGGACCGGCTCGCCGGCAAAGAACGGCGCCGATGCGACAGATGCCCTAAAAAATGGAACTGTATACAGACCAGGCTATCTTGATCTTGCGGAGAGCGGCGAACTTGAGCGCCGCGAGCGCGCTCTATGGAAGAAGATGGAAAACTGTTCCCTTTGTCCGCGTATGTGCGGCGTTAACCGCATGGCGGGGGAAAAGGGTATTTGCAGCTGTGACCAGACCTTTAAGGTCGCTTCTCACGGGCCTCATTTTGGTGAAGAACGTCCGCTTGTGGGGTATAATGGTTCGGGAACAATTTTCTTCTCTAACTGTAACCTGCTCTGTGTATTCTGCCTTAATTGGCAAATCAATCATCGCGGCGATGGAAGGCAGACCACCCATGCCCAACTCGCCGACATGATGCTTTCTCTCCAGCGCACGGGTTGCCATAACATCAACTTCGTCACGCCTTCGCATGTAGCGCCTCATGTCGTTACTGCGCTACGGCTTGCAATCGATCAAGGGTTAAACATACCGTTGATCTATAATTGCAGCGGTTACGAATCGCTTGAGACACTTCAACTGTTAGATGGCATTGTCGATATCTATATGCCGGATTTCAAGTACCAGGACAGTGAATTAGCTGCCCGGTTTTCGCAAGGCGCCCCAGATTATACACGCCACACTTCGGCAGCGATCAAAGAGATGCACCGGCAGGTTGGAACACTCAAACAAGCTGACGGTATCGCCTATCGTGGACTGCTGATTAGACACTTGGTTTTTCCTGAAAACTTGGCAAGCACAGATGTTTTTGTCCGCTGGGTAGTCTCCGAACTCGGAGCCGATACTCATGTCAACATTATGGATCAATACATGCCTCTGTTTCAGGCGCATAATTACCCGCCGTTGGATCGAAGGCTGATTCCGAGAGAATTCGAACAGGCAATGATCTGGGCACGCAAAGCCGGTTTGCGAAACTTTCATTAATAATTATATGCTGCTGATAAAGAAGAATTGAAATAACTATAAAGCACTTGACAAGTGTCTACAATGTGTCTACTAAAGAAGACTTAATAAATTTTTTTGAAAAGCATTCTAAAAAAAAATAACTATCTAATAGATACACTCCCAAATAATCAAAACACTAAAGGAACACAAAATGTTCAAAGATAAAGTAGCTGTTATCACAGGCGGGGCGCAAGGAATCGGCAAATCTATTGCGGGTGAATTTCACAAGCAAGGAGCGACGGTCTGTATTATTGATAAACGGCCAAATGATTACTTTGCAGGAGATTTAGCGCAAGAAAGCATACTCAAAGAATTTTCGCAAAAAGTTATAAAAGAAAATGGGCATGTGGATTTTCTTGTCAATAATGCCATGCAGTCAATGGGCGGAGTTGACGACTGCTCGTATGATGATTTTAACTATGCCTTGCGGGTTGGAGTAACAGCGCCATATTATTTAACAAAACTTTTTCGGCCGCATTTTTCAAGCGGAGCTTGTATTATCAACATTTCTTCTACCCGTGACCGAATGAGCCAGCCCAACACTGAAAGCTATACTGCAGCCAAAGGAGGGATCTCTGCGCTTACTCATGCACTGTCGGTAAGCCTCGCCGGTAAGGTGCGCGTTAATTCAATTTCGCCGGGCTGGATAGATACCGACTTCAAAGAATACACAGGCGCAGATGCCGCACAGCATCCGGCCGGACGCGCAGGCAATCCGTTGGATATTGCAAACATGGTTTTATATTTGTGTTCTGACAAAGCGAGTTTTATCACAGGCGAAGATATCTGCATTGATGGCGGAATGACAAGACTGATGATTTACTCGGGCGATAATGGATGGAGTTATAAGAGTTCATAATTAAATGGAGTGATTTTATATGCGTAAATTCAACGTAACCGGTGTTTGTGTACCGGGCAAGCATTATATGGCAGATACAAGCGAGAAGATTGCTAAGATAATGACGTTGGTAGATGACGGTAATTATTTCTCAATAAACCGCGCAAGGC
>Ga0099364_10005074_pt1 | contig 19680 bp, 10 predicted proteins | sample TergutTh196P3_FD_73070 | JGI IMG/M metagenome (GOLD analysis project Ga0099364, IMG submission 73070) | Microcerotermes parvus P3 segment gut microbial communities from Pointe-Noire, Republic of the Congo - Th196 P3 | ecosystem: Host-associated > Arthropoda: Insects > Digestive system > Gut ... | reverse complement strand
AGGCTAGCGAAGTGAAATGGCCACCTGAACATGATATCCGTCTTGTTATGACCACTGATAATATGATATTTGACTACATAGTCTGTGATGTTGAGCCTTTTATTGAAAATGGATCTACACTGGTGCCACTACGTGCAATTGCTGAAGAATTTGGATATGACGTTGATGGCAGCGATATGCAAAACCAAATTCAGATAAGCAACGGCGAAACAATCATCAAAATGGCGATAGGCTCAGATTTCGCCGAGGTCAATGGGGAACCCATTGTCATCCCAGTTGCTCCAAGGATTGTAAACAATCGAACCATGGTTCCGCTTCGATTTGTTTCTGAGCAACTTGGGCTATATGTGGTATGGGGTCCAAATATGGTGGAAGGGAAAAGGTATATTTGGATAACACGAGTGGAACTGTTGATATTAGAGGATTTTGTTAATATATACCAAGACTACGAAACGATTTATCATGAAGACGGTCATCCAGACCCCATTTACTCATTGCACGAAGGCGCTACGACAAGCCGGGGAATTGGATTGGGTAGCCGTGTGGAGGATATTGTTTCAGCATATGGTGATCCGCATCGTCACAATATTGAGCATCCATACGGGATTAGAAAAGAATACTTCTTATATTATGGCCCTGGAATACCTGGCACAGATAATTATATCTCAATGTCATTTATATTGGACGGTGATGTTGCTATTCAAGTAGAAGCGAATTATCGTTAGCAATTCCAAGCCATAATAGCCGACGCCCCTGAGATTCCGTGGTATACTGGTATCAGCAAACTGTAGGGGGGAAAGGCTATGAACATTATAACTGTTACGAAGGACAACCTTGAACAGGAACACATCTGTTGTGCGATTTCCAATAACAAGGACATTCAAGTATCCTCGAAAAAATCATGGCTTTCTGAACGTTTTGACGACGGGCTGGTTTTCAAAAAAGGCGATGTGCGAGGCAAATGCTTCATCGAGTATATGCCGGCTGAAAAGGCATGGTGTCCAATTGAAGCGGAAGGCTATATGTTCATCAACTGCTTTTGGGTATCGGGGCAATTCAAAGGGCAGGGTAATGCGAATCTGCTTCTTGAAGAATGTATAAAAGACAGCAAAGAAAAAGGCAAAACCGGGCTTTGCGTTTTGTCTTCAACGAAAAAAATGCCGTATTTATCTGACCCAAAATATTTAGCATACAAAGGTTTTGCAGTGGCAGATACAGCGGAACCATATTACGAATTATTATATCTGCCATTTAATCAAAACGCTCCCACACCGCGCTTTAAGGCTTCTGCGAAAAAGCCGAAAATCAATGCGCAGGGCTTTGTTCTGTATTACGCCCATCAATGCCCCTTTACGGCAAAATATGTGCCAATGGTGGAAGAGGCAGCCAAAGCAAAATCCGTGCCATTTGTTGCCATACGCTACGAAACCACAGAAGAAGCGCAAAACGCCTCCGCTCCGTTCACGTCATACAGTTTGTTCTATAATGGCGAGTTTGTCACAAATGAGATTTTATCCGACAAAAAGTTCGAAAAACTGTTAATTGAAAATGGTCTACTCGGATAGTATAGGCTGACTATCGAAGTTCGCTCATCCGGCTAAACTGGCCGTCTGCGCCGCTTTTGCTTCTTCGCGCGAGGCAGAGGCATAGCGGCAAAACACGAAATGCCCCGGTTCTACCTCTTCCAGTGTTTGATTTTCATGGATACATTCCTCACGGGCCATCCAGCACCGGGGGGCAAACCTGCAGCCGGGCTTCGGATTCATGGGGCTTGGCACGTCGCCTTTTAATACAATACTGCTGAGTTCTCCGTCGGCATTGACCCGGGGGATCGCGGACAACAACGCGATAGAATAAGGGTGCATCGCGTTCGCAAAGATCGTGTCCGTGTCTGCTGTTTCTACAATCTGCCCCAGATACATGATCGCGATACGGTTCGAAATATGCCGCACAACGCTCAGGTCGTGGGAAATGAATAAATAAGACAGGCCCAGCCTCTGCTGCAAATCCATGAGTAAATTGATGATCCTTGCCTGCACGGAAACGTCCAGCGAGGAAACAGGTTCATCGCAAACGATAAAATCGGCTTCCAAAGACAACGAACGGGCGATCCCCACAACCTGGCGCATACCCCCGTCCAGTTCATGGGGGTATCGGCTCAGCAGGTTCTTAGGCAATTCCACCAGATCACATACCTCTTGCACAGCCTTGTCTATTTCCGCCTTATTTCCTTGCTTGTGAATGATAAAGGCTTCTTTCAGGATCGCGCCAACGGTCCGGCGCGGGTTCAGCGAGGAATAGGGGTCCTGAAAGATGATTTGCATCTTTTTGCACAGTTCCAGCTTATCATGCCAGTCTGTAAAGATGTCTTTGCCGCGATAGAGGAGGCTTCCGCCTGTCTTGGGGTAAAAGCGCATCATCACATTGCCGATGGTGCTCTTTCCGCAACCGCTTTCCCCTACCAGGCCCAGGGTCTCACCGGGATACACTTCAAAGCTCACGTCATCCACCGCGTGAAGCAAACCTTTCCGGCTGATACTAAAGTATTTTTTTAGATTCTTGGCTTGCACCAACGCTTCCATCCTCATTCCCCCTCATTCTGAAAACACGCGACAAAGTGGTGATTTCCGGCATGCGCCATGAAAGGCTGTTCCGTCTTGCAGGCTTCCTTGCATAATTCGCAGCGGGGATGAAACGCGCAGCCTGTCGGTAAATTCTGCGCGTCCGCGATGATGCCGGGAATGGCGGCAAGTCTGTGGCGCGGCCCCTCCAGCGCCGGCAGCGCACCCAGTAAGCCCTTCGTATAGGGATGCAAAGGGGCGGCAAAGACGTCTTTCGACGCGCCATATTCGATCACCCTGCCGGCATACATCACAGCAACTTTCTGGCACAGCGCTGAGATGATCCCCAGATTATGCGTGATCATCAACAGGGATGCGGCATATTGGGTTTGCAGCTCCTTCATCAGTTTCAAAACCTGCGCCTGAATCGTGACGTCCAAGGCTGTGGTAGGCTCGTCGGCGATGAGAAGCTGCGGGTTGCAAGCCAGCGCAGCGGCAATTCCCACACGTTGGCGCATCCCGCCGCTGAACTGGAATGGATATTCCTTCACGCGATAGTCCGGAATGCCTACAACCTCGAGAAGCTCGCCGGCGCGTTTGAAGGCTTTTCTGTTACTCAACTTTTGATGCACACGCAATGCCATGGCGATTTGCTCGCCCACGGTAAACACCGGATTCAACGCCGTCAGCGGGTTTTGAAAGATCATCGACACTTTACCGCCGCGCATGTCCCGCAATTCGGCGTCTGGCATTTTTCGAACGTCTTTTCCATCAAATTCGATTTTGCCATCGATGAAATACCCGATATCGGCAGGCAACAGATTTAGTAGGGACAGCGCCGCCGTTGTTTTTCCCGCGCCGGTCTCCCCGACAAGGCCCAAGGATTCCCCTTTATAGATAAGCAGATCCAGCCCGTTGAGCGCCTTGACCACAGACCTCTCCGTGCGATATTCGACGCGAAGCCCTGTGATCTTCAAAAGCGCGTTTTGATCCAGCAAAGCCTGCCAGGCCGACGCCTCTTGCCTATCCTCCGTAATCTTCGTCGTTTCCATGCTCATTTTGCTACTCCTTCATCAGAATTATCCGCTACTTGCTGTCATACTCTGCGTTTGGTATCCAACACATCCCGCAATCCGTCTCCAAGAAAATTAAACGAAAGAACAGAAAGCATCAGAAAGAAGCCGGGGGCAAGTATCAGCCAGGGCTGCGTCACCAGAAATTGCCGCCCTGTAGAAATCATGTTGCCCCACGAAGGAGCAGGCGCCTGTATGCCAAGGTTGAGATAACTGAGCGAAGACTCCATGATGATCGTCATCCCAATTCTTTGGCTCCCAAGGATCAGGATATTCGTCGTAACATTCGGGAAAATCTCTATGAACATGGTGCGCCAGGTATTGGCGCCCAAGCCTTTTGAAGCAAAGACAAATTCCTGCTGCTTAACGACGCGGACGTTGTTTCGCGTGACTTTACACAACTGGACCCAGCCGCTGATGGTCATGACAAGGATAAGGTTCAGGGTACTGGCCCCAAGGATCGCCATGACGGCGATCGCCAACACGAGGCCGGGAATCGAGAGCATCGTATCGCAAATACGCATAATCAACACGTCCACCCAGCCGCCGGCATAACCCGATACGATACCCATCACCGTGCCGATACTCATCTGTAGAACGACGACAACAAAGGCAAGACGGAAAGAGTATTGCCCTCCGATCAGGAGCCGGATTAACACGTCACGGCCAAGATGATCGGTCCCAAAAACATGGCCGCGCAACCCATCCTGAAAGTATTCAGGCGGAATAAAACGATTGACAATCGATGTGGCGACGGGGTCCCACTCAATCAGCACAGGCAGCAAATAGCAGAGCGCAAAAATAATGAGGATACCCGTTATGCCGATCATAAAGAAGTAACTTCGACGCATGCGGCCGAATAGGATTTTTTTATCCATAGATCGATACCTCTCAATTCAACGTCAGTCTGGGGTCAATGAATGAGTTGATCAGATCCACAACAAAGGTGATGATCGTGATTAAGAAGGCGGAAATTAATAACATCGCTTGTACCATAGCGTAGTCCCGGGAATTCACCGACTGATTGATCAATTGACCGATGCCGGACCAGGAAAACACGGCCTCCACCACCACCGCGCCGCCCAGATTCAAGCCAAGGGTCAGCCCGATCATGGTGCTGACGGGAATCAAGGCGTTTCGAAGGGCATATTTTGTATAGACTTCAAACTTTCGAATCCCTTTCGCGTAGATCGCCGTGATATAGTCCTCGCTCAAGGTATCCACCATTCCGGAACGCGCCACGCGGGTCAGGCTGGCCGCCATCGGATATCCCATAGTGAGTACAGGCAGAATCATATACTCGATGCCGCCTGTCCCAAGGGCCGGCAGCCATCCCAAATGGACAGCGAAAAGATAGATGAGCAGGATGCCCAGCCACATGGACGACATGGATTGCCCGAGAAGGGCAAAAACCATGCATACCAGTTCTGCGACTTTCCCTCTATGCGCCCCCGCAAATATCCCTAATGGCACGGCAAGGATGACGGCAAGCAGCACCGTGCCGATGGCAAGCCGGACCGTATTGGGCATCCGGCTGATAATAATCGGTAAAACCGGCTGCTGATACACTGTAGACATACCGAAATCGCCCTTAAACAAGCCGGTCAGGTAAATCCAGAACTGTTCGGGGATCGGTTTGTTCAGGCCCATCTTTTCTTCCAGCGCTTCAATTTGCTCTTGCGTAGCCACGTCCAAGGGAAGCATCAGCAGCGCCGGGCTTCCGGGCGCCATACGCACCAATGTGAAAGAAATCACGGTCACCGCAAACATAACAACAATGGCCTGCAACAACCGCTTGATTAAGTACGAAACCATAGATCGGCCCCCTTATGACAGATCAGCTTATGATGAGCCCGGCGCTAAGCGCCGGGTATCATCCACGAATCACGTTTATAACAAGTTGTTTTATGGGCGGCAGCTCATCTTAGTAGCGGAAGCCGCTCATCGTAGGATCATAGTCGATAAAGGCAAAGTCATACATGCCGTCCGGGAACAGCCTTATGCCCACGATGCCGTAGTCGACAGCCTGCACAAAATCTCTATGCCATAATACGATATGCGGCGCTTTTTGCTCAAAGATCATCTGATTTGCCTGCCGGGACCAATCAAAGCGTCTGTCTTCATCCAGATCGGTAAGGAAATGATTGATCACCTCATTCATCTCCTCGTTGAGGTAGTCGGACCTGTCGAAATTATTCGGGATACGGCTCAACATACGTTGCGGGATACCGTCAGGGATCGACGTATTGATGACGAAGAAATCATAATCCCCTGAGTTCTGTCTGGGCGTAAATACACTCAGATCCTCAAATTGAACCGACATATTAAAGCCGATGGAATTGACCATATCCGCAATGGATAAATACATCCCTTCGGTTTCCGATGTGGCCACCCCCGACATCAGCGCAATCGGTTCTCCATTATATGAGGATTGCTCCAGGAGTTCTCTTGCTTTCTCCGGATTATACTCCGGCTTCCCCAGTGTCGGGTCATAGCCTACGACGCTGCTGTGCCAGTAACCGCTGGGTATGGAAGCGGCGCCGCCCAGAATGTTGTCAATGATTGCCTGACGGTCAATGGCTAAGTCAAAGGCCTTTCGGGTATTCTCATCGTGCCAGATGGAGCCTTCTTTAAATGAAAGGCCGAGCCATGTCGCGTTGTTGGTGCTATAGTTTACCAACTCCACCCTGTCTGCTACGTCGGCATAGAGGGGAAGTAAATCCTGACTGACGCCGGAAAGCCGGATATACGCTTCGGTGGTCCCCGCAATATGCGCCGCGATAGCGGAGGTTGGTTCTACGATGTAATGGATGATCACTTCTTCAAAAAACGAATCATAATTTGCTTTATTCCAATAGGTTTCATTCTTCACATAGGATGTATATTGGCTGTCGACCCATTCTGTCATCTTCCAGGGGCCTGTGCCGATCATAAGCGGCGGCTGCCGGAAGAACAAATCATCGCCATACTCTTCGTACGCTTTCTGCGGAATGATGTAAAGGCAGCGGAAACCATTGCCCGCCATGGGGGAGGGCGCGCTGAAACCGACCTTCACCGTATAGGCGTCGATTTTTTCAACAGTTTCCAGCGTCGGCAGATACTGCATGGTGAATACTAAGTCTTCCCGACCGTCGATACAGCGTTGAACCGAGAAAACCACGTCGTCTGCGTCAAAGGGGTCGCCGTTGCTCCAAACCACACCCTCGCGTAAATGAAAGGTCCATGACAAACCGTCTTCCGCGATATCCCAGCTTTCCGCCAGCATCGGCTGATACCCGCTGCCTGAATGATCGGTGTAAATCAGGGATTCATAACACATGGCCATCAGATACTGACTGCTGGAGTCCCTGAAATTATGCGGATCCATCGTTGTGGCTTTCACGTCGGTACCGAGGTTTACTGTTTTGCTTCTTTCCGTTGCCTGAGGGGCATTGGGCGTAGCCGGCGTATTGTTATCCGGCGCCGGCGTATTCGTGACTGGCGGGGTATCGGTATCCGTTGTTGCATTTCCGCCGCCACCGCAACCAACTAACATGACCAGAGTGAAACACACACAAAAGAACAGCACCATACGTTTTGACATATCCTGACCCTCTCCTTTCTGCCCTGCGAAAGCGCATGAAAACCCGCAAGGTCAGCGCTTTCGGATCGTTGAACAGTGACCGCCATCATCCCCAACCGGGGCGCAACAATAGCACAACACGCAAACAAAGCCACGCTTCACATGCAAACCACAAGTACGGCGCCAGATCGAGAAGGAAAGCCCCAGGGGCATTTGTTACGCGAGCTTCCAGGGCTTTCCTTCCAATTTAGCTGCCGTCAGGCTAGTACCCCCCAACAGCTAGTGGCCTTTTACGTCCAAAAGCTTTGGGTTATGGGCACAGTTCATCTTAGACGAAATAACAGGCAACGATTTGCGTATTGCCTTTGGTGTCCACAAAGACTTGATACTCTCCTACGTTGTAGGTTCCGGCGGAATTATTAGGAATCATTATTGATACAGTTGTAGGCTTGATGTTTCCACGAAGCAGTTTCTCATATACGGTGATGACCAGTTCATTTTGGTTGCCATTATGCCTGATCACGTACGCCATCACGGACTTGTCAATCACAATGGCGTTTGCCCAATCGAAGAACAGTTCCACTTCATTGGTATAGGAGTGACCGTGATCCCAGGAGAGCCCCGCGTTCACGTTGTTGCCCTGATTCTCCAGGGCGGCGCCCATATTGAACATGGCGATGATCCTGTTGGGCGCGTCGTCGGCCCCCTGCCGGATGAACCAGTTTGGCGCGATGTTAACGTCTTCATCGCCTTTGATGAAATACATCGGATCGATGGCGTTTCTCTGGAATTTATAGAACTCTTTGTATGCCTCAGGGACGTCGATCCCTTTCTCCTCCAAAAGATACGCCCAACCCAATTCCGTAAACACGGCGCTGATTTCCGTTGGCAATCCGATGACGCCGCTGGGGTTGGAGACAGGCCCTGCCGGGTCATTGTGGCCGCCGTTGGCGTTATACCCGTCATAGTCTTTAAACTTATCCGTCTGTGGTATGTATTCGCCTATTGGGTCGTCGGCGACAAAAGCCGGGTTGCTGGGCGTCATATACTCCATATACTCGGCGAAGGTGTTGTCAATCCCGATGACGAGGTTCGGATCGGCAGGGTCATAGATCGGTTTAATCCAGCTTCGCGGCTTTCTCCCCGTATAGGCGGAGGTAGCGATAGTGGTATTGATGTAGGCTTCAATCGCCGCCCTGCCATACAAGGCGGGCGCGCTCATCCCGCCGACAAAGGTTCCGTCTGCCCCCGGCGTGTTGCCTGTGCCGCGGATGCTGATGTGGTTGAGGAAGCGGACCAGGGACTCTTCGACAATGTGTTCCAGATACCAGGAGTAAGCTGCATAGCTGTCGAGTTTCGTACGCGTCCCGTCGATTACAACGGTCAATTCCAAACTCTGCAGATACGCGTTGTATTCGTCGATGACGAGCTGGTTGAAGGGATGGGCGCCTGCGGGAAGGAAACTGCCGCCGAAGGGAAGCCAGAAAGTGGTCAGGTCGCCCTTGTGCCGCGTCATAACCGGACAGCCCGGCGCAGCGGCGAACACATCGTCCCTGACGCCCATAGCCGCGCCGAGTTCGGCAAAGTAGGATTCATATAGGGTGGTATTGCCGGATGCGCCGATCATGGAAGACGAACCGCCGCCTGAACTGGAACCGGTGGCAAAGATCCTTTCCTTATCCCCGGGTATCAGTTTCGCATTGCTGCTGTAACGCAGATAGCGGATCGCCGCTTTATTGTCCACAATGGGGCCAGGCAGTTTCCCATAGTTATAATAGTTGTCCTGCCCCGCAGTGCCGCTGACGGAGTTCTGACCGCGCATACCCGGCTCTATAAGGATCCAGCCCTGGGCCATAGCCCTGCGCTTGACGTTATAGCTGCCGGCGTCGACGGTTGTCGCCGAAGGCGGCACCGACTGGCTGTCCCCTCCCCAGGGGCTGTAGAACAGGATCGGCGCATTCGCAAGCTCGATTTCGCTAAAGGCTACGCCGTCATAGCTTACAGGGACTTTGATGTTCATGGTGTGGATTCTGTCGGAGTTCGGGAACACGCCTGGGGCGAAAGGCTTCGCCACATAGGTTACTTGGTAGGAAGTAAATACGATTTCACCGGGGACGACGGCATTTCCGGCAACTGTGTATGTGCCGACAAGGTCTTTGACGGGGTCAAACAACAAGGCGGGAATGTCCATCCAGCGGGCTGTGACGGTGGTATCCCCGCTAAACACTGTGCTGCCGGTAACGAGTTCCCCGGCGTCGGTGTACCAGCCGGCAAAGGCAAAACCTGCTTTGCCCACCGGCGGGATGAAGGACAAGGTCCCGTTGGTTTCCGTATACGCAAACTCCGGCGTAAAACCGGCGTCCGGCGCCGCAAAGCTTACTCTGTATGCCTTTCCTAATGTCCAGTTGGCAAAGCGGAAGAATGCGTCGATGTCGTTGGTGAAGCCGTGCCCGTTATCCCAGTCTAAAGAGAGGTCCACTTTCGCGTCCGGATTCGCCCGTTCAATCGCAAGGGCCATACTGTGGAAAATCGGCAATCTGGCAGGGCTGTCCAGCCCGCCGTTGCGGATATACCAGTTCGGGGCGACAACAGCCTCTACTTCACCCAGGATGAAGGGGAAGGGGTCTGAACCCAGCCTTTGTTCCATAATCAGCGCTTTGTATGCTTCGGGGACGTCGATTCCATATTCCCGGGAAAGATATTCCCAGCCCATGTCAGAGAATATCGCGCCATAGTCTGTCGGTTCTCCGAAACCCATACCTGTGGAAGCGGGGGCGGAACCATACGCGCTCTTCAACGCCCCGTTTCCGTCGATATAGGCGCCCAGGTCGCCGGCTGCGTTTTTAAAGATGTCCTGCCGGGGGATAAAGGGAACTGAATCGTCCGTCGTATCCGCCATAAACATGGACCCTGCGCCGGGTTCGTTCAGATAGTATTGCAGATAGTCTTTGACATAGCTGTCATAGTCATTTTGCAAATCCACGACAAGATTCGGGTCTACATAATCATATATGGGCTTGATCCAGGTCCTGTTCCTGTTCGGCACCTCCTGGGCCGCGCCCCTTGTCGAAGTCAGATAGAGTTCGATCGCCTCCCTGCCGCGCAGTCCGGCATTGTCACGAAGGACATTGTTGACGCTCCCGGTATTGAGGGAGAAAGGCCCGTTGACGCTGATGTAGTTCAAGTATTTGATGATGTCCCGCTTCATGTTCGCCCAGATGTATTTCTGGAAGGTGATGTTGTTATTGAGCAGGGCGTCCGGGACGCCGTCCACAGTGGCCGTGAGGGCGAGGCTATCCTGGAAGGTCTGATAGGTTTCCCCGAGAAGAATGTTGTCGGGGTGGGCGTCCACTGAGAAATGCGTGCCAAAGGGATGCCATACGGCGACCGCGTCCAGCAGATGGCGCACATAGACAGGGCAGCAGGGCGCAGCGCTCCAGACGTCATCCCGGACGTCCAGGGGGGCGCCAATCATGTCAAAGTATTTGTCATAGGCCCTGGTGTTTCCGGTGGCGCCGATCATGGAAGAAGCACAGCCTCCCGAACTGGACCCGGTGACGAATATCCTTTCCTTATCGCCGGGGATCAGCGCCGCGTTATTGCCATAACGCAGGTACCGGATTGCCGCCTTATTGTCTACAATAGGATTGGGCAGTTTGGCATAAGAGTAGAAGTCATCCTGCCCGATTGTGCCGCTGTACGAAGATATCCCCCGCATTCCGGGTTCCAAAATCACCCAGCCCTGGCGAAGGGCGCTTAGCTTCACAGCGCTGAGGCTGGCGTTGGCGGCGGGTACATACGCTGTGGCGTCTCCGCCCCAAGGGGTATTAAACAGCATTGGCGCGTTGGCGATTGCCGCTTCATCGAAAGGCACGCCATCCACACTGACGGGGACTTTGATGTTCATCTTGAATACATCGGCCGCCCGGTTAAAATCTTCATTGGTGTAAGGCTTTGCCACATAGGTAACCTGATAGGCGTCATAGACTACGCCGCCGGTGGTATACTGCCCCATGAAGGCAGCGTCCCTGTCAAAGTTCAGCACGGAGTAGTCGATGGTCAGGTCTTCCTGGAGCGCCTCCATCATATCGAGAATCGCTTGTCTGAGTATCCTGGTCCCTTCCGCAAGCTCCGTCACGCTGTTGCCGGCGTCCAGCCTGCCTTCGGCAAGCTTTCCGCACGCCGCCAGGAAGTTGGCGTGTACTTGGCCGGCTGTATCCATGATCCGTTGCGCTTCCAGGACGGATTCGGCGGTGTAGCCCTCGAATAGCTCCTTCAGGAAGGTCCAGTTCGTGGTATTGTAGTATGCGCAGAAATCGGCGTGGGCCTGATCATACGCGCTAGTATCCACCCGGAGGGCAGCCATCATCCTGGCAATCCCCTGGGTGAGTATCTGGGTTCCTTCATCGACAACTTCCTGGAAATCATCCTTCCCAAGGCGGCCTACTTCAAGCTTGCCGTATCTTCTAAGCAGTTCGGCGTGTACTTGACCGGCTGCGCCCAGGACCCGTTCCGCTTCCAGGACGGATTCGGCGGTGTAGCCGACAAAAAGCTCTCTCAGGAAAGTCCAGTTCGTGACGTCGTAGTACGCGCTGAAATCGGCGTGGGCCTGATCATAGGCGCTTGTATCCGACTCGAGGGCCGTTTTCATGTCGGCAATCCCCTGGGTCAGTATCCGTGCCCCTTCTGCAAGCTCAGCTACGCTATTGCCCGAATCCAGCCTGCCTTCGGCAAGTTTTCCACATTGTGCCAGGAAGTTGGCATGCGCTTGACCGGCTGCGCCCATGATCCGTTCCGCTTCCAGGATCAACGCTAACGGGTAGCCCGCAAGCAGCTCCCTGCGGAAGGTCCAGTTCGCGGTATTGTAGTAGGCGCTGAAATCGGCGTGGGCCTGATCATAGGCGCTTGTATCCGCCCGGAGAACGGCCTTCATCGCGGCAATCCCCTGGGTGAGTATCCGGGTCCCTTCATCGACAACTTCCTGGAAATCATCTTTCCCAAGGCGGCCTGCTTCAAGCTTGCCAACTCTTCTGAGCAGGTCGGCGTGCGCCTGACCGGCTGCGCCCAGGATTCTTTCCGCTGCCAGGACGGATTCGGCGGTGTAATCGGCAAACAGTTCTCTCAAGAAAGTCCAGTCCGCGGTATTGTAGTACGCGCTGAAGTCGGCGTGGGCCTGATCATAGGCGACTGTATCCGACTGGAGGGCCGTTTTCATGTCGGCTATCCCCTGAGTCAGTATGCGCGTTCCTTCGTCGACAACCTCCTGCGGGTTATCCTTCTCAAGGCGCCCGACTGCAAGCTTGCCATTCGCCGCAAGCAGGGAAGCGTGCGCCACCCCGGCTGCATCCATGATTCGTTTGGCTTCCGCAATCAGATCAGCATTGTATCCAGCCAGCAGCTCTGTGCGGAACGTCCAGTTAACGGTGTTGTAGTAAGAACTATAGTCGGCGTGCGCTTCGTCGTATGCCGTCATATCTGCTTCGTCGTCAGCCGAGATTCCCATAACGGCGTCTGCCCACGTAAAGAAGGCGTCAATGTCGTTTGTGTAGGAATGCCCCTGGTCCCAAGGTATCCCGACGTCGACGTTCGCGCCCAGCATCTCGGCTGCCATGCCAACGTTGAAGATAATGGGGAGTTTTGCCGCCAGGTCATTGCCGCCGTTGCGCAGGAACCAGTTCGGCGCTACGTCGACGGGGCCGCCCTCGCCCATCAGCCAGTACTGCGGGTCGACGATGTTTTTCTGCAGCCTGATTAATGCCTTGTATTCTTCCGGCACGATAATGCCCCGCTGGGTTTCGAGCCAATTCCATGCAAATTCTGAGCCGATGGCACAATAATCAGTCGGCAAACCCAGGGATCTGCCGGTAGCGCCGTTCGGGGCTGATGTGGAATGCACCGCGCCGTTCCCGTCTATCTCATCGCTCCAGGTCAGCCTGTCCGCCGTAGAAGTAAAGATATTGTACATATCCGAGGACAAATAGGTATTGCCGTCTTCGATGATATAATCCAGATACTGCTGATAGGTAATATCCACATCCAGAACACGGCCGGGATCCGCCGGATCAAATATCGGTACGATCCAATCTCTGGTCACGACCCGCGGGACCCCATAGAGGGAATCGCGTGGCTTCGTCGATTCCAGATACGCGTCGATGGCCGCCCTGCCGGTCAGGCTCACGCCGTTCAAGCCTGTGATATACGTTCCGGGTGCGCCGGGGGCGTTATGGGTGCCTTCTGTGCTGATATGATTGAGGAACTTGATCAGGTCCCGCTTCACATAGCCCATCATGTAGTCGACATAGGTTTCCCAATCGGTGATCGGAACTTTGGTGACGCCGTCCGCAGCGGTCCCGGTCAGCTTCATGCTATCCTGATAGCGTTGATACTCGTTGGTGAGCGCTTTATTGTATGCGGGAACGTCCTCCGGGAGGTCGACGCCCCAGACCATCCAATAAGAGACTTGATCCGCCCTTTCACGGGTGATGACGGGGCAGACGGCCGCCACCGCAAAGACGTCGTCCCTGGCGTCGGGGCCGACATAGCCGCCGATTTCGTTCAGGTATTCGTCATACACGTCGGTGTTGCCGGAGGCGCCGATCATGGTGGATGCGCATCCGCCGGAACTGGATCCCGTAAAGAATATCAGTTCTTTATCACCGGGGATCAGGGTATCGTTATCTCCATACCGCAGATAACGGACGGCGGCTTTCAGGTCGACGATCGGGCCCGGCAGTTTGCCGTAATTGTACCAGTCACCGTTCGCCAGCGAGCCGGAGGTATGGCTCTGCCCGCGCATTCCGGGTTCAACCAGTACCCAGCCTTTGGACATCGCGATCCTTCTTACATTAAAGCCCCCTGCGTTTACAGAAGCGGAACTTGGCGGCGCCGAGCCGTTATCTCCGCCCCAGGGATTGTACATCAGGATGGGCGACTTGGCGACTTCGGCCGGGTCGAAGGGAATGCCGTCGTAGCTTACGGGCACTTTGATATTCATTCTATGGATTTGCGTAGCGTTTGGAAATACGTTCGTTGTATAGGGATTCGCCACATAGGTCACTTGATACGCGTCGTATTCAATCACACCGGGGACGACGGCATTGACGTCCGTCACGGAATACCGGCCCACAAACGAAGCGTCAGCGTCGAATGTCAGCACCGAGTAATCCCAATCAATCGGCACTGGGGCCCTGGTCAGTGGTTGCTCTGGGTCCTCCGCCTCTTCATCGAGCTCTTCATCGAGCTCTTCATCGACCTCTTCATCGACATCTTCATCGACATCTTCATCGACATCTTCATCGAGCTCTTCATCCGCTTCTTCATCGGTATTTTCGTCTTCATCAAGGTTCTCATTTATTTCATCATTGTTCTCAATTGCTTCAGCCGCTTCTCCGTCTTCGCCCAGGTATTCAAACGCAGGGATCATCCCCCATGCGATCATCAAGTTATCTGCACTCTTGTTAGCGCCGAGCACAATCGTTCCCACCGTATTACTGAGCACAAATAATATAGCGATCAACAGCGAAAACACTTTTTTATTTCTTCTCATGATTACCTTAAACCCCCCTCTTTTTCATGCTGTTTATGTTCACACTTTGGCGCGTTGAATCTGTAAAGTTCAATGATCGCCTTATCTCATAAACGTCACTCCCTTCATTCCTTCTATAAATACACACGATACAACTCAAAAACCGCCCTGAATTCCTGATTTCGGGCGCCGGATCGATCAATGCGCCCAATACATTGTTGAATCCTCGCATAAAAAAAATAGTATAGACATGTAAATTATACTATACTATTTTTAATTAGACTATATAATATAGTTTTATATTTTGATGTTTTCTGAAACGCATAATACAGAAAAGTGGTTGCAAAATCCTCCGCTTTCTCATATAATAGATGTATTCTCTTTGCACTGCACCGCATTCCTTTGGAATATGGTTCAACAGTACAAACTGAGCAGGCGATGATCCGCGTTCCGCGTGATCATGGGGCCGGGCCGTAGAACGGCAGCAGATAGCATGACAAACGCATCTGCGGGACAGTGTACGTTTCGCAGATGTGTTTTTATTATATTTAAAGCACCCTTACCTGGAGGTACGATTATGAAAAATACAACAAACGAAGGGCTTGCCCTGAAGGTTAGCCGCAATACCCTTGTGGGAAATATCCTCCTCACGGCGTTTAAACTGTTTGCCGGCATTTTCGCCCGCTCCGCGGCTATGGTCTCCGACGCCGTCCATTCGTTATCCGACGTACTGGCGGACCTTATCGTAATGACCGGGATCAAAATGTCCAACAAGCGTTCCGATAAAGAGCATCCCTATGGCCACGAGCGCCTGGAATGCGTCGCGGGCATTATCCTGTCCTTTATTCTCTTTTCTGTGGGCGTTCTCATCGGCTGGCGGGGCCTGGAGCGTATCCTCGCAAGGCAGTATGACGAACTGGTCATACCCGGGGTACTCGCCCTCGTCGCTGCGATTCTTTCCATTATAGTAAAAGAGGCGATGTTTTGGTATACCCGCGCCGCGGCAAAGAAAACTGGTTCTGTCGCCCTCTCCGCTTCCGCCTGGCACCATCGTTCGGACGCCATGTCCTCTTTGGGCAGTTTCGCGGGGATATTTGGCGCGCGTCTGGGTTTTCCCGTGCTTGACGCCGTCGCCTGCGTGATCATTTGCCTATGTATCGTGAAAGTAGCCATTGACATATTCAGAGACGCCGTCGCGAAAATGACGGATAAAGCATGCGACGATGATGTGGTTAACGCACTCCGGACGCTGGTCCTGGAGCAGGCGCAAGTCATTGCCATCGACCAGCTCAAGACGAGGATGTTCGGCAATAAATTCTACGTCGATGTAGAGATCTGCGCGGACGGCGACACATCGCTACACGAAGCCCACGGCATCGCGCAGACAGTCCATGACGCCATTGAGACCTGTTTCCCCAATGTAAAGCATTGCATGGTTCACGTGAACCCGCGCAATATCGAACACTCCATTTAAACCATCAGATCGCAGATCGCGTTGGCAAAGGCGACCGGGTCCTCTATGGCCAGCCCCTCGATGAGCAACGCTTGATGATAGAGCAGAGACGTATAGGTCTTCAATTTCTCCGGATCATCCTCCCCCAGCCTTGACAGCGCTTCAAATACCGGATGGCTGCCATTGATCTCCAGCACCCTTTCGGCTTTGACCTCCTGTTCGGTGGGCATGGAATTCAATACTTTCTCCATCTCCAGCGACAGCGGTCCGTCGCTGGTCAGGCATACCGGGTGGCTTTTCAGCCGCTTGGACAGCCGCACTTCCTTGACCTTCTCGCCAAGGGCTTCCTTCATGGAGGCAAACAAATCCTTGTGCGTCTCCGCCTGCTCTTTGGAAGCCTCCTTCTCTTCATCGCTGTCCAGATCCAGATCCTTATCGGATACCGACTTCAGAGGCTTGCCATCATACTCCCCGAGGATTTTGATCGCGAATTCGTCTACGTCGTCAGTGAGCGCCAGGATATCGTAGCCCTTATCCAGAACAAGCTCTGTCTGAGGCAATTGGCGGATCCGGCTTGTACTGCCGCCGCAGGCATAATATATCGCATCCTGACTCTCCGGCATGGCGGCCCGGTATTCCGCCATCGTGAGCATTTTTTCTTCTTTCAAGGAATAATACAGCAGCAAATCCTGTAGCTTCTCCCTGTCGGCGCCGTAACTGTTATAGATGCCGAACTTAATCTGCAAGCCGAAATCCTTGAAAAAATCTTCATATTTCTCCCGTTCATCCTTCTGCAGCTTGAGAAGCTCGGTCTTGATCCGCCTGTCCAGGCTTCTGGCAATGGTCTGGACCTGCTTATCCTGCTGGAGCATTTCTCTGGATATATTCAACGAGAGATCCGGCGAATCCACCAGGCCTTTGACAAAGCTGAAGCAGTCCGGCAGCAAGTCGGCGCACTTCTCCATAATCAAAACGCCGTTGGCATAAAGCTGCAAACCCTTTTCATACTCTTTACTATAATAATTGTAAGGCGCATGAGCGGGAATATACAATAACCCGTTATAGCTGATCGTTCCCTCTACGCTGACATGGGTGTGGATCAGCGGCTTTTCGAAATCGTAGAATTTCTCTCTGTAAAAACGCAAATACTCCTCGTCGCTGACTTCATTCCGGTTGCGTCTCCATAGAGGGACCATGCTGTTCAGCGTGTCAATTTCCTGATAACTCTCATATTCCGGCATTGTATCGCTGTCGGGCCCCGACGCGTCCGCCGTCTCTTCCGTGGCTTTTGGACGGCTTTTGGTTACCTCCATACGTATGGGATAGCGGATATAATCGGAATACTTTTTCACGATTTCGCGAATTTTGTATTGCTGTAAATACTGCCCGTACTCTTCTTCGTCGCCGTCTTCTTTCATCTCAAGGATAATGGTCGTCCCCCAGCCGTCGCGTTCAAAAGACTCGATGGTGTAGCCGTCGGCGCCCTCGGACTGCCAGCGCCAGGCCTCGTCGCTTCCATAGGCTTTACTGATCACCGTGATCTTTTGGCTGACCATAAACGCGGAATAAAAGCCCACGCCAAACTGACCGATCATATCGATTGCCGCTTCGCTAGATCCGGCGCTCTCCGCATCCTCGGCGCCCGCTACAGCTTCCGCGCCTTCCACAGCCTCTGCAGCTTCCGCGCCCCCGGCGACCGATTCCGGCGCTTCGCCGTCTCCTTCGCTGACGCCCTCGGCGTCTTCCGCGCCCTCCGCAGCCTCGGCGTCCGCCTCATCCTCCGCAGCGATTACTTCCTCGTTCTCCTCTGTGTCCGCCCCTTTCGCACGCATTTGAAACAGGTTTTCTTCGTTATCCTGACGAAAATCCATCGTACCGCTCTTCGCGATTATGCCCAGATTGTTTTCCAGCTCGTCGCGCGTCATGCCGATTCCGTTGTCTTTGATGGTCAGGGTACGAATTGCGTCATTTGCCTCGAGAAAGATTTCAAAGTCGCTCCGGTTGATGTCCGTACCGCCCTCGGTCAGCGCTTTATAATACAGCTTATCCATCGCGTCGCTGGCGTTGGAAATCAATTCCCGCAAGAAAATCTCTTTGTGGGTGTAAATCGAATTGATCATCAGGTTCAATATGCGTTGGGATTCTGTTTTAAATGGCTTCTTCTTCATGCTCGCTTTCCTCCGAAGATGAGTTTTAGCACTCACGCCTGTCGAGTGCTAACTCATTTATACAATGGCCGCCTACATTTGTCAAGCCAACTTTTCTTTGAGCCATCCGAAAATCCGCGCATGGTTCGCGGGATCGTGGAACCTTTCGTCGCCGTGCCCATAGTCCGGGAATTCATCATATTCTACACGACTTTTGCCGCAAACCGCTTCTATGCGTTTTGCCAGGCTGCGGGAGCATTCCACGGTTACCACCTGATCCGCCGCTCCTGTCTGGATCAGGAACGGCGGCATATCGGCCGTCACCCAAAACAAGGGATTTGCGATCCAGGCCAGGTGCGTATGCTGGAGGATCTTCGCGCCAAAAAATGAGTCATGGTTATCCAACTGACCAGGCGCTTTCGGCGTATCGCTGTGCTTCTTCTCAGAAAACTCCGCCTGCATCACCAGGTCGCTGACGCCAAACAAATCCACTACCGCCTGGACTTTTCCGCTGACCTCGCCAAATCCGAAGGAATCGTCATACATTGCCGGGACATCCTGCGTCGCTGCCGCCATGGCGACATGATAGCCGCCCGCCGACGGCCCCAGAAGCGCGAAACGCGCGGGATCAAGCAGGTATTGTTCCGCATTTGCGCGCAGAAAGCGAATTGCTGCTTTCAAGTCAAACAAGGAGCCGGGGAACCTGCCTTCCGCATCGTAGGAACCGTCCGGCTGCGGCGCGCATAAGCGCTGTTCGACGCTGGCAAAGGCAAAACCTGCTTTCAGCGACTCTTCCAGATAGCTGACCGCATGGAAATCATTCTTTAGCCCGCCGGTAAAACCGCCGCCATGCATATAAATGAGTATGGGGAATGGACCGCCGCCTTCCTCAGGGAGATACATATCCAATTTCCTCATGGGATGCGGCTTATCCGGCGTATAGCTGAGGTCGAGAAACTTGCGCGTAATGCCGACAGGATCCATAATCGGCGTATCATAAGGGTTCCCCGGTCCCGGGGGAATAAGGCTTATTTTTTTCATTTTCTTCCCTCCATTCTCATTTTGTCGCCTAACTGTATCACAGGCCCAACTCGTTCTACTACCCCTTACTTCAGTCATAGGACAAGAACCCAGCAGCTTGCAGCCGATCGAGCGCAAGCTCATCTAGCCGCTCTATCAGGCAAGTCATGCTTGCGCTCATTCTATCCTGCTTCATTTCTCTTGTCAACGAAGGCAAACCGCGTTACTGTTCAGTGCCGACTATGGTGGCGTCGGCACATTTGCCCGGCTACACGTCACATTCGTGATCAACATCAGGCTTTCTGATTATGTAGCCTAACGGCTCAACGTCCATCCGAT
>Ga0099364_10005073_pt1 | contig 19681 bp, 14 predicted proteins | sample TergutTh196P3_FD_73070 | JGI IMG/M metagenome (GOLD analysis project Ga0099364, IMG submission 73070) | Microcerotermes parvus P3 segment gut microbial communities from Pointe-Noire, Republic of the Congo - Th196 P3 | ecosystem: Host-associated > Arthropoda: Insects > Digestive system > Gut ... | reverse complement strand
CATGTGGTCACTCACCGATGGCAGCACTAACCCCGGCATTGGCAACCAAAGCAATACTTTCCGGAACTGCACATCGGAAATGAGCAACAGCGCGCATGGCTTTGTGCTTGCCGGTGGACGGGATAATCAGATTATTGACTCGATTGTCAGGGACAATGTTTTCGGTATGCCGGGCATTAGCGTCAATACAAACGGTATGTCCGCAGGATATCCCGACGGTTTTTCCGGCGATAACCGCATTGAGCGCGTCACAGTAGACCGCTGCGGATGGGCAAGCGAACAGATTGCCAAGCCTTGGCCATACTTTGCCAATTCCATCAGTATTCAAGCGAGTCTCGGAACGGAAGTCAGTTCAATCAACTTCAAAGACATTGACATCCGCAACGCCGACCACACGGCAGTCAAGTTCATAGGGGATGTGGAAGCCAGCTTTGAAAACCTTCGCATCGACGGCTACTGCACAGGCAGAAACGCCACAGGCGGAAGCGGTGCCGCAGTGTTATATGACGGCGCCAAGGGCAAGGTGTATTGGAAAAACCTCAGTATTTCCGGGGGAGGGAACAATCGCCCCGAAGAATTGCGAAACTTCTCGGATGTGCAAGCCATCACTATCGCCGCGAACCAACCCATACCCATGCCATCGGCGTTCCCGAAGCCGACACTGCTGCCCGCGCCGAATATCAACACCGCCGCCGGTTGGGCGCGCGACAACGTCAACAGCGCGTTCCGAAAGGGATTCATACCGACACATATAGTAAACAACTACAGCGACGTCATATCACGAGCCGACTTTTGCCGCATGGCTGTGAGATATCTCGAGTACGCGACCGGCAAAAGCATCGACGCCATACTGACCGAACGGGAACTGACCCGCAGGCAGGACGCATTCTCGGACACAAAAGACCCCGACATACTCGCCGCCTTCGCCCTCGGAATAACGACCGGTACGAGGTCGCCCTCCGACACCGCCCCCGGCACGTTCACTCCAAACGGCAGCTTCACGCGCGAAATGGCGGCGACGATGCTTGCGAGGGTCAGCATGGTGCTGGGCGCAGACACGGCGAACGCTCCGAATGCCGGTTACACGGACATCGACGCGGCGGCAAACTGGGCGAGGGACAGCATCAACTATTGCTTTGAAAGCGGCATCATGACAGGCACAAGCACAACGCCCCTGCGCTTCAGCCCGAAAGACGCATTCACAAGACAGCAGAGCATAGCGACCTTTGATCGGATGGGATGATGGGGTGGTGTCCTAATTGACGCTACATGTTTTGGATGCGCAAGGTGTCCGGTGTGAGGTGGATACCGTTACGCTGGTCAAAATAATGTGAAAAAATTGTGAAAAACTATTGAATGTTTTAATAAAAATGTGATAGTATACATGCAATTGTGAATATAACGTGAATAATGTGGAATCAAATGTGCGAATGTTACACAATACCATTTGTGTAATATTCGCATTTTTTTCTTTGAGTTTGCAGGGTTTTCACCCTGCTTTTTTTGTTGGGATGCGACATGATACATACTTTTGTGCTAAGAATTATCGAAGTATACCAAGGGTCTCCGACCCAATGTTACACAAATGGTATTGTGTAACATTGAGTAAAATGGCAGCTAGGCCGCTGAAGAAAGAAAAAGGTAACCTGAAAGATGACCGAAAAGAACAGAAATGACTTAATCGCGCAGTTGAAGCTCGAAGTGCAAAACCATGTGGATTTGACATCGCTCGCTGACGAAGGGCTTCAGGCTCTAGCGACCAACTCGCTTGAAGCAAAGGTAGAATGGGCGAGAGCAAATAACCCTGAAGCATATCGGGAACTGTCAACTCTGAATTTCCGTGAAAAGCAGTTTATTGTCAACGCCGTTTACGAGGCTGTCCGCGGACTCGGGGTGCTTGGTCAGATTATAGCTGACTCCGATGTCACAGAGGTTATGATAAACGGATATCAAGATATCTTTGTAGAGAAAGCCGGCCGCTTATTCAAGATGGATAATCAGTTTGAAAGCCGTCGCGAGCTTGAAATTATTATTACCAAGTTTGTATCGCTGGCGGGGCGGCAGGTAAATGAGAGCGAGCCAATCGTAGACACCCGCCTTGCCGACGGTTCGCGCGTCAACGTGGTTATGCCTCCAATTGCCTTGAACGGACCGATAGTTACGATTCGCCGCTTTCCGAAAGAGGCTATGACAGTCGATAAGCTGATAGCATATGGATCTATTACGCCCGAAGTAGCGGAAGTATTGGGCTTGCTTGTGTCCTGCAAGTACAACATTTTTGTAAGCGGCGGCACAGGCAGCGGTAAGACGACTTTTCTAAATGCGCTGTCAAATTTCATACCGCGTGACGAGCGCGTTATAACAATTGAAGACTCCGCAGAACTCCAAATTAAAAATGTTGATAACCTCGTCCGTTTGGAAACACGCAACGCAGGTCCCGACGGGAGCGGCGCAATAACGATTCGCGACCTGATAAAATCCGCCTTGCGTATGCGGCCGGAACGCGTCGTCGTCGGCGAGGTTCGGGGAGCTGAAGCGCTCGACATGCTGCAGGCGATGAATACCGGTCATGACGGATCGCTGTCCACCGGTCACGCAAACTCAACATTCGACATGCTCAGCCGTCTTGAAACCATGGTGTTGCAAGGTGCAAGCGGACTTCCCTTGGAGGCGGTTCGCCAGCAAATATCATCTGCTGTGGATGTAATTATACATCTTTCACGTTTGCGTGATAAAAGCCGAAAAACCATGGAGATTGTGGAAATTCTGAAATACGACACAGAAAAGGACAAGATAATTACCAATACATTGTATGAGTTTCGCGAGACCGAGGAAAGCACAAAGAATAAGGTAGTTGGACAGCTTATGCGTACGGAAAATCCTATGGTGAACACCCAAAAACTGATAAACGCCGGCGTAGACCGAGTGATATAGGATTGGAGGTATTATTGAATGTCAAACATGTTCGCACACTCTGCTGATGAGCCAGCTAATGCTCCCCCGGAGCTGAAACAGCCCCCGCAAGGTTTTAGTAAGCCGAATTACTCCATAACACCAAACAAAACACCGCAGCATGTTTTGTCGTTTCTCGTCGGTTTCGCGCTGGGTTTTGTAGTATTGTTCGTATACTACAAAATCGTGATGCTATCTATTGTTGGCGGCGCTGTGTTTGGAGTTGTCTACATTCTGGTGAATGGGCAAAATGCGATTAGGAAGCGCAGAAACAAACTGCGCTTGCAGTTCAGGGACATGCTCGAAGCATTATCTGTAGCCATGAGAGCGGGTAATCCGCCCGCTATTGCATTGCAAAGCGCAAGGGAAGATTTACTGTTACTATACGATGAGAATACAGATATCATTATTGAGCTGGACATTATCATAGCCTTGTTCAGAAACGCAGTGCCGCTGTCGGTATCTTTCCACGATTTTGCGCAGCGGAGCGGGCTGGAGGATATAGAGAGCTTTGCCTCCATCTACCAAACTATTGAAGGCAAGTCGAGCCGCGCAGATGAAATTGTACGCCAAACGCAAAGCATTATAAGCGACAAAATGGAAATTGAAATGGAAATTGAAACGCTAATGACTTCGGCAAAGAATGAAATGAATATAATGACATTGATGCCGCTCGTAATATTGCTTATTCTTGGCTATGTCGGCGCAGGATTTATGGGTACGATTTATACAACAATTGGCGGCAGGATTGCCGCGTCTGTCGGATTGATTATTTTCGTGATCAGCGTTTCGCTGGGGCGCAAAATCAGTAGCGTAAAGCTTTAGGGAGGGCGAAAAATGCAGGTCGTTTTAATAGTGCTTATGATGCTGTCGACAGCATTGATTGTGATATGGTTTGCGCTGCTGTTTAAAAGCGATCAGAACGACAGTATAAGCGCAGCATATGATAAGCTGTTCAGCGGCACGTTAAAGATTGATGAACTCAAACAAAAGGATGCTATTAAGGATGCGGAGCTGGAGCAGTACAGCGGAGCTGCGTATTCGCTGATGAAACTAATAAAGGGCGGAACAAAAAACAAAGAAATCGCTAAGCTGGAACGAATAAACGATGAGTTGCGCAACGGTAATGTCAGCAAAGCAGGAGTTGCGGCGCTGCCCGGTCACGTGATATGCCGCAGCTTTCCTATCATCGGCAAAGGCAAGCTATATAAGACGTTGCAGATTCGTCACATTGAGCTGTATGGCAAGAAAAACGCTGATTTTAAGACTAATGGCGTTTTGGCAAAAATGTGTTCGTATATGATAATCGGAGTTGGCGTTGCGTTAGCTGTCGGCTCATGGCTGTCCGCGATGGAGATTGGGCTTATCGGGCCTGCACTTCTCAGTGTCGGAACAGTCCTAGTTGTCATGATGGCATACTCGCTGTATGACGCGCCTCGCGTACAAGCAAACAAACGCAGGGAAAGCATCGCGCGCCAGTTCCCTAATGTGGTCTCAAAGCTTGCGTTGCTCGTATGCTCCGGGGCGATTATGGACAAAGCTTGGAAGGAAACTGCGAACAGCAATGAGGGCGAGCTATATACCGAGATGAAGAAGACCTCTGACGAACTTAGCCAGAACATTGCACCTGAAGCAGCGTACAGTAATTTTATCGTGCGATGCAACACAAAGGAAACATCCAAGCTCGCTTCAGCAATTCTACAGAATTTATCAAAGGGAAACGCTGAAATCGGGAACTTGCTCCGCGAACTTGCGCGAGAAGCATGGCAGGAGCGACGCCACACGGCGAAACGAGACGCAGAAAAAGCAAACAGCAAGCTGCTTATTCCGACAATGCTTCTTTTTGTATCTATTTTGATTATGATAGCGGTACCAATTGTTATGATGCTGGGCGGAGCATTGGGCTAAGCGTGGCGTCGGTACATTAACATATGCGTAATTAATCGGCGGAAAGGTGGTGATAGGTTATGCTGAAAAAAACATTTAGGGGTCTGTGCGATTCACTGACGGTCGCGTATATCGCAGTAAAAAACGGGGTAGCGGACATAAAAAAGGATGAGCATGCTATGGAAGTGATTCAAGTGGTTATGCTAATCGCTGTGGGAGTGCTGGCTATTGTCGCGATTTGGGCAGGTATTAACGGTTTTCTTGAACAGATGTGGAACAGAATCACAGGCTCGGGAGCGACCACGCAGTCTGGTCCCAGCATATCACCCCCATAATTATACTCAAAGCTTAATCCCGAAAGAGAGGCGCTTATGCAACGACAAAACCGGAAGAATTCAATACTTAGCTGTTCTGACGGTTTTGCCGTTGTAGAGGCGACTTTCGTGTTTCCAATTATGTTTATGGTATTTTTTGCTCTGGTTCTGCTGGCACTATACCTGCCACAACGCGCCATGCTGCAAAGAGCTACGCAGTTTGCCGCTACAGCAATTGCCACGGAAATGAGCGATACTTGGGTCTATTATAGCGAAGAGACACCCGGTCGATACGCTACCCATGGAGCGTTACGTTCAGGTAAAGGCGGAGTGTATGTGACACTGTTCAACTCTGTTTTTGGCAGCGGCCCCAACGGCGCAAAAACGATTGTAGAAAACATCGATAACGCAGAAAATATACCGATGATTGCCAACGGTGATCTATTGGTCGAATGTCGCTTTGTGAATTATGTCGTCTACAAAGAAGTCATCGTCACGGCAAAGCGAACAATAAGCACAATACCTATTGGCTTATCAATAATCCAATTTCCGAACACGATAGAGTTGGAAGTGTCTTCAACTGCCGTCGTGCAAAATGCCGACGAGTTTATACGAAATGTTGATTTAGCCGTTGATTTTGTTGATTGGGTTAGAAAGAAATACCCTGCAGTGGATAATATATTCACAGAAGTTCAAAAAGTTGGAAGTAAAATTGGCAACTTTTTTGGTATAGTTTAGGAGAGAGCATGCGAAGGCTAAAGCGCGACACACGCGGAGCAGTTACGATAATCGTTTCTATAATGCTGATCCCTGCGATACTGCTGAGCGGTACGGCGGTGGATTTGGCTCGTATACACACAGCCAAGAGCATGGCTCAAAATGCCAATCAACTTGCGGGAAACACGGTACTCACCCAATACAATGCTTTATTAAAGGATCTCTACGGCCTGTTTGGCGTTGCTGAATACGACCCTGTATTAGCCGGTATGGTCAATGATTATATTCAGGTCAGCATTTTTGGCGAAAAAAAGGACGATACTTGGATTGATACGGGACTCGGCACGTTCCAGATATTCCACGGTTCCGAAGCCTCTGCCGAAGTAACTGCCGCAAACACGTATAATTTTGGAAATGTTGATGTATTGCGAAGACAGATCGAGGAGTATATGAAGTTTCGGGGACCCGTAATTTTAGTGGTGGAATTACTGGAGGCCCTCAGCATTCAAGGGAGTTCGATTAAAGCAAGCAGCGAAGCCATTGAGCAGCAAAAGAAGGTAGATGAAGGGATGGGAGAGCTCTTCAAACTGTATGGCGAACTGTACGCTGCCATACAGAGAGCGGATTTATGCCCGCAACCCGGCGGAAACCCGAATGTGGCAGGTGCGGTTGGAAATGTTGGTAATTCACTCACAAGCATAAAAAACGCATTTGCCGATCTGCAGCGAAGATATAAAGAATGGGAAGATATATGTAAGGAAATCAAGGATTTAGAGGATCGCATAGCGGCAACGTCAGATGATTTGCAAAGAGCCAAATTGAATAACCAACTTGAGCTTCTCCAAGGCGAAAAAAGCGATTTGGAAAAAAGGTATGTTGCAAAATTCAAACACATCGAAGCCTTAACAAACGGGAACAACGCTACGTGGCAGGATTGGAGGTCGGGCGATCCGATTGTAAAAAAAGACCCGGATGGGAACACAGAAATATTTGAAGACGGAGCTACTGTGTATGAGTGGAAAGGCGGGCAGAACATCGCTGGCGGCACCGTAGCGGGTGGATTGATAAACAACATTGACAATGCAAAAAATACTGCCGAAAGGTTTAAGGCCAATTTTACAGCAGTTGTAACAAAAGCCGGTGAAATAGATAGCAAGCGTGAGCAGATTCGTGCTGAAATAGCAAGACTCCAAGGAATAATTGATAATCCGGATTGTGATGCCACCTTGAGAGAAGAACTGAGAACGCAAATAGTTGAAATAAACGCACTACTAAACGAATTTCCAAACCTCGCAAATATTGCAAGGCCTTATCAGGAAGAAGGCAACGCTTTTATCGAACGTGTCAAGACAATGCTGGATGGCGTGGAATACAGAGACAGAAACAATACAGCAAGCGGCAGTCTGAGTATTTCAGATTTACGTACCATATCATCCAACAGCGCATTTGCATTAAACGAAAATGTAGCGAGTACTCAAAGCGCGGCAGCAAAATATGCGGGCTTCGAGTTGGTTACATACCAACTAAGAGACCTTGGCTTTATCAACTTCAGGGGCATCGATGGCAACGCAACATATACAAGCCGCAGAAACTTGTATGACAAACTGCAAGGAATGGCGACTACCAAGGATGTTGAAACTATTTCAATAGCGGATGGACTAACCGACGATTCCGGTTCTGACGATCCCGAGACAAAGCAACGGAACATCATCCAGCAGTTGGTTAAGTTAGCGGAAGATGCAAGAGATGGCTTGATAAACAACCCCCAAGGCGCTAGAAGGATTGTTGATAGTACTGTAATGGGAACCGGTTCTATAGATACAATAGATGCAAGCAAGGTCATTGATTTGATTAGCGATCCCGGAAACGGGATACAGGAGCTTGCAGACTGGGCGCTTGTAATGACATATTGCACCAGCATGTTTTCAAGTTATACTACAGGAAAACCTTCAGAGTTCTCAGGAGGAGTCAAGCCTGAATCACCGACTTCGATTACGAGCACTCCGATGAACCCAAAAGTTAATTACTTTTATCAGTCAGAGTGGGAGTATCTGCTTGTCGGAAACCAAGACGCAAACGCTAACCTTAATGCGGTGAAAAATCTAATTTACACGATTCGGCTTATTTGCAACACAATTTCCGCATTCAAGCAGGACGATATAAAAGCAGTCGCAAACCTTGTAAAGGCCGCTGTTTCAGCCATTCCTTTTGTTGGCCCTGCTCTCGGGGTAGTATTGTACTTCGCGACATTCGCTGCATTTGCAGCAGCGGAAAGCGCTGTTGACTTAATTGATTTGCGCAATGGATGTAAAGTGGTTCTGATTAAAGGGGCTAACGACGAAAAGTTCAAGTGCAAACCAAGCGGCGTTGTTGCGCTGTTGAAGGAACTCGGCGACGGCGATATAAGCCTTCACAGTGTTGATACCCACAAGAATGAACCCGGCATTTCTTATGAGCAATATATGCTAATATTCTTCCTTGTTACAAGCAGAACCAACACGCTTGTGACACGCACCGGCAATCTGATTCAATGGAATGTTGTAAATTATCAGAAGAAAGCAAACGCAAATAACTTGGATGATAAAGGCTTTGTAAAAACCGACGACGCGGTCAATGCAATGTCAGCAGCATTTGAGGAACCCGACTGCTTCCGTTTGTCAAAAATGCATACGGATTTTGACGTTACCACCACGATAGATCTCAGACTGCTGTTTCTTACATTGCCGATATTTCAACGAGAGGGTTCCCCGTTTTCAGACAGATTTCAAATAAGCGCAACGCATTACAGGGGGTACTGATATGCGAAAGGACGAGAGCGGGTCCATATTGATCGAGTTCGTTGGCTCGTTTTTATTGTTCGTGCTTCTGATTGGCTCTATCCTCAGCCTAGTGAACATTGTCACGGTACAGGCACGGGTGCATTATGCGCTGACACAGACGGCAAATACGCTCTCGATGTACGGCTATGTGCTGAACGTGCTTGGGATGGATAAAGCGCTGATGAACATTGATAAGGGCGCAGGAACTGTCAGAAACGAGATCAACACTTCCATTGATGAGATAAACGAGGTTCTTGGCGAAGTAAACAACCTAAGTTTATCAGGTGTGCAAAAAAGCGCGGGAACTGTGATGGATCGTTTTGAGGGATGGGCTTCCAGCACTTCCGAAAATCCTAAACAGACGCTTCAGCTTATTGCGCAGTTTGGGTTGGGTGAAATCACATCCGCCGGATTAGCGCTGGGTCTGTGGCCGCTGATGCTGCGCTATTTAGCAAATGGCTCATTGAGCGGGGAGGAATACCTTGCAAGCGCACGCATAGATAAGCTTGAGTTTTACAGCTTTAGGCTTCCATCATATACTCCCGCCGAAGAAGGGGAGCTTGTGGGTTCCTTTGACGGAATAGCCGACAGCAACAGCGCTCTGTTGGATCAAAATGGCAATGTTAAACTGACGGTGCAGTATGAGGTGGAGTATTCATTTTTTGGATTGAAGATACCATGGGGCGAGGGCAATCCGACCCTAAAAATTTCACAGTCGGTTATGACTAAGATGTGGCTCGGCGGGAGCGGGGAGGGATACAGTGGCTAAAAAGCTCCTCCCCTACATAGGGATTCCCTTTCTACTGGCAGTGTATCTGGCGTTTAGAGTTATGTCTGATGATATTCTGACGATATTTCGCGCTGCGATTTTGATTGCATTCGGTTATATCGCCGCTTATGGGGACATAAAGACCCGAAAAGTTCCAAACAAACTTATTGTGGCCATGCTTGCGTCATGGGCGCTGCATACATCGATATCAGTAGTTGTCAACATTGAGGCAGCGCCGATGCTGCTGGTTCAATCGCTGATTGGCGGCGCGGCTGCAGGCGGATTCTTCTTCTTTATATATCTTGTCAGCCGCAAGGGGATAGGGGGCGGCGATGTGAAATTCATCGCAGTCACAGGGTTATTTTTGACATTTGCGAAAGTTATGCCCATGTTGCTTATCAGTTCGCTGCTGGCAGCGCTTACATCAGGCATACTGCTTCTGACAAAGCGAGCAACAATGAAATCCGCAATACCTCTTGTTCCGTTTCTCTACATTGGTGCTTTGACGACATTATTATTGTGAGGTGGACGTATGTTTAACCGGATTGTGCTTTTATTTGTCTGCATAATATTGCTTTTTGCCGCGTGGACGGCTGTACTAAATATGCAGCATCCTATAGATAAACAGGCAGCGTTGATTGCGCTAGCCAATGAGGAAATTGAGAGAGGCACATATATAAAAGCTCTTCCTTATTTACTGGATGCAGTTTCGTATAATACCGAGGAAACACTTGAAGCGACTGAAACGCTAAAAAGAGTGTATCTTGAGCTGGGCTACACGCAGGAATATGCAAGTGTGCTGAAAAGTCAGACTGCTCGCGCAGACTGCCCTGCCCCGGTTTATGAAGAATACGCGCGCTACTTCATCCTTGAGGACAGGCTGCGTGATGCATTGAAAACCATTACGCTCGGTATTGAACGCACACAAGCGGAGTCGCTCGTTGGGTTCTATGAAGAACACCGCTATGCTTTCACAATTGGCCACACTGCATTTGATGACGTGACCGCATATCACAACGGAGGGATACAGGTTAAAAAGGGAGATCTTTGGGGGCTTGCCAATGCCGCCGGTGGGATTATCATTCCCTGCATGTATGAACAAATTAGCACATATGACCCTGCAAATGGCGGATCCATTATAGTAATGCATGTCGATAAAAAGATAAGCACAGTGAATATGAGTAATCAGATTACAGCAACATCAAACATTATTGCCGAGCAAGTTGGTACGCTATCACAGGATATAGTATCATTGCAGTTGTCAAATGGTCAGTGGATACTCGCAGACAGCAACCTAAACTCCAATTTTAGCGAATACGAAGGAGTCGGCGCTTCCCACAACTCCGCCATAGCTCTAAAATCATCAGGGAAATGGGGCGTAGCAGGGCTTGGCAGTGGCACAATAGTGCCATATGAGTTTGACGAAGTCATTATGGATGAATTAGGGCGGAGCTATGCTCTCGGCGCGGTTTTTGCCAAAAAAGACGATGTAGTATATTTATTCGTGAATGGAGAGCAGCAACCTGAAACATATGAAGACGCCCGCCCCTTTACCGAAGAAGGCTGGGCTGCAGTCAAGAAAAACGGAAAATGGGGTTTTATTGATATTACCGGTGCAGAGAGAATCTCTTTCATATTTGACGATGCGAGGTCATTCGGACAACACTTGGCGGCGGTCAGAGTAGGCGATCTTTGGGGATATACAAATTGGCGAGGCATCGTTGTGATTGAGCCTGTGTTTCTGGATGCAAAGAGTTTTTCCGGAGGAAGAGCGCCGGTTCTTACAGATTTAGGCTGGCAGTTTATTACGCTTGTCGAATTCAGCTAGGGGGTAAGTGATGATTTACGAAATTCAGAGCAAAAGCGACATTTCTATTGGTGCAACACTTGTTGTAAAAATACCCGAGGAGGAGCTTGATAAAAACGCCTTGTATACAATAGTGGTGGACAAGCCGGACTTTATTCTTCCGTTTAGGCACAGAATCATTGACGGAGAAGTGGAGTTCGTATATCAAATCGGCATGAACAGCAAGCTTCAATACTTGTCGGGCAGACGCGCTCCGCAAGAGTACGCGCAGATGTGGGCGAGCGTGCTGAACCCGCTGCTGGACTGCGACGACTGGTATATGAATCCATTCTCGTTCGTGTTGAGCCTTGAGCATCTTTACTACGACAAAAACGCAAAAGCAGTAAACTATGTGTATATCCCGTCGAAGAAAGCCGTAGCGGATTACGATGCGCTCAAAAGTATGGCGGTCGAAATCTCAAAGCAAATCACTGTGGCGGACGCGAATCTTGAAAACAAGATTCTATGGTCAATAGTAAGCGAGTTTAATCCAAAGGATTTTCTGCAATTGCTTAAACCTTACGAATCTCCGGGAGGCGCGGCAGCGGTGATGCACGAACCGATACACCATCACCACGAACCTGTTGCACAACCGAGCATTCCTTCGGCGCCTCCTCCGCCCACAGCACCTCCACCTATGGCGCCTCCACCTATGGCGCCTCCACAGAGTATGCCTCAGCAACCGGCAGCAGGCGGCTACGCAGTCCAGAGTCCATCTCCCGCACATGGTCTACCGGGGGATATAGTCATAAACATCCCCGCCAAAGAAAAAGGAAAAAAGGAAAAACCGCCGAAAAAGCAATTCGGTGGCGAGAAAAAGAATGAGCCAAAGCCGGAACCGCAGCCCAAACCGCAGAAACAAAAGGGCGGATTACTGGGCGGGAAAAAGAAAGATGCTCAGGCTCAAATCATCATGGGAGCGGCAGCCACTCCACTAATGCCCGCGCCGCCGCCGATTATGCATCCGCCGGAGGGCATGCAGGGGAACATGCCTCCTATGATGTATGATCCGCACATGGAAAGCGATGCTACTCAAATTCTTGACAGTAACCCTGCGGACGCAATCGGATTGCGGTTAATTTCTAATCTCAACCTTCCACAGAGGATATCTGTTCAAGCTGGAATCGGCAGACCTTTTTCAATCGGCCGCTTTGATACGCGGATTGGGGCTAAGCAATCGGACTTCGAGTTTCCCAATGGCACGAAAGCCGTCAGCCGCCGCCATGCAGTGATTGAACGAACACAGGACGGATACTTCATTGTCGATTTAGGCTCAAGCGCGGGAACATATGTAAATAATATAAAGATTATACCTAACTCACTGCATCCCCTCGCGGCGGGCGACAGGGTTTCGTTCGGCAACGCGGGCGCGGACTATGTATGGGAAACCTAGCGAGATTGGTGGGAACAGGGTTTTATGGAGTATATTCTCGAAGGGATCTGCAATCAAAACGGGCGCGAAACCAACATGGACAGCCTGCTGCTCACAGAGCGCAAAATTTCCGGAACGCGGTCTGTGTTGGCGGTTGTGTGTGACGGCGTAGGCAGCTTGTCTGACGGCGCCTATGCCAGCGTTGAGTCGATTCGCATGCTCAATGAATGGTTTGCCATGCTTGACGGCACGGAGCGAGCTGGTTTGGTATTGCGCGACGAAATTTCGTCAATCAACACAAGAATCATTGCCGCAGCGAAAGGAAACGGCATGAACACAGCGACTACATTGTCCGCGCTGTTGCTGGTCGGCAGGCAATACTACATCGTCCACGCCGGCGACAGCAGGATTTATTCAATCGATGGCTCAGGGTTAACGCAACTGACGATTGATACCGTGAACGAGTCAGGCGCATTGACTTCCGGCATTGGGCATTTCGATAATGCAGAGTTGTATTATTCTGAAGGCATGGTGCAAAGCGACATGTTTCTGCTCTGCTCAGATGGGCTATACAAGCGTATAGATGATGCGTGGATATTTGAGAATATACATGCCGGTAACCGCAAAGCGCTGCGAAAAACGCTGAGCGCGCTTTCAGATCAAGCGATTGCGCAAGGCGAGCGAGACAATATATCCATCGCAATTGTGAAATTACTAAAGTGAGGGGAAAAGAATGAAAATACAGCTTCTTATAGCCACAGCAGACAGTGATTTTTCGGAACTGCTATCCAACACATTGTCAGCGAGGTATGCGGACACATTTGAAGTGGGGGTGTGCTCGTCGCTCGAGAAACTTGCCGATATTCTAAAGGTTAAGAAAAATGATGTCGCACTCGTGGAACCTGAATGGGCACATGTCATCAGCGGGAGTAATGTTAAGCTAACCCTCGCCCTATGGAGCGAACAGTCTTCATTTGCGGAGACTGTGCAAAATGTTATAAGGGTTCAAAAGTATCAGCGAATTTCTGCATTGGTGAGCGACACGCTTGAGCATTATTCTGCAGTCGCGACAGGTTTTGAGGGCTTGAACAAGGACAGAGGGAGAATCGTCGCCGCTTGGTCCCCGGCAGGTGGCGTTGGCAAGACCGCTGTGGCGCTGGCGTATGCCACTCGATGCGCGTCAACGGGAAAATCCGTAACATACTTGGATTTGGAGCATTTCTCCAGTACGAATGCGTTTTTTTCATGCGAAGGAAAGAGCATCAGCACTCTTTTCGAAAAGCTGGAATCGAGCGCCGATATACTGGCAAAGAGCATCAGGCAAGTGGACAGCGGTTCGGGCATCGGCTACTTCAATCCGCCAAACAACTATGACGATATAAACGAGTTGACTTCAGAAGACCTAGTTGCGCTCGCAAACGTGTGTGCCGCTATAAGCGACGTCGTAGTTATTGACCTACCCTGCGTATGCGACAAGCGCGCACAGGCAATTCTTGAGTTGGCAGATACGGTCCTGTTGGTAACAGACGGCAGTAAAATTACCGAGTCAAAGCTGGGAGTCTTCATGTCGCAGCACAATGTTTTCGAGGATATCAGGAATAAGACGCGGCTAGTATCAAACAAGGGCGCAAAGCTGTCCGATACGAGATTTGAAGCAGTTATTACTCTACCGCTCGTTCAGACTAATGATTTCGTAAGCATTTACAAAACATTGTCCGGAAACAATAGCTTTGGGGAGTGACATCGATGTGTACAACAGGTTTTGATAATCATCAGAGGTGGCTATAATGAGCGAATTGCTTCTTTACGCTGGAATAGCCGTTGCGGGCGCATCCGTTATCGCGGGTGTCGCGGTTTTGCTATCTTTATGGATCGCAAAACGCAAATTAAACGAGAAATTTGACGCAGAATACGGAAAGAATCCATAAACTGTATGTGGCTGCGTTCTTTGGAATTTTATCAAAAGATGGTGAACAGATGGCTGAAATTATCGCTTCAACATATGAGGTAGTCGATCGAATCGGGTCGGGTGGCGGCGGAATCGTTTACTTGGCCCACCATATGCGGCTTGGAAAAAAGGTTGTTCTAAAGGCAGATAAGCGCAAGCTCACAACGAGGCCCGAGTCGCTTCGCAGGGAAGTGGATGCTCTGAAAGACTTGAGCCACACTTACATACCTCAGGTCTATGATTTTTTTGTAGAAGGCGATACCGTTTACACCGTAATGGACTATATCGAGGGGGAAAGCCTTGACAGGCCATTGAAGCGCGGAACAGCATACTCGCAGCCGCAAGTCATTAAATGGGCATGTGAGCTGTTGGAAGCGCTTTCATATTTGCACAGCCCGATTCATGGCACGCCGCCGCGAGGCTTCGTTCACAGCGATATAAAGCCCGCGAATATTATGCTAACGCCCCATGGCAGCATTCGCCTAATTGACTTCAACATCGCCCTTGCGTTAGGCGAAGAAAACGTCATTGGGCGAAGCGAAGGCTATGCGTCACCTGAACATTACGGACTTGATTTCTCAACCGGCAGCGACACCGCGACAGTAAATAATACGACAGTATTAATGAGCGATATAGACGAAACGCTGCTTATGCACAGCGAGTCTTTCAGTTCCTCCAGCAAAAGGATTGTCATACCGGACGCAAGGTCGGATATCTATAGTCTCGGTGCAACGCTTTATCATTTGCTTTGCGGAAAACGTCCTGCAAGGAGCGCTACCGAAGCGACCCCTTTGTCGGATAAAGAGTTCAGTCCTCAAATAGTAAAAATCATATCGAAAGCGATGAACCCAAATCCTGACTTGCGATATCAGAGCGCGGAAGATATGTTGTTTGATTTTCGGCACTTACGCGAAAACGATCCAAGACTGCTGCGCTGGAAGCGTACGAGGTCTGCCGCAATCATCGTCCTTGCGGCTACGTTTCTGGCAGGGGGCCTATCCGCGTTTGCCGGCGCCAGAATGGGGGAACATGCTCAGCGCCTTGAAGCCGAGTCACAAAGAGCTGAAGCTGTCGAGCAACGAGCCGAAGCGGATCTGCAGCGAGCCGAGGCGGAAACACAGCGAATAGAAGCGGACGAACAGCGTGTTGAAGCCGAGAAACAGCGCACCGAAGCAAGACTGCAGGAGATGCACGTTCTTGCGGCCAATTCCGCAGATGCATTGCGTGCAGGCGATAAATACAGCGCCATTGTTTTTGCGCTCGACGCCGTCCCGAATGAAGACGACGCAGGTATTCCGCATCTACCCGTGGCAAAAAAGGCGCTTGCCGATGCGCTCGGATTATATGATTTATCCGATTCATTCAGACCGCACCGCACAGTAACGCTTCCTTCCGAGACGCTTGATTTTGCCATTGCCCCCGATGGAAGCAGCTTTGCAGCAATGTCGCTGGGCACATTGTCTGTGTTTGACACCGAGAGCGGCGACTTAATCGCTGAGCTGCCCGCTGTTGAATCAGGACTTGCGGATGTCCTCTATCTGAATAATAATGCCATAGTCTACGCATCGTCAGACGGACTGGCTATGTATAGTTTAGCGTCAATGTCCATACAATGGACAGGGAAAGCCGCCACGACAATAGCCATATCCGCAAACGGGGAGACTATTGCGGCAGTGAACCGTGACGATGGCGTTGCTGTAGTGTATGACATTAACGGCAATGTGTTGCACACTGTCGATTTCGGCGATAGGAGCATGCGAGTGGCGGTCAACGATCGTTTCGGCGATCCGGGAGGCAGGATTTTCAGGCTAAACAACGATGGAACGGCGCTTGCGGTGAGCTTCTCGAACGGCGGGCTTGAGATTTTCAATATCGCTGAAAACGATGATAGTATCGAAGTGTTTGATGAATCTGACTATACGCATTTTGAAGGTGGGTTTTTCAAGGAGTACTTCGCCTTTTCAGCCACGATTAGAGGCGAGTCCTTTTTTGCGGTAATAGATACTGCGGAGTTTGCTGTAACCATATCAACAACCCTTTCAGGAAGAATCGGAGTAACCGCAGACGAGTTTGGCGTATATATGTCGTATAACGATATTAATGTTTCCATAGATCCGCAGACAGCAAATCAAACTCCTCTCAGTTATGATCCGCGCGAACAAGCGGCGGGCGACTACTGCATTGATGGCAGTTTGAACTCACCGATGGTTCGCATTTCCAAGCGCGAATCACATGTAGACAAAGAAATATTCAGTTACGAACCGGGCTATAACCATGACGAGGCTAGGCTAAACTCCTCGGGAAATCGTATCATGCTGTTCTCGGCGCACAGCTTCAGGGTCTACAACACCGATGGCGGCATCATAAATGAAACCTTAATTCCTAGCGCAGAACATGTGTACGACCAGCAGTATCGCCGTGAAGGCGGCGAGTCGTATTTGGAAGTTATATACTACGACGGAACCATCCACAAGTACTCAGGCGACGATGGAACTCTAATGGCGGTGGATAGCGGGGATGAGGCAGATCCCTCGCTGTTTGAGGAGTTCACAACGGATAGTCTGCGCATAACTTCGCCGCTGCACGGCAAGCCAATAGCTTATGACATAGATACCGGCGATCTGATACGGGAGCTTGAAGAGGATGCATACCTCGCATATGTCACTCAAGTTGGAGAGTATGTAATCACCGAGTACATTTCAGCGGAAGGCGAAAGGTATGGACTTTTGCTTGATGGCAAAACATGTGAAACTCTCGCACATATCCCGAATCTATGCGACGTGATTGGCAATCGTTTGATTGTTAACATACGCGCATCCGGAAGTTTGCGTGAAACGCGGTTGTATTCTGCAGAGGAAAAGATAGAGTCCGCGCGCATTATGCTTAGCGGAGCTCGTTAGTTTCCGGAATCTTGATTGGAGGTGTAGGCTTATAACTTAGAGGTACTTGCAAAATCAGTCACAAGCGCTAATCTATAAAAATATTTGGAGGAATAGTTAATGACGTCAAAAAGAATCGCTAAGATATTATCACTGATAATGGTAATATCGCTCGCTCTCGCATTGATGCCCGCAACCACGATGGGAGCGGTGCAAAACCAACCATATCAAATGGATACGCAAACTTCAACATTACCCGGCATCCCTCCTGACGAATGGTTTGTCGTTCGCGACGACGAGATGAATGCTGATAGCGACATTGCCCCGCTATCCATGCTCCCGTTGGCCACGGAAAACAAGACTCTTGACTTATCAGCTAAGACGGAAGAGCAGCTTAAAACTGTGTCCATCAGCGAAATGCTCACCGCAATGGGAATATCGCCGCAGAGCGGAGAGAAGATTGCTTGGGGATATTGGGTTGAAGACTATGAATCGTCACCCGGATATTCATATGTAAGGCGCTTGGACAATGTTTATGGAACAGGCTATAGACGAGATTTGTTCAGGGTTGTTAGGACGACAGATTCTGTCGATATGCGGACTAATAGTGGCAATATGTACCAGTTCGACATTATAGTAGGCACAGGCCAGCTTGACAGCAACGCTAAGCGGTACACTGTTAGTGCGACGACTGCTGATATACCCAGAACTTTTAGCACGACTCTGTATACCGATGCCTCGTCCAGAGTCAAAGTCGCTCCAATTCCTGCGCACGAGGACAGATTATATGGGGGAGCATCAGGCGATGGCATTACAAACTTGCCCGTGCAAGTACCTACAAACTATGCGCTGGCTGAAGAGTACAACCTAGCCCTGTATGCTGAAACAACCCTCACGGTAAGAGCATATGAAGGTCACATAGAAATGAGCGGTATAGCTTCCGCAACAGAAGCCACCGGTCTCTGGTCAAGTGACATTTCTTCAAGCGGCGGATATAAGACTGTTATTGGGAACTATCAGAACGCAAGCAGGTTTACGCTCGTGTTCAGCAGCGGCAACACTCCTGTTGCTCTGAGAAAATTCAATGTTTACGCCACCCCTCTTTCTTCAAGCCTCGAGTATATGAGTTGGAGAAACACCTACGGCGGCAATGACAACTGGAACCAAATCTATAATACCGAGACTACCTTTCCGGACTATGTTCTCAGGCAAACAGAAAATATACTGAGATTTCGCGCAATTGACGGGGCAACGGGTGCGGTTAATAACGCTCTGATAACTCGCGTCAGAATCGGAAGCACCGATATTACCGATCAGGCGAAGAGCAGCAGCGGATATAGCGTCACAGGTTCGGTTTCGGGAAGAGTTGTCACAGTAACTATGGGCGGGCAAACATATACTATATCCCTCTCCGCGCAATCTGATGATACCGACTTTTTGTATACTCAGATGGGTTCGAGCGATACAAACTTCCATGTCACCGGAGCATCCGGTATTGCAGATGCAGATGTGTATGTTGTTCCTTATCAGCATGACACGTATTATTACAACGGATATCAGACGGTATTTATTACCGACGATGTGGACATAAAAGCACTGGCTACCGTGTTTGACGTGAATGAGGAATTAGGCGTAAGGGCTTTTTCAGGAGGCACGAGACAGACATCCGGCGAATCCGTGCAGGATTTCTCCGAGGGTTCGGTGCAGTATTCAGCCGCAGCGCCGGACAACGAGAATGTTCGGAACTATCGGGTCACATTCGGCAAGAGCACGACCGGTGGAGCAGATTTATATGTAAACGGCCCGGATGAGCGTTATATTTCGTTCGACGATTATTATGGCGTGAAGCATGATATCTTCATAGCGAACCTTGGCGACGAGGAGCTTGAAATAACCGGCGTAACGCTTTCAAATGCGAGAAATATCCAGCTTGATGGATGGTATACGCTAAGCGCCGGGGATACGCTTCCCGCATTTACAACTGCGTCTAGTTCATGGGACAGCGAAATCGCCAATGTTGCGAAAATCCGTCTCATGTCCACCGGCGCCAGAGGCGAGATTCGGGGAACACTGGAAATCAAGACCACCGGCGGAGATAAAACAATCGTTCTTACAGGACGCGCCGGCAACCCGGAGATCAATACGACACAATCGCAGATGGACGCATACCGTGCAGTA
>Ga0099364_10005072_pt1 | contig 19686 bp, 17 predicted proteins | sample TergutTh196P3_FD_73070 | JGI IMG/M metagenome (GOLD analysis project Ga0099364, IMG submission 73070) | Microcerotermes parvus P3 segment gut microbial communities from Pointe-Noire, Republic of the Congo - Th196 P3 | ecosystem: Host-associated > Arthropoda: Insects > Digestive system > Gut ... | reverse complement strand
GTCGGTTTTTGAGGTTTGTACTGTCGTTTCGCCCGGTTTTCTTCATGGTTTTCTCCCTATGTTTTCACGTTAATTTTATCTATATCAAGAGTAATTTAACATGATTTCTTTTATTTGTATATATATCAAAAGGTACATTTTTACAAAAAAAGCCGGAAAAACATGTTACTAAAGGTGTGTTTTTCAAGAGAAAAGGGAAAAATGAAGAGTGAAAAAAGCTGTTGTCAATTTTTAGAAAAATAGGCTCACTGCCCCATATCAGGCACTGTTTTCTCCATTTTCGTTCTAGCTCAAATGGCGGCAGCGTAATCAGGTGTATGAGACATAACTTTCCTTAGAATTATATTCAACTGAGTTTGATAGTTCGTTCCGTCTTTTTTTAACCATTCTACTATATCAGCATCTAAATTACAGGCAATTGCTACTTTTGCAGGTTTTTGTTTTTTTCGCTGTTCCCATGAGCAGAATGTGGAGAAATCTGTATTTTCCGGAATATCAGAACAATCAATATCTTCATCTTTTATGGCATCCGCTTGTTTCAGTTCATTTTCTGTGACTGAGGGCAAATTGTCAAGATTATATTTAACCATTCCCATAATAATATCTCCTCTCATACTTTTTTGCTTTCCGGGCAGAAATAATGCGTATTGTATCCGGATCAGGCTCAGTAAAAATGACAACTAACAAGCGACCTAGAGCATTACCGATAACTATAATTCGGTCTTCCTCTGGATTGCTATGTATATCATCATACTTTTCTTTCCTTAGGGTATCTGTGAATACATGGGCTGCAAACTCAAAGCTAATGCCATGTTTTTTCTGGTTAATCAGGTTCTTTTTTTCGTCCCATTCAACATTCACAATTATTCTCTTAACATATATAATATCATATATTAATTAATATTTCAACCTAAAAATACTTCTCCCGCTCTCCGCTTGATTATATGTTATTTATTAAGCCAGTCGGGTCCAAATTCAGCCTCCGCTTCCGATAAATTCCAACCGCTTTCTATAAGCTGTTTTACACCAACTTTTTCTTTGTAAATCTTTGCCAAGTATGGAGGCATTGGAGCTGTCCTTAAAAGACGACTAGCTCCTTCTTCATCTCCAGCTTTTCTTAATGCTGCAGACCTGCACGCTATGTCAAGCTTTTCTTCAAGTGTCATGGTTTCTATTTGCGGCATAGATTTCTCCTTGTCTTGAATTTATCATTCATGGCTGCTTTTGGCAAGCTTTATTGAAACTTCTAATTATCAATTTATTTTGTAAATTGATTCCCGCGTTCGTTCACCAGATTAAAAAATCTTTTTCCATGAGGCGAAGTACCGCCTCTGTAAAAAAGTAGTCGCCGTATATAATAGGAACCTCTGTATCATGCGGCTGTCCGTGATAGGCGGCAGTTCCTTTCCCTATGATCCCGTCTGTTTCACTGTCCCAATCTGCAAAGGCTTTTTCAACATTTATCAATAACTTGCAGGCGGCGTCTTTGTACAGTTTTTTTTCATGTTCTTCGACATGGCCTGCAATTTCAAGAAGACCGCATGCGCTTATCATTGCTGCAGTTGAATCGTATTTTACAGGTTCGCTCGGAGAACGGAAATCAACAAGGGGAAGCCAGTCGTTTAAGGCAAAATTGGCTATCACATAGTGGGCAATCTTTTTTGCAACATCAAGGAATTTACGCTCGCCTGTGTGGCGGTAACTTAGGGCAAAACCGTAAAGCCCCCAACTCTGACCGCGGCTCCACGAAGAACCCGGTGCAAAGCCCTGTCCTGCCGGAGTTTCAAGACATTCGCCTGAATGTGGCGAAAGCACTGCAATGTGGTTGCAGCTTCCATCGGCGCGAAGCAGATGGTTAATCGCAGTGTGGGCGTGTTCCATTGCGGCAATTGAATACCGAGGATCGCCAATTTCCTTTGAAGCCCAGTACAGTATAGGAAGGTTCATGAGGCAGTCGATGATCACCCAGCCCGGACGGTTATCGTTCCATGCAACAATATATTTACCTGCAGGATTGTACCTCCCCGCAAGAATATTCGCCGCATGCAATCCCCTTCTGCGTGAATCCATATTGCCTGTAAGGCGGTAATTTGCCACCGATGTATGAAGCCACATAAAGCCGACATCGTGGTGCAGTTTCTCATAGCCGTACAATGCTGCATCCAGTTTTAGTTCAACGCTTTCTGCAGTTTTGCGGAAAAGTTCATCCTTTGTTGCATTGTAGATCTGCCATAACATCCCCGGCCAAAAGCTGTTTGTCCACCAAAAAATACCGTCGCCCGTTTCCAGATCGCGGTAGCGCCCTTCATTGGATATATATGGAATGATATTTTGATTTCGCTCACATTCAGCTTTAAGTTTAGTTTTAAGTTTTTCAAAAATCCCCTGCGCCCACTGTTTATCCATAACTTTCTCCTTATTTGATATTTGCAGCATCTTTCTATGTTTTATTTAAATTACCTACATTGTAAACTATGACCTATGTCTTTACCACACGATGTTTAGACACTCCTCTCCAAAACGGATCGTTTTTCCAGTCTTTAGGAAAACCCATTGCGGTTACGTCTATATTTGGATATTTGGCAAGAAGGTCTTTAAGTTTATCACGGAATGTGTTAGTTGGCGTTATTGTATCCAAAAAACATGTGATGATTGCCAGAACTTCATAAATTTTTCGTTTTGTAATATCACCAGAAGAAAGCCATGAGCGGTTTATTGTTTTTGGGTTTTTAATTTGAATACTTAATTGCTTGTTCCAAAGGCGTGCATGGTGAGCGCAAATATTTCTTATATAAACTAATGCGTGCAACCAATTTGCCAAAACGGGTTCTTTAATACCAAAATAATCTGCTACTGCTTTTCGTGCTGACGACCTCTTTGTGATATTATACAAAATTGACAATTGCCCCATTGATAAAACTTCTAAAACTACCCAAATAGGCGGATAGGGATTATTATAGGTATCATAAAAATGTTTTATAAAAATGTCGGTAGAACGTTTTATATATGATGACATATTATTTAAAAACGCTTTATGATCTGCAGGTAATAAAAAGTATTTTACATCGGTGTACCAAAACGGGTCTTTTGTATCAGCAGCAAAATGATTTGAAATCTGCGCGCGAATTGCAATCTCTATTTTTTCGATAGCAGAAAAAATCAATATTCGCAATTCTCGATCAAAACGATAAAGATTGACAATATCATCAAAACTGGAACCGGGCTTATATTGATGTTGTTTTTTATCGATTAAGAAGGGATACATATACCCGCTTAAATGATAGTAACTGATGTTTTGCAAATAACGATTTGCTCTGTTTTCATCGGGAGTTTGTAAACCGCGAGTTTTGAGAAGTTCTATCTGGTCTGAAACCGACAGGGGCGGTTTTGAATAAGGTTTATTGCCCATAAAAAAAAACTACCTGCCAAGTGTGCATATCAGGTTTCCCCGACAGAGGCAAGGCAGGTTCATTAACTATAATATACAAAAAACATAGATATTTGTCAAGTAAATGGCGGCAATAAATGGCAGCAAAATGGCGGTAAAATCATATTGTACACGTATATGTTTCCTCCGCCAAGCGACGGATATCTTCAGCGCATACATTTGTTTAAATTTCTGAGACTTCTCGGCGTTCACTCCAATAGCCGCCGTCTTCGGATAAAAGCAATGTAGAATCGTAGCTGCATTTTTCGATACCGTAATTAGGGAAACAAGAAGATTACATAAATCGGAACGATTTTTTAACAAATTATCCATATTGTGATATAGACTATAATACATAATTAGGTAAAATTATAGTTATGGAAAACAATATAGGAAATTTTCTTGAAAACATTCATGACGCTTCTTACGAAGCCAAGTACCGCAGCCCAAAGCTTTGTGCAGGCGGTTTAATTAATCTGGCGGGCAGGGAAAGCGAGTCGCTGAACGGCCGCTGGAATTTTGCGGCGGATTGGTATGATACCTGCCGACGTGCGGATTGGTACAAAGAAAGATACACAAATGCGCAGGGCAGCCCCGAGCCTGTGGACTTTGACTTTGAAGCATGGGAACGCCTTGCCGTGCCCGCCTGCTGGAATCTTGAAAAACCGCAGTTGTACTATTTTGAAGGAACCGGCGTTTATACTCGGACATTCAGGTATATCCCGGAAAATCCCGGAGAGCGGCTTATAATTCGTTTTGAGGGCGCGGCATACAACACCTGCATTTTTGTAAACGGTCATTTTGCAGGAAGCCACGACGGCGCATCAACTCCGTTTAATGCCGACATTACAGATTTTGTAAAAACCGAAAACCGCATTGTCGTTACGGTCGATAACCGCCGAAGCCCTTTACGGATTCCGATGGACAACAGCGACTGGTTTTACTACGGCGGCATTTACCGCGATGTGTTTCTCTACAGGCTGCCCCCTGTCTACATCAAAGACTGGTACGTGCGCCTTGCAGATGAAGGCATTGAAGCCGATGTGTTTGTTGCGTCTTGCGCTGGTTCACCTCAAGACGGCACTGTAAAGCTTTCGATCCCCGAATTAAAAATTCAAGCGGAGGCAAAAATAAACGAAGGCAAAGCAAACTTTAAGATTAAAGCCGCGCCCGACCTTTGGAGCCCAGAAAACCCAAAACTGTACGATGTAACTCTTGGCTTTAATTCAGCTAACGGCGCTGCGGACGAAATACAAGATCGTATAGGTTTTAGAAAAATTGAAGTCCGCGGAACGGAAATCTTCCTTAACAATAAAAAGATTTTTCTTAAAGGGATTTGCGTTCATGAAGATCATTTTGAATTTGGAAAAACTACAAACGAAGAAATTATCCGAAGTACGATTCGCGACTTAAAAGAACTTAATGGAAACTATTTTAGGCTTGCGCATTACCCCCATGACGCGCGTTTTGCAAAAATCGCCGATGAAGAAGGAGTGCTGCTCTGGGAAGAAGTTCCCGTGTACTGGGCGGTCGCCTTTGATAATCCCGCAACCTATGCAGATGCAGAGAATCAACTTTCGGAGCTTGTCATAAGGGACAGAAACCGCGCAAGCGTAATTATCTGGTCTGTCGGAAATGAAAATGCAGATACAGACAGCCGTTTAACTTTTATGTCCAACCTTGTAAAAAAAGCCAAAGAACTTGACCCGACGCGCCTAGTTTCCGCCGCCTGCCTTATAGATCATGAAAAATTAAAAATCGACGACAGGCTTGAAGAATCGCTTGATGTAATCGGCGTTAACGAATACTATGGCTGGTACGATCCCGACTTCAGCAAACTACCCAAAATTTTTAAGAACTCATCGCCGGGCAAACCCGTTGTGATCTGTGAATTCGGCGGCGATGCCCGAAAGGATCAAAGGGGCACAAAAGACGACCTGTGGACAGAAGATAAACAGTACGCGCTTTACCGGCAGCAAGTTGAAGCAATTAAAAAGTGCCCGTATATCGCGGGAACTACTCCGTGGATTTTATACGACTTCCGCTGCCCCCGCCGCTTCAACCGCTTTCAGGAAGGTTTTAACCGCAAGGGTTTAATCGACGCCGACAGAATAAGGAAAAAACCTGCATTCTTTGTCATGCAGGAATTTTACGGGGAGGGGTTTTGAATTATAAGAGAGGGGTTCACACAAAGGCACGGAGGCGCAAAGTTGTAGTTCGAGATTTTTTCTTTACGCATCATACCACAGGTTCGCTAGGTATAAGAAGGAAGAAGATAGATTTCAAATCACGACTCTGTGCCTTTGTGCCTTTGTGTGAAATAATAAATATTTAAATTGAAGGAGAATTGTATGGTTTTAGAAAAACGTTATGCGGAGCATCCTGATGATGCTAAATGTTATGATACAAAAACGTTACGTGAACATTTTCTTTTTGACAGGGTTTTTGTCAAAGATGAAATCAGCCTTTGTTATACACACAGCGACCGCGTGGTTTTTGGAGGCGCTTTCCCGCAAGAGAAAAAGCTTCGCCTTGAAGGCGGGAAGGACTTTGGAAGCGATGTATTCCTTGACCGAAGGGAGCTTGGGGTTATCTGTATTTCCGGCGAAGGCGCTGTTTCTGCAGACGGAACAGAATTCAAAATGAAGAAGGGAGACGGGCTTTACATCGGAAAGGGAACAAAGGATGTTGTATTTTCTGCCGCGGACAAAAACAATCCGCCCAAGTTTTATCTTGCAAGCGCTCCGGCGCACGCTACCTACCCTGCAGTTCATATCCCAATTGAAAAAGCGAACCCGCGCAAACTTGGAGAAACTGCGACCGTGAATGTGCGTACAATTTATCAGTACGTCCACCCCGCAGTGTGCCAAAGCTGCCAGCTTGTTATGGGAATGACAATCCTTGAAGAAGGTTCTGTCTGGAACACAATGCCGTGCCACACCCACGAGCGGCGAATGGAAGTGTATCTATACTTTGATATAAAGCCGGATGCGGCTGTATTCCATCTTCACGGGCAGCCGGACGAAACTCGGCATATTGTGATGAACAATGAACAGGCTGTAATTTCCCCCTCATGGTCAATCCACTCAGGGGTTGGAACTGCGGCTTATACATTTATCTGGGCGATGGCAGGGGAAAACCAAACGTTCGACGACATGGACACCCTTGTAACCACAGAAATGCGGTAAATAGAATCTGTCCATAATGAGACACATTATGGACAGACACCAAACATTAAGGAGAAGATTATGAGTATTATTGAATTATTCAAACTTGACGGAAAAACAGCGATTGTTACAGGCTGTTCAAGAGGGCTTGGACAGGGCATGGCGGTTGGTCTTGCAGAAGCAGGAGCAAATATTTTCGGCGTGGATTATTTTCCCGAAGCTGCCGAAACCAAAGAAAAAGTTGAAAAGGCGGGGGCAAAGTTTGCTTACTTTTCCGCAAACCTCTTAACAATTGAACCTGTTGAAAAAATCTTTGCAGAAGCGGAAAAAACATTCGGCTCTGTTGACATTGTAATCAACAACGCGGGAATTATTAAGCGCAATGATTCTGTAGATTTTACCGAAGCTGAATGGGACGATGTAATAAACATCAACTTAAAAACCGTGTTTTTTATGTGCCAGGCGGCGGCGCGTCAATTCATTAAACAAAAAACCGGCGGTAAAATTATCAATATCGCATCGATGCTTTCATATCAGGGGGGCATCCGCGTGCCGTCCTACACAGCCTCCAAGAGCGGCATCAAGGGGATCACCATGCTTATGGCGAATGAATGGGCGAAGCACAACATCAACACAAACGCCATCGCTCCCGGGTATATGGCAACAGACAATACCGAAGCCCTGCGTCAGGACCCGGACAGAAGCGCCGCCATTTTGGATCGTATTCCCGCCGCACGATGGGGGACTCCCAACGATGTTGCCGGTGCCGCAGTTTTTCTTGCATCTCCTGCAGCGTCTTACATTAACGGCTTTACCCTTGCAGTTGACGGAGGATGGCTGGCCAGGTAACAGGGCTGGAATTTCACTTAGGATTTATGAATTTATCAGATTGTAATACTCTTTTTTCCATCCTATAACAAGTAGTCTGTCATAATAAAAAGTATTAGCTCCCAATTGGACATTACATATATCTTTTTTTAGATCAGATTCATAATAGGCATAACACTGATGTTCTTTTCTCCGGATAAGTGATTGTGTATTTTTTGTATCTTTTCGTTTTTTAACTGCTTTAGCCGCTGCTGACTCAGGTGTTTTTAATACAGCTTCTATATCATATACTTGCGGGTCATTTTTTTGATCGTAAAAACAATTGTCGTAGCATATATCATTATTCTTAATATTTTGTATAAGCATTATCCATGCAAAATGGCATGGAATAAGGCTGTTTATAGTTATCCACTGCAGCACGCTGCATTTTTCAAAATCTTTATACAGCCATAATATTTTATTAATTTGATATCTATTTTTCTTTAGATTTTGTTTCAATCGATCTGGAGGCATTATTAGAGTATAGGTAATTATATCAACCAAATTTTCCAGATCGAAAAGCGCTTTTGTATCATCAAGCAATTCCTCAATTATTGGCAAAGTGTCATCCTTTATGTGAACATATTCATGAATCAATGCTTCCAATAAAGCGGGTTTTGAGAAATTTCTATTAAGTTTAATAATCTTATTTTTGGTTGTAGCAGAAGGAACACTCTGATGTTTTACGTCATTGATTAAGATATCATCATAGCCTATTTTATACCCCATATTTTTTAAATCTAATCTTATGTGAGCATATAAATCTTTGAAAGTAATTCCTGCGTTAATTCCTAAAACTCTTAATATTTTTTCTACCGATAAGTTTCCTTTTTGTGTCCATTCTTCAATCTCTTTTTGCAATATTTTTTTTATACGCATTGCGGCTCTCCTTTTTCGATGCTTACCTAAAATAATAAAACTAAGGAAATAAAATACGTGTGTTCTTTAAAATCGTCGTCTCGGTTTGGAAACCATAAACCCTTCCAGCTCATCATCAGTTAACTCACAAAAATTTTGAGATTCGGTTTCAATCTTGTTTATTAATGTTTTTTTTTCTTCCAAACTTAATTTTATAAACCAATCCGGCATCTTCATGGAAAAATTAGCCTTTGTTTCTGCAGATTCTTTAACAGGCATTTGCTTCCCTCTTCAAACTTTTTTGGCACCCCTGACAGGGCTAATAATTGATTTATAACAGTATACTCATTATATTACTTTTAAGCTATTTTTCATAAAATGTCAACATGTGTATACTATGAAAATACATCATTTACACGCGTTTATTGGAAAAAGATAGCTGTAAATTGCAAAAATATGGCTGAAAATTGCAACAGCATAAGCGTAATGTTAGGGTATAATAAGAAAACCAAATTTTTAGGAGGAAATAATGACAAAATCGAGATTTGTAGGAATTCTAATTCTTACAGTATTAATCGTCGGTTCCGCTTTTGCAGGCGGAGGTTCACAACAAACAGCGGCACCCGGTGCAGTTGGCGGAGATTTACGTTTCGCATGGTGGGGAAATGCCACACGCGACCAGATGACCCTTGAAGCAATTTATCTTTATCAATTGAGAAACCCTGCTACAAGAATTGAGCCTCAAGTTGGAACATTCGGCGGCGGATATTGGGATCAATTGGCAGCTCAGGCAGCAGCCGGAGATCTTCCCGATGTAATTCAGCAGGACGTATCTTACATTGTACGCTATGCAAACCAGCTTGAAGACTTGCGCCCCTATGTCGACAGAGGACTTATCGACCTCTCAAGATGGCCGGCAGCCAGTTTGGGTAACGGCACCATCAACGGCAGACTCGTAGGTCTCCTTCTTGGAATCAACGCGCTGAACATGGGTGTTGATATGGCAGTCGTTCAGAGAGCAGGCGTAACAATTGACGATACCGCATGGAGTTGGGCAGATTATGAAAGAATCGCATTGCAGATTTTTGAAAGGACAGGCGTTCAGACTCATCCGGCATGGCAGATCCGCCACATCCTTGAAAGCTTGGCTCTTCAAACCAACGGATCGCTCTTTACTGCGGACGATATGCATTTGGGTATAGCTCAGAATCAGGCTACTTTAGGCGCGTTACGCGACTATCTTGCGATGGAACTTCGTCTCCGTGCGGCGGGCGCTCTTTATGATCCCGACGATGCCTTTATACAGGGCAGAGCTATGGCAGAAGAACCGCTTGCAAGAGGCAGAACATGGAATGCAATTTTCTGGAACAACCAGATTCAGGCGCAAAGAGATGCGGCAGGCCGCAACCTGGAATCTGTAATGCTTCCTTCAATTGCTGGAAATGCATCTCCGGGTATGTACCTGAGATCTTCCATGTATATTTCAATGGCTGCAAATTCCAGAAATAAAGACGAAGCGGCAAGGTTTATCAACTTCATGATTAACGACATTGATGCAAACCTTATTCTTCTGGGCGAAAGAGGAATTCCTGTTCCTTCCGATGTTAAGGCAGCCGTCTACGGCCACCCAAGAACATCTCCGGGAGTCAGATATGCGTTTGATTATATCGATCGCATTACGCCTTATGCTTCTTCCGGCACCAATTATCCCGCAAATGCAGGTTTGGTAGAAACCATGATGCAGAACGTAATCCAGCGGATCCTTACAGGCCGCACAGAATTGGAAGCAGGTTTGCAGGAAATGATTCGGGAAGCAAGCACTATCTTGTCAAGGTAATTTATTAATTTTTTCAGCAGGGATTAACTTCCCTGCTGATTTTTTTTGTTGGAGCTGAGTTTTTTTATTGGAGGTTCCATGAAATCGTACTATTCGGGTAAACGGCAACTCAGAGAAGATATCTCGGGGTATTTGTTTATCAGCCCCTGGATGATAGGCTTCTTTGCCTTTGCCATTATTCCCATTGCTATGTCCTTTTATTATTCTTTTACAAGATTCAATATTCTGGAAGCTCCTGTTTTAATTGGAATTGCAAATTTCAGGCGTATGTTTACAGACGCCGAATTCTGGCAGGCTTTAAAAGTTACTTTTAACTATGCATTTGTGGCAGTTCCTCTGCGTCTGGCTTTTGCTTTCTTTCTTGCTTCGCTTTTTAAGCGCGGCACAAAGATGGTCAGGGTGTATCAGGCCGCTTATTATATTCCTTCTCTAGTAGGAGGCAGTATTGCAGTCGCTATTATGTGGCGGCGGATGTTCATGGCTGACGGTCTTATAAACACCGTTCTTCAGGTTTTGGGAATAAACAGCACAATAAGCTGGATTGGAAATCCTGATACAGCTCTTGGCGTAATTATAATCCTTGCCGTATGGCAATTCGGTTCTTCCATGCTCATCTTCCTTGCAGGTCTTAGGCAAATCCCCAAGTCCTACTATGAAGCTGCGTCTATAGACGGAGCCGGAGCTATAAGCCAGTTTTTCCGTATTACTCTTCCCCAGATGACGCCGATTATTTTCTTTAACCTTATAATGCAGTTAATTAACGGCTTTACCGCCTTTAATCAGGCTTTTATTATATCGGGGGGCAGAGGAAACCCGCAAAATTCAACCCTCTTCTACGCACTTTACCTGTATATACAATCTTTCGTAGCTTATGATATGGGTTATGGATCTGCTCTGGCATGGGTATTAGTTGTAATTATCGCTGTTTTTACAGCGGTTCTTTTCAGGACTCAAAAGTATTGGGTTCATTATGAATCCTAAGGAGGAAAAACATGACTAATGCAGACAAGCTGAGATTAAGAAGAGGCCGCAACGAAGCAATTTACCATATCGTAGCAATTGCTCTGGGTGTGGTGATGCTCTATCCTCTCCTTTGGATGATTATGAGTTCATTTAAACCGGAATCTGAAATTTTCGGTTCGCTGTCGCTTATGCCAAGGGAATTTACATTGCAAAACTATGTCCGCGGCTGGGCGTTTAATAATTTTATCTCTTTTTCTACTTTTTACTGGAACTCTTTTGTCATTACCAGCATCTCCACTGTGGGAGCAGTGTTAATGTCATCACTCGCCGCATTTGGTTTTACCCGTGTTATGTTCCGCGGCAGGGGTTTCTGGTATAGCTGTATGTTCCTTACACTGATGCTTCCTTTTCAGGTTATCATGGTTCCTCAATATATTATGTTCCATAGAATGGGTTGGGTAAATACCTATCTTCCTCTGATCATTCCGCAATGGGGAGGGCAAGCGTTTTTCATATTCATGATGTCGCAGTTCTACCGCGGCATACCTCTTGAACTGGATGAATCAGCAATGCTTGACGGCTGTAACAAGTTTACAATTTACAGACGTATTCTTTTTCCCTTGATAACACCGGCTTTAATGACCGCAACCATATTTAGTTTTTACTGGCGCTGGGAAGACTTCCTTGGTCCCCTGCTTTACATTGGCGGCCGTCAGAGACTCTGGACGGTTGCACTCGGAGTGCGGGCGTTCCAGGACACTATGGGTACCGACTGGGGATCAATTTTTGCTATGGGATCGCTTTCGATATTACCATCGTTGATTGTATTCTTTGTTTTCCAGAAATATATTGTTGAAGGAATTGCCACAACGGGGCTTAAATCATAATAAGAAGCAGTCATGTTAGAACTAAATTTAGCATCTTCCAGCAGCGGGGAACAGGATAATTCCAAAGCGTTTGTGGCAGCGCTGCTGGAGATTAAAGCGGCAGGCGGCGGAACGTTACGCGTAAGCGAAGGCGTCTGGCGCACCGGCCCTCTTGAGTTGTTTTCCAACACAAGATTAATTTTAGACGAAGGCGCGGTGATTTCCTTCATACCCGAGCCGGAGCGTTACACCCCTGTGCGTACCCGATGGGAAGGCGTAGAGTGCTATGGAATGCATCCATGTTTGTTTGCCTCGGGGCAAACAAACATCTGTATAGAAGGTAACGGCGTTCTTGACGGGAACGGCCAAATGTGGTGGGATGCTTTAAATGAAAAGCGGCTGCGCGGGCAAAACAAACCGCAAACGCCGCAGGAACTGGCTCTTGCAAAGCTTAACACAGGTTTTGAAAATCAGCCGGGCGGCGGCGGCGGAAGGGAGATACAGTTTCTGCGTCCGCCTCTTGTACAATTTTTTAACTGCACCAATATAATGCTGCAGGGAGTCGTCTTGCACAGCTCCCCTTTCTGGACGCTGCACCCTGTATTCTGCAGCAATATTACAATTACGGATGTTTCCATCAACAACCCGCATGATGCGCCGAACACTGACGGCATCGACATTGATTCATGCGAAAATGTTTTAATCCAAAATTGCCATGTATCTGTAGGAGACGACGGCATTGCCATAAAATCCGGTTCAGGCGAAGACGGAATACGCGTGGGAAAACCAAGCAGAAGTATAAATATTCACGGCTGTACTGTGGAAGACGGGCACGGCGGCATTGTTATCGGGAGTGAAACAGCAGCCGGAGTTTTTGACATTCTTGCAGAAGATTGTGTTTTTAAAGGGACAGACCGCGGAATCAGGATAAAGACCCGCCGCGGCAGAGGCGGCAGAATTGAAAATCTGGAATTTAAAAATCTGATCATGGAAAACAACCTGTGCCCTCTTGCGATAAATATGTTTTACCGCTGCGGGGCGGAAAGTACGGATAGCTTTTTTAGTCAGGAAGCCCTTCCGGTAAATGATACAACACCTTCGATTAAAAATATCAATATCGCAAATATTCAGGCGCACGGCTGCAGAGCTTCCGCAGGTTTTATCGCAGGGCTGCCTGAATCGCCTGTTGAAAATTTAACCATACAGCATTGTGAATTTTCCACCGACGAAGGCAGCCCTTTAAACCCGGATGAATCTGATATGTTTTTAGGAATTCCTTCGATACAGGAAAAGAGCTTTCGGCTGCTCAATGTAAAAAACACGATATTTAACGAAGTTTATGTTAAAGGTCCAAAAGAGGCTTTCATTTACAGATAATATACAAGTATATTATATACTTATATATAATATACTTGTATAATACCGTCATGGCGGTAAAAAAAAGAATAGGCCTTGCCTTGGCGACAATTCACACCGGGGTTTCCCAAAATGTGTGGTCCAGCTTTGCCCGTACAGCCGCCGCTCAGAACATCAGTTTGTTTATCTTCCCGGGCGGCAGATTAAATGCCCGGCAGAATTTTGAAAATCTGCGCAACTCTATTTATAATCTTATAAATGATGAAAATCTTGACGGCTGCATAAGCTGGAGTTCTACAATTCACTACAATCAGCCAAAGGAAGAATTTGAACATTTTCATGCAGGATTCGAACCGCTCCCCTGTGTTACTGTCGGTCATAAATTGCCCGGTTATCCATGTGTGGAGTTTGACGCTTATAACGGAACAAAAATCCTGCTTACTCATTGTATTCAAAACCACGGCGCGGAAAAAATTGTGTTTTTACGCGGGCCGGGTTTTCATCAGTCTGCCTGTGCAAGGTATGAAGGTTATCTTGATGCGTTGAAAGAAGCCGGGCTTACCATGAATACATCTTTACTGGTAACCGACCCGTTTAACTGGAATGAAGGAGAAGCCGCTGCAGCCCAACTCTTTAAAAACCGCTCCCTTGTTCCCGGACGGGATTTTGACACCCTTGCAGGTTCAAGCGATTTAATGGTACTCGGCGCTATGAACTATTTTGCCCGGCACGGCTATCATGTTCCTTCCGACTATTACGCCGTTGGATTTAACAATTCAGAGGAAAGCCGTGTTGCAGAAACTCCCCTTTCAACAGTTCATCTTCCAAATACCGAATTATCAAAAGAATCAATAAAAATATTATTTGGAATTATGGATAAAAAAAAGCTGCACGCTGTTAAAGACCTTAGGTTAAAAACCGAAGTAGTTATTCGTGAATCCTGCGGATGTGTTGATCATGGTTTATGGGAACAAGCCCATCTGCATGGAAATAAAAATGCAGGAAGCGATGCAGAAACGCTGGCAAAAATGGCAAAAGATTATCTTAAAATTGATTCCTTCAGCATGAACTCTCTTGTAATGCCTGCAATAAAAGCGCTTTTAGAAGGCCGGCCGGAATGTTTTTTTCCGTTGTTTGAAAAAGTCCTGAACTGGTTTTTTAATACAGACAAAGAACCTGAGAATCTTCTGCGGTTGATATGCGATTTAAAAACTTTAAATATTCCCGAAATTGACCGGCTGGAACCGGCAATGTACCGGAGCGTCTTTAGAATACGGGAACAATTTAACGCCCGCGCCCGTTTTGAAAAAGAAGGATGGAACACTGTTCTGAATTCCCTCAAATGCGATCTATTGAGAATCCGCGATCGTTTTACTTTGATTCAAAGCCTTGCCCTTCATCTGCCAAAAATCGGAATAAACACCGCTGCAATCGTATTATACATAGATGAAAAAACTTCAGTTTTTGCCGGCGGTTTTTCTGTCGAAGGGATCAGCCCTGTTAGGGAACAACGTTTTCCTGCAAGGCTTCTGGTTCCTGCGGAACTTAAACCTCAATACAGCGACGGGATTTTTATGGTTCAGCCGCTGTTCATTGAAAATAGATCTTTAGGTTATTTCCTGCATAATGTTTCTATAAGCGACGGAGTTTTAATTGAAGAACTAAGGTCGTCAATTAGCCATGCCTTAAAAGGCGTTTCCCTGTTAGAGGAAGCCGACCGTGCAAGAAAAGTCGCGGAAAAGCTGGAGCGGGCAAAAACAGAGTTTTTACAAACATTGGAAGACGGCCTGTATAATCCCCTGCAGGGTATTATGGAACGCCTTGAAACGCTGGAAGAAGCGGCCGCTGTAGGTACACTAATCAGCTTAACAGACCTTAAATCATTTATCGCATCCAAAGAGGCTGAAGCAGGAAGCCTGATGGATTTTGCACTTGCCCGGATTGACGAGCTTTCTCTGCAAAAAACTATTTTTGATATTGAAGAACTGCTGCCGGACATCGGGATATTTCCACTCCTGCTTGGAGATACAACACGGCTGGCTCAGTGTTTTTCAATTATCCGCGAACAATACATCTCTAAAGAATATTCTGCAGAATTAACTTACAAAGGTCTTGCCATTACATTTCGAAAATTAAACGGTAAGACAAAAGAACGGTCTAACGATACAGAAAAAGCGCAGCGGTACAGCCTTATACTTGCAGAAAAAATTATCCTTATGCACGGCGGTGATTTTTTTCTTGACAGGGAGCATTGTATTATTACACTGCCCTGGACTACTCTTACAGGGCAGGAACTTTCCGGGAATCCTGTTAGTTCTAACGATCATGTGTTGGTTCTTTCGGAATCATTCATGCCCGATAACTTTTTTTCTCTGCCCTGCATACGTGATATTGAAGAAGCTCAACCAGGTAAGACGGCATTCATTGTCTGGAATGCCGAAGGAGCAAGTCCTGAAGATATGGTAAAAGCTGCAAGCCTCCGGCGCAGAAGCGAATTTGCCAGTGTTCCTTTTCTCTGTTATGGATTTCCGCAGGATTCTTATTCTACGATAGATTCTGCTATATCTTTTATCGGTATGATTGAATCTGCATTGAAATCGCCAAAAAGAGGGACGGTTCTGTTTATTGGTTTTAATGATTATTGGGATGAAAGTCTTGAAACCTTTTTGTCAAAAAAAGATAACATGCTCGAAAAAATTCGCATTAACTCAATTGCTGCTTTTGATGAGACAATTGGAGAAATTAAACCTCTGTTAATCGTTTTTGATTCTCTGGATGTTGAAGGCGCTTCCATTGTACGCCAACATCCCATTACAGTTATGGTTCCTATTTTAATGATAAGCCGCAGTATTGATAACCTTTCTGATGTTACGGCATTGAGTCAGTACTCCCGGCTTCTTATTTGCCACCGGGCTGTTATTCCATCTTTGGAATTCCAGATGCGTATACAAGCTCTGATCGCAGGAGATGAAATTCTACCTCCTCACACAGGTATACTGGTAAAAAAAGCGATACATTATTTTGACCAGCATGCGGAATCTCATATATACCGCTGGAAACTGGCGGATTCGGTTCATGTAAGCGAGGATTATCTTACCCGTATTTTCCACAAAGAGATGGGATTGTCTCTTTGGGATTATTTGAATCGTCTTAGGGTGTTTCTTGCAGCAAAACTTTTGCGTCAGACTGATGACACTATCCGGGATATTGCCCTAAGTACAGGCTTTCAGGATCATGCCTATTTTTCCCGTGTTTTCAAAAAAATATACGGTGTTTCGCCGGGTCAGATACGGAAGCAACAATGAACGGAAAAATCCAAGAATATACCAGTATTTTACGGCAAAAATAGCGTATGTTAAATAAAATTGTTAAGGAAAAAAATATGCAGGAAAAATCAATTTCAGAACAGACGGCGCGCTCAGTCATGAGCCGCTACAAAACACAGGATGTGCGATGGCACTACGAACACGGTCTTGTGCTTCAAAGTATTTTTCTTCTTGGTCAGAGAACTGAACAGGAAGAATATTGCAGTTATGTGAAAACAATGTTTGACGCCATGATTACCAGTGAGGGCGACATCCTTACATATAAAGAAGACGAATACAACCTTGACCAAATCAACTCCGGCAAGGTTTTGTTCCTGCTGCACGAAAAATACGGCGAAGAAAAATACCGTATTGCAATTGAAAAACTTAGGGAACAACTTAGAAACCACCCAAGAACCAAAACCGAAGGCTTTTGGCACAAACAAATTTATCCATTCCAGATGTGGCTTGACGGGCTTTATATGCAGGGGCCGTTTTACACCGAGTATGCAAAAAACTACGGCTGCGCTGCCGATTTTAAAGATATTGTCCATCAGTTTACTTTAATAGAAGAAAAAGCCCGCGACAGCAAAACCGGTCTTTTATACCACGCCTGGGATGAATCAAAACAAATGCCGTGGTCTAACAAGGAAACCGGCTGCTCCCCCCACTTCTGGGGCAGGGCGCTCGGCTGGTACTGCATGGCGCTTGTTGACGCAATCGAGCTTATCCCCGACTCATGCCCGCAGGAAATCGAAGCGGTTAAAGCAATTGCCTTTAGATTGCTCCCTCCCCTCTTGAATTTTCAGGATCAAACAACAGGATTATGGTATCAGGTTTTGGACAAGGGCGGCGAGGAAAAAAATTATCTGGAGAGTTCTGCATCCTCGATGTATGTTTATTTCCTGCTCAAGCTGCTTCGCCTTGGCCTTGTTCCTGATGCAGATGTTGAAAGTGTAAAGACTGCGGCAGACAAAGCTTTTCAGGGGCTTTTGAAACATAAGATTCGCAGGGAAGACAGCGGCGAACTTCACCTTAGAGACATCTGCAAGGTCGCAGGTCTTGGCGGAAATCCCTACCGCGACGGCTCTTATGGCTATTATGTCGGCGAGACAATTTGCGAAGATGATTTTAAGGGAGTTGGTCCATTTATTCTTGCGGCAATGGAATGGGAGATGCAATAGGGGGAATACCCAAACCACGAAAATCAATTTTCAAATTTCACACGGATTTACACGAATTAAACTTATTTACACGGATTTTAAGAATTAAAATTTTATGAATTATCCGTGAAAATCCGTAAAATCTGTGCTAATCCGTGTGAAATTTCATATATACTTTTAAAATTGATTTCCGTGAAGAATCCCCGGTCTCTTGTTAAATATAAAATTGGTAACTATACTGGAAACTATGAAAATATCTTTTATCGGCGCGGGAAGCGTTGGTTTTACAAGGATGATTGTTACAGATATTCTGAGCGTTCCTGAACTGCAGGATGTCGAAATCTCTCTTATGGATATTGATACCATTGGGCTTGATATGATTTACAACATCCTTGCAAAAGACATCAAGGCGAATAATCTTGACAAGGTGCGGCTTTCAAAAACAACAAACCGCCGTGAATCGCTTGAAGGAGCAAGGTATATCTTTTCTTTCATCCGCGTCGGCGGGCTTGATGCATTTGCAATGGATGTAGAAATCCCCATGAAGTACGGAGTGAACCAATGCGTCGGCGACACAATCTGCGCCGGAGGCATCATGTACGGGCAGCGGACAATTCCTGTAATCCTTGAAATCTGCAAAGATATAAAAGAAGTCTCTGAACCCGATGCACTGTTTCTAAATTACTCCAACCCAAACGCAATGAACACATGGGCGGCAAACACATACGGCGGCGTGCAAACGCTCGGCCTTTGCCACGGGGTTCAGCACGGGCATCAGCAGATTGCAGAAGTTTTGGGGCTTCCTGTAAGCGAAGTGGACATTATCTGCGCCGGAATAAATCATCAAACGTGGTATGTTCAGGTTCTGCACCGGGGAAAGGACATGAGGGGAAAACTCCTTGAAGGTTTTAAGAAACATCCCGAATACAGCAAACAGGAAAAGGTGCGCATTGATGTTCTTGAAAAGTTCGGCTACTACAGCACCGAAAGTAACGGGCATCTTTCCGAATACCTTGCATGGTATCGAAAGCGGCCGGATGATATAGAAAACTGGATAGATTATTCCTACTGGGTACACGGCGAGAAGGGCGGCTATCTTCGTTTCTGCCGCGAGCAGCGTGCAAGGTTTGAAGAAGAAGCAAAAGAATACGAAACAATGGAGCCGGCAAAGTACACAAAGGAAAGCCGCTCTTCCGAACACGGCTCTTACATCATCGAAGCAAGAGAGACAGGCAGAATCTACCGCGGGCATTTTAATGTTATCAACAACGGCGCAATTACAAATCTTCCGCAGGATGCGGTGGTGGAAGTCCCCGGCTATGCCGACCGCAACGGCATTTCCATTCCCATTGTGGGAGAACTCCCCGCTGCCTGCGCGGCGATTTGCAGCCAAAGCATTGCAGTCCAGCGTCTTTCCGTTGAAGCCGCTGTTGAAGGAAACCCAGTCAAATTAAAACAAGCCATGCTCTTAGACCCGCTTACAGGCGCAGTGTGCAACCCGCCGGAAGTCTGGGCAATGGCAGATGAGATGCTGGAGGCGCAGGCGCAGTGGCTTCCTCAATATAAATAAAACTTCATAATTTTGCGTCTTCATCTTGCCTTACAAGGGAGAAACTGGTATTACGAAGAGTTCTCAAAGCAGTGCTTTGCGCCATATGCGTTTACTTTATTTTTAGGGTCCGCGGAGATTCTATGATTTAAATTATCGGGAAAAGTGATACTCTGGTCTGACGGGGCTAGGGAGCCGGTGGAAGGTTGATGCGTTAAGTGAGGAAATCAATAGATTTGAGGAACCTCGGCGCGGAGATTAATATTAAGCCGGCCGCCGTATAAAAAAATGAGGCTGCCTGTCAAACAGGCAGACCTCGAATAGGAGT
>Ga0099364_10005071_pt1 | contig 19688 bp, 12 predicted proteins | sample TergutTh196P3_FD_73070 | JGI IMG/M metagenome (GOLD analysis project Ga0099364, IMG submission 73070) | Microcerotermes parvus P3 segment gut microbial communities from Pointe-Noire, Republic of the Congo - Th196 P3 | ecosystem: Host-associated > Arthropoda: Insects > Digestive system > Gut ... | reverse complement strand
CTCACGGGGGTATGGTGAGTGGATATTACAGCTCAAATGTTGTGAAAATAAGTGGGAGCGTTTACGATGATTGGTACGTGGGGAATGCTCGTTGAAGTGGTTGTAGTGGGGATTGTTCTGCGGTTAAACGCAGTCAATCCCTATCTTTATTATTGTGTCGGTTCTGCTAATTGCAACAACCTATACCTCATCACCTCATTGTGTCCCAAACAAGACGATAAATCACAATCGTTAGGGTAGCACCTCTAAGCAAGAATTGCACATTGCGCCTTGCACCGAACGCACCTGTGGCGAATTTTCTCCGAATACAAGCGAAAGTTCGACCACCGTGGGCGTTCGTAGCCGCTCCGGCGTTTGAGGAGTGTGTTTTGGTTACTTTTGCACAAGCAAAAGTGACAATTCCGCGAAACGGCGGTTCGCTCAACTCAACTAAATCAACACATTTTGCGACTACCGCCTTATCATAACATAAATCGCAACAAAAATCAAGAGAAATTTATAAAAAACGGAGAAAATTTTTATGTCAAAATTCAAGTTAGTTATAACCGAAAAGCCAAGCACAGCACAGGCAATATCCGCCGTCTTGAACGCAAACAAGCGTGAGGACGACCCGAGCCGGGCCGATAGCTACTTCATCGGTAACGGATACATTGTCAGTTGGTGTGCGGGTCATTTGCTCGAACTTGCATCGCCTGATATGTATGATGAAAAATACAAAAAATGGCGGTATTCCGACCTGCCGATTATCCCCGAATCGTGGAAATACATTCCGGCGAAAGGCAAGGAAAATCAACTCGAAGTTGTTACAAAACTGATGAACCGTCCCGATGTTAAGTGCATCATCAATGCCTGCGATGCGGGACGTGAAGGCGAAAACATATTCAATCTTGTCCGCGATTTCGCTAAATGCACCAAAAAAGTCTACCGACTATGGATTTCGAGCATGGAAGAATCGGCTATTCGTGCAGGTTTCGCTGACATGAAAGATGGTGAAAGTTACAACAACCTTTATGCTGCCGCGACCTGCCGTGAACGCGCAGATTGGGTCTGCGGAATTTCAGCGACGCGCCTTATTTCGGTGCTTTACGGCGCGACTTTAAACGTCGGGCGGGTGCAATCACCGACTTTGGCAATGCTCGTAAAACGTGAAAATGGCATCTCAAATTTTGTTAAAGAACCGTTCTATATACCTGTGGTTAATATGGGCGAAGTTACTGCTTACGGCGAGAAATTAAAGAATAAATCCGAAGCTGAATTAATATGCGGTTTTTGCAATGGAACGACTGCCGTTGTTCAGTCTATTGAGCGTCAAAAAAAGACTGTTTCGCCACCGAGTCTGTTCAACCTCACGGCACTGCAACGAGAAGCTAATCGCCTGTTCGGATTTACCGCAAAACAAACTCTCGACTATACGCAATCATTATACGAAAAACGACTGCTGTCTTACCCGCGCTCGAACGGAAAACTCATAACCGAGGATATGCGTGATTCTGTTATGAAAATCATTGGCGATTTTAATTTTACTCCGAATATTGAGCGAATAATCGGCTCTGTATCGGAGCACCATGCGATTATTCCGACTTTGGAAATTATAAATGCCGACACTGCGACACTCCCGAAAGGCGAACGAAGTATCCTCGAACTTGTGCGTAAAAAACTTACAGCCGCCGTGTCGCCAAAACACGTCTATGAAGCGGTTACAGCCACTTTAAATTGCGGTAATTACACCTTCAAAACAAAGGGGAAAAACGTAATTGAAAATGGTTGGAAATCAATCGAAAACAACGATGATAAAGACGAAAATCCACTTCCCGAATTATCCCAAGGACAAGAATTTCAAAGCGTAATTGCATATGTAAAAGAAGGCTCAACTTCGCCTCCAAAGCATCACACCGATGATTCTATTCTTTTGTTTATGGAAAAAGCCGGACAACACAACGATTTTAATGAAAATCCTCCGCCTGAATGTGTCGGAATTGGGACTTCAGCTACAAGAGATGCAACTCTCGAAAAGCTGATTAAATCAGGATTTGTGGAGCGACAAACGCGGAATTTAATACCGACTGAAAAAGGCAAAAATCTCATTGCAATTTTACCGGAATCGTTGACTTCACCAAAACTCACTTCTGAATGGGAAAATAAGTTGAAACAAGTCGAACTCGGCGAATTATCGATGCAGAATTTCATGGACGAAATCAGCGAATTTATAAAATCCATTGTCGCCGAAAATAGCACTCCTAAGCCGGAATTTGCAAACTTATTCGGCGGCAGACAGAGCGATTTTCCTGCACTCGGAAACTGCCCGCGTTGCAATTCTGCGGTTCGTGAATCTGCTGCAAAAGGGTTTTTCTGCGACAACCATTTATGTGGATTTAAGCTATGGAAAGAATCGAAATTTTGGACTGCAAAAAGAAAGCTGCTCACTGCCGAAATCGTGACTGAACTGCTTAAAAACGGACGTGTTTCTTTGGGAAATCTGTACTCTGAAAAAACAGGCAAAAGTTATTCCGCAATTGTTATTCTTGACGACGACGGCGGTAAATTTGTCAATTTCAAAATGGAGTTCAGTAAAGCGAAAGGCAGGGCCTAATAGTGAAACCAATTTTAAGCGCGTTAATCACTTACGGGAACGAAAAACCGGTATGGATTCCGCTCCCTTTGCCGCAAGATTGTGATAGCATTTTTATGCTTTCAGACAGAGTGGGATATTTTGGTCGTTTTGATAGTGAGTACGAAAAAATCATTGCATACCGTTCTTCGTTCGGCATTACACCTGATGTTCACGCACATTGGGAAGACGTAGATTATACTGCAAAATGCCTTGTTAATTTCACACAAAAACAGTTTGATTGCATAAAAACCATGTGTGAAATTTTTGATTTGACTTTCAAAGATATAGACGGATTTATTACGTTTCTTTGTAATTCAAAGGGGGTCACAATTGAAGAAATCAGTAACAAAGGGGTATAAAGTTCTAAGAAAGGAAGAACCACCATCAAGGTGGGGCGGCATGGTCATAAAAGTATATGAAAAAAAGATTAACACCTAAAATTCCGATGTGTATATCGGTACAGCTCGAAAGCGGTCACGGCAAGGATTTACGGCAAATATGGCTCGCGTTACCTGCGACAAAAAAGCAGTTTGAAACGGCGGCAGAAAAGCTCAATTCCGATTGTTGCGGTGTTGCAATTAGTCGTTACAGCTATAAAGTTCCGGGCAGTTATAAGGCTTTGTATAATGAATCGTCGCTTGCTAAAATCAATCATTTAGCCTCCCGATTGAAAAAATTAGACAACCAACAAATCATAAAAATGTGTGCAATTGGTGAAAGCAATTTGCATTTTAAATCCATTGATGAAATGCTTGAATTTACGTATGACACCGAGATGTTTATTCTCGTGCCGGATATTTTTAATGAGGAAGATTTAGGTCGGCATGAGTTAAATAAACCTGCATATAATCAGTTTGCAGACAGCATAAAAGAATATTTTGAACCTCACACTTTTGGGCGAAAAATTGCAGAAACAGGCAAAGGCGAATTTACATCTTTTGGCTACCTTGTGCAAAGTCCTGTATACTCAGGCGATAAAACAAAACACCGAATACCGCCGTCGCTTGACTTAAAAGGCAGATTCGGTGAGGACTTGTATGCCGAACTTGATTACATTCCCGAAACATTCGGCAATAGCGGGGTGATTTGCACATGACTTTTAGTGAAGTTATTGGAAAAATAATGCCCGAAGCAGACAAAAATTCGGAAGAGCCGTTTATCGTATTTTGCGATAAAAACGGAAGTTGGCAGTTTGCCTATACAAAAAATCAATTTGGTGAAAACTTTGATTGGATGGAGGGTATTAAAAATCAAGACCCGTTTGCAGTAACACTTACGGGTGCAGATTTATCGGGCGGGAGCTTCCCATACGTTTACGACAGGGTTCTCAATGAACGATTGCGCGCCGAATATGAAGCGATAGGGGTTACTGACAAATACGATGAATTTCACGCTCTCATAAATATGGTCGAGGAAAATATCGGTGAACTTTCGTCCGAGGTTACAGATTATTTAACCACTCTTGACAAGCCGCTTGTCGCGCTTAGTGAAATGACTTCGATAAGTCTGATAACAGATAACCCTGACTTCCATTATGACGTTGACAAGGTGGGCGATTTTATTGACACGATTGAATCGGAAATCTCAAAAAGGCTTGGTAATTTGAACAAGCAGCCTAATCAAAAACAGGCAATTTTTCTACTCAATAACGGTGAAGAAATCAAGGTTATTCCCGATGATTACACCGAATTACAGAGCCAACAAATCAATGGTCGGCTCATAACTTTATCCGAAAACCGGCAAGCCGAATACCGATATATGGTCTGCGAATGTAATTGGTTAAACCCGATTGGAATCAAGGAAACCGCTTTTACCGGAGTTACAAACAACTACCTTGAAGCGCTTGAGAAATACACCGATACGGTTAAATATTATGTTGAATGCGCCATGTCAACATGGGATTTACGCAGGAGTTTTCACGGTGTCGAATACAGCGTATTAGCGGAAAAAGATTGCATACCAAACGGGCTTGATGATAATTTGGAGGGCAAAGTAATTATCATAAAATCGGAAGCGTTAGCGCCTCAATACCAAACCGCAGATTATCAGCTTAGAATCTGTAACGGCGGCTTTGGCGCAAGCCCCAATTCACGTGGCAGAGCGGTGTTTTGCACAGACTTATTCGATGATAAAAGCAGCCGATTTGAACGACAAGATATACTTGGTGTTGCGAATATTGCAGTGTTACCGGAATGGGCTAAAAAGAGAATTTCAGAATTGCAAGAAAACAAAACTACCGAAAAAGAATCAACAACTAATAAAAAGCCGTCACTTTTGAATAGGGTAGAAAAAGGCAAAATCAAATCCCGAAATGCTGCATTAAATAAGGATAAATCGACTGTTAAAAAGAAAAATCAAGATAAAGGAGTGGGTGATTAATGGCAGATAATTCGCAAATTAAGGAAATCACAGCGCGATTACAACAAGGCATAACCGATTTATTTTCAAGCGACAAATACGCCGAATATCTTAAAACCATGTCGCGGTTTCACAATTACAGCACACGAAACACGATTTTGATTCATATGCAATGCCCAGATGCGACTGCTGTTGCGGGGTTTCAAGCGTGGCAAAAGAAGTTCGGGCGGCACGTTAAAAAAGGCGAAAAAGCAATTAAAATATTTGCGCCAATGCCTTTTGTAGTCAAGGAAGAAAACGAAAAACGCGACCCCGAAACCAACCACCCTGTCTTAGATGAAAACGGTCAACCTATCATTGAAATCAACGTAAAACAGTTGGCGCGGTTCAAGCTAACATCGGTATTTGACGTGTCGCAGACAGAGGGTAAACCGCTCCCCACGCTCGCGCAAGATTTATCGGGAAATGTTGAGCAATATACAGCGTTTATGGATGCTCTGAAAGCTGTATCGCCCTTGCCCGTTTCGATTGAACAAATGCCCGATAACACGGACGGAAAATGTATTTTCGGCGAGAAAATAGCTATCCGCAAAGGTATGAGCCAAATCCAGACGGTCAGCGCGGTTATCCACGAAATCACCCATGCAAAAATACATGATAAATCGCTTATTGTTGGTAGTGATAATGACAGCGAAAGTCCGAAAAAAGACCGACGCACCGAAGAGGTCGAAGCGGAGAGTATTTCATATGCAGTGTGCCAATATTTCGGGATTGAAACAGGCGATAACTCTTTCGGATATGTGGCAACTTGGAGTAAAGGAAAAGAATTAAAAGAGCTTAACAACTCCCTCGACACAATTCGTAAAACATCCACCGAATTAATTGAATTAATTGACGAAAAATTCCGTGAAATTGCAAAAGAACGTGACATTAATTTTACAATCGGAACAGCACAAGATGAATTATCCGTGCCTGAAAACACTACTGATTTTAGCGAAACTCGCAACGTCGGCGATATTGTTCTTATGCCGATTTTGTTTAATGATGACGGCAATTTAGAGCGAACTAACAAACGTACAAGAGTAAAAATCGAGCCTGCAATCGGCAAATATCAAATTTACAGTCGTGAGCGTTTTGGCAGCAGATATGGCTTGATGATGACCGACAGCGGAAAATTAGTCAACGCAATCACGCATTATAATAAGCTCCAAAACTTGACTGAGAGCGACATTGACACATATTTTAATAAGAGTCGTGAAATTGTCGATAAAATTATGAAAGAGCCTACTGCATGGGTGGATTATAATGCGGCGGCAATTGCGAATCGTTTGGAGGAGGCAATCGCGCATAACGAGCCTGTTAAAGCATTACGGGAGGCAGAGCGAATTACGGAACGGCAAAACAGAGAGACTCAACGTGCTGCCGAAAAGTTAAAACAGCGAGAAAAATTAAACAACAAAGTTGACGAAATTGGCTTTGCTTTGACAAATGGCGAAAAAGTTGATGTTACAACCGACCATTACACTGAAATTAATCCGATTTTTGCGCTATTTGAACGTCATAAAATTGAAGTTCCGGCGGCTACCAAAGGTTGGATTAGCCGCAACTTAAAAGCGTTTCAAATACACGATGACGGACGTGTGACGGCTTGGGGGCCTAAAGGCATGAAGTTGTCATCTACGTTTGCACAATTGTTACGTCGGTTAAAAGATGTTGTTAGTGTTACAAGTAGTGCGGAATCGGAAATCAAAGCCGCACCACCGACATCGGAAAATACCCCTCCCGAAAAAACAACCATGCTTGATATGTCCCTCCCCGACCCCACATTATCGGCGGCAGAACTTAGTGATTTCGGCTACGAATATGACGGTATGCTGCCTTTATCGAATCTTCGGGCGATTGAACTTTTCGATACCGGACACCCGATTTATCTTCTGTATTCCGACAACACCGAAGCTATGGCGATTGACCGTGATGAAATGCGTTTCCATGACGGTTTATGCGGGATTGAACGCGATGATTGGAAATGCTCCCCCGTTCGGGCAAGGCAGTTGGCGATTGCCGCAAATAGTCAATCGGCAAAAGAATCAGAGTTGATTAACGGCAACGAAAACCATTTTGGGATTTATCAGCTTAAAGACAGCATGGAAACACGGAATTATCGGTTTGCTTCCATGAAAGAGCTCGAAACGGCAAACTTAAACGTCATTCGTGGGAATTATAATCTTATGTATACCGCAAATTTTCCGGAACAAATAAATCGTCCGGGCGAAGTCTATAACGTGTTAAATCGAATATATGCAGATTTTAATGTTAATCGCCCCGCTGATTTTACGGGACATTCGCTGTCGGTCAGCGATGTTATTGTAGTAAAATATGGTGACAATGTTTCCGCGCATTACGTTGACAGTGCGGGTTTTGAGCCTTTAGCGGGTTTCTTAGGCGATGAAAATCAAAAGGCAATTTTCACAAATCCGATTGCCGAAAAAATGACAAATAGCATTAAAAACAACACCTATTCCCAAGTTGGGAATACGTCCCAAAAAAGTAAACCTTCGCTGATGGACAGGGTTGAAAAAGGCAAGGAAAAAGCAGCGCAACAAAGTCAATCGCAAAAACTAACACAAACAAAAAAGACAGAGTTGCAAAATTAATTACGGTATGTTATCTTTAAATTAATCTATTAAAAAGGAGTTTTTGAAATTATGTTTACTGTTTTTACAACCGAAGAAGAAAACCTAATCTGCATTTACGACACAACAAACCGCAAAACGCTCATAGACAGTATTAAAGCTAATTTGCGCGATTATGATGAGGCGGAAATGCGAGAAATTGCCGAAAAAGTTTTGCTAAAATTAGAGAAAATTAACGACGAGGAATTTACAAAATATCAATTTAATTTCACGTAAAGAGGGAGATAAAGTTTGAATAATAGCGGAGGTGTCACCGGCTTCGCCGGTGAGCAGTCCGCTTGACAGGCTTATTCATAGAGGCTTTTGTGCCTCGGAAAGATATGGTCATATTTATGCAAACAAGATTGCAGTTTTACTCTGAGGTTGCGGAACAGGCGGCGCGTGATATAACGAAAAGTCGCGGAAATTGGACTAACTTTCTCGACACCGCCGCACGAATGTACAAGTACACTTTTCCCGACCAACTTATGATTTACGCACAACGTCCCGATGCGATTGCCTGCGCAACTATTGAATTTTGGAATGAGAAATTCGACAGATGGATTTGCCGTGGTTCTAAAGGAATCGCACTGATTGACGACACCGGAACTTATCCGAAAATCAAGTACGTTTTTGATGTAAATGACACCGAGCCGTCAAAAATTAACGCTCGTCCTGTTCAGCTTTGGACTATGTTACAAGAGCATGAAAATCCCGTGCTTGAAGCTCTTAACAAAACATACGAAAGTGCCGAAAAAACGCTAACTCAATCATTCCACAACATTGCAAGACAGCTTGCAATTGAGTATTATCAAGATAATGCTCGTGAAATTCGTTTCAGTGCCGAAGACAGTTTTTTCGGTGACAGTGACGATTTTTACCTTAGCACAACTTTCGAAAACACGCTGACAAACAGCATTTTGTACACTTTAATGTCGCGTTGCGGAATAGACACAAGTGCGCATTTTAATGATGACACTTTTGCGGATTTATACAATTTCAATACACCGAATATGGTTTACGCGCTTGGCACAGCAACAAGCGAATTATCCGAACAGGTTTTGCGTGATGTTGAAATTGCAATAAAAAAATATGAAAGGAACAAAAATCATGAACACAACTTACACACCAATCGGAGATTATCTTCTGCCGAACATCAGGCTGTACGAGCCGCCGAAAGTGCTGACAGAGCCGTTGGGCAAATACGCCCGAATGAGGAAAGTATTTCTGAAAGAACACCGGACAATCACATACAACACGATGCTATTGTCGGAAACATTATTTCCGCACCTTCGGGAAATCGAATTAACAGCAACCGCGAGAATGGAACAAGTAATAAAATCACTGACAAAATCCAACCAACTTCCCGACAAGAAAACCCATCCGCTCGACCGGACAGCGATGATGAACACACTCAAATTGCAAGCGGAGGAAATGGTGCTGAACGAACTGATTTACAGCTATTAACCGCACTTTCAACCTCGTCTATTACGTTAGACGAGGTTGATTCTATCTTGCGGGATGGCGGCAATGATGACAACAGTATTTTACGAGTTACATCACATTTTGCAAAGCGACTTTCATTGGAAGCAAATACTGATTTTCTGCGCCGTGAATATTTGTGCGGACGGTGGGAACACAACGAAACTCCGGGCGGCAAGGGCTATCAATTCGGGACACAACCGACCGCTGTATGGTTCGATGAAAACGGTATCACAATCGGGCGCGGAAAATCTGCACTTTTTGCGCGTGACTTCGCTGTTATTTCGTGGGAGCAAGCCGCTGAGCGCGTTTCGGTTTTGTACAATTCCGGACAATATGTTTCGCACGATGTCCTCGATGAAGCCCTGCACAACGAAATAAAAGAACGCGCGGACGATGTTATCGAAGTCTACAAAAATCTTACGCGCAGCGTCAGCGACCTTCAATGGGAACTCAAAAAATCCATGACCAAAGAGCAAAAAGAGGCATTAAAGGATGATTGGAAAAATTACCGCTATCTTATTCGCGGATTAGCAGAGCTTGAAAACACCATTGACGCGGCACTTTCTAACAATCCATCGCCTAACGAAGTTATGCAGTTATATAACAAAACTATTGAATTGTCGAATGAACTGCCGAAAGAATGGGGTTTTGAAAAATGCCATCCGGAAGTGGACGAACAAGTTACAGAATTATTGCGTAACAAGGACGAGTATAACATTATTTTGCATCGGCTTCGCGAAGATGTTTCCGCGCTAAAGGACTCGCCCGATGTTCAAATACGCTTTTGGCGCAACCCCTATCGTGCGTTAGCCAACCTTGAAAAAGCCGGACTTCCCGCACATGGTTTCCGTGCCACCGAATACGAATCACTCAAATTCGTCGGGCAGCCTGCCGACGGGCAAAGCCCGCCGCACCGCTGCACCCGTTTGACATTTACGCGATTTATCACAGACGACGAAATTGATAATTATCTCACTCGCGGCGGTGCTTACGACGAGGGGAAAATGCGTACACTCTCTCATTTTTTGCATAAACATACTGCGAAAGAAAACGAAAATTTCCTCAAAGATTCGTATGGTCACGGCGGCGGAACGTGGATTGACGGGTGGAGCAATGCCGAACCGGGCAAAGGAATTAAACTGCAACGTCGCGGCTGTGATGATGTCAACATGAAGTACAACAAAGTTGCAAAAAGAATAAGCGAACTTGTTTACAGCGGTCGATTTATGTTGCGAAAAGAACTCGAAAAAATCCCCGATTATGAAACAATTGTTCTCGCTCGAACAATTAAAAATTTCTACAGTAATTTAGACGAATATACACCGCCCATTGAGGGCGATTTTTATTATCCGAAAGAGGCTGAATGGGAGACTATACGAGGTTTTTTAGCCGACACCGAAAAAGTGGATTTGGTTCTCGGTGAAATGCGATATATTTATGCAAACACACCTGAAAGCGACAGATATTATAGTATGAGAAAAGAGGGATACGAAAATTTATCGGCATACCGTGACGGGACTTTTACGCTTTTTCCGGGGCTCGAAAGGATTTCTGCAATTGAATCAGGCGCGGCTCGCGGTCGGAAATCCGCCCCTACGCAGGCTGAACCACCCACCGAACAATTGTCGTTGTTTGGTGAAAATACTTCTGATTTAATTGCAGAAACTCCGCTCCCGATATTGCCGAGCGCGGAAGAACAGAAGGCAAAAATCGAGCAAAAAACAACAGTTGAAACTAACGATTTCATTTCTGATGTTGATTCGGTTTTGCTTAATATTTCCGACACCGAAAAAGATTTGGTAGAAGAGCAATTCGCAGACAATCCGCGTTCTCGTGAAGCAGTGCAGCTTGTGCGTACTCTTTACGGTGACAATCTGCCAATCCCGCTTCCTCAGGCAATCAAGCGAATTACAGAGCTTGCCGCCGAGGGGAAATTCGTCGTGGATACGGATGTATTTTCTCTGAAACCAGAACCGGAGCTTGAATCAGAACGCATAAAATTAACACTGCATAAAATGGGTGACTTTTACGAAATTCGCGGAAAACACACCGCCGACATCGCATCGTTGCTTGGGTTTTCGCTCATAGAACGCGGCGGCGAGCAAATCACAGGTTTTCCCGCGAGCCGACTTGAAGAAATCACGCAAATACTCAACGATGCAGACTATGACATATTGCTTTCGGATGAATCTGCCGCTGAACAATCCATGGAAGAAGTTATTGTTAATGTCAAGTTTGATTTTGATGCAATTGCAAAAGAAATCTACGAGCAAGTTTTGAACAACAACGAGTTTGCAGAAGTCCTTGACAATGCCACATCGCGCGGTGCATTACGCAGAACACTAAACACAGTATTAGACAGTGTTATAGCCGATTATGAAGCAGAAAAACAAATGTTTGAATATCTCAGCAATGATGATATTGCAGATAATTTATTCGACTTTATTTATCGCAAAGCGTGGGACGAAAAACAGTTTGCGGTTAAAGAAAAAGTGCCATCGCAGGACGGTTCAACTACCGAAAATCCACCGCCTGTATTCTTCGTGGATTGGGAAAAATCGAAGTATGATTTTGACATGAACTTGTACAATGACCGCGATATAATCGGCTACAACAAAGACGGTGTGGAGTACAAATTCGGTAAAACGGAAGGGTTTACCTACACCACGCAAACAAGCATGATTACTCCGTGGGGGCAGACTCTGGGCGCAGACGGCATACCATCCGACATTTGGAAGCAGATGAATGCTTACCGCAACGGCGAATTGACTGACAACCAAGTACGCGAGAATTATTTAAGGATTTTAGAAAATTTTAAAAACGCTAAAAATGCCGAAATTCAAGTCACGCACTATTCCACCGATGAGCAGGTTCGTGAAGACTTATCGGAGCGTGGTTTTGTTGTTTCGGACGAGGTAATTTCCGAAAACACAATGGAGTATCACGCGCGTGGCGGCAAGGGTGATTTTCAGGATATTGCCGACTTTATTGAAGACGAAATATTGTCGGAATCACCGAAGTTTGAACACGAATTAGACGTTGAACCGAAACATAATCCCGAACCAAAAATCCGCACTCCGAAATTGCCATTAAAAAACTTCCGCATAACCGACGAGCATCTCGGTGAAGACGGCACAAAGACTAAATTCCGTAACAACATGGAGGCAATAAAGCTGCTTCAAGAACTGGAATTTGACGGCAAATCCGCTACCCCCGAACAACAAGAAATCCTGTCCCGATATGTCGGTTGGGGCGGATTACATCAGGCTTTCGACCCAAACAACAAGCAATGGGAAAATGAATATCTCGAACTCAACATGGCATTATCGCCGGAGGATTGGGAGTCGGCGCGGGCAAGTACACCAAACGCACATTACACCACTCCGACCGTTATAAGAGCGATTTACAACACCGTAGAACGGCTCGGATTTAAGTCCGGAAACATTCTCGAACCCTCACTTGGTGTGGGTAATTTTTTCGGGCTTTTGCCAAACAGCATGAAAAACTCCAAGCTCTACGGCGTGGAACTCGACAGCATTACAGCACGGATTGCGAAACAATTATACCCCAAATCCGACATTAAGAAAATGGGCTTCGAGCATACAAATATGCCCGATGCGTTTTTCGACATTGTAGTCGGTAACGTCCCATTCGGCAATTACGGCGTTTCCGATAAACGCTACGATAAACACAATTTCAGCATACACAATTATTTCTTCGCAAAATCACTCGACCAAGTGCGTCCGGGCGGTGTAATTGCGTTTGTGACAAGTAAATTTACGATGGACGAAAAGAGTCCCAAAGTGCGAAAATATCTCGCTCAACGTGCGGAACTTCTCGGTGCGGTGCGACTGCCGAACAACGCTTTTCTTAAAAACGCAGGCACGGAAGTAACAAGTGATATTATTTTCCTGCAAAAACGCGACAGACCGCTTGATATTGAGCCGGATTGGGTGCATTTAGACCAATTGACAGTTGACAATGGACAATTGACAATTCCTGTAAACTCATACTTTGTTCAAAACCCCGAAATGATTCTCGGCACAATGGCGTTTGATGAAAAAATGAACAGCAAATATGGTACTGATTATGCTACAACTTGCACACCAATCGAAAATTCAGATTTAGCAGAGCAATTAAAAAACGCACTTATTCATATTCGCGGAGAGTACATCGAGCCTGAACTTGACGATATTGACGGCATCGAAGATAATTCAATTCCTGCCGAAACGTCTGTAAGAAATTTCAGTTACGCTTTAATCACGCTTACTGACACAACCGACGATATTACAGGTGAATTTCATGCGGCGAAAATCGGTTTCGGAAATGTTTATTTCCGCGAAAACTCGCGAATGTATCCCGTTGATTTACCCGCAATAACTTTAGCGCGAATCAAAGGAATGTGCGTTTTGCGCGACTGCGTTCACAAACTAATTCAGCTGCAACTTGACGAACACAGCGACGACGAAATAAAGTTACAGCAAAATCAACTTAATTATTTATATGATAAATTTACAGCCGAATACGGGCTGATTAATTCTATCGCAAACAGCCGCGCGTTTAATGCGGACAGTGCGTATTATTTGTTGTGCTCGCTTGAAATTCTTGACGAAAACGGCGAACTTGAAAGCAAAGCCGATATGTTCACAAAACGCACCATTAAGCAGAAAACCATCATTACTCATGTCGATACCGCAAGTGAGGCATTGGCAGTTTCAATCGGCGAAAAAGCCTGTGTTGATTTGGAATTTATGAGCGAATTATCGAGCTTACCAAAAGAGCAAATTATTGAAGATTTAGCGGGTGTAATTTACCAAATTCCATTTACTGAAAATTACGTTACAGCGGACGAATATTTGTCGGGAAACATTCGTGAAAAATTGAAAATCGCACGTAATTTCGGCTCAGAAATAAACATAAAAGCACTTGAATTTGTCATGCCAAAAGAGTTGAGTGCGTCGGAAATTTCCGTTCGTCTTGGTGCAACATGGATTGAGCCGGAATGTATCCAAGAATTTATGTACCATTTATTCAAAACGCAGTGGCGTATGCAAAGCACTTACAAGGTGAATTTCCACTCGTACACAGGCGAGTGGCAGGTTGCAAATCGGGGTCGGGCGTTGTACAATGATGTCACCGCGACAGTAACTTACGGCACAAGTCGCATGAACGCTTATGAAATTTTGCACGATACTTTGAACTTAAAAGATGTGCGTGTTTACGATTTTGAAAAGGATTCGGGCGGCAACGAAAAGCGTGTTCTCAACAAAAAAGAAACCACATTAGCGCAGCAAAAACAGGAATTAATTAAGCAGGCATTTAAGGATTGGATTTGGCAAGACCCCGAACGGCGGCAATATTTGGTGCAAAAATACAACAAATTATTCAACTCCAATCGCCCCCGCGAATATGACGGAAGTCATATTAAATTTGTCGGTGCAAATCCCGAAATTAGGTTTTTGGGACATCAAATAAATGCGGTCGCACGGCAGATTTACGGCGGCAACACATTGCTTGCACACGTTGTCGGAGCGGGAAAAACTTTTGAAATGGTAGCCGCCGCAATGGAAATGAAACGGCTCGGATTGTGCCATAAATCATTGTTTGCAGTTCCGAATCATTTGACCGAACAATGGGCGGGAGAATTTTTGCGGCTCTATCCGACAGCGAATATTCTTGTTGCAAAAAAGAAAGATTTTGAAATGAGAAATCGCCGTAAATTCTGTGCAAAAATCGCAACAGGCGATTACGATGCAGTGATTATCGGGCATAGTCAGCTTGAAAAAATCCCTATGTCAAAGGAACGGCAAGAGCGGCTTTTGCGGGAGCAGTTACAGGAAATCGAAGATGGCATAGTGCAAATCAAGTATGAAAATGGTGAGAGTTGGTCTGTAAAACAGCTTGAAAAAACTAAAAAATCACTCGAAGCACGGATTAGAAAATTGCTTGAATCGAAGAAACGAGATGATGTTGTTACGTTCGAGCAATTGGGTGTGGATAGGCTGTTTATTGACGAGTCGCATTTTTTCAATGTTGTATGATGTGAAAGGCACTTCAAATGAAGTGACTATCATACAGCGACCCGCCTGTTTGCGACACAATCAGAGGCTCGTTGAAATGGGGTGAATATCTATGGGGCGAGCGCACGTTCGCCCTCTAATTTTTACCACGACTTTTGTACACATTGTGCTGATTTTTACACCGACTGTCGCAAAATGCTGAATTATGGTGATTTGCAGTAAAAATCCGGTTGCAGTGCTTGCAAATGCGAAGCGGTTTTGACGTGTCGGTCAGCATAAAGCTGAACATCATCTGAATCCCCAGCAACAGCGAGTGAAATTCCCACATTATCGTGGGTTTGTCGAGCAATGCAACGTGATATGTCGGCGAAATCCCCTTAAACGCTGACATTCCCTGCCTGTAAACGTACAGCGTGGTTTCGTCCGCCTTGCCCAAATCCTCGTAGTACAAAATCGACCCGGTGCAGGTGAACGACCACGCTTTGAACTGCTTCACAAGCCAATCGAACCGCTCAGCGTAATCCCGACCGAAGCCGATATTCAGTGCCAACGGCTTGTCCACCATCGTTAAAGCAAGCGATTTCATCTCAATATCGCCTGCGATATTCCAAGCCGCCGAACGGCTATCTTTGTGGAATTTTGGCTTTTCAAACGGGAAGAAAATGTCGATATAATCACGAGTTGGCATCGTTTCAGCCGTGATAAATTCGTTTTTCGGGAGGTAAACCGCCTCATAATCCACAAAATTGTGTGTAGTTGGGAGTGCGGTCAAAAATCCGAGCAGACCGTATTTACACACAAAATTTAATACCGATTTTTGTAACACTTCTTCGTCTTTTTTACCACCGAGCGTATTCACGTTCAGCGCATCAAGAATCATCTCTTCAATGTTGTCGAACGGATTGTAAATCAGCGGTTTTGCGGTGGAAGTCGGCGTGATGTACAAAATCCCGCTGTCACTTTTGCGGTACTCGTACTCGCTGTACTTGACCCAATGTGTACTCGTGCTTTCAAAAATGTTTCTCATGTTGTAACCCCTTTTCATCATTTACATATTACTTTTCTAACCGCCGGAGTATGCTCTTGATTGCCCCGGCATAAACCTTGCGAATGTTTCGAGCAGTCTGTCCGCGGTAGCTTGCGATTTCCTGCGGAGTTCGTCCCTCGATTGCGACCATATAGAGGATGTCTTTTTGATTTTCGGTAAGAGACTGCAACGCTTTTGACAAGTCCGCCCTTGAAGTCATCTCGTGCAAGTTCGCCTTGCAATCGAATATGTAGTCAAGGAAATTCCCGGCGATAACCTGCCGCCAGTAGCGTGTCCGCAAGGTGAATCTGAACGGTGTCGGGAAGACCGTATCGGTGCAGATAATTTCGTCCAAATTCTCGATGTCACCTGTGTTTACGTCGGTTTTCGTTTCGTAAATATTATCAACAAAATACCGCTCGTCTTTGCGTTTTCGGGACTTGTCATCCTTGTCCCAAATGTTAATAAGCAACTCAAAATCCGCTTGTGTCCGAGCGGCTTTTTCTATTCTCGCCAACGCTTCTTTGCGGAGTTCGCGCTTCAATTTGTGCCGTGCCATATCACCATTTTCGATTTCAGCAACTGCATTTTCCAAGAGTGCGTTGGCTTGATTTCGCATTTCATATTTCGACTTTTTACGTCCCGCCATATCGCAATCCCACCTTACTGAAAAAATATTTTTGAAAAACAGTTCCCTTTTCGTTGGCTTTTTGTCGTGTAATACAGGAGGGTGTGTAATCCGAAAACAACAAACACCGATTACACATTCTCGAAAACGCAGAAGGAGGTTTTACACAATGAGTACAACCGATTACAAAAACAGGAACACACCTATTATACCACACACACCGGGGTCTTGTCAAGAGTATTGTTACAAAAAGCGAATTGGCAATTCCGTTTATGTCGTCAACGCATATTTCAAGGAGACCGCCGAAAGTTTCTCCGAAAAAGTTTTACGAATTGTCAAAAATGACTTGACATTCTCGGCAAAATGTGGTACGATTAGTTTGTCGCAAACAGGTGGGCTGCTTGAAAGAGGTTCGATATGAACTACAAGCAAACTGCCATAACCGCTCTCTACGAGCGGCTTTCACGAGATGACAACCTTGACGGAGAGAGCAACTCCATCACGAATCAGAAGCGTATCCTTGAGGATTACGCCGTGCGGAACGGTTTTACCAATATCCGGCATTTTTCGGACGATGGCTATAGCGGGACCAACTGGGACAGACCGGGTTGGAAAGCGCTGTTAGCCGAGGTCGAGGCAGGAAATGTGGCGAATGTTGTCGTCAAGGATATGTCGAGAATCGGGCGTGATTACCTGCAAGTCGGATTTTACACCGAGGTTCTTTTTCGACAAAAAGGTGTCCGTTTTGTTGCGATTAGCAACAATATTGACAGTGCGGACAGCGGAAGTGGCGAATTTGCACCGTTTCTCAACATAATGTCGGAATGGTATAGCCGTGATTGCTCTCGCAAAATCAAGACGGTCGCTCATGCCCGTGGTAATGCGGGAAAACCGCTGTCGTATAAGGCGATTTACGGTTACAAAAAAGACCTCGCCGACAAGCACAAATGGGTGGTTGACGAGGACGTTGCGCCTGTTGTCAAGCGGATTTTTCAGATGTCGCTGAACGGAATGGGTGTGTATCAAATCGCCAAAAAACTGACGGAAGAGCGTGTCGAAAAGCCGTCATTTTACCTTGCGAAAACCGATGAACGCAAGTCAAAATCGCTAAAATGCGAATATTCCGCGCCGTATAACTGGAACGGTGGGACTATTCGTCAAATGCTGTCAAAGCCCGAATATATCGGGCATACGGTGAATTTTCGGACGCGCAAGGACAGCTATAAGGACAAAAATTCTAAGTGGAATCCGAAAGAGGATTGGAAAATCTTCCCGAATACCCACGAGGCGATTATTGACGAGCAAACGTTCAATACCGTGCAAAAGCTGTTGGAGACTACCCGCCGTTGCGATTCCATCGGCGAGGCGAACCCCCTAACAGGGCTTGTATATTGCGCTCAATGTGGTGCGAAAATGTACAATTCTCGCCGTTCGACCGATTATTACGAGGAACATCGTCACGGTAAAGTGTATCAGCACAAGACCGCCGATTATTACTCCTGCTCGCATTACGAGCTGTCCCGGAGCGCGTTCAACATGAAGTGTACCAAGCATTTTATCCGCACTTCGGTAATTCGGGAGTTGGTGCTTGATATGATTCGCAAAATCAGCGATTATGTCCGTGAAAATCAAGGCGAATTTGTCCGCCAAATCCGCACTGAAACGGCAATCAAGCAGGAGCAAACTGCGAAATCCCACAAGAAAACGCTTGCGAAAAATCTACGTCGCATAGACGAGTTAAACGCACTGTTCAAGCGGGTTTACGAGGACAATGCGGCTGGGCGGTTGTTCGATGAACGCTACGAAATGCTATTCGCCGATTACGAGCAGGAGCAAGCGGAGTTGAAGTCGCTCAATGTGGCTATGCAAGCGGAGTTGGACGAGTTTGCAACCGTTCACGAGAAGTCGGAGCAATTCGTCAAATTGGTGGAACGCTACACCGATTTTACCGAATTAACTCCGATTATGCTGAACGAGTTCGTGGATAAAATCTACGTTCACGAAGCCGATAAGTCAAGCGGGGAGCGGGTTCAGCAGGTCGATGTGCATTTCAATTTTATCGGCGATTTTGCACTACCGTGCGAGGAAATTGTGATGACTGCGGAGGAAGTCGAGGCACACGAGAAACTGATGCACCGCCGTGCGAAACAGCGTGAGGCAAATCAGCGGCATTATGCTAAGAAAAAGGCGGAACGGGCAAAATCCGTGTGAATATTAAAGGGCTATTCACCTCAAGGTGAGTAGCCCTTATTATAGGTGTCGTTTTGCGACGCCTTTTTTGTGTTGGAGGAGTTTATGAAAAATTACGGCTACATTAGGGTGTCCACCATTGACCAGTGCGAGGACAGGCAAGTCATCGCTATGAGCGAGTTGGGAATACCGCAGAGCGATATTTTCATTGACAAGCAATCGGGGAAAGACACTGCCCGACCGGGGTTGAAACGGCTGTTGGCAGTCGTTCGCAAGGGTGATACTGTGACCGTGGAATCGGTTAGTCGGTTCGCTCGAAACACGCAGGACTTGCTCGGTCTAATCGACAAGCTGACTGCAAAAGGGGTAGAGTTCATCAGTCTGAAAGAGCATATCGACACGTCCACACCTACCGGGAAGTTCATGCTCACAGTGTTCGGAGCAGTCGCCGAGTTAGAGCGTGGGTACTTACTCCAACGGCAAGCCGAGGGGATTTCAGCGGCTCGCAAGCGTGGGGTGAGGTTCGGTCGCCCTGTCAAAAAGCCCCCTGCGGATTTCGCCGAAGTCGTTCGTCTGTGGGAGCGTGGCAAGCTGATGACGAAAGAGGCTGTGGCACAGTCGGGGCTGTCGGAAAGCACGTTCTACAGGCGGGGTCGGGGGGTCCGGGGGGGGGAAGAGAAGAAGGGGGGGCCGTCCA
>Ga0099364_10005070_pt1 | contig 19688 bp, 12 predicted proteins | sample TergutTh196P3_FD_73070 | JGI IMG/M metagenome (GOLD analysis project Ga0099364, IMG submission 73070) | Microcerotermes parvus P3 segment gut microbial communities from Pointe-Noire, Republic of the Congo - Th196 P3 | ecosystem: Host-associated > Arthropoda: Insects > Digestive system > Gut ... | reverse complement strand
CTGGCCGTCAACCGCTTTGTCCTGCGCTAGCTTCGTCGTCGTGCCTGCTTCGTAGTAATGCACTATGTATTCGATATCGTCGTTCGCCGTGTAGTAGAACACTATCTCGTTGCCGGAGGCCGCCAGTGTCAGGCTCTTGCTCTGTTCGTCCGCCGTGTAGCCGTCGATCGCCGCCGCCTGCTCCGTCACGGTGCTGGCCATCGTCTGGTTCACAACCGTCTTGCTCTGTGCCAGGCTGTCCGTCGTGCCTTCCAAGAAGTAATGTACGTCGTAGCTGATGTCCGTGTTCGCCGTGTAGTAGAACACTATCTCGTTGCCGGAGGCCGCCAGCGTCAGGCTCTTGCTCTGCTCGTCCGCCGTGTAGCCGTCTATCACCGCCGCCTGCTCCGTCACGGTGCTGGCCATCGTCTGGCCGTCAACCGCTTTATCCTGCGCTAGCTTCGTCGTCGTGCCTGCTTCGTAGTAATGCACTATGTATTCGATATCGTCGTTCGCCGTGTAGTAGAACACTATCTCGTTGCCGGAGGCCGCCAGCGTCAGGCTCTTGCTCTGCTCGTCCACCGTGTAGCCGTCTATCGCCGCCGCCTGCTCCGTCACTGTGCTGGCCATCGTCTGGCCGTCAACCGCCTTGTCCTGCGCCAGCCTCGTCGTCGTACCTGCGGCGTAATAATGTACAATATATTCGATATCGTCGTTCGCCGTGTAGTAGAAGACTATCTCGTTGCCGGAGGCCGCCAGTGTCAGGCTCTTGCTCTGCTCGTCCGCCGTGTAGCCGTCGATGACCGCAGCGTTTTCTACTATAGTATCGCCCGCTATCTGCTCGTCGACTGTTTTGCTCGCCAGCAGGCTTGTCTCCGTGCCTTCCAAGTAATAATGCACCGTGTATTCAATATCCGCTCTGACTGACCATATTGCAAATAATTTAATTTCGTCATTATCAATGCTCTTCAGATTTTTTACAACCTGCTCATTTGAATACGCAACTGCCCCATCCTTCGTCAGCGCCCAGCCATCGAAAGAAAACCCATCTTTTTCAAACCCGTTTGACGACAGCGCTTGCGCTACATCATATACAAAATTCTGATCGGCCATGCTGCCCGTACCGCCGTTTGCGTTAAACGATACCTTGTAGCTGATTGGTGACCATTGCGCGTAGAGGAAGAACAGCCTCTCTTGCGACGGGAACGTATACGTTTGGCCAGGGTTCCATGAATTGCCGGATCCATCCGCCAATGTGTTCCAATTAATAAATTTGTAGCCTTGACGCGCGCTAAAAACATCCGCGTCCAATATCTCCAAATAATTTATCGATCCATCCATCGGCGTAGACTGTCCATATATATCATTGCTTCCATCGTTTTTATTATATTGGATTAATCTGTCGTAAGGCTGGACTCCATATCCATTTAAGGCAAACGGGCCATATACCCTTCCGCCTTCCAACCATATATATCCGTTATTGTTCAGCACTGTATTACCGGAGGTGTTTATGCCCCCCTGGAGTATAATCGAACCTTCGTTATTGATTGTGGTCTTGTTCAAATCCATAATGCTTTTATCGGATTCCGGCCCAAAGATTAATGTTACTCCATAGCCAATGTTCAATGTTCTTTCTGAGAAGTCAAAACCTTTGCCTGCGATAAAAACTATGTCCCCGATGCCGGCAATAGCCAATGCCGCTTCCAGTTCCGCAGCGGTTCTCACTTCTATCAAACCCATGCCCGCGCTTGATGTTTTGATGGGCGCCGAACTATCGTCTATAGCAGCCACTTCATAATAAAACACGATTTCGTTGCTATCTTCATCAAGTGTAATGCTTTCTTCACCGCTCCCAATCACGGAGTATCCTTCTATTAATATGGCCGTTTCAGTTATTGTATCGCCTATTGTTTGCCCGTATATTGTTTTGCTTTCGCTCAATTCGTCTGTCGTATCTTCGAGATAATAAAACACCGTGTATGATGCGTCCGGCTCATCCCCTGGCATTAATCCACCCAGCCTTTGGATGGCGATGCTGGACATTACAGCATTTTGCATTCCGGCGATATTTGTCTTTGTATCATCTACTCCATTTACTCCATTTGCTCCATTAACTTCATTTAATACATCCAACTCATTTTGCCCATCTAACTCGTCTAGTTCGTCTTCTGCATTTACATCATTTACATCTTTGTCTTCATTTATTTCGTCTACTTTATTTGCTACCTCTTCTTCATTCGTCACATCAACTTTATCTGCTTCATTTGCATCATCTACTTCATTGTCATTCAGATCGCAATTTACGTCTCCGTCTATATCATTACCTTCGGTTAGCTCTTCACCGCCGGCTAACTCCTCTCCACCGAATAATTCGTCGCTACCGGTCAATTCTTCATCATCGCTAAGTTTGTTTTCGGCGCTGACGCCGTCGTCGCCATCTTCAGGCCCGCCTACAGTTATTTCAACAATTTCTGCCGCTTGCGAATCATTGTCATCGTCCATACCCTCGGCAAATATATTTAATGGTAGAATATTTGCCATCATCGCAATTGCTACAAACCATGCCGATATTTTCCGAATTGTTTTTCCTTTATGCATCGATATAGCCCCCAGTTCGATATTCTTTGCGCCTGATTTATGTGTATCCGGCGTCCATTTTGATTCCTTTTACAAATGTTCTATCCCGTGAAATGTGCCTGTTAAAGCCTTGTGCCGTGATTTCATTCTTATGCTTACATTTAAATCCCTCCCATTTATAATTTTTGCTTCATCTTATGTAGCGATATATATTTGGTGTTTCATTTATTTTCATAATATGTGTTTATTATTGTTTGGATATTTGCTAGTAAATTAACGTCAGTTAATCAATTTGGATATTTATTTATATCCAATATCACGATATCTAAACAAACTATTTTAAAATTTATTTAAAATTCTTATGTAATTCTTAATAATTATTCAGAAAATCTATAAGACTGTAAACGTCTATTTCCAAGCCTTTTAAAGGCTGTTACATTAAATTTAAGTGCAATATTAATGTAATATTACAAATATAATACATCTATATATTAATTTGTCTTAATAAATTAATATAAGCATTCATATATAATAGTAGTTAATGTCATTTTAAATTAAATTGTAATCTGATTGTATAATCATTATAATTGATTTTGTATTCATATATGATTAAATTATCATTCATATGTTCTTCACTGCTATATGTATAAAATCGATTATTTAACCATATATTTTTTATTCGGAGTCTCGTGTGGATCCTCCTATCGGAGCCAAATAATAAATGATATAATTGTTGTATGAGGTTCAGCGAAATGAAAAATAAAAATACGCATAAATGCAGAAAGGCATGGTAAAAAATGACAAACATTAAGAAAGGCATCATGGGTATGAAAAAACAGAATAATAAAACAACAGCTTTTACGCATTCAAAAATGGCAAGATTTAGATTTGTCGCTGTCATTGTAGCAGCAGCGATGTTGTTTTCATTCGCGCTGGCGGGCTGCAGCGAAGACGAGGTGAGCCTTCTGACCGCTTTATTAAAAGCTCCGCAAATGACGAGCTACGAATATGAGGGGGGCGCGCAAATAGAACTCAGGTTCGACCTCATAGAACAAGAAGACGCCTATAGTTTTTATAGTTTTGGTTTATGGGGCAGGCAGCCCGCGTCATATTTTAAAACGATAGAAGAAGCAGTCAATGGCGCCGGAGTCAGCGTCAGCGCAAAATACAGCGGCAATATTGAAAATACGAAGGGCGCAACGGAAATGCAGCTCACGCCCATCTACATGGGTGGACAGATGGAGAATTTAAAGACCGGTATTTGGGCGGCGGTTGACCTGGACGATCCAATATATATAAAGGAATATTTTAAGCTGCCAAAAATAATCACCGCCGGCGTAGGGTGGGACTATTTTAAGGGGCGCGACTATTTGGTTATAACATCCGAAGATCTGGATGCTTTTTATGAAGAAGCCGGCATGGACATGAGCGATTACTTCAGCCCTGATTCATTGAATGCGCAAATAGACGCCTCGGAAAAATTGTCGCAGACAATGACGGACTTGCTGATTTATATAGCGATGATGCTGGACACGGAATCCGCGTACATTAGCAGCGCAAGCGCGGACGAGTCCGGCAATAGCGTGTATAACGTAAAAATAACAGACAAAGGCCTCAAGGAAATAATCTCCGCCCTCACAAATATAGATAAAGACGAAATGAAAGAAATTGCCCGGGTGCTGCTAACGGCCAGTCAGGAATTTTTTCAAGCATTGGGTGACGATGAAAATTACATATATGAGTACATAGTGGATGAGTTAGAAGACGTGCTTGCTGATTTCGACAATTGGTTTGACGAGAGCTACCCGATGCTGGAAGAAATGTTGAAGTCGATTAACAGGTACGTAGGCAAGGGGTCGAAAGCGAAGTTGCTGGGTAATGACGGCATCACGTTAAAAATCACGATAGACAGTGACGGGTATGTCGTCGGCTGCGACGGGATTATCGATTTGATCATAGACCATCGCGGATTCGCCATCGTATCAGGAGAGCGCTATAGCGAGCAGTTGAGCAAAACGCATATAAAACTGACGTTCAACAACCAGTTTACAAACGTCAATGGAGACATAGACGTTGATATGCCCGCCATTACGCCTATGAACTCTATATCTTTGACCAGGATAATTGATACGCTCAACGCCCAGTATGAGCCGTATATGGATTCATATGAAATCGATCCGGGTTTCGCATATGAGCGTGCCGAAGGCGATATGGAGGGCGGAAACGGTCAGGAGAGGCCCGACATGCTCGGCGAGTTGCCGGAAGTGTCCGATGATGATGCGGGCGCCGACCAAGACGGCGGTTTCGATGTGATTGAAACCGTGCCGTAACCAATGCCAATGCCAATGCCAATGCTAATGTTAATGCGTCATTCTTAGGAGCAACGCGTAAAATGTCAATGTAGGGTGCGCTGTCCTCAGCGCACCGCAGCAAGGCACGACCGCCATGCAAATTTCATGCGCTATTTGCGCGCTGTTGACGCATGGCGGTTAGCGTTGTAAAAAAATTTATCCGAGGTAGATGCATATGGATGTAAATTACGCGGATTTTTTCTATCAATCGTCGCTCAGGGCGACTGTTTCGAGGTACAGCGTGCTGAACGCGATGGGCTGTGCGGGGTTATCATGCGCAGTAAATGAACCGGCTGCCTCCACCGCTTCCTCCCCTGCTACCGCTTCCTCCGCCACCTCCACCGCTTCCGCCGCAGCCCCCAGCCGCGACTGCGTGGCGTCGCCCGCGTTTGCGCGTTGGCGCTCCGACCTCAGCCGCGACTTTTTGTCGTGCCTGGGCGGGACGCCATGGCGCTGCCCTCTTTCCATTCGGCGCGGAAATCCGATAAAGCTGACGGCTTCCGCCCTGGACGAAGTGGGCTACAAAAGCGACACAGGCGGCGCCGGGAAACGCGAGTACACCAGGGAGCGAATCATGTTCGATGCCGAAGCCGGCTTGACGACGCCCGCATACCTGCTTGTCCCGGAGGGTGCGGACACGTCTACCCCAACCGCAGTCGCGCTGGCCGGCCACGGTTTCGGCGTCGCGGATATCGTCGGGCTGACCCCCGGCGGCGACGAGCAAACGCCCGGCGGGAGTGGGTACCACAAGGCGTTCGCCGTAGCGCTCGCACAGCGCGGGTTTGTCGTCATCGCGCCGGAACTCCTTGGTTTTGGCGAACTAAAGCTCGAACGCGACATCGATCCTAAAAACCCTGGCAGCAGCTCCTGCAATGCCATCAGCTCAATGCTGCTGATGATAGGGCGCACAATGGCGGGGGTCAGGGTCAACCAGGCCCGCCGCTGCATAGACGTTCTGGCCGAACTGGGTTACGGCATGTCGCCCGTAGCGATGGGTATATCGGGCGGCGGGCTGGTGTGCGCATATACGACGGCGCTTGAAGAGCGGGTGCGCGCTTGTTGCGTCTCCGGTTTTGCGAACACATATCGCGGTTGCATCCTCGCCATGCACCACTGTGTCGACAATTATCAGCCCAACCTATTGCTTACCGCAGATATGCCGGACATTCTTTCGCTGATCGCCCCCCGCCCAATGCTATGGGAATCGGGCGAACACGACCCGATATTCCCGATCGCGAACGTCGTGGAGGCGGAAGCCATTGTTAGGCGCGTATATGACGCGTACGGGAGGAGCGGCGACTTCATTTTAGACAGGTTCGACGACGAGCATGTAATACACGGCGTCAAATCCTATGACTTCCTTTGGGATCACGCGACAAAAAGTTAATTACCATCCTGACGTAAGGGCGGATTCCATATCCGCCCCGCACAATTACCGTACTCTCGTAGGGGCGAATTCCATATCCACCCGCGTCTATATCGTATTCTATTTATATCGGGGAGGTAAAATCCAATGAAAATCACGCGTGTTACTCCGTTGTTGATCGATCGTTACCTGTTTGTGGAGGTAGAAACGGACGAGGGGATTGTGGGGCTGGGCGAATCGGGCGCGTGGGGCTTCCTGGAAGCCAGCGCCGCATGCGTCGAATCGTTCGAGCGCGTCCTCATAGGGCAGGACTCGAGCAGGATCGAGCACCTGTCGCAATTCATGTACCGTTGCTACCATTTCAGGGGCGCGGCGATCATGGGGGCCATCAGTGCCATCGACATCGCGCTGTGGGACATCGCCGGTAAGCGGCACGGGGTCCCGGTTTACCAACTGCTCGGCGGCAAATGCCGCGACAAGGCGCGAGTGTACTACCATGTGTTCGGCAAGACGACCGAGGAGCTGGTACAAGGATGTGTCGACGCGAAGGCGCGCGGCTTCACGGCGATTGGGCATCTGACGCCGTTTTTGGACTCGCCGAGGGACGAGCGCTACTTCGAGACACACGCGCAGCTCATCGGCCGTGCGATCGACCGGGTGCGCCAGTACAGGGAAGCCGTCGGCGACGAGGTCGACTTGTGCATTGAGATCCATCGGCGTCTCACCTCCCACGAGGCGATTGTTCTCGCGAGGGGCATCGAGAAGTACCACCCGTATTTTTATGAAGACCCGATAAAGCCCGACAACTTCGACGAAATGGCGTATGTGGCGTCGCACATCGATATCCCCATCGCGACGGGCGAGCGCATCCACACGATACAGGAGTTTGAAATGCTGTTGGCGCGGCGGGCGGTCAGCTACATCAGGCCGGACGTCTGCCTGTGCGGCGGCATCAGCGGCGCGAAAAAGGCGGCCGCGCTGGCCGAGGCGCACGGCGCCGGCGTGGTGCCGCACAACCCGCTGAGCCCGGTGAGCACAGCCGCGTGCCTGCAGATAGCCGCGTGCATACCCAACTTCGCCATCCAGGAGTACCCGCAGGGCGAGGACAGGCCGCCCAAGTCGGACATCGTCGGGCCGGTCAGCCCGTGCGAAAACGGCCATCTTATTATCAGCGACAGTCCGGGCATAGGCATATCGTTGAAGGAAGGCGCAAAAGAACGCCGCCCGTTCGTGCCCCGCGACATGATTACGCGGCTTCGCGAGGACGGCTCGGTATTCGATCAGTAATTTATAGATTTTTACTTGAATCGAGTAGGAGGGCAGTCATTAATTGGCTGCCCGATCTCTCACACCACCTAGCTTACCGTCCGGTACCAGGCGGTTCAATGATTTGTGTGCAGTACCTTATATCAGTTTAAGCGTTTTAGTAAGCGAATATGTAATTAATTAAGCATAACGATTGTTCGATAATGTATCCAATAACATTCCATATACACATTACACATAGTGTGAAAGATAGTAAAACAGGTAATACTGAGCCACGAGGGCAAGCGCATTGGATTGAAGCTTGCCTTGGCCATTGCAATATTTCATGTACTATTTGTGCGCAGTGGCGCATGGCGGTTACCATATTAAACATTTTGTGAAGGGGCTGAACAGAGTATGAATTATAATGCGTATGTTACTGGCGCCGATCGCGGTTTGGGTCTCGCGATGGCAGAACAGTTGCTGGAAAGGGGCTATAATATATTCGCGGGGAGTTATCTGGCCGCACATCCCGGCCTGGATGCTTTATGCGAAAAGTATGGCGAAAAATTGACAGATTGCTCGAACCTATCATGGATTTGATGAACGAAACCGGTAGCAAGCTGCTTGCGTGCATCGTGCATGGCGCAAAGGATAAAACGCCGGAGCTGTACAAGCACTACGCCGAAACCCTCAACAGCATTGGCGAGCGCACCCTCGCGCGGGGCTGGGTGTATGACATGAATTTAATTTTCAGGGGGACATTTCAAGTAATATAATCTGGCTAATGATAGCACAGAACGGCACTTAGCCGCTCTGTTCATTATGTTTATACCATGCTACTTTTAGACTTTCTAGTATGAATAAAAACCGCTGTTACCGAAACCAAAATCAATAAACATGTTGAGAGAATTTCTCCAGCCAACGTTTTAGAATTTGGATACAGTGTCATATAAGATGCACCGATTATAGTATGATAAAGAACGCACAGCCAAACGCTTTTTGTTATTCTTCGGATTGCGCCAAGGGCAAAAGACCAACCTAGACACGAAAGCGAATACGACCCAAACCATGATAAGATTCCAAACCAAGATAAGGTTTCAATTCTTCCTTCCTGCGGTAAAAACATCGGTATATGCCACAGTGTCCAAATAATAGTAAAAATAACTGTAGAAATAATAAACCCGAATTTCTTTTCCAATTCAGGGCGCAGCGCATAACTCCAACCCATTTCTTCATTTCCGCCGGCAATAAAACTCATTGGGAGCAATGCCAAGAACATATACCATGGTTGGACTTCACCAAACCCTGTAAAAATGATGTGGGAAACATCACTTATAACAACAAACAGTATAACCAGCAGATAAAATCGAAGAGGACTTCTGATTGCAAAGATGTTTCCAATCCATTCCTTAAAACCACTTACTTTGTTATTTTTTTTCAATACAATGTACGAAGCAATCGGGGGGCTCCACCCGCCTATGGCAAAAATAACGTATAGCCAAGGCGTATTTGCGATTGTGAGTCCACACATTCCGAAAGCCGACAATATCCCATATGAAGCCAACGCCAATGCAAAAGTCAATACCAGAAACTGAAATACGATTTTTTTATTCATCAATAATCTCCTCTGAACTTAATATATTGAATCTAGTAATAATTGCGGCCATCACAGCGATAGCTCTATTTTTTATAATCTCACCCTTTTATACTGAGATGGTATTATACAAGGTGAATGTATGTATAGTGATAAAAGAATTACCCCGAATGGCAAATCTTTGTTTTTAAAGTTGTTACATATTAATGGAATCAAATAAACGGAATAATATCCCTTCTATTTCATCGTCAATAATAGGAACATCTATCCCATCAAAAATTTGCTTAAGTAAGGCAATTTTAGCAAGGCTTTCTTCACGTTCACACGGAAAAATGCTTGGAATCAGCCAAAAATTCACCAGCAGCATACCTAACTCTGCTACGATTTTAGGGTTGCATGGTTTAATTGAACCGTCAGCAATACCCTCCTCTATGAACGGCACGAATATATATGCTTCTTTTTGGTTTTTTTTAATTAGCTCGACCAAAAATCGTGGGTTTGAAAGCAATGGAAGCGCTAAGTTCGACATTGTGTTCTGGTGTTGATTCTCAATATTTGCCAAGAGTTCATATCGAATGAAAAGCCTTACACGTTCTAATCCATTTTTTACATATGCGTCTTTTGATTTCTGAAATGAATCGTCTGTACTTTCGGAATCATCTCTGTCAAAAATGGCTATCAGTACTTCTTCCTTCGTCTTAAAATGGTGATAAAACGCGCCACGGGTCAATCCTCCAAGATTATCTACAATGTCAAGTACAGTGGTTTGTTCAAAGCCCTTTTTGAGAAATAATTCCAAGGATGCATCTAATATTTTTTCTACTGTTTCTTCGGGATATTTATTTCTGGGCATGATAAGTCCTCCATTAATAGTATACATTCAACATGTATCTATTATAACAAAAAAATACCCTTGTCAAGTGTCATCGGTTTATGAGTTGCGAATGGTTTTTGTACTGTATATAAATATAGCAACCTATCTACGCATTCGGACGCATCGCGCCGGACCGGAAGATTATCTGATCCGCAGATACGGTTTTTCATCGCTGCGGTGGTCGTAGCCCAATTAACAAGAAAGTTTTTGTCAAGGAGCGGATCGATCACTCTCGTCCCTGCATAAAAAGTTCCCGTGGGGCGGCCGCCTTGGCCGTCCCACGGGAACCCATGCTCAACGGAAATGGTGATATCCGCCCCTGCGAAAATGATGCATTATTAACCGTGTTGCTTTGCGATGCTATCTTTCTACCCTGCCGCTTACCTTCGGAGGCGCGTTCCCGCCGCCCAAATCGTAAACTATCTTCTTTTGGTACGGGCGGGCCCAGTGCATGGCGTTTTTGAGGATCAGCTTGACCTCGTCCTGATAGTAGATAGGATATGTTTCGTGCCCGTTTTGGAAATAGAATATCTTCCCGGCGCCCCGCTTGAACGTGCAGCCGCTGCGGAACACCTCGCCGCCTTCGAACCAGCTAATGAAAATAAGTTCGTCAGGTTCAGGGATGCCGAACTGTTCGCCGTAAGTCTCGTCGGCAGGCACTTCAAAACAAGGCGGTAGCCCCTCGACTATCGGGTGCCCCTGCGAGACGACCCACACCAGGCACTTGTCGTCTGACTCGCGCCACCTCAGCCTGCCCGTTTGCGTGCCGAGCAAACTGGAAAATACCTTGGACGCATGGCCCGAGTGGAGCACCACAAGGCCCATGCCCTGGTTCACGCGCAGGCAGACGCGCTTTACGACTTCGTCGTCCACCTCCCGGTGCTTCATATGCCCCCACCAGTACAGCACGTCCGTGTTGTCCAGGCACTCTTGCGACAGCACTGTTGTGTGATCGTCCAAAGTGGCCAGCACAATATTGCCGATAGCCGGATCGTCCGACAGGGCGTCCGCGATGGCCTGGTGCATGCCCTTCGGGTATATCGCTCCGATCTTTTCGTCATGCCGCTCATGGTAGTATTCGTTATAGATTGCCACGTTGATCTTACCCATTGATCCCTACCTCCGGTTTAATTTATATGATTAATCATGCACTATATCTTTTGCTATATCTATTGCTATATCTTTCTCTATATCTTTTGCTAAATCTATTGCTATATCTTTCTCTATATCTTTTGCTAAATCTATTGCTATATCTTTAGCAATATCTTTTATTATATCTTTATGCGAATGCCCTTTTCCGCCGATAGGACCGAACTGTCCAGCACGCGCTGGACCGCGCGTCCGTCGACGAGGCTGGCTGCGAGGCCGTCGCCGCGCCCGTTGAGGATGTCCGCGAAGCTCTGCATCTGCGTAATGTTGTACTTGGGCGGTATGGGCACCTCCACCCAGATGCGCCCGTTACGCATGGGCTCGTTGCCGATGTTGATCTCCAGCGTCCCGCGTGATTCCAGATTATAGCGCAGCGCGCCCCTGTCCCCATATACCTCGACCCGCTGGTAATTGCCCCGGCTGTACGCGTATCGGGAAATAGCCACGTTCGCGGCGAGCTGTCCGTCCATCTGCCCGACAATGTTGATGTAGTCGTCGACGTCTACAGTCCCGACTTCATCGCTGCCCGGCAGCTTCCGCTCGTGAATGAATGTGTCCATGTCAGCCATGACAGATGTGAACTCGCGCCCCGTGATGAACCTGCAGAGGTCGAGCATGTGGCACCCGAGATCGCCGAGCGCGCCCGACGCCGCGACCTCCTTGACGAACCTCCAAACCAGAGGGGCGGCCGAGCCGCTCCGCGCGTCCGGGAGGCCCCACGCCTGATAGTACTCGCCGTTGATATGATAAATCTTGCCAAGGTCCCCATTCAGTACCAGGTCGCGGGCATAGCGCGCCGCCGCCACGAACCTGTACGAGAAGCATACCATATGGGCGAGCTTTTTCTTTTCCGTCGCGTCGAGCAGTACCGCCGCCTCCGCCTCTGTCATGCATACCGGCTTTTCCACGGCGAAGGGGATGCCGCGCTCGACGGCGTCCATCGCCATTTGATAATGTTTGTTGTTTGGCGTACAGATAGATAAGGCGTCGATTTTACCCGATTCCATCATTTTGATGTAATCGTCGTAGCACATATCCGCGTCCGCGCCGCACAGCGCCTTTTTTTCTTCCAGCTTTTCCGGCAATATATCGCACAGCGCGCCAATTTCCAAATCGGGGCTTTCCATTATCCCCCTGATGTGGCTGGCCGAAATCCCGCCGCAGCCGATAATGCCCATACGAAACTTTTTCATGGAATATGCTCCTCCCAAAAATAAAATTGATTTAAATATTGCGCTCAATTGAACGTCCGCGCCTGGGGGCGGGGACGAGGTTAATCGATGCTGTATTTTTCGCTGTAGCGCGCATATATTTCGTTGTAGTCGGCGCCGCTTTGGCCCGACTCAATTTTACGTATGTACTCATGCAGGTCAAGGGCGCCATGCGTTTCAATTTCAATGACGCTGATGGCGATATTCGAGCAGTGATCTGCTACCCGCTCAAGATCCGCGAGGATGTCGGCCAGAACGAAACCGAGCTCAATGGTGCACTCGCCCGTCTGCAGCCTGCGGACGTGGCGGCCCTTAATGTCGACGACCAGCGTGTCGACGACCTGCTCCAGCGGCTCAACGCCCGACGCAGCCAGTATGTCGTTATCGATAAAGGCTCCGACGGCCACCGTCAAGATTTCGGTCACGGCGGCGGACAGCACCGCAACTTCATTTTGCGCGGCTTCTGAAAAATGTATACTTTTATCATGCATCTCCTGCGCGGCCTCTACTATGTTCACCGCATGGTCGCAGATGCGTTCAAAGTCGCCTATCATGTGCAGGAGCTTTGACGTCTCCCGGCTATCACTGTCCGAAAGGCTGCGCATGCTCACTTTTACGAGATATGAACCAAGCCTGTCCTCATATACATCCACACTGTCCTCCGACTTGATTACATCCTCGAAGCGTTTTTCATTGTAAGCGCCGAGCTGTTCAAGCGCCATAAGGAATGTGTCCCGGCTGAGGGCCGCCATCTCGCCCGTCAAAAGGCGGCACCGCTCAATGGCGATGGGCGGCGTCCCAATGAGCCTGTCGTCCAGCATTTCGAACACTTCCGTCTCCTTGCCTTCTTTTACCAGCCCGTGCGCCAATTTCTCCAGTTGGTTTAAAAATGGGAACAATATAATGGTCGTCAGCGTGTTGAACAGCGAGTGAACGATAGCTATGCCTACCATGGTCGCCTGTTCATTGTTGAAAGCAAACCTAAATATCGCATTCAACACTGAATATAAGATTAGGAAAGTAATCGTACCAATTATGTTGAACGATAGGTGGGCCATCGCCACGCGCTTGGCGCTTTTGTTGGCGCCGATGGATGATAATAAAGCTGTTATGCACGTGCCGATGTTCTGGCCGAAAATGATGGGTATCGCGGAGCCGTATTGAAGGGCTCCGGTGCTGGCTATGGCTTGCAAGATGCCGACGGAAGCGGAAGAGCTTTGGATAGCGGCAGTCACTAGCGCGCCTGCGAGGACGCCGAACAGCGGGTTGGAAAACATTGTCAAGATATTGATAAACTCCGGCACATTGGCCAGGCCTTTAACAGCCCCGGACATCATGTCCATGCCGAACATGAGTATCGCAAAGCCGAGCAGCACTGTCGCCGTTCCCTTGTTGCGCTTCGAAACGAACAGTAGTATGATGCCGACAAAAGCCAGGATGGGCGAAAATGTCGTGGGCTTTAGCAGCGTGACCCAAAAATTATCGCTCTCGATGCCGACCAGGGAGAGCAACCACGCGGTGGCGGTCGTCCCGATGTTCGCGCCCATTATCACGCTGATAGCCTGTTTCAACTGCATGATGCCCGAGTTGACAAAGCCGACCAGCATGACGGTGGTCGCCGAAGACGACTGGATGACCGCCGTAACTGCTGCGCCCAGCAGGACGCCCCTGGCGGGGTTGGCCGTCAGCCCTTCGAGTATCGTTTTGAGGCGGCGACCGGCGCGCTTTTCAAGCCCGTCCCCCAGCAGCATCATCCCGTACAGAAACATCGCCAGGCCGCCGAGCAAGCTGAAAACATTATAGATAGTCATATATCAATATCATACCTTGAAAATAGTTTTGATTTAATTATATATGATTTGGCATGGCTGTAAAGGCATAGCCGTAAACAATAATAAACAATAATTAGCAATTTGAAATAGCGAATTCACAAAAAACAGACAATTGGGAGTTTCCCGAAAATTCCCAAAAAAACATGCTTTACAAATAAGGATGATGGTTGTATGATAGCCATATAATCTGACCTCAACACCTAAAAAATGGAAAACGCCCTTGCAAGCACTTATATTACTGGCTTTGCAAGGGCGTTTGTATGCAGAATTGTATTGTGAAGTCGATCCCAACGCTTATTTTGACATCGTGCCTGACGAAGCATTATGCCCAATACCCGCCGGATGGCCCGGGCAGCGCGCACCATGAACCTTTTTGCGGCTATTTGGACAATGGCGATATCGCGGCTATAAAGCAATTCGCTCAAAGCAGTTCGGCGGAATTGTCCAAGCTGAAAAATTTCGGACCGGCAGGCTTCGTCGGCGAATGCGCCCCATGGATCGAATGCGCAAAGGCATTCTGCGCCGCCGCCACAGCCGCAGCCGACTGCGTAAACGCCGGGCGGCCCGAAGACGCGATCGGCATCCTTTCTGACTATTTGAAAGAACCCCTGGACGTAATGAAGTACGAAACGCAAAGATTCAAAAAATTTTGCACGGAGAATATATTATATGCCAAAAACTAATGATAGTCCCACAGGCCTCCCATATTACAATGGGGACGAATTCGCAAACCAAATGCTGCCCGAAGGGGGGCTGCTGCATGCCGTAGGCGCCTCGTCTTATCAGGTCTATCGCTCCAACAGGGAACATCCCGAGTTGGCGGAGGATTATGGCTTTACGTACAATCACGCCCCGATGCTTACATATTGGAACAAGTATTTTTACCTCCAGTTTTTATGTAACCCGGTTGGCGAGCATCTCGGCCCCGGCATGTCCATGCTGACCCGCTCGCCGGACGGCATCGCTTGGGAAAAGCCGCAAGTATCGTTCCCTATGATAAAGGCGCCCGCCGGCATATATAATTGCGCCGACGGCAAAACAATAACAGTGCCGGAAGACCGGGACGCGTTTATGCACCAGCGCATGGCTTTTTACCAGTCGCCTGGCGGGAGGCTGTTGGTCACCGGGTTTTACGGCCACAGCCCCTACTATAAAACTGTCCCTTGGCAAAATTATGGCATCGGCCGCGCCATACGCGAAATATACGCGGACGGGAGCATGGGGCCTCTATTCTTTATCAAGTATCTGGATTATTCCGGCTGGACGGAGGAAAAGCTCCCCTTCCCGTTTTATACAAAATCGGAAGACGCAGGTTTTGTAAACGCTTGCGAGGAACTGCTCGCCGATATATTGGTGACTCAGCAGTGGGCGGAAGAGCATGGCGATCGGGATCCCTATGTCAGGCTCAAGGTAAAAGAAGCGCCTGTGGTGGAGTCTTACAATGGTTTTATGCCTATCCACGACTTTGAGTCCGCGTCCAGTTTTTGCTGGTATCATATAAACGGCGATTCGGTCGTCGCCCTATGGAAGAATTCGCGCGTCGGGCGCAGCGACGATGGCGGTAAAACCTGGTGCTTGGCGGAAGAGCCCACATTTGCGACAACCGGCTCAAAGATGTGGGGCCAAAAAACCAGCGATGGCAAATACGCCATTGCATACATCAATAGTTTGGTGGGCGAGCGCCGCTTCCCGCTGGTAGCCGTCACTTCGGAAGACGGGGTCGGGTTTGGCGATATGGCCGCGCTGTTGGGCGAAGTCCCGCCCCGGCGCTACGCAGGGCACGCAAAAGACATGGGGCCCCAATACATACGCGGAATCGTCGAGGGTAACCCAGTTTACCCAAAAGATGCGATGTGGCTCTGCGAAAGCATGAATAAAGAGGATATTTTTGTCACGCGCGTGCCCGTCCCCATCGCCCGGCACGTGGCGGAATACATCGACGATGACTTTTCGGATTGTGCCGACGGCTATGCCGACAAATGGAATATTTACAGCCCGTTATGGGCGCCGGTGCGCCCTGCCACGCTGCCGGGCGGCGTCGCATGCTTGCGGATTGCCGACAAAGACCCTTGCGACTACGCGAAAGCCATGCGCCTTTTCCCCACCAGCGAGAGCGTCGAAGTATCGCTGGATTTCATGTTGGAACGCCATGGCTATGACGACTATTACTCGGGATGGCTTTCCGAGGAAAATAAGCAGCGGCAGCATAAATTGGAGATCGAACTTGCGGATAAAACCGGGGTCGTCGCCTGCCGCGTTTTGATTGGCGGCGAGCAGGCATACGTGTGCTATGCCGCAAGAAGCTACCCTGCGTTCAACTTTGGCCGCGAGGTGGGGTGGCACAGGCTGACCATCAGGGCCGAATGCGCCCGGAACATTTACACAGTGCTGCTCGACGGCCAAATGTACCAGCCGGCCGACTACCCGCGTTTCCTCAACAAGGTCAATGATCTGGAGCGCCTCGTAATAAGGACCAAACCTTTGCGCTATTTGCCCAACTCCGAAACATACCCGAATATGCCTGATATGCAAAACGCCAGCCTCCCCGTGCCTGAAAGGGTAACTGTGCGCATATGTTATTAAATGACATGAAGATCGTGACGCTGGCTGGGGATACCCCTTTTGTCGCGCGGGTCGCTGGGATTTTTCGCGAAGAAGCCGCGTTGCGCAGCGGCGTGCAATTGGTAATGGCGCCAGCGATACCTGAAAACGGAAGCTATATCATCATCGCCACGCGCGCTGCACTGCGGGCGGATTGCCCGGAATTGTTCGCACAAATGCCCGCAGCGCTCCCGGAACCGGGCAGCGAAGGCTTTTTGATCACAGTACGCGAAAATGGCGATAAAACCGCCATCATCGTTTGCGGCGCAGATGGGCGGGGCTGTTTGTATGGCATGGCGCGGGTTTTAAGGAAGCTGTACATGAAGGATGGTGCGATCAAACGCACCCCGGAACTCACGGATATGTCCGTCACGCCGAAATATCCATTGCGCGGGCACCAGCTTGCGTACCGCGACAAACAAAACACATGCCCTTGTTGGGACATCGGCGAGTTTGACCGATATATCCGTGATCTCGCTTTGTTCGGCTCGAACGCCATAGAGATATTGCCGCCACGGACGGACGACAAACTGTTTTCAACAGTTTTCCCCCGCGACCCATTTGAAATGATGCTGGAGCTTTCGCGCATAATCCATTCCTATGGCATGGACGTTTGGCTGTGGTACCCCAATATGGGCGACAATTATAGCGATCCGGGCGCTTATCAGGCCGAGCTCAATGAACGCGAAAAGATATTTTCCCGGATGCCCTATATCGACGCGGTATTGATCCCAGCCGGGGATCCGGGCGAACTGCATCCTAAAGATTTTTTCCCTGTCGCGTGCGACAGCATGAAAATATTACATAAATACCACCCGGCGGCGCGCGTTTGGATAGCGCCGCAATCATTCTCGCCGGCGCCTGGCTGGTACGAGGATTTTTACGCAGAGGTCGACAAGGAACCAGAATGGCTATACGGCGTATGCTTCGCCCCTTGGGAACGCGATACCATCAAGGAGATGCAAGATCGACTGCCCGAAAAATATAAACACCGCATCCGGCACTATCCCGATATTACGCACAACTCGAGCAGCCAGTTCGAGCTGCCCGAATGGGATATCCCCTTCGCCCTTACGTTGGGGCGCGAAGGCAACAATGCCAGGCCCGCGGCTATGAAGCATATTCACAATCTCCACGCGCCATACACGATTGGCTCCATCACATATTCCGAGGGCGTGCACGACGACGTCAACAAGATGGTATGGGGCGATCAGGACTTCGACCCAAATATGGCCGCAGAAGAGACAATCCGCGATTATGTGCGGCTGCTGATTGATCCGGACATAGTCGACGCGCTCTCCGGGCTTATCCTGGCGACGGAAGCCAATTGGGCCGGTTATGCCGAGGCGAACGATAATATAGATGCTGTTTATAAAGGTTTTGTTGAATTGGAAAAATCTTTATCTGTGGCGACAAAGGGCAATTATCGTTTCCAGATGGCATTGCTGCGCGCTCTGAGCGACTATCAAGCTAAACGGCGCTATATTTATGACAAGCAATTGGAAAAAGACGCCCTCGGCGCCCTGGCTTCGGCGTCGGCGCTCGGTTCGCGCGAGGCTATCCGCAAAGCGAGGCAAAGCTTCCGGCGGACATTTGACGAACCGACGGACGGGGCATTGCGGCGGCGTATACAACAACTTGCCGACAGCCTATTCGAGTCAATCAAAATCAAACTGACGACGACCCGCCATTCCGGTCAAAGCTGGATACGCGGCGCTTACCTGGATTCGCTGGATATGCCATTGAACGATTATCAATGGTATATGACGCATATGGCGCGCATATGGGAACTGCCTGATGAAGCGGGCAGGCTGGCGGAAATCGCCCGGTTGCTAAAGCGGAACGACCCGGGTGAAGGCGGTTTTTACGACTGGCTGGGCGATATCGGCACGTTCCGGGAACGCGTCGTCAGGGATATAAGCTGGGAGGACGATCCGGGATTTTTGCGCTCACCGGCTATCAACCACGATCCTTATGGCCTGCAGATGCTCATGCACAACATGCGGGGATGGTACGATGAATTCCCCGTCACGTTGCGATGGGTGGGGCGCGCCAGAGTCATATACGGTACTCCCCTCAAGGTGCGCTACAGCGGCCTTGACCCGGGCGCTGAGTATACATTGCGTTTCAGCTATCCGATACTCGTTGCGCGCGATACCGCAAGCCAAATCGCGGCGCGGCTCGAAGCCAGCGGCCATTTGATACATGAAATGATCGAAGTAACCCCTTATACATCCTGGAATCCCATCTTTGAGTACCCGTTGCCCAAAGCCTCATATAGCAATGGTGATCTTGAACTCACCTGGCAGGTTAGCGGCCGATTGAACGCATTTTGCGTAAGCGAAATATGGATAATAAAAAAATAATTGGCGGGAGTCGAACTTGGGCATATGCCCGGAACGCATGAAAACACAATAAAAATAGTTTTGTTTTAGTTATATGGTTTAATTATATAGGGAATTTCCAAAAAAACATGCTTTACAAATAAGGATGATGGATGTATGATAGCCATATAATTTAATATTGTCCAAACCGTTGAGGCGGAGATAAAAACGCGTATGAGCTTGCAGAGAGCGGGGCTGCTGGGAACCCGCAGAAAACAGCGCGTGGGGGTTTGCGGGTCGCCGCGCAGCCGAAGGTACAGGCTGCGGGCAGGCTCGACGGACTCTGAAATGGGCCGCTGAGGGCGTGGACAAAGGTACGGCAAGCAGTGGTTCTGTACAGCAGCCGTCTCCGAGTACTCCACGACGTTTCGCCAACGTTATTCGGCGGGGATTATGATTGTAATCCTCCGAGGCGGGGCCTTTAGTCCCGCGAATCAAAGTGGCACCACGGATATGAATAAATCCGTCTTTGACAATTGTAACGATTGTCAAGGGCGGTTTTTTATTTATTAAAATCTATCA
>Ga0099364_10005069_pt1 | contig 19689 bp, 20 predicted proteins | sample TergutTh196P3_FD_73070 | JGI IMG/M metagenome (GOLD analysis project Ga0099364, IMG submission 73070) | Microcerotermes parvus P3 segment gut microbial communities from Pointe-Noire, Republic of the Congo - Th196 P3 | ecosystem: Host-associated > Arthropoda: Insects > Digestive system > Gut ... | reverse complement strand
TTCGTCCCGACTTTGCCGTGTGCAACCGGGAAAAAGCACCGCCGCAATAAGGATTACCTTCCAAATGTTGCGTGCAGACATTGCGTTAATAAATATTGGGAATTCGTATTACCGTCAGACTCTGCGTATTGTAGAGTGTGGTAGGGCATTTGACAAGCGACACGGAGGAGTAAAGTTTCCTGCCGTTCACGGGTTGGCGTGGTTAACCATTGCATTTCTCGAATCCGCCGAATATACTTGATTTCAGGCGGTACAATGTGCCGGAACAGCGTTCCGGCGGCCCACGAACAACGATGAAAAGGCACTCAACGGGAATTTCCGGTTTGGACGAACTCCTCGGCGGCGGTCTGCTGCCGGGCACGATGACAGTATTGGTCGGTTCCACCGGAATCGGCAAAACGCAATTCGGTGTGCAATTCGCAAACGCCGGACTCAAGCAGGAAGGACGACGCGGCGTGCTCTTCGACATGGCAACCCGCGTCGATTCGCAGGGACACCACGCCTACGCACAGCGGCTCGCAAATTGGACGCTCCGTAACGAGGACTCCGAAGGCCGAATCGATTACGAACGATTTTTCGACCCGAATCGGGTGATCGGCGACTATTTTCGTGCGCTAACCTACAAAGGCCGCCGTGTAACGAGGCGCGATATGGAGTTCGAACAATGGAATGACTGGCAGGCCGAACTGTCGAAACATCTTGATGCGACGATTGCGTATTTCTTCGGACATTTCGTGCGCGGTGTGCGTCGCTTCGTCGTCGATGGCATCGAACCGGTCGAACACCAGGGCGAATCGATTCAGTTCGAACTGTTGGAGTACGTTTATCATCAGATTATCCGCAAGGACGCCGACTGGGTGGCTCGCGATCTTTTCCGGCAACATTATCGAGCCAACGAGGAAACGATTCGCAAGCATCTTTATCCGAAGGAGGACATCGGTTGTGTGGTGCTGTACACGTCCGGCGAAACGTCGTTGGACGCAATGATCGACAAGCCGCTCGACGACGGCGATCTGTTGGCCGGAGCAAACACGATCATTTACCTCGGTAAAATCCGCGACGGAAACAAATTTCGTCGCGCAATGTATGTTTCGAAACATCGGGGAAGCGTTTGTCCCGACGAAATCCTGCCGTTCGACATCGACGAACATGGACTGCGGCTCATTCGCTGAACTGCGACCTGTGGTCGCAGGACCCATCACGATTCGCCGACTTCGTCCAAGAACCGGCGGCAGTTAGCGGTCAGGTTGTTACCGCAACGGAATAAACCGCTTCCGACCAAGACAAGCGTGTCGTCTCCGTAACGATGAAGCATTTCGCGGATGTTCTTCAGTTCCATTCCGCCAGCCGGTGTCGGAAAGATCGGCAGAAAACCGGCCATCGGTTTGCGACTTGCCTGAACGATACCAACGCAATCGTCGACCGACAGCGGAAAGCGTCCGCCGTAGTTCGGAAAGATCGTCGCATCGGCACCGGCAAGCCGCATCAGCGTTCCGAACAACACGCCGCAGTCGATGCCGTGTTCGGAACTCATCACGTAACTGCCGATAAAAGCCGGATGTACGAAAATCGGAACGCCGATGTTCAGCGAAGATAACCGACGCAATGTGTCCAATCCGACGAGACCGGGCGAGAGCAACAGTCCTCCGGCACCGTGTTCCTTCGCCCAGACGGCGCGGTCGATGATCTGTTCCGTCGGTGCCGTAATATTCGGAACGTAAATCGAACGGCGTCCGAACTTTGCATTCGCTTCTTTCACGGCATCGACGCAGCGAACGATTCGCTCTTCAAACGGCGAAAAGACCTGATCGGACAGTCCGTGATCGTCTTTGATAATATCGATTCCGCCTTCCACGAATCGCCCCGCCAGTCGGGCGAGATTTTGTGCGGAAAGTCCCATTGGTTTCAATGCCGTGAACAGCGGCGGACGAACGGGAACGCCAATCAGTTGCCGAATTCCGGCGATCCCGAACTTCGGACCGGGAAAGAGACCGGCAAGAGCATCCCCTTGCTCAAACGCGGCGACTTGGATTCCCCGCTTGATGCTGATGTTACCGAACAGCACGTTGAGGAATTGCGTCCATTCACCAGCGGCCAGTTCCTCGGCGAAACTGATGGTCGCCAGACAACTTGCCGAAGATTCCTGCACGAAATGCTCAATGCGACCGACGATTTTTTCAGGAATCGCACCGGGCGGCAGCAGATCGACCGGAAATTCGACGGACTGTTCGCCGCAAATATCCGCCGCTTTGCTTCGGGCGGTTTGTTCGTCGCCGGACAAGCGATAAACCACGGAAAACCGTTTGCCACTCAGGTGAGCGTCCAGTCGGGAACTGTCGAAATCGTTGAAAAACATGGGTTATTATACAAAAGAATCACCCAACGGTTGCGTCATTCAGTCTCCGAATTTGTAGTGTTTCCGCACGGCTTCCTGCACGTTCCAGGTACATTCCATCCCCTGCGGAAAAACGACGAGGTCGCCTTTGCCAAAAGTTACCGGTTCGCCGTCTTTCGGTGTGACCGTAACCTTGCCGTTCAAAATCAGGCAGGTTTCCTTCTCTTGATAGCCCCAAGGAAATGTCGACGGCTCCTTCTCCCAGATCGGCCAGGAACGGCAACCGAGTTTGTCGAGCAATTCAGCGGACGGATTTTGTGTGACGACGATTTGCATGGTCAGGTCTCCTTTCGGTAGAGGGTGGCGTGGCATCTTATCATTAATGATCGGACGCCGCATAAAAAATAATGTGCGCCCAGTCGTTTATCGGAGCGTACTGTTTTGCCCGTCGAACAAATGCCACTTTGTCGGGAGCGGATAACACGGTCTCGAAAATCAAACTGCGACCATCGGCGATACATTTTTCCCTCGCCTCGGCAGCGTAGCGAGCCGCCTTCATCACGGCATCCGGTGAGTTCCAGTCTCCGAAAACGTCGCGGGCGATATCGTCGGGGTTGATATATTCGCAACCTTCGATCCATTCGTGTTTGAGTATCTTGCCTGTTACGGACGTTTTGCCCGAACCGTTCGGACCCGCGATAATGAGGAGTTTTTGTTTTTTCAATGCGTTTATTCCTGTAGGGATTACTGTGCGGTAAGGGCTTTGGCATATTCTCGCCGGATGTTCTCAATCACCGATTTGGCGGCATGTTCGCGTCCACGGCGTGCCTCTTCGGCGACTTCTTCCATAATGACCTGCAACTGTTCGTCAGTCGGTTCTTCGTCCCACAAAAAACTATAGGTCATATCGACTTTTGCGTCCATAAAGCAAATTGCGCCGGAGTACCGGCTAAATGGGGGTGTTCTCGCTGACGGGAAATTATAATGGACGAAACGTGGAAAAACAATCCGGCGACCTGTTGCTTTTCCGGCGGGGATGCGGTATCTTGTGCTCCTGAGTTTTCCCCATCACCCTTCAACCCCTTTGAAACCATGATGAAAAAAGTATTGTGCTCCTGTGTGTTCCTGCTGCTTCTTCCTGTCCTCGTTTGCGGCGCAGAAACGGTGCTGTTCGAGGATACGTTCAAGGACAAACTCAAGGACGGTTGGTCCTGGCTCCGTGAAGCGCCCGACAATTGGCGTATCAAAGACGGTGCGCTGGAAATCAAAATGGAACCCATGCCACAGGGCGGGGCACGGAATGTGCTCTACCGCCAAGCACCGAAGAAAGCCGAAGGCGATCTCGTCATTACGCTCGAACTGGTTCCCACACAATCGTACACCGCCCCGTTCCAGCAGGCCGGCATCTACTGGATGCAGAACAACGATCTCAAGTTCAAGTTCGTCAAGGAACTTATCGACGAGAAACTCTGCGTGTTTCCCGGCAACGTGCCTTTGGATAAGGAACACGTCGTCCTTCGTGTACGGATCATCGGAAATAAGGCCATTGCGGAGTTCCAACCGGAGGGAAAAGGGGAATTCCATAAAGCCTTTGAAACGACGATACCGGAGCGGAACGACGAAACCGACCGCGTCGGAATCCAATGCTGGCATGGTCATGCCGACAAGGACACTTGGACGCGGTTCATGCGTTTTACAATCACAAAAGCGGAGTGAAAAGCCGCACTACAACGTTTTTTTAACGCGAACACACGGCCACTTCGCTTCCGTGTGTTCCGTGGCTAGAGCGTATTAAAAATTGGTCTGGAGCTTTTATCGTCACCCCCGCGTAGGCGGGGGCCTGGAGGAAGAATGTCATACCTCTTCCTCTAGATTCCCGCCTTCGCGGGAATGACGGATATTGAATCCACAATTTTAGTACCGGTCGGGTGTTAGGTTACAACAACATCAAGAAGCTTCGCCTGGCTTCCGTCCTCCAAGGTCCAACGAAGGCTTGGGCACATTGCCGGAACCAATATCGAATCGCCGGTATGCAATACTTCAATCGCGTCCGGGTCCCCTTCGCGTCCCGAGCGAAATGTGGGAGCAATGCGGCGTCCGGCATTGAATAGCATCGTTGCTGTTCCTTCCAAAACATTCCACAGATGTGCATGCCCGTCATTGTACCAGACAAACGGTTCCTTCAAACACCAACGATTCAACGTGAATCGCTCGGCAATTACCAGGCGCTCGCAGGTACTATGTTCCGCCGAAGATGGAGTTTGGGGTAAGATCGGTCCACAAGGATCAAGCATCGAACGTAACGCTTCGGCAACATTCAACTCTCTGGGGCTTCCATCAGAACCAACACGATTCCAATCGTAAAGGCGAAACGTTATGTCACTGTTCGTTTGAACTTCCGTCACCATTATTCCCTCGCCTAAAGCGTGCGGTGTTCCCGGCGGCAGAAAAAAACAGTCGCCAACTTTTGCGGGGACCGAATGGAGACATCGTTCCAACGCACCTTGTCGAATCGCTTCCTCAAACTCCACTTTCGAATAGTTGCGGTTGGTTCCGACCCAAAGCTTACTGTTCGGAGCCGCGTCAATGACCAGCCAAGCCTCTGTTTTGCCGTTGTCGTCCAAATTCATCGCCTTTGCGGTTTTATCATCCGGATGAACTTGGACCGACAATGGGAGACGAGCATCCAGATGCTTTAGAATGAGCGGAAACCGTTCGGAACAATGAGAGGCGGCAACAGCGGCTCCGAGAACATCTTTGCGTCGGTGTTGGACCAATTCGTTCAACGTTCGACCTCGGAGCGGTCCATTCAAAACCGCACTTTCGTTGTTCGATCGATCGACTACCTCCCAGGATTCCGCAATCTGTTCCTTGGGCAACACGCGACCGAACCGTGTCCGCAACCGCTCACCCCCCCAGAGGTAATTCTTATAGATCGGGGCAAAACGGAACGGATACAACGGCTGGTCGCGAAGAAATTCATCAAAAGAAGACATTAAACTATTTTCACCCAATTTTCTACGAAAACAATGAGGGGGACAGTCGAACTGCAAGGTTTTACAAGGTTACGAAGCTACGATTTCGTCCAAAGACAATGCAATCAAGGTCGGTGGCTACTTTCGCGTCGCACTCGGAGACTTCAAAAAACACTGACGAAGCCTACAAACTCGAAAACGGCAGTCCGCACACAATCACCAACAAAGTTGCCTTGCAGGAGAAAAAGAAAGGAACTCTCGAAATCACACTCGGTGAATCGGTGAAAAAAACTGTAGGGGTCTTGGAATGCCCAATACACTCCAAACCTCCCGGTTCCAAAGCCACAGAGCACCATCCGCTCTGGATAATTTTCAGCTTCAGCGTAGTAACGAAGAGGCATAAGCAGCGTTTTGGTTGGAAATACCGAGCGTGTTCATACCCGTTCGCAAAAGAATTTGGTCTCGCATTAAATTCGACGCCGCCAAAGCAAAATCAGTGTTCGAAATGAGGGCGTTAGCGGCGGTCGACTGAACGAGCGAGTCTTGGAGATAGGCAATACTTGCATCCAACGTATATTTTTGCGTTGCTCCTATAGATCCCCGTTGCGTGGCGATCTGCGAAATTGCTGAGGAAAGAATAGTGTCTGCCAAAGCAGGATTCGTTGCAAGTGCCGCCGCACCACCGCTACGAAGATCGGCCAGCGTTCCCATAGAACTGCCGACGTTGGCAGTCCGCGTCGACTCGATACCAACGTTGACCTGCTGATTAGCGACGACTTGCGGACCGATCTGGAATGTCGCTCCTCCGTTTGACGCCGAGAAAGAACCGTCGAGCAACGGTTTCCCGAGCCAATTCGTCGTACTGGAAAATCGGTCGATCGAATTGAGAATCTCATTCATCTGCAACTGGTTCGCCTCAATTTGAGCCGGGCTCATCGCTCCGGTGTTCGCCGATTCGACGGCCAGTCCCTTTGCTTCGTTGAGCAAATTGCTGATCTGCCGCATTCCGGACTCGGCGACGTTCATCATAAGATTCGCTCGCTCGGCGTTCTTAATCGCGGCGTTCGTCGCCGTGATTTCCGCCCGCATCAGTTCGCTGGCAATCAGACCTGCCGGGTCGTCTTTGCCGGAATTGATCCGTAAGCCTGTCGACAGCTGCGTCATCGTTGTCTGTATATTGGCCGCCGTGCGCTGCAATTGATGCATCGACGCAAGAGAATTCGCCGCAGTGTTGATGTAAAGACCGGACATGGCAGAAAATTGGCTGGAAGACTGACGCAACAAGTGAACCATCCTGATGATACCACACGCCTGAAAAAAAATCAAGAACTTTCTTTGTCCCAATTTGTGTCTGTAGGGAATCGGCAATTTGGGGGGGTAGCTACCGCAACGCCTCGCCAGGAACAAACACCGAACGACCATCGACCTTGCGTCTTGCCGGACGATTCAAAATAATTTCCGTTTCAGCAATAGATTGCACTCCGCGTTTGCCCTTGATCGTGACTTCCCGACTCCGATGGAACGCTTCTTCCATTTCAAGTTGAGTCTTGATTTTTCGGCAATTCACCTGTTCGCCTCGCCATCGGACGATGCGGTCGTCGCCGCCGCGAACGATGTACGAAAATTCGGCGGCGGACCATTGACGAAGGTGAAAAACCGAATCGGCTTCACGGTCGATGACATGAACAATCGTTGCGAAAAGGTTCATCTCTCCGATGTCATGCATCAACGACAAGACCTGTTCATTTTGCCACAAATCCCCCCAAAAAACAAGCCCAATTCCAGTAACACAAAGTTGTGTAGATACTATTGGCCCTTGGGGAAAGGGGGCGGAAAATCCACACTAATTCCGAATGCGCTCTCATTTATCACAATTGCTTTTACAGGGACTATCTACTCCTCTTCCTGTGTCAACGGGGTCGGTATGTGGTGTCCCATTCGGTCACGTTTGGTGGCGAGGTATTGTTCGTTGTGTTCGTTGATGTCGCCGAGAATCGGAATTTGCCCCGAAACAGTCAGATCGAATCCTCCGTAGATAAAAGCATCTGTCTTCTTCGGATTGTTTGTCAATAATCGAATTTTGCTCAACCCGATGTCCTTCAAAATCTGGATACCGATGCCGTAATCGCGGAGATCGGCCTTATGTCCGAGCGCGAGATTCGCCTCCACTGTATCGAGTCCCTGATCCTGGAGGTGATATGCTTTGATTTTTTCTGCTAAGCCGATTCCGCGGCCTTCCTGGGGCAGATAAACGAGCACGCCATGGCCTTCCTGTCCAATCATCTGGAGTGCACGGTGGAGTTGGTCGCCACAATCGCAACGAAGCGACGACAGTAAATCGCCCGTAAAACACGACGAATGCAACCGCACGAGCGGCGACTCGATAGATGTCGGTTCGCCGAAAACAATCGCAATCGGTTCCTCCGTTTCGTATTTGACTTGATAAACGTAAATTTTTGCCTTACCATATTTTGTCGGCAGTTCGGCGTTCGCAATGCGGTCGACAATCTTCTCCCGACGGCGGCGATACTTGATGAGTTCCTCGATCGTGATGATTTCCAGTTCGAACTTTCCGGCCAATTCGAAAAGTTGCTCCCGATTGGCCCGATCACCGGTTTCGTTGAGTATCTCGCAAAGAACACCACCGGGTTGTAGACCCGCCAGACGAACGAGATCAATCACTGCCTCGGTATGCCCAGCACGTCGGAGAACGCCGCCTTCCTTCGCCTCCAAGGGAAAGAGGTGTCCCGGTTTCACAAAATCGTCCGGCTTGCTGATCGGATTGATGATCGCCCGAATCGTCGTCGCCTTTTCCTGAGCCGTAATGCCGGTTCGACCGGAGACGTGATCAACCGGTACTGTGAACGCCGTCTGGAGTGGTGCCGTATTGTGGGCAACCATCGGCGCAAACTCCAATCGTTTGCAAAGCTCCGGCAGGATCGGCATACAGACTTGTCCACGTCCGTGAATGAGCATAAAGTTGACCTGCGCGTCCGTAACGGTTTCGGCGGCGCAAACGAAATCGCCTTCGTTCTCGCGGTCTTCGTCGTCCATGACGATTACGATGTTACCGTTCCGAATCGCTGTAACGGCGGCGTCGATTGTCGAATATTGAAACATACCAAAAACGTGAACTAAAAAACAAGAGCCATCAGCTCCGCATGTCCCACCGCTCCTGGAGCAGTATAACACGAAAATCGCCCATCGTTAAGAGGGTTCCCTTTATCGCATCAACACGATGTACGGTACTCCGCACAAAGCCGACATCGCCCGGTCGACACCTTGCCTTTCAAATGTCGACCGGGCAGCGAAGTTTGATCGATTCCATCTCGCTGAGAGCGAGGCTCAGAGCGTCACGGGCCAACACGCCATCGAGGATTTCCGAAGTTTGGGCGCTCTTGACGGCGTCGGTTGCTTCCTTGAGCTCGTTGGCAAAGACCTGTACCTCATCGATACCGGGCAATTCCGGCTTTTCAACCTTGCCGTCGGCAGTCAGAACGGTCGGCGGCGTTCCATAGAACGATTCGTGGAGCAACGTCGCCTTTTCGAAATGCACTTCGTAACCGTGCATAAACGGACGGCCTTGCTGTCCGATGGCTCCGCTGATTGATGTAACAACAAGGTTCGGATCGTCGTACAGGAATTGCGAACTGAAATACTCCGGCACGTCATTGCGGAGTCGTCCGACGCTCTGTACCGCCTTCGGCATCCCGAAGAGCAAGCGGATAAAATGAGCGTCGTGAATATGAAGGTCGAGCAGCGGACCGCCGCAGGTTTCCATATCGTAAAAGTTGGCGATCCACGTCGGATCGGAAATCACACGATTGAAATGTCCACCAAGCAATTTTCCGTAACGACCGCTGCACACGGCATCGAGAACGAATCCGTGCGAGACAAAGAATGGCAAAACGTGAGCGACCAGAAAGGACTTTCCGTTGCGATTCGCGGCGGCAACCATTGCGTCGGCTTCGGCGATTTTCAGGGAGATCGGTTTTTCCGACAGCACGTGTTTTCCGGCATCGAGGGCGGCAATTGCTGCTGCGGCGTGAGCGCTTGGCGGCAAACAGACATCGACCATATCGACTTCCGGATCGGCGTGCATCTCGGAAAGGTCCGTGTACGCCGCAACGCCGGAGAGGTCCATCATTGTGCCTTGCGGTCCGAAATTGCCTTTGATTTTCGTCCAATCGCCTCGGAGCCGCTCCGTAAGTTTCTCGCAGATCGCAACGACCTTGACGCCTTCCAACCTCTGATAAGCCAGATAGTGCATCATCCCCATAAAACCGAGTCCGGTGATTCCAATTTTTAACATTGTTCTTTTCAGGGTTGGAACTTGTTGACCGACACTGTCCTTCATTGTGGATTAAAATAGCCCGAAAAACAAGACTGACCAACTGACGCCCTCGACTTTTGCCGGGACACCTTGTTTTTTTTGCAGATCGGGGTAGAATGGGTACTCTGCTGTTTCTCATCCTTTTAATATTCATTCGGTCAACCATGAGTGACGCATCCTCCGCTCCAAAGACGATGTTCCGGAAGATCTGGGACTCCCACCTCGTTCACCAAGAACCTGACGGCGAAGCAATTCTCTACATCGACCTGCATCTTTGCCACGAAGTCACGAGTCCGCAGGCGTTTGAGGGTTTGCGTCTTGCCAAACGCCGGGTTCGGCGATCGAGCAAGACTTTTGCCGTGTTGGATCACTGCATTCCAACAGCTGACCGGACGCTGCCGATTCTCGATCCGGTTGCCAAGACACAGATCGAAACGATGCAAGATAACGCCCGTCGTCACGGGATTAAACTTTACGATATTCTTGATCCGAACCAAGGCGTCGTTCACGTCGTCGGCCCGGAGCGCGGCCTGACTTGGCCGGGAAAAACCATCGTTTGTGGTGACAGTCACACGGCAACACACGGAGCGTTCGGTGCCTTGGCCTTCGGGATCGGAACCAGTGAGGTCGAACACGTTCTCGCTACGCAGACGTTGCGTCAACGGATGCCGAAAACCTTCCGAGTTCACGGTGAAAATGCCTTGCCTAAAGGTTGTACTGCGAAAGATTTAATTCTCTACATCATTGGGCGTCTTTCGACCTCGGGCGGAGCGGGTTATGTCGTCGAATTTACCGGTCAACCCTTTGTCCAACTTTCGATGGAAGGCCGAATGACTGTCTGCAATATGGCCATCGAGATGGGCGCACGAGCCGGAATGATCGCACCGGATCAGAAGACCTTCGACTACCTCACCGGTCGAGAATACGCACCGGATCGTAACTTTTGGGACACAGCGATGAAGCACTGGCTGACATTGCCGTCCGACACCGCCGCAACATACGACCGTGCTTGGACTTTTGACGCTGCTGATGTCGAACCGATGGTTACATGGGGCACGAATCCGGCGCAGGTGGCGCCGGTTACGGGAAGAATTCCGATCCTCGATTCCTTTACGGATGCCGACCAGCGAAAAATGGCGGAGGCGGCTCTGGCTTATATGGACTTGAAACCCGGTATGGCAATGGCCAATATTGAGATTAACCGCGTCTTTATCGGGTCCTGTACGAACGGTCGCATTGAGGACTTGCGAGCGGCAGCGGAAGTCGTTCGCGGCAAGCGAATTGCAAAGGGCGTCAGAGGAATGGTCGTTCCCGGTAGCGGACCGGTCAAACGAGAAGCAGAACGTGAAGGTCTCCAACGTGTGTTCATCGATGCCGGGTTTGAATGGCGGGAGCCCGGTTGTAGTATGTGCTTGGCAATGAATCCGGACCAGCTTCGCCCTGGCGACCGTTGTGCGTCGACGAGCAATCGCAACTTCGAGGGTCGGCAGGGCAAAGGGAGTCGGACACATCTCGTTTCCCCCGCAATGGCCGCTGCCGCCGCTATCGCCGGGTACTTTGTCGATGTGCGAGACCTGTAAGGAATCCGGAACCTGTGAGAGAGCCATGCCCCTTGAGAGAGCCGTGACCTGTGGTCGTGGTCATCAGCGTTTTCCCCAAACGGCGAGGCTATGCAACTCTGCGGAGTTCCAAAGGGTGTTCGCTGCCCGCCGAATGGTCGCTGACGATGTATTGATCGTCTTCGGCATCGAAAGCGGTTTGGAACACAGCCGGTTGGGACTCTCCGTTTCCCGAAAGGTCGGCAAAGCCGTTGTCCGTAATCGCTGGAAACGGCTGATTCGAGAGGCGTTCCGAAGAAACCGCGCCGACTTTTCAATGCCGCTCGACCTCGTTGTGTTGCCGCAAAAAGGGGCCAAACCGCCGACCGCCCGACAAGTCGAGGAATCTCTACATCGTCTCGTCAGACGATTGATTGCCAAAGTCCGCAAAAATCGTGTTGATATGGTGGAAACCTGATACACTACGGGGCGTGCATCGGACCGCGTCGGTTAAGCAGTCCCGGATAAATATTCTGATCGGTGACGCTCGCTTCGGCAGGTGGTCCGAAACACATTGGATCGACGCCCGGACAATGAGCCATTCTCGCCCTTGATGGCGAATTGCAACACGAAGCCGTCCAACCCGGATCGCCGTAACCCAAAAGCAGCTGCCGCCGACTCGGTTTGTCGGCCCGGATTTCAGGCATCGGATCGTAATAGCCCAGATACTTCTGTTGCGGATACTTCGGTTGTGGACGCTTCTGCTCCCGACTTGGCAGAGTCGACAGCCAAATGTTCAGCTTCGACTGGTGTTCCGGAAACATCTCAGGGGCATCCGCGTAACCGGGTTGATAGGGGATCAAGTGAATTCGGCCAGTCCACGGTGAACGATGCCAAGCGAGATAGGGAGTCCCGCCGGTTGGATCATCACTGGAAAACTGAATGAACACGACTTCCTCTTCAGTTTTTGTCATATCGCCTTCATTGTCGACGGCGTCGTCTCCATCCGTTTCGATGACACCGGAGATTGGGGCATCTATGGCAACACCAGGAACGACAACACCGGGGCGATAACCGTAAGCGAAGCTTCCCGGCTGAAACGTTATCCGTTCCGGAATTTGGGCGAGCGTCCGATCCGTAAAAATTCCCGCCGTCAAAGCGAGCACGATGCAAATGCAAGTCAAACGCATGAGTTGGAGCCTCCGAAAGTCACTGGGTCAAATCGTTGTGCAACGCGGAAAACAAGACGTCTTCCACCAAGTCGAACAGATTGTGCCGCTGTCCGCAATAAAAAACCGGGAAGCGCAGACCTTTTTTGCATCAGGGTGAATATCGTGCGGATTATTCCGACTGGACGGGATAAAGTTACGAGTGACGAATGACGCATGTGGTTCCGATTCGTCATTCGTCACTTGTCATTCGCAACTCGTCACTTGTTCCGGAAATTCTGATTCCGCCTTCGAGCAATTCGATGCTTTCGAGATTGACTTTCTTGCCCTTTGGATATTTGAATTCGAGTGAAATGGTGAACGTCGGGTCTCCGTCTCGGATGTCTTCGGTGACGTCATACCCCTGGCTCCGCAGGCTGTCGAGGAGTAATTGCTTCGGACGTTCCCGGGAAATCGGTAGCCGTCCGAGGGAAACGTGCTTTAGACGGAGAGTCAAAAGGTTCGGCTCAGGTACGGTCACGTCAATCGCCAAATGGAGAATTCCCGTTAGGGGTCCTTGTTCGAGCTGGCAGGCGAAGTCCAGTTGCCGGTCGCCGATGTGCAGTCGCGGCTCCTTGACTTCAGGCGGAAAGAGGTTCGAAGACGCTTTTCCCACCTCGATGGCGAGATAACCGTTGAGTTCCTCGTTGCTGAAGCTGCCTTCCCACGGAACGTCTGTTTTTTGGAGATCGTTGTTGAAACGTCGAATTTTTTGGAGCATCTTTTTACTTCGCTCCTGTTGGAGACCGGTGGCGACCTCAAGGCCGTCGCGGTAAAACTTTGGTGGTCTCTGTGCCGAAAGATAGAGCGCATACAACACCAAGAGAAGCACCAGCAGAATGGTAAGCAACGAATAAGCGATCAACCGGAATGTTCGACGCATAAAACGAGAGAGGCTAAAAGATTACCGATCCTGAGCGGCGCCAAACATACCATGTCACGATATCATTGTATACTACGGTACGGCAGATGGCACTTGCGGCTCTTGTAAAATGTCAGGACACTGAAGAGTATACCTTCGTTGGTTGGGTGTGTCAAAGTTTGGTTACGAGTTTTGGGCAATGAGGTGGGTAGGTAGCCGATCTCTTGCCAACAATATTTGAACATACCCAGGAGTCGTTAGCTGTCAAGTTTACAATTGCGGCTCCAAGCTTTAATGTTATAATACTGGTGGTGCGGTACTGAACCCCCCCTCGCCAAGGGGGAAGGGAATTGTGGACCAACTCCGAATACACTCTAGTCGCATCTGATACCGTTGTTTCGCTTTACATTTTATCCGCTACTCGGAAGCTATCTTTTCGTGTTCGCCGTCGCTGGCGGGTTGAGTCTGTTGTTTCTGGCACACAGGCCGCATGGAGAGCGTTTGCCCGGTTGGGGACGGCAAATTCTGCTCCTGCTCCGCTTTCTGACTCTGTTGCTCCTGTTTTTCGCCCTCTTGCGACCAACGCTCGTGTACACAGAGACACGACCTCTCGCTTCAACGCTACACATTTTGCTCGACTCGTCGGAAAGTATGTCCCGACCGGACGAACTCGGCGGCAAGACCCGATTTTTCGTCGCTAAAGAATCGCTGCTCACATCGCAGCCGCAACTCAAAAGGCTACAGCAGCGGGCGGAAATCATCGTCTCGACCTTTGACGCCACACTACGGCCATTGCAGATACAAAACGGAATCATCGAAGACATCCCGGAAGAACCCAAAGGCAAAGAAACCGCCATCGGAGCCGCACTGGACGCCGTTCGAGAACGCGGTGCCGGAAAACGTCTCCTTGGCGTCCTCCTCTTGACCGACGGCACACAGCGTACCCGACCGCCGCGTGACATTCAGCCGCAAGACGCCGCCGTTCGTTATCGGGATGCCGGAATCCCCATCCACGCCGTGAGACTCGGACAACCAAGCGGTGTCGTCGAGATTCAGGACATCGCCGTCATTGACGCACAAGCCAACGACCGGGTCTTCGTCAAGAACGACCTCGTCGTTTCCGGTTCGGTAAGGATTTCCGGTTACGTCAACCAGCCAATACCCGTTCAGCTTTTGTTCGAAGACGCAACCGGTACGATGATTCAAGTTGCCGAAACGATCATTCGGGCCGGTGGAGACGGTCAACTCATTCCGTTTCGCCTGACTTATGCTCCGCCGCAAACCGGATACTTCAAGTACACGGTCAACGTTCCGCCGCAGCCAAAGGAATTGATCGATACCAACAACGCCCGGAGCAACTTTGTTCGCGTCGTTGACGGTGGGTTGAACGTTCTGTTTCTCGCGGGGAACTACTGTTTCGAACGGGGACCGCTCATTGAATCATTGGATGCTTCCGCAGACATTCACGTCGATTACCTTCCAATTCGTGTGGGTCGTATTACCGTCGGCGACGGTCGGGGCGGCGGTTCAGCATTGAGTCGACTTGAAGCTGCAACAGATGAGCGGCCGTCATGGGAGACAGACTATTTCGCACCGGGACAGTACAACGTGTATATTCTCGGCAACCTCGACGCCAAGGTGTTCAAGCCGGAAGAGTTACGGGCACTGGCGGATCGCGTTTCGGAAGGTGCCGGACTAATTATGCTCGGCGGTCACAATGCCTTTGGTGCCGGAGGATACGCCGCCACGCCGCTTCGAGACGTTTCACCGGTTGAACTCCGTGTCATCGACCGTCAACAGCTTGACGGACCTATTCGGCAGGACATTCACTGGCCGGGACCGATCCAGATGTTGCCGACGAGTTCAAATTACGTGCTTCGTTTGGCACCGCAAACAGCGAAAAATCTGGAGATCTGGCGCAAACTGCCGCCGCTTGAAGGGGCCAACCAATTTGACAAACTAAAAGGCGGAGCAACCGTCCTGGCAAGGGGGCAACAGGAACAACTGCTACTTGTTTCGCAACTTTACGGACTTGGTCGGGTCCTTGCCTTCGCTGGAGATTCAACGTACCGTTGGCCCCTTGCCGGGTTTGCCGAGGAACACAAAAAATTCTGGCGACAAGTCGTCCTCTGGCTTGCAAAAATGGAAGACATTGCGGAGGGGGATTGCTGGGTAACAATCGACAGTATTCGACTGCTTCCTGGCGAAACGGCAAAGTTTCACGTTTTTATGCAGGGGGCCGAGGGGGAAGAAATCGGAAGAATCAGGGCTTCTGCGACCGTTGTCAAACCGGACCATTCGGAGGAAGACGTTCCGCTGGTTGACGAGGCCGGTACACCGACGGGATCGTTCCGTTCGACGACGATTCCCGGCGATTACACGATCAAGGTCGAAGCGATTCCGGACCCCGCGCCGCCAGACGGTGTTCCCCGACAGGCAACGGCAAGATTTATGGTCATCGACCAAAATTTGGAACTCGACAATCCGGTCGCGTACCCACGGCTGCTGGACAACCTTGCGGCGTTAACCGACGGCAAGTCGGTTGCGCCGGAACAACTTCCGGCACTGCTCGACGAACTGGTCAAAAAAACGGAGGAATTCGTCGAAAAACGGGAAACGAAGCAATCGCTGTACGATTCCTGGGGGCTGTTTGTTCCGCTGCTCGTGATGATGGCACTCGAATGGTTTTTACGGAAACGTTGGGGACTTGTTTGAAAAATGTCCGATTCCGCCACACTTGTCGTCGTTGCTCCAAACGCCCGATTGGGCCGTGAAATTACCGCCTGTGGATTTGCGCAACCGATTCAACTCCGTTCTTTTACCGGATTGCGAAAGAAACCGACAGAACATCCCACCGCGTTTTTGCTCCTCGAATGGGAATCCACCGATGGCGAAACACCGATCCAAACATTGAGCGTCTCCAACAGGATTATCCCGCACTCCGATTTGCGGTGTTCTGTTCCGATCTTCCCGAACAAACGGTTGCCGAAGCCGAAACGATTCGGTTTATGCTCCTCGAAAGCGGAGCAACCGCCGTGAATTGGCAAACCTTGCAAACATTGTGCAAAAGCAAAGCGTGATCTGTTGCGAAATGTACCGTCCAAACAAGAGCAGGAATGGAACGCAATGACGGAACACCTAAAAATTGCTCTGGAGTTTTTATCGTCACCCCCGCGCAGGCGGGGGCCTAGACTCCATGCGAAATTGAGTTTGCTTCATCACCATAAACTTTTGCAATTAAAGAAGATGTGAACATCTGTTCTCTAGACCCCCGCCTACGCGGGGGTGACGATAAAAAGTCCAAACCCATTTTTAATACGATCTAGACCCCCGCCTTCGCGGGGTTAACGGTGGGATGAGCGACGGTCTCTGTGTGTTACCATTTTTGTACGTAGCCGAGCGATGCGAAGTGGGCGTTACTGTGTTTTGAGGAGGTCAGATCGTAATCGGCGTAGAAACTGCGGCTGGCGTCGAAATTCCAACGGAGACTGATGCCGAAGTTGATGAAATCCTTACCCGGATTGAGACCATAAATTCGTTGCGGCGTCGAAGAGTCCGCAAGAAAAACACCGCGAGCCACCGGATACGGATTGCCGCCCACTTGACGCGAATAATTGAGTCGACCTGCCAACGTCATCGGCGTGTAACGTTTGACGCCCCCGATTTGACCATCCAAGCCGATCCGTGTGAATGTTCGGTCAAAGAAAGTTCGACTCAATCCCAGTTCGTAACCGGTGTCGCCGACTTCGCCGTATCCATACTGCCAAGTCAAATCGGAATCAATCGCAAACAGCGGCCTGATCTGAAAGAGCGTCCAATCGAAAGGAACGGCCAATTCCAATGTCATCGACATGGAGTCGCCGCTGAATCGACCGTCGATCCGTTTGGCATCACCGGCTCCGATCAACATCGGATCGCGTAGAAAACGGCGGGAATGGTATTCCTGATGTCCGTAACCGATGTGGAATTTCGCGTCAACGCGGTTACAGACCTTGGTTCCTGCGTAGAATCCAAACTGGCTGTCGTCCGCCTTGAACTTGTCACCCTGACTGTATAACCTGGCTTGTGAATATCCGCCGAGCATTCCGAAAACGCAGTCGTCGGCACGCTCCTCACCGCCGAGGAGAAAGCCCGTTCGGGAAACGCCGTAAGGTCGACTGTTGTGATCTGCGTCGAAATCAGTCGCTTGGTGAACAGCTTCCACCCAGAACGCCATATCCTGCGACATTCCGCAGCGAGTCAAGTCCAAATGTTTTAGGGCATAAGTCGAAGTCCTCCATTGACCGAGCATAAGCGAATTGGCGTTGACGATGCCCTGATCGACCGTTCCGATTCGAACACTCTGCGCCAAAGTCGGCAAAGCGAATGAAAATGCGAGAGATGTAAAAAAAATGAATTGAAAACCACCCCAAAAAACTTGTTTCATCATGGCGTTCGCCCGTTCTTTCTGTGGCTCGCATTTTTTCTATTTTGCGCAAACCGACACATTGAGGAATTGCCTTAATCTTTTTACATCTTATCGGCAAAAAAAATCCCACAGAATCGGAATAATCGGAATATTCCAGATAAATGGAACGCAGTATAATGACGGAGCATTCCAACCCCATTTTTAATACGACCTAGAGAAATGACTTGAACACCTTTTGTCTAGATTCCCACCTTCGCAGGAATGACGGATACCATTTCCACGACTGTGTATTAGTACCGCACCAAGTCTAAAATTGTGAATACCCGTCACCCCCGCGAAGGCGGGGGCCTAGAGAAATGACTTGAACACCTTTCGTCTAGATTCCCGCCTTCGCGGGAATGACGGATACCATTTCCACGACTGTGTATTAGTACCGCACCAAGTCTAAAATTGTGAATACCCGTCACCCCCGCGAAGCGGGGGCCTAGAGAAATGACTTGAACACCTTTCGTCTAGATTCCCGCCTTCGCGGGAATGACGGATAGAGAATCCACAATTTTAGTTCAGGCCGAGCACTAGGCAACGCGGCAATCTTCCAGCTCGTAGTGCATTTTCCTCAGTTGGGCCTTGAGATCGCCGAGGCTGTCGAGCAACAGACGTCTGGCCTCGTCGGTTTCCGTTTCGAAATGGACGGAGAGCTTGCCCTTCTTCGTACTGACACGAACCGTGAGCGGTCCCAGTGCTTCGGGATGCAACTTGATTTGGACCGTTCCGTTGCGATGCGCCGCCGCCGCTTGGCAAGCAGCAGCAACACGTTGGATAAAACGCACCCGATCTGCCTGAGTCTGAGCGTCGGACTCCGAATCGGCACGCAGGTTCCCTTTGTACGGTTCATTGGCTGGAACGAACGCCTTTGAGTTGAGCAGCTCTTCGAGGGGGATTCCTTTCGTCTCTTTTTTCGGCGGTTCAATGTTTGCCGGTTCGACAGGTTTTCGTTCCGGTGCTTCGTTGGAAATTTTGGAACGCCGCGTCATTTGAGCCGGTTCGGACGGCGTTGCGTCTCCGTCGTCGATCAAGGGAAGGAGCGAACCAAACAGGGAAACGCCCCGCTTTTCCGTTTTTCGGTCGGAACTGTCTTTCTTTTCGTCACTGAAACGTCCGGAAACGGTGAAAATCGTGAGCGTTGGAAGCTCGGACGGCGGCTTCGGCATCGGAGTAACCGTGGCTGTCGGTGTCGAAACCATCGGCAAGATCGGCGTTGCATTCGATACCGTTTGCGGGAACGGAAGCGTCGGAGAGGACTCGACTTTCGCCGGAATGCTCGGCAATGTCGTCGATGGTTCGGCAATGGCAGGCAGTTCGCTTGCCGTGCTTTGTTGCGTCCAAACGACGTTCGGCGGGATCACCGGAAGGGACGTTTGGGGGACATCGCCGGAAGTTGCCGTTATGTTGGATGTTTGCGTTGCCGATTCGGCGACCGGCTTTTCGTTAAAAAAATCTCGGCGGTCAAGACGGTGTTGGTATTCGCCGTCGAGTTGTCGGCTACGGTCAAGAGTCGTTTCGATTTCGTGCTTGTCGAGGCTTTTCCGTTGAGAGATTTCTTCGAGACTTCGTTTTTGTTCGAAAATTCGTTCCGGCGGTTCGTCTCTCTTTCGTTTGGATTCTTCCAAAACGGCAACAAAGGACGTTCGCAGAACGTCTGCGGCAACCGATGATTGATGGCGACCAACGGAAGGTAACAAGGGAGGCGTGTGATTGCTCGTTCCGAATGCTGACATGGAGTTACTAATGACGAGTTACTCGTAACTCTTATTGCGATTTGTCTCTTGCGTCTTCGATTACTTTTGCCAGCGGTTCGCCGTTGCCGATTCGTTGGAGCAGATTGCAGAGTTCCTTGAGTTCTTCTTCGTTCCGCATTCGGTACAGGATTTCACCGCGGCGTTGGTCTTCCATCCGAAGCAGCATCGTCAGAACCCGTTCGACGGCTCCGTGATCCTTGATAAGACCCAGAATGATGTCTTTCGCCTGCT
>Ga0099364_10005068_pt1 | contig 19689 bp, 14 predicted proteins | sample TergutTh196P3_FD_73070 | JGI IMG/M metagenome (GOLD analysis project Ga0099364, IMG submission 73070) | Microcerotermes parvus P3 segment gut microbial communities from Pointe-Noire, Republic of the Congo - Th196 P3 | ecosystem: Host-associated > Arthropoda: Insects > Digestive system > Gut ... | reverse complement strand
CTTAGTACTTCCAATACTTCGTTAAAGTCAACTGGCTTCCCGATATGATCGTTCATGCCTGCTTCCAAACATTTATCAATATCTTCCTGGAAAACATTTGCGGTCATTGCAATTATTGGAATCCTCTTTGGGGATTCCAATAATTGCGGAGTTTGCTCCGCAAACTCCAGCACCTGTTCCTGTGGTCGTTGGTCTGATAATTGTGCTTCCAGCTTGCGGATTTGGCGTGTTGCTTCCAAGCCGTCCATTTCGGGCATTTGCAAATCCATAAAGATTAAATCATACTTTGGGTGCTCGCTGTACATTTTTACCGCTTCCATGCCGTTACCGGCACAATCTATTTTTAATTGTAAGTCTTCCAGCATGGTTAATACAATTTCCCTGTTAATTTCTACATCTTCTGCTAAAAGAATATGCGATCCGGGAAATGTATCAGAATTAACCGGAATAGTATCGTTTTTTACCTGTTTGTCATTATTACTTAAATATTGATCAATACAGTTTACAACTGCTGAAGGAAAAATTGGCTTGGATAAAAAATCTTCAATACCTGCAGCTCTGGCTTCCTGTTCTATTACATTCCAGTTAGCGGCGGGAATCATAAATATTATAGAGCTATTTGGCTGTTTTGCTTTTATTTTTCGCCCTAATTCTATACTTTCTATATCCGATATTCTATAGTCAATAAAAATAATATTGTAAGGATTATCTTCTGTTGCGTATTGCATTGCATCTTTGCAGTTTTTAGCAGTATCACAGATAAATTCAAACTGTTCGGCTATGTTTATAAAGTATTCAAGTATTTCATGATCTTCATCAACAGCCATAACACGGACATTTTTCCAATTTATGTTTTTCTGTATAATTTCATTTGCATTTTGCTCACCCCTTTTTGCCTGAATTGTAAAAATAAAAGCAGCTCCTTTGCCAAGTTCTGACTCTATCCAGATTTTTCCTCCCATTAATTCGATTATATGTTTGGAAATTGAAAGCCCTAAACCAGTACCTCCGTATTTTCGAGAGGTGCTGCTTTCTGCCTGTACAAAAGAGCTGAATAATCGTTTCTGCTGTTCTTGACTTATCCCAATTCCAGTATCTCTTACTTCAAATTTAAGAGTGCATAGGCTGTCTTCTTCTTTATGTAAGTATACATTAAGGCGAATAGATCCTTCTTCCGGTGTAAATTTAACGGCATTTGAAAGAAGGTTGGTAATTACCTGGGCAAGCTGCTGTTCGTCGCCCATTAACAGATGTGGAATATCTTTGTCAAAATGTACCGATAGTTTTTGTCTTTTTTCGTCAACACGAAAATTAATTACATTAACAGTTTTTTGTAATAGTTTTTCTATATTAAATTCTGTAAAAGATAATTCAAGTTTTCCTGCTTCTATTTTGGACATTTCCAGAATATCGTTTATTATTCCCAATAGATGTGTAGAAGCTCCTTCTATTTTATCGAATGCATAATCTTTCTTTTCCAGATTCGACGCTATTCTGCCGATTGATGTCATACCGATAATTGCATTCATTGGAGTGCGAATCTCGTGACTCATATTTGATAAAAAATTGCTTTTAGCAGTACTGGCTGCTTTTGCTTTTTCCAGTGCAGACTGCAAATCAACTGTCATTTTATTACGTAAAATTGCGCTTACCATCATTAAGCTTGCAGAACGAAGAATATTTACTTCTTCCTCTGGAAAACTGCGTTCAAGATGGCAATCGTCAATACTGATAAATCCCCAAAAAGTATCATGTAAATAAGCAGGAATAAGCAGCAAAGATTTTACCCGCCAGCTTTTTAGCAGATTCTGAATATTAGATGACATAGATCTTACCGGGCCGTTAATGCATTCATCACGCAGAAAACTCGCATACCATTCGGGAACATCAGTATAAGGATAACTAATACTGGAAGGAACATGATCCACCTGCTCTCCCAGTTTGTTCAGCCATTCAAATATTTGAACATAGTATAATTCACCATCTCTAATTTCGTTCTTCCAGATATAAACACGGTCAATATCCATACATAAGGCCATGTATCTGACGCCTTCGGTAAGAGAGCTTAAAAAACTTTCTTGATCCGAGGATGAAAGTAAAATTGCAGCTGCTTTGTTTACCGCATGTAAAAGCTGATCCAATCGTTCCCGCTCACTGGTAGCCTGGAGAAGATCGGAATTATATGTCCGAAGACTGATACACATTTCCCCTATGGTCCGTGCCAGTTCTCCGATTTCGTCATCTCTCTCCCGGCCAAAAATACTGGTTTCGGCTGATTTAAGGTTTTCAAGACTTTTTGTAAGACTTCCCAGCGGTGCGAATACAATTCGTTGAATTAAAGCACTTGCGGCAAGGTTATATAATATAAATGCAGTGAGGATCACCAGCAGCAAGGGTAAAAGCTGAGTGACACTGAACAGCGAATTGTTATTAAAAAAGGTTACTACCGACCAGTCAGAGAAAGAAATTGGGGCTATCGAAACAAATCCATAGGGTCCTTTGGACAATTTAATAATTTCCGGCTGGATTCCTTGAACAAAATATCCATCAATGCTTATTCGATATGCATTCATTGCATTGATAAACGCCGGATCTGAGCTTTTGTCCAGAATATGGGAGTCATCGCCAAGAATGTGATAATTATAATTTGTACTGTCCATTTTGATATTACCGTATCTGTCTATGACATATCCTATTACATTTCTGGGATCGTAATGGGTAAACATATCCTGTAATATTGTATCAATTCTAAGACCCGAACAAAAAACACCGACTATTTCGTTGTTATTAATTACCTTGTGATTAATCCACAAACGCCATCTTTGAGAAAATTTATCTATGTCAATATTAAGGACATAATCATTATCGGATGCTATACATTCATAATACCAGATATTATCAGGATTTGCCGGGTGCAGTCTGTCATAAGGAAAAAAATCATCCAGAGTTGCTCCGCTGTCGATAGAGTATTCGTTTAAGGAATTGTGAATGCCAAAATATAATTCCGCACTCTGTAAAATTTCGGCATAGTCCATAATCTCGTAAAAAGCAGCCATTCTTTTTTCTTCATTTTCCTCGTCAGCAAACCAGGTGGTAACAGCATTGGAGCGTGACACTTTACGAACAATGGCAAGGTCTTCTGCAAGATACATATAGAATTTATCCACTGCTTCCATTGAATAAAACCGTGCAAGGTTTTCCGAAGCAGTACTGGTTACATCATTGACTATTACCGCAGTCACATAGCCCAGAATGATAAGAACCAATACCAGAAGAATCATATTTACATTTCGGGTACGCACTGCAATTCTGCTCATACTTAAATTATATCATATTTTTATCTTTTAGTGTATTATTAATTTATGTTCAACAGTATTCAGGGAATAATAAGCGAAAAACACATTGATTCGGTTTTTATTGAAACAAATGGAATAGAATGGGATATAGCTGTTCCTTCTACAGATATTTCTGCCCTGCCTGCAGAAGGAGAAACAGGCAGAATCTTTATCTGGCTTTACCATAAAGAAGACCAAATGCGTTTATTTGGTTTTGCCGAAGAAAAACGGCGCTCTACCTTCCTGGAACTCCTTAAGGTAGATGGAATAGGCCCCAGGGGGGCTTTAAAAATCATGGGCGGCATAGGCCAGGAAGAACTGGAAACTGCTCTGGAAAACGAAGACCTGGGCCGTCTGGAAGCAGTACCGGGACTGGGCAAAAAAACCGCTCAGAAAATGCTTCTTGCTCTCAAAGGAAAGCTGGCCTTTTCAAAAGAAACGGCTATCTTGGGCCCTTATGCAGAATTAACAGAAGCCCTTGTAGAAATGGGCTACGATAAACGGCAGGCACTATCGGCGCTTAAGCAGGCAGAAAATGCACTTTCCATAGACTTAAACGCGGCAGAACGGGAACAGGAACTTTTTAAAAGGGCCATAATACTACTGGCGGAGAATTAAACGTGGATAAACAAAATAACCCGGATAAAAGATTTAACGGACTAACCCGGCCGCAGCTGAGGGACGAAGATCAACGGGACATTAATTTAAGACCTCAATGTCTTGAGGAGTTTCTAGGGCAGGCTGTAATGAAAGAAAATCTTTCGGTGTTTATTAAAGCTGCCCGGGAACGTAACGAAAGCCTTGACCATCTTTTTTTAACAGGCCCGCCCGGTCTGGGAAAAACAACCCTTGCCCAGGTAGTAGCACGGGAACTGGGAGTGGATTTTAAGGTAACCAGCGCCCCTGCCCTGGATAAACCCAAAGACCTTGCAGGAATACTTACCACTGTAACGGCAAAAACGGTATTTTTTATTGATGAAATACATAGGCTAAAACCAGCCATAGAAGAAATGCTATACATTGCCATGGAAGATTATGAACTGGACTGGATAATAGGCCAGGGCCCCAGTGCAAGAACAATACGCATACCCATACAGCCTTTTACACTGGTGGGAGCAACTACCAAGGCGGGCAATGTTTCCAGCCCCCTTGTAAGCCGTTTTGGCATAAGCTGCCGTTTTAATTTTTATGAAAAAGAAGATATGGAAGCAATAGTCCGCCGATCTGCAGGAATCCTTAAAACAAAGCTGGATGATGATGCAGCTTCGCTCCTGGCTGTCAGCGCCAGGGGAACTCCGCGGGTTGCAAACCGCCTTCTGCGCCGCATGAGGGATTATGCCCAAATTCTGGGAGACGGAGCGCTTAGCTTGCAGCTGGTTATCGAAGGACTTAAACGGCTGGAGATAGATAATCTTGGCCTTGAACGCCATGACAGGGAAATTCTAAGAACGATTATAACCCGTTATGCCGGAGGACCTGTGGGAGCGGAAACCCTTGCAATTTCCATAGGAGAGTCGGTCGATACCCTGGAAGATTACTACGAGCCGTTTTTAATTCAGGCAGGGCTATTGCAAAGGACTCCGCGGGGAAGAATGGTAACAGATTTTGCCTATTCACATCTTGGAGAAAAACGCGGTAAGGCTGAAAATGAGCCGTCGTTGTTTTAGAGAATTTTCCTGGAATTTAAACAATCCGGCATTCGGGATTGTTCCCGAATGCCGCCTTTCTCTTACTGAAGCACTTGTGTAAATATAAAATCTGGCCTCTCACCTGGCCCCATATAAAGCTGGCCATCTCTATCATCAGGAGTAAACATATGCATGGTATTATCAACAAATCTGCCAGCCATCCATATATTATATACTACCACCAAAGCGAAAATCTGATCTTCAACTTGTACGCTGCCGTTAACAAGACGGACACCATTAAGAAATGTCGTAAATTGCCGGCCATTAGCGGAAAATCTAATAACCATCGTATTGCCTTCATCGTCAGTAAAAGTCCATGATGTCCCGCCGAAATTTCTAATGGTTACCTGGGCAAATGCAGGTATTGCGATTGCAATAAGCATCACAAATGCTAAAACACCGCTTAAAACAATCTTACTTTTTTTGCTCATAAAAAACTCCTTAATCTTACAGATCGTAATCTGTGATATTTTTGACGCTGAACCAGTGCCTATTCATGGCGACCCAGCATCTAAGAAATTTAGGGGAGTACCACCCGAAAACCGATGTCCCAAACCCTACTCGAAGGGCTTCCAAACCACCGAGCGGCCGAACGAACACGCACCCCGGTGGAGTCAAAAGATCCGCCTCGAACTACACGAGGGCCAGAGGGACTACCAGTAGTCGGCCCCACTGGGTCAGTCTGTTCGTCTAGGGGAGGACTTTCAATGAACCTATCCCAGCACCATTCCCAGACATTTCCATGCATATCATACAAACCCCAGGCATTTGCCGGAAAACTCCCTACTGGAATGGCCCTTCCACGATTCTCTCCTCTGGCATTGTTCATGTACGGAACCTCTCCATTGTAATTGGCCTGAGCTGTAGTAATATTATTCCCTGTATTAAACGGTGTCGTGGTTCCCGCCCGGCAGGCATATTCCCATTCTGCCTCCGTAGGCAAGCGGTAACCGTTGGCGTCGCGATCCCAAGTAACCGTCGGGTTAGATCCGGTGCCGCTTATGGTATACGCAGGGGTCAAGCCTTCTTGTTCGCTTCGTTTGTTGCAATATTCTATAGCCTCAAACCAGTATAAATTTGATACCGGTAAATTTGGATCCCCCTTAACGCGGCTGGGGTTGCTACCCATTATTTCTTCGTATTCTTTCTGGGTTACCTGATGTTTTCCCATAAGAAAACCGCTTACCGTTACCTGTCGCTCAGTTGAGCGGCTTGAACGAGTCGGTACTTCACTGGCAGGATTCCCCATTGTAAAGGTGCCTCCGTTTATCCGCACAAAACCATCAGGTACAGAGGTAGCCGATTGTGCAGAAAGTACCACCGATGCTATTACCATAAAGATTATGGCATAATTTATTTTTCTTTGCATAAAAACTCCTGGTCCATTATTGGTTAGTGGTAGTAAAATTGAAAGACGGACTGCTTCCTAAATCTCTGGGCGGGCTGGTATCAGCCTCTTCTGCCACATCTCTGGAGCGGATTTCTGCAATCGCTTGCAGTGCGTTTGCCAACCTGGTTCTTAACGCGTTTATCGCCTGATCATCCTCTGGTCTGTTACGATTAGAATGTTCCAATCGATCATATGCCGACTGCGCACTTGAAACAGTATTGCGAGCGTTATTTACAAGAAGCGGAGTAGGACCGCCGCCTTCGACTGTATTTATCGCCTGCTCAAGCCGATCAAGGTTTCTGTTAGCATCGTTTACTTCTCTTTCAAAAGCTTCCTGATACATCCTTGCTAATCGATCTTGATTAGTTTGCGAAAAGGCGAAACTGCCTCCTGTCACTAATAACAGAAATGCAATAATTGTTGAAACCTTCATTTTCCTTTGCATAAAAACTCCTTAATCTTACAGATCGTAATCTGTTTATATTTTTGATGCTGAACCAGCATGTTTAAAATATTTTACGATATGAGTTTATAAAACACATCAGTGTGAACGCACGAGTTGGACGAATTTTGCACTTTTTTTGGGTTTTTAGGGCTAAAACCTCGTGCGTTAACGCACGGTCATGAGGAATTTTGAAATTTTTTTCCAACCAAATTGATAATACACAATGCCATCGACTGTTCTAATGCCTCTCGCGGTGGGTACGTAGTGGGTAGTGGTTAAAAGAAGCTTTCTGTAATAGGTGAATCTTCGTTAGCTGCCAAAGGTATGATTATAGCGGCAAACAAGGCCAGTACCAAAACCAATACGATCTTTTTTCTTTTCATTATTCACCTCCGGTAACAAAAAGGGCAACAGCATGTGAATTTGTATCGCTTAATGTTATGGGAGCGCCGTTTTTCCAAATGACAGCTCTATCTGTTTCTCTATGGTTATGATAGTCTTTTGACGCTACAATATATACATTGCTGCCTATACCAAACATACTCCCTCTATAAACACCTTCTCCAAAATCAATATCCTGGACTTCGCCGTTTATCCTGAGGGTAAGTCCGCGTTGCTCTTGGCTTAATACATATACATCGCTGCCATATACATATAAGCCCAGTACCGATGATTGGGAGTTGTTTAGAATTTGTGCCTCACCGTTTTTCCAGAGGGTAACTCTGGGGCCGTATCCTGCATCCTGCGTATAAACAAAATATTGATGTATTGAACCCGCTACATAGACATCGCTGCCGCTTACTTGTACAAAAGAAGCAGTTGACAGGGAATTGCTTAAAGCCTGACGCTCCCCGTTTACCCAGAGCGATGCCCTGCCGCTTCCCCACTCATTCCCGGTAAAACCCGCTACATACACATCGCTGTCGTGTACATATACCTGCCTGGCTGTAGAAACAGCGTTGTGCAGAGTCTGCATTTCGCCGTTTTTCCAAAATCCTGCACTGTTATTTCCCCTTAAACTTCCGGTTAAATACACATCACTTCCAAAGCTGTACACGCCGACACCGCTCACATTATCACCATATATACCAGACGATAAACCAAAAGAGAAATCCAGGGTCTGGACTGCACCATTTTTCCAGAGTAAAAGCCTGGTGTTACGATGATTAGCGTCTCTTTCATATACCAATACATGAACATCGCCGCCGGAAACAAATACACGCGCAGCCGATGAAATGTTATCGCTTAAAGCTTGAGCTTCGCCATTTATCCAGAGCATGGCTCTTATGTCATTTCCTATACCTATAGAACCGGTCACATATACATCGCTGCCGTAAACAAATACGTCTGTAGCCATTGAATCGTTATTGCTTAGCCTCATAGGTATGCCGTTTTTCCAGAGTGTAGCTCTTGCAACCGGCCACGGAATAGGATCATTTTCAAAATATACATTTTCCAATACAAATCCCGCAACATATTCAATCAGAGCATTTTCGCCAAAGTTAATGCTGACAAGCTGATTATTCTCAAAGGCATATTCCCCCATTATTATTACACTTGCCCCTATACTGGAAACAGTTTTTCTTCGTATACGCGGCGGAATACGGACATTTTCCAAGCCTCCGACATATTCAGTAATTTCTACTGTACCGTCATCCAGAGAAATAACTTCAAAATGCTTGGCCGGATCATAATTCCGGTTACAGCCAATACATGCTGCCAGTATAAGCAGCAATAAACCGATTGTTTTTTTCTGCATAAAACCACCTTGGCCGAAATTTTACAATAAGTTTTTAAAAAAAACATCAGTGTGAACGCACGATTTGAACGAATTTTGCTTTTTTTTGAGTAAACCCGTGCGTTAACGCACGGGTTTCTTGGTCTTGACAATTTATTTTTTATAAACTATATTTCATCAGAAATTATGATTGAGCTATTCCGGGTTATTCAGGTTCTTCTTCTTGCCTCGCTGGGTCTTTCCATTTACATGATAACAGTTACTATTGAACGCTGCCGCAGCGAAAAGCGTTATGGTTTTATGTATTGCTGCATTGCAATGTTTATTTTTATTCTTGGCAATTTAATAGAAATGACCAGTTCTGATCTTAGTACTGCAGTTATTGGAATAAAAATATTATATGCCGGAGGCTGCTTTATATCCCCTCTGTTTTTTATCTTTGTTGCAGATTACTGTGAAATAACTATACCAAAGAAGTTTTATCAAATTCCATTGCTTCTAATAGCAATTTTATTTTATTTGCTTGTTCTTACATTCGAACATAATGGTTTGCTTCATGAATCGTATTCTTTTAATACTCAAAATAATATATCACAACTGGTTATTAGCCCTGGTCCTTTATATTCTATAGTCGCTGTTTATCCTTTATTTTGCGTTATCCTTTCCTGTTTTGTCCTTGTCCGCAGTATTACCAGAAGCATTAAAGGCCAGCGTCTGGGCTTAATTCTGCTTTTATTCAGCGCTCTTGCTCCCTTAATCGGTAACTTTAGCTTTGTTGTAATGTCCTATTACAGCCATAGCAATTTCGGGCAGATTAATTATACTGTCTTTTTAATGGTAATCAGCAACTTTGTGTTCTTTTTTAATGTTGTTCGCAATGATATGTTTGACCTGGCTCCAAAAGCTCATGCTGTTACACTTGATTTAATCAGGGATATTTTCATTGTCCTTGATCAAAATATGATTTATACAGGATCAAACAACAAGGCAAAAGAGCTTTTTCCCGAATTAACAGAACAATTCAAGGGAAAATCCATTTTATCGCTGGATAAGTGGCCGAATGCTCTTAGCATTATGGAAAACTATTCCCATAAAACACTTAACGAAGAAGCACTAAGAGAAATCGAGTTTACACTTCCACATAAACCCGGAAGGAATTATTCGGGCTGGCTAAACCGTGTTGCTTCCAAAACAGAAAGCACCCTGGGCTGGGTCATTTTAATTCAGGATATTACAGAAACGGTAAAAATGACCAATGCCTTAAAATATTTTAACGACCAGCTGCGCAGGGCATTTTCTACTTATTTGTCCGAAGAAGTTGTAGAAGAAATTATTGATGATCCTGCAAAGCTCCAGCTTGGGGGAATTAACAGGCATCTTACGGCAATGTTTACCGATATTATGAACTTCTCCACAATAGCAGAAGCCCTGACCCCTGAACAATTGGTTGAACTGCTTAATGATTATCTTTCTGCCATGAGTAATATAATTCTGGAACAAAAAGGTACCATTGATAAATACCAGGGAGATGCAATACTTGCTTTTTTCGGCGCTCCCCAAAGACTTCCCGATCATGCCATTAGAACCTGTACAGCAGCTATACTTATGAAACGCATGGAAGCAGATGTGAATAAATTTCTAACAGAAAAAAAACTATGCCCCTGTCCCATTAATACCCGTATAGGAATAAACACCGGAGAAATGATAGTTGGAAATATGGGAACACAAAAGAAAATGAATTATACAATAATCGGCAATGAAGTAAATATTGCAGCAAGACTGGAAGGAGTGAATAAACAATACAGGACTTCGATTATTGTTTCTGAAAATACAGTAAAAGAAACACAGGAGAAGTTTGTTTTTAGGCGTTTGGACAAAATAAGAGTTGTAGGAATAAACGAACCTATACGTATTTATGAATTACTGGAAACAAAAGAACAAGCGTCAGAAAAAATACTTGAATTGGTTTATCTTTATAATAAAGCCATGGAGCATTTTGAAGAGCGCCGCTGGAATGATACTGTGGATATTTTAAATATTATACTAAATATTTTTCCTGAAGACGGTCCTTCCCTTCTATGTCTGGACAGGTGCCGGCTCTTCCTCAAAGAAGAACCGGACAAGGATTGGGATGGTGTATTTAATATGATGGAAAAGTGAGTTTACATCCTTAGCAATTCCACCCTGTTATTGGCTCCGGTCTTAAAATAAATATTGCTGACATGGTTTTCTACAGTACGCAGGTTTATATGCAAAAGCTTTGCAATCTGCTGGTTGGTTTTGTTTTGCTTTATTAAATTCAATACATCCAGTTCACGCATTGTAAAGCGTGAATGCACGCTGGAAGACTCTTCCAGTATTTCATTATGTTCGTTTGAAAGATAAACATTTCCGCCCAATACGGTATCAATGGCTTTTATTAGTTCTGTCTTACTGCTTGTCTTAGAGATATAGCCGGATGCGCCCAGTTTTAGGGCAGTACGGATACGGAAGGGGTCTTCCAAAACAGAGCATATCAATACAGGCGGCTTTGATTTTCCCTTTTCTCCGCAGTACGTTTCCAAAAAAGGAAGAAAATCAAGTCCGTTTTCTTTTCCCAACATTATATCCAGGATAATAAGGGCAGGCAGCTTTTTTGTATTTTCTATAAACTGCCGGGCATCTGTAAGAGAGACCGCCTGTCCGCAGATATTGTAACGGCCGGTTTCTTCCAGGCAAGAAGCAAGGCCGTAATTTAGCATAGGGTGATCGTCAATTAACATTACCTTTGTCTTTTTTTTCATTTATTTCTCAATCAACTCCTACAGTTTTTAAACTGGCAGTTCTTGAACCGGCAGTTCAATGCAGACCATGGAGCCTTCTCCCTTTTCGCTTCTTATTGTCAGACTGCCGCCCAATATATCGGCGCGTTTTATCATACCGCGAATTCCCATCTGTTCTTTTGATACTGTATCATAAAAAGAAGGATAATCAAAACCCCTGCCATTATCCGATATGCCTATAAAAACAGTGCCCAGAGAATCCTCTCGTATAATGACAATAGCTTCTTTGGCATGGGCATGTTTTTCCACATTGGTTAATGCTTCCTGAATTATGCGAAACACCTGAAGCTGCTTGTTCTCGTCCAGATTTTTATAATTAAAATTATCCTCTATGGTAATGCGGCATTCTATTCCGCAGCGTTTTGTAAATTCCAGACAAAGCCGTCTCAGCGCGTCAGGCAGCCCCTGAAAGCGAAAGTCCGGCGGAACCAAGTAATCGCAAATAGTACGAAGCCGGCAGATAATATCAGACTGGGCTGCTGCTGCCTGATCGCAAAGCTTTTCCCGTTCTTTCTGCTCCTGGGTTCTGCCTATCTTTTCCATTCCTAAAGATATGCTTCGTAAATCCTGCATTACCGTATCGTGCAGCTCCCGGCTGATGCGGTCTCGTTCTTCTTCCTGGGCAAAAAAGAAAGCCTGGGTAAAAAATGAACTTTCCTTTTCCTTTTCAAGTGAAAGCTTTAGGGATCTATGCAGGAACAGGACTACAAGAGCTGTAATGGCAATAAAGACAATTAAAACAATAAGCAGCCGGAAAAATCCGGTCCCGGAAAACCGTTCCATTTCAGCATCCCATAACAACCAATTAATTAGGACAGTATTCATGTCAAATGAAAGCTGGGCGGCTTTTTCCCTGTCTCCGGCTTCAAGAGCTGCACGGTAGGCAGCAGTCAGAGTCAGGGCATCGCTGGCTTCACTAATTTCCCGCGGTATTGCCGGGCCAAAGGCAAGGTTTGGAGTAGTGTCCAAAGGAACAAAACGGTAAATCCAGTACATCTGTGAATTCCGGAAAGTTTCGATGGAAGCATAAAAAATATCTGTTTTTTCCAGAAGCTGGCTAAGCGGTATTTCTTCGTGAAGAAAGGATTCTTCTATTTCTATCCATTGTTTTACTATATCCTGAACACCGGGATTCTGAGCATCTAAAGAAGGGATAGAGGCAAAAAACAGTAGCGTCCAGCAGAACTGTACCTTAAAAACTGATACAAAGAGATACTTTTTTCTATAGGTTTGTTTCATAAGCCCATTTTTATTATATTCATGTTCTGCGAAATTATGATAGACTAAAATCATGTCTCGAAGGCTAGCAATAGGAACTATAAAAATAATCATTCTCTGCCTTTTAGCTGCCGGGGCAAATTTTTTTCTTAACACACTTTTTACTTATGTTATAAGAGTCCCCCTGTATCTGGACACTGTTTTTTCTGCGGCTGTATGTTTCAGCGCAGGCTTAATTCCCGGCCTTTGTACGGCCATCTTAACCCATATAATCTTTGGCATACGTGACGGAGGCTTTACTCCCTTTGTTATATGCAGCATAGCCGAAGTCTTGCTTGTCTGGCGGTTAAAACCTGCCGAAAGCCTTACGGAAAAAGGACTACCCTCTTTAGTCAGCCTTATGGGAAGCCTTTTACTCCTTTTTATTACTGCCTGTATTTCTGTAAGTATATTGGGCGGCATTATAGACTTTATATACCACAGTGTTTTTTCTGTGGACAAGTTTTATTTCAGCCCCGAGGATACGGTAAAAATTAGCCTTATACGAAGCGGCATCCCTGTCCTTGCAATGAATATACTCTCCCGAATTCCGGTAAATCTTGTAGATCGCTTTATTGTTATCTTTGGCGGCTATTTTATTGCCAGAGGCGGCGGGTTTATAGAATTGCTCCGTATGTCTGCATTATTCGGCCGTAAAAAGTAGCTTTACTTATCGTCTAGTTGCGGATCCTTCTTTATTTTTCTCCCCCGCTTATCATTTCATACATAATACGGTCTATATCTCTGCGGAATTCTTCCCAATCGGGTTTTTTTGTCCAAATTATTGTTTCAAATTCGCTTTCAGGTATTCCTTTTAGTATTTCTATAATGTATATTGGCTCCAGCCCGCCTTCCTTTTGGCGGCCCTCATTAATTGCCTGCTTCCAATCCACCTTTTCACGCAGGGCAATTTCTCTAATATCTGCTATATCCTTGGCAGCATAACGGTAAATTGCAGACAGTTTATTGGATAAAATGTTTCTTATGGAATCTGTTCTATTAAACAGGGCTGATTCTTGTATTTCCCCAAATAAAGGAACGGCATCATTAACAAAATCCAGTTTTAATAATGTATTAAACCCAGCCTTGCCAATTTTTAACGTGGTAAAATTATCGCTTCTGACAAACTCTTCTTTATCGTTCCAAAAAAAGCCGTTTTCCCTAAGAAGGGCTAAAACCATATTTAATTCATCATCATAATTATTGCTTTGATTTAAGAAAAAATCCAAATCATCAGAATAACGGTGGTTGTAATATGCCCGGCTAAGAGCCGTACCCCCGGTTAGAAAAAAATTTGAAGCGCTTCGATTCAGGACGTTTAGTACCCCATCCTGAAGAGGATACAGGCTCTCCTCGTAATATTGCCACGGCAAAATCAAAATGATACCTCCTATCCTTTGGCCAAATACGTTTTGCTATTTCCGTTGTGTACAGATCTTTTATAGCATCTATTCCCCAAAGACCAACAATATAATGCCAGGGGATACGTTCCAAAGACCTCACAAAAAGCTTGTCCCGTGTAAAAGCTCCGGAAGTTTCAAGCCGACCTTCAATTACTTCAAGCATATCTTCGTGTTTGTCTAGATAATCCCAGTTAAGAGTACTCATTAACTTTAATTTTTCTTCGCGGGTTAAGGTGTACATTCTTCATTAAGGGTAATTGAAAGAGGGTAAAAAAGCAATAGTTAAAAAGAGCTGCGGGCTCTGTGGTAAAATCCTTCTTTACTATATTATAAAATATGACCATGAAAACATCCGACTTCTTTTTTGATTTACCCGAAGAGCTTATTGCAAAGTATCCGTCAAAGGAGCGGGGAGGAAGCAGATTAATGGTTTTGGATCGTAGATCAGGTTTACTCGAACACTGCATGGTAATGGATTTGCCGGAAATACTTCTAAAGCCGCAATTTCGCAGCCCTAACGGTGAATTGCCCTTAATGATATTTAATAATTCCCATGTACGAAAAGCACGGTTAAAGACTGTGCAAACAAACGAAAACTCCAGTAAAACAGAGATTCTTTTATTAACCCGCATTGATCCCCATACATGGAAAGTTTTGGTAAACAGGGCAAAGCGCCATAAGCCCGGAAGCAGATTTATGTTTGCAGATGGTATGGAAGGCGAAATTGTTGAAGTTCCTATTCAAAACAAGGCACATAGATCCACAGAATTTCGTTTTCTTCGTTTCGATACTCCCATAGACGATGACTGGCTGGATATTAACGGAACTATGCCCTTGCCGCCATATATTAAACGGGACACTATTGCTGCCGACTCTGAGCGTTATCAGACCATCTATGCTGATCACATTGCAGGAAAGGATTTAGGACCGGGCGCATCGTCTGCAGCACCTACTGCGGGACTTCACTTTACGAATGATTTACTTTCCCGGCTCAAAGCAGCCGGTATTGAAAGTGTTTTTATCACCCTTCATGTTGGACTGGGAACTTTTCTTCCGGTACGGACAGAGTATATTTCAGACCATGTAATGCATGAGGAAGTATATACTATAAACAATGAAACAGCAGAAATTATCAATTCAGCAAAAGCAGCTGGCCGAAAAATTATTACTGTGGGAACTACCAGTTTGCGAACCCTGGAATCTGCTTATATTGAAATCGGAAATACCAATAAACCCTATATTGTAAAAGCCGGAGAAGGAAGCACATCCATCTTTATTTATCCCGGGTATTGTTTTAAGTTTGCCGATGCATTGTTTACCAACTTCCACACACCCTGTTCTACTCTGCTTATGCTTGTTTCTGCTTTTGCTTCGGATTCTCAAGATAAAGGACTAGAGTTAATTCTGGAAAGCTATGCAGAAGCGGTTAAAGAACGATACAGGTTTTTTAGTTATGGCGATGCCATGCTGATTTTTTAATATACATTACCGTATATATTTCCTAAGCTGTTCCATCATTTTTTCTATATCAAGCGGTTTGCCTACATGGCCGTCCATTCCTGCTGCAAGACATTTTTCTATGTCTTCCTTAAATACATTTGCGGTCATTGCGATTATCGGGACTCCCTGAGGTCGTCCCGATAATCGCGGAGAATGCTTCGCATTCTCCAGCAGCGTTTCTGAAACGGGATTTTCTTTTTCAAATTCGCGGATTTTTTTGGTTGCATCATATCCGTCCATTTCGGGCATTTGAATATCCATAAAGATCATATCATAGTTGCCGGGGTTAGCTGTAAAAAGATCGACTGCTTCAATGCCATTTTCTGCACATTCTACTATCAAACCTGTTGGTTCCAGAAGGGAAAGGACTATTTCACGGTTAATTTCAACATCTTCGGCAAGCAGTATACGTCTGCCTGCAAAATTATCTGTTTCAACAATTTCCTTTTCCTGGAAGTTTTTATCGTAGCGTCCGACACATTGATTAATACATTCTGCAATAGCAGACGGGAAAAGCGGTTTGGCAATATATTTATCTACCCCGGCGAGTGTTGCTTTATCCTTGATCTCTGACCAGTCGGCAAGTGTCATAAGAACTATTACAGATTTGGAAGTATCTTTTGTTCTTGATCGTATCTGCTGGATTAATTCAATGCCGTCCATACCAGGCATGTGCCAGTTTACAAAATAAATATCGTAAAATCCGTTTTTATCTATTTGGTTTAATGCTTCGGCAGGGCCTGTTGCAGAACTGGAGTTGATGCCGAACCAGTCAACCATTCTGTTAAAAAATTCTATAGTTGTAGCATCATCGTCTACAACAAGTATTCGTACATTTGCCCAGTCTATTCCCGGATCCAAAAGGTTATGTATTTCCTTTTGAATGCCTTTTTTAAGCATTATCGTAAAAGAAAAGGTAGAGCCCATTTTGGGCTGCGATTCAACCCAAATTTTGCCGTGCATCATTTCTACGATACGTTTAGAAATGGAAAGCCCCAGACCTGTGCCGCCAAAGTGCCTTGAAGTACTGGAATCTGCCTGCACAAAAGAAGAAAAAAGTTTGTTCTTTTGTTCTTCTGTAATTCCAATGCCCGAATCGGTAACACTGATCAAGATGGTACAAATTTCTCCGTTATCTTCCAGAAGTTTAGATTCCAGATGTATTGAACCGCCTTCCGGAGTAAACTTGACAGCATTGGAAATAAGATTGGTTATGACCTGAACCAGACGCTGATCATCTCCTATTAAAACAGCAGGTATTTCTTTATCTATATCTATGGTGAATATCTGTTTCTTATCCTCCATTCTAAATAAAGAAACAGTCTCTACCTTATGGAGCATTTTTTCAAAATCAAATTCTGCCAGTGAAAGTTCAAACTTTTTTGCTTCAATTTTGGACATATCCAGTATATCGTTAATTACTCCCAAAAGATGGGCAGAGGCTTCTTCTATTTTTTTTAAGCATTGATCTTTTTTTTCAATATCACGGGATGCTTTTGCAATGGCAGTCATCCCAATTACTGCATTCATGGGAGTTCTTATTTCATGACTCATATTGGATAAAAAATCGCTTTTTGCCTGACTTGCCATTTCTGCTGCTTCGCGTGCTGCATTTTGCTGTTTTTCGTTAATATCTTTATAAGCTGCTCCGGCAATTAAACTTCCAACAGCAGCAATAAGCTGGCGTTCATATACAGCCCAAATCCTGGGTACTGAAAAACATTCTACTCCCAGTATTGCCCACAAAGTATCGTTAATATAAAGCGGTGTCCATACAAAGGCAGTTATACCGGCAGATTTCATGTAGTGATATTTTTCGTTAGAATTTACATCATTACAAAACATGCTAACACTTACAGCGCTGGGATTATGATAAGAAAAGGAGTCTTTTACAAGACTTGAAAATATTTCCGACTCCGCTAATACCGGAACAGTATTACTTTTACACCAGTAATACGATGGCTGCTGTATGACATAATTTTTATCTGTCAAACAAAGCATAATTCGATGTACATTTAAAAATTCTCCGGCAAGTTTAAGATTTTCGTTTATAAGAACAGTTATATCTTTTTTAGAAATAAAATTAGATGAGATGGAAGACATCAACTGCTGCTGAGTAAACTGCCGGGAAAGATTTTGTTCATTTTTTCTAAATAGAAAGAAACAAATTAAACTAAAAGCAATGGAAAATACCGCAGCTATACATATCAGAACAGATAATAAACCCATTCTGCTAAGTATAGCTGCAAGAATAATGATCACAAGCGCCAGAACAGCGCAAGAGTGAAAAACTAAAACCAGATTTTTAGGCTGTTTTTTTTTGGAAGACAGCTTAGTCTTGCTTTTGATCATCACATTAGAAACTATCCAAATTTCGCAATGGGCACAAATGCATCGGTCGTAAGGGATGCTCCACCAACCAAAGCGCCGTCAATATTTTCCTTTGCCATTAACTGAGCAGCATTATCCGGCTTTACCGACCCGCCGTACTGAATAATTATTTTTGTTGCAGCTACTTCACCATAAAGCCTGACAATTAGTTTTCGTATAAAAGAATGTATTGCATCGGCATCTTCCGGAGTAGCAGTTTTGCCCGTCCCTATGGCCCAAACCGGTTCATAGGCTATCACTACCCGTCCCAGATCTCCTTCTGCAACGCCTTCAAGGCCTTTTACAATCTGCTCTTCACAGACAGCTTCTGCCTTGCCGGCTTCGCGTTCTTCAATTAATTCACCTATGCAAAGAATTACTTCAAAGCCATGCTTAAGAGCGAGTTTAAGCTTTTTGTTGATTAAGGCATCGTCTTCCTTATAGCTATGGCGTCTTTCGCTGTGCCCCAGAATAATAGTATTAACTCCAATATCCTTTAACTGGAGGACTGATACTTCTCCGGTATGAGCGCCCTGTTCTTCTGCTGCACAGTTTTGGGCACCCAGAAAAATATTGGTTCCCTTAACAATCGGAGCAACAGTTTCCAGCAAGGTAAAACTTGGAGCAACCAGGTATTTGTGTTTTCCGTCCTTAAGAGCACTTACAAGGGCTTTTGCCAATTCCGCTGCTTCTGAACGGGTTTTGTGCATCTTCCAGTTTCCCGCAATATAATAAGGTCTACTCATAATTACCCTCTAACAACTTCTATGCCGGGAAGTTTTTTGCCTTCCAGCAATTCCAGCGAAGCTCCGCCGCCTGTTGATACATGGCTCATTTTTGAAGCCAGATTGAATTTATTTACAGCAGCAACCGAATCGCCGCCGCCAACCACAGTGATAGTTCCTTTGCCTGTAGCATCTGCAACTATACGGGCTATGGTTTCTGTCCCTTTGACAAAAGCATCAAATTCAAAGACTCCAACCGGACCATTCCAGACTATAGTCTTGGCATTGGCCATTACCTCTTTATATTTTTCCAGAGTTTTTGGCCCTACATCCATGCCCATTAGATTGTCGGGAAGATCAATGCCGTCAACCGGAACAGCTGCAGCAGCAGGATCAAAACTTGTTGCTCCTGCATGATCTACAGGCAGAACAATTTCTGAACCAGCCTTCTTTGCCGCTTCCAGTATATTTTTTGCAGTCTCTATTTGATCATCTTCCACCAGTGATTTACCAATACCGTGACCCTGTGCCTTTAGGAAGGTATATGCCATGCCGCCGCCAATAACCAGGGCAGAAGCATTTTTTAAGAGGCTTTCCAGTACGGCAATTTTAGAAGATACCTTTGCTCCGCCAATAATTGCCACAAGGGGTTTTTGCGGGTTGGTAACGATTGGTTCAAGATAATTTACTTCTTTTTCCATTAGGAATCCGGCAACAGAAACACGAACAAATTTTGCAATTGATGCCGTAGAAGCATGATCCCTGTGGGCTGTTCCAAAAGCATCGTTTACAAAAATTTCGCCATAAGCAGCCAATTCCTTTGCCAGCTTGTCCCGTTCAGAAGCTTCTTTGCTGGTTTCTTCTTTGTGGAAACGTGTGTTTTCCAGCATAATTACCGAGCCGTCGTTATGGCTTTCTATAAACCCTACTTTATCGTAACAGCCGTCCTCGCCGGCAAAAAGTACCGGTTTTCCAAGCTTTTTTTCCAGATAAGCAGCAACAGGCGCCATACGGTG